>OBLQ010000368.1_pt1 | contig 17242 bp, 17 predicted proteins | sample 1519881 | NCBI WGS metagenome assembly OBLQ01 (sample SAMN01911456, study PRJEB22533) | soil metagenome | biome: Soil | place: Malaysia | collected 2012-04-30 | depth DG_metagenome m | reverse complement strand
ACGGCGTCGTTGCGGCGTGGCGGGCGCCGATCTGCCAAACGCAAATACGTCTAGTCCTTGTTGGACTGTTGAATCGCCACCACCAGCCCCACCACCAGCCCCACGATGATCGCGCTCACGATGAGCATGCCTTTGGTTGAATCCGAACTCACCGAGCGCGGTTCCCACCGGTCCATTCGATAGATATCACGCATCGGTATCTCGACCGGCGCCTTCACGTCTGCCGGTGGTGGTGTCAATTCCTCCTTGCCGTAGAGCTGCGCCTCAAACGCCGAGAAATACTGCGGGTCGCGGAGGATTTCGTTGATCACCACGGATGAGTCGGTGGACGCAAACTTCGTGGTGACGTAGGTGACACCCTCGGTGGTGTGGAAACGCACGACCACGCCCTTGCCTTCGTAGGCCGCGAGTCCTTCCTTCACGGATTGCGGCTGGGGAGATGTTGACGGGGGCGGCGACTGGCTGCACGCGGTCTCGATCAACATCATGAATGCCGCGACCAGCAGCGCGCGGGCACCCCATTTGAACCGGGCGAGGTCCATGCGGGCATCATAACACCTGCCCGGGAACCGCCGGGCGCCGACCCGCTCGCGGGATGCAACCCGGCCGGAAACCGGCCAGCCAGGGGGGTCAAAAATTGCCGGGTAGCGCGGGGTACAGCACCCCCTTCAGACACCCAATCCTCCCTTGCGACACGGACTTCGCCGATCCGGTCCGCTTCTTGCCGTAGCCCCCCTCACAACCGTTCTCACGAACCGCGCGGCGGTCGTGCGCTCCGGCGAGTGCCAAAAGCATTCGTGGGGAGGATGGCGCTACTTGTCAGGTGTGCCGGCTCTTCGGGGCGCGCGCCGCGCGAGAACGGAAAACCGGCGGCCGCGGAATTTCATCCTGGCCGGGACAACAGTGCCGCCGCTTAGAAAGGAGATTCTCTCGTGGGCAATCTCTTCTCGATGCGTGGACGAATCGGCCGGGGACAGTACGTCATCATCACGACGACCATTGTCCTCATATCCTATGCGTTTGCATTCGCGATCGGTTTCGTGAGTGCGGTCTCGGATCACGACGTGCACAATGCCGGCGTGCTGGGCCTGATAGTGGCGATTGCAGCATGCGCGCTGCAGGGAGTTCTGTCGGTGCGGCGTCTGCACGACCTGGGCAGATCGGGCTGGCACTTCTGGCTGCTCCTGATTCCCTTCTACAACATCTATCTCTCGCTGGTGCTGTGCTTCGAGCGCGGCTCGCGGAGTGACAACGAATACGGCCCGGCACCTGCGTAGGTACCGGGCCGTTTGCCCTTCTTACGATTGGCGCCACCGTACTCGCGGGGCCTGTCACCGTCCACCCCGGACTGACTCGCTTGCGCTCGTCCCCGGGGTCCCCGGCCGGTGCCACCCGCTCGCACCTGCGTGTGACGCCTTCTGCACTATGCGCTCAGATAGTCCTCGATGTACTGCGATGCCTGCGGGCGTGAGCGCAGCTTGTCGATGGCCTGCTCCTTGATCTGGCGGATACGCTCGCGCGTGTAGCCCATTTCCTTTCCGATCTCTTCCAGGGTGCGCGCCTTGACGCCGCTCAGGCCGTAGTAGCGCGTCAGAATCGTGCGCTCGCGGTCCGTCAGTTCGTCCAGGGCCCGCGCCATGTCGCGCCGCAGCGAATCCGCGTAGGCACCCGCATCCGGGGACGCGGTCTGTTCGTCGACAATCTGATCCACGAACGTGGACTCGTTGCCCTCGTCGTGCACCGGCTGGTCGAGCGAGAGGTGCGCCTGTGAAAACGTGGTGACTTCTTCGATTTCCTTCTTGGTGACGCCGAGCTCTTTGGCCAGCTCTTCCGCATCCACCTCGCGCTCGAGGTGCTGTTCCAGCTGCCGTGACGCTTTGGCCGCGCGCTGCGCGAGACCCACACGATTCATGGGAATACGAATCATGCGCGAGTTCTCGGATACGGAGACCAGAATCGACTGGCGAATCCACCACACGGCGTACGAGATGAACTTGAAGCCGCGCTCGGGATCGAAGCGCTCGGCCGCCTTCACCAGGCCGAGGTTGCCGTCATTGATCAGGTCTTCCAGGGGCACGCCGTTCCCCACGTACTTCTTGGCGATGGAAACGACGAAGCGCAGGTTGGAGCGAACCAGTTTGTCCTGGGCGACGCGGTCTCCGGCGCGGGCGCGCCGCGCCAGATCCAGCTCCTCGTCGCGCTTCAGAAGCGGATATCTCCGGATCTCATTGAGGTAAAGGTCGAGACTGGATCTGCCTGACGATCCTGATGTGCTTGCCATCATCTGATTCACAAATTTCACCTCAAGTTTCTGCCGCCGGGGGCACCGGCGATCGGTCCTCATCTATAATTCTTCGCCCGAGTAGTCTCCTGATCGGGCCGGACCTTACATGCATTGATACCCCATTGACTAACTTTTGTCTAGGACAATTTTTGGGCAATCTTTCCCTATCTGGCGGTCTGCCCACCCCGATTCCTTGACAACGGTGAGACAGATTCGTAACCTGTTGTCCGTGAGCGAGAAAGACCCGAATTCCTCTCCCCGGCACCCCATCGGCGTGGTATCCGCCCGTACCGGGCTTCCCCAGGACGTCATTCGCATCTGGGAGCGGCGATATAAGTGTGTATGCCCCCCGCGTGGCGATACCGGTCGTCGTCTTTATACCGACGAAGACGTCGAACGGTTGCGTCTTTTGAAGAAAGCCGTGTGTGGCGGACGCCGTATCAGTGACGTCGCTCAGCTGGAAACCGACACATTGCAACAGCTTGTGACCGAGGATCAGAATCACGTCCCGGTCGAAGTTTCAGCGCCCGCGCCGGCCGCCACCGATGTCCCGCAGGCGTTTCTCGACCAGGCCGTGGAAGCCCTGGAGAATCTGGACCGCAACCGCCTGCACCGGGTCCTCAGCGACGCGTCGGTGGAAATGAGCGGACCGGAATTTCGCACGGAGCTCATCGTTCCGCTTCTCGCCACCATCGGACGGCGCTGGCAGGAAGGATCCCTGCGCATCGTCCACGAACACCTGGCGAGCACCATCGTTCGCTCCTTTCTGGCGGTCCCGCGCACCTTCCCGCAGGGCGTGCATCCACCGCGCATCGTCGTCACCACACCCTCCGGCCAGTACCACGAGCTGGGTGCGTTGATGGCCTCCGCGGTGGCGGAGGAGGCGGGCTGGGATGTGGTCTATCTGGGAGCGAGTCTTCCCGCCGAAGAAATCGCTGCGGCGGTGAAACAGGTGGGCGCGAGGGCGGTGGCCATGAGCCTCTGTTACCGCGAAACCGACTCACATGCGCTCGCCGAGTTGAACCGCCTGCGCCACCTGCTGGGTGACGAAATTCCCGTGTTCGTGGGCGGCAATGCGACCGGCTGCATTCGCGATCGTCTTGTGGAAGCGGGTGTCGAAGTTCCGTCCGATCTGGCCGAGTTCCGCCTGGGACTCATGGCCGTCATGAGCGTCTAGTCCTCACTTTCACCCATCCAATCATGTTGTGCTAGAGTGGCCCCTTCCCGGGGCCGAGCATGACGATTCAAACCCCTGCACTCTTCTGCGCAACCGCCTTCACGCATGGCGTCTAGCCGGCAGATGGTGGTGGTGGGCGCGGGGCCCGCGGGCGCAACCGCCGCGCTGTTTGCGGAGCGCGCCGGGCTCGATGTTCTGCTCATCGACCGCCGTCGTTTTCCGCGCGACAAGATCTGCGGCGACGCCATCGCGCGCAAGAGCCTCTCGGTGATGCGCGAACTCGACATCCCGGTCCCTGCCGACACCGTGTTCGAGCCGGTCGCGCGTGCCGTTCTCACCTCCCCGCACGGTCATCGCATCGACGTCGACCTCTCCTCCCACGATGAACCCGAACCGCACATGGTGTGCCGGCGCGAGATTTTCGACGATTTGCTGGTGCGGGCTGCACGCGCGCGCCTCGACGTATGGGAAGACGCGCGCGTCATCGACGTGATTCACGGCGCCGGCCGCGTGCGCGGCGTGGTGGTGCGCAGAAACGGCGTCGATCACAACGTGCCCGCCGCCTTCGTGGTCGGCGCCGACGGTTTCGACTCCATCGTGGCGCGCCGGCTCGGTGTCTACCGGCACGATTCATCGCACTGGTACGTGGCCACGCGCGGGTACTATCGGGGCCTGGATGTGGCGCCGCGCACCGTCGAGGTTCACTTCGTCCGGGAATCACTGCCCGGTTTTCTGTGGGTGTTTCCCACGGGAGATGGAATCGCCAACGTCGGTGTGGGTGTGGTGCACCGCGATCTGAAGCGGCGGCGCGTGAGCCTGCGCGATGTGCACGAAGCCGTGCTGCAACTGCCGCGCTTCCGCGACCGATTTGCGCGCACCGAGCGCATCGGCGCCGTGCACGGATGGAATCTTCCCACGCCCGACTTTTCGCGCGTGCTGGCGGGCGATGGATTCGCGCTGGCGGGAGACGCCGCGGGGCTTGTCGATCCATTCTCCGGCGAGGGTATCGGGAACGCGATGGTCTCGGGGCGTGTGGTGGCCGAGACTGCGGCGCAGGTCATCGCCGGGCACGCTGCGTCGCACGAGTACGTCCCGCGATTACGCCAGGCAATCGACGCAAAGGAGATTGCGTTGCACTATCGGCTGCGGGACCTGGCGCGTCACGCGCGCCTGATCGATGTGCTCGTGGGAACCGCGGCGGCACACCCCGACGTGCTCGAATGGGTGCGCGGCATGACCGCCGGGCACGACGCGGTGGCACGCAAGCGCGAGCTGCTTTCGCCCGTTACATACGCCCGGTTGTGGATGCGCAGAATGCGAAGCTAATCCGCGACGCCCAGGGTGTCGCGGATGGCACTCTCCACCTCGGCACCCGTGAAGGGCTTTTCCACCACGCGGGTGGCGCCGAGAAGTTGAGCGCTCTGAAGAAAGACGCGATTGCTGGGTGAACTGATGGCCACGCACTTGGTCAGCGGGCTTTCCCGCTGCAGGTACATGATGACTTCGAGCCCGTCTTTCTCGGGCATCAGAATATCCGCCACCACCACGTCGAAGGACTCTTTGCGCAGAATCTCAATAGCCTGTTTGCCGTCGGACGCATCCGCGACTTCGTAGCCGGCGCGCGTAAGCCACTCGCGCAGCATGTCGCGAATCTGGGTTTCATCATCAACGATGAGTATTCGGCGTTTCATAAAACGTCTCCCGGAGGTGGGGTTGGCCCATTCGGGCTGGACTCCGTCGCCAGGTCATGCCGTTGACCCCCAAAGTCTACCCTGTTTTCCCCCGTTGCGAAAGCCTACTTATTTGCGGTCCTTGGGGGGGTAGAAGCCGCCTCGATACGGAACCCAACGATCGTTTGACCCGCAGTTCGTCTTGCGCTCGCTCGTACCAGTAGGCATATTGGGCGGAGATATCGCTGCCGGAGAGACGCCCGGTACTCGCCGTTTTTCCCGCCGTGGGCCGTAATGGCTGGATCCTTGCTCCGATTGATCTTGTGACGATGTCCTTATCGATTACCTACATAGGCCATGCTACGTGCCTCGTGGAGATGGACGGGGTGCGTGTCCTCACCGACCCCATCCTGCGTAACCGCGTGGGGCACATTCGCCGGCACTCCGCGTCCGTTCACCGTGACGGCCACCGGAAACTGGATGCCGTGGCGATTTCGCACCTGCATCTGGACCATCTGGACCGTCCGTCACTGCGGCGTATCGACCGCTCGACCCGCATCATCGTGCCCGCCGGCGGCGCGGACATCCTGCGCCGCGAGGGCTTTTCGCGGATCGATGAGGTTCGCGCAGGGGATTCGACCATGGTGGGCTCTATCATGGTGGATGTGACGCGCGCCGACCACGACAGCTCGCGCTACCCGTTCGGCCCCGAAGCCGACGCGGTCGGATATCTGTTCCGCGGCCCGAAGTCCGTGTATTTTGCGGGCGACACCGACATCTTCCCCGAAATGTCGGAGATTCACGGCGACCTGGATGTGGCGCTGCTGCCGGTGTGGGGCTGGGGCCCGACGCTGGGCCAGGGTCACCTCAATCCCCGCAGCGCCGCCGAGTCCCTGAAGATGCTGCGCCCGCGCGCCGCCATTCCCATCCACTGGGGCACGTTTGCTCCACTGGGCCTGGGCTGGCTGCGTCCCCGCTTTCTCACCGCGCCGCCCTATGACTTCGCCGACCACGCCAGCAGCCTGGCCCCGGGCGTCGAAGTTCACGTGGTTCAACCCGGCAACCGGTTTCGCCTGGGCCACTAATCCTTCATAATCGACCCCGTGGGTCGAACCTCTCCCCTGTTGTTTGCGGCCGGACGCGTTCTGATTCTCGGAGCGGCGGAAGTGTTCGCGCTGTTGCTCCTGTCGATGACATCGGTGGGCATCTCGCTGCACGGCTGGCACACCGCGATTGAGACGGTGGTGCTGGTGGGCGTCTTCAACGCCCTCTTCCGGCCGGTACTGCTCATCGCCACACTTCCGTTCATGGTGCTGTCCCTGGGATTCCTCACCCTGCTGATCAACACCGTCATGTTCCACCTGGCGGCGGTTCTGCTGCCGGGCATCGAAGCTGGATTCGGGGCCAGTTTCGTGGCCGTCCTTGTGCTGGCCATGGCGAACACGCTGGCGTCGACGCTGTTTGCGTTCCACGAAGAAGACTCCATCTACCGCTACATCACGCGCCGCCTCACGCGTCTGTTTCGCCCGCTGCCCACGACGCCGACACCGGGTCTGATCTTCGTCGAAATTGACGGGCTGTCCCATCCCACCCTGGAGCGCGCCATGCGCGCCGGCTACATGCCGGCGGTGCGGCGCCTGGTGCGCAGCCGGTCGCACCGGCTCACGCGCTGGAACTGCGGGCTGCCCTCACAGACGTCGTCGGTTCAGGCCGGTGTTCTCCTGGGAAACAACTTCGACATTCCCGGCTTCCGCTGGTTCGACAAGACCGCGGGGCACATGGTGCAATGCAACGATCCCGCCGACGTCGCGAAGATCGAACAACGCGTGTCGCGGGGAGCCGGTCTCCTGCGGGAAGGCGGCATCAGTATCTGCAACATGTTCACCGGGGACGCGGATCGGTCCATCGCCACGCTGTCGACGCTGAACACGGCCGGGCGCCTGCGCAAATCCTCCGCCGCGTATTTTCCGTACTTCCTCTACCCCTACAACTTCCCGCGCACGCTCATGCAGATCGTGGGCGAAATCGTGATCGAGCGCTGGCAGGGATGGCGGCAACGGCTTCGCAACGAACTTCCACGCGTCTCGCGGGGCGGAAGTTTTCCGCTGTTGCGCGCGGCGTCCACGGTGTTCCAGCGAGAAATCGGCACCTACGCGCTCGTCAGCGAAATCTTCGCGGGCGCGCCCGTGGCCTACATTACCTACAACGGATACGACGTCGTCGCCCACCACGCCGGCCCGGAGCGCAGCGACGCGTTGCGTATCCTGCGTTCCGTTGACCGCCGCATCGCGCTCTTGATGCGTGCTGCGCGGGACGCGCCCCGCGACTACCACTTCGTGTTTCTTTCCGATCACGGGCAGACGCCGAGCGTTCCCTTCCGGCAGCGCCACGGCCGGGGAATTGACGCCGTGGTGCGCGAACTGGTAAGCGACAACCGCGCCGTGCACGCGCCGGTCGCAAAGACCGAAGAGTGGCCGCATCTCAGGTCGCTCATTGCGGAAGCACTGGCGTACGACCGCCTGTCGGCACAGGCGGCGCGAAGAATTTTTCGCGCGCGCGCGCGCCGGCGCACACCGGTGGCCACGCCGCAAAGCGGCGACGTGCTGGTGTGCGCGTCGGGAAACCTGGCGCACATCTATTTCACCAGCGAACCGCACCGCCTCCACCTGGCCGACGTTGCGGGCGGACACCCCGGCCTGATCGAAGGCCTGGTGGCGCACCCCGGCATCGAGTTCGTCATGCTGCTAACCGCGCTGCACGGACCGGTGGTGACGGGTCGCGGCGGGGTGCACTACCTGCGCGACGGTCGCGTGGAAGGGGAGGACCCGCTGGCGGTTTACGGGCCGCATGCGCGCGACCTCCTGCTTCGCCTCGACGAGTTTCCGCATTGCGGCGACATCGTTCTGATGGGACGGTACGATCCGGATTCGGGGCAGGTGGAGACGTTCGAAGAGATGGTGGGCGCCCACGGCGGGCTGGGTGGCGCGCAGAATGCGCCGTTTCTTCTCATCCCCGGGCGCTGGCCGCTACCCAACCCGATGGCGTCTCCGGAGGAGTTGTATCAGGTCTTCATCCACTGGCGCGACCGGCTGGATCATGGCAAGGTGCCGCCGCCGCGCGTGGACGATCGCGCGCGCGATGTTCTATAGTCACGCCATGCCACCGCGCAAACCCGACTCCCCCGACTTGCACGCGCTCATCAAGGAGCTCGAACAGGAAAACGCCGCGCTGCGCCGCGGGCTGGAAACCCTCCACCACGCCCAGGACCGGCTGCGCGATACCGAACAACGGCTGCGTGAGGTCATCGACCATGCCCCGATTGTGGTGTTCGCGATCGACGCCGGGGGTGTGTTTACGCTGTCGGAAGGGCGTGGATTGCAGGCGCTCGGGCTCGAGCCCGGCCAGGTGGTGGGAATGTCGGCGTTCGAGGTCTACAGCGACTTCCCGCAGATCGTGAAGAACCTGCGTGCCTGCCTGGAAGGTCACCTCATCAACGACGTCGTCGAAGTCAAAACGCTGGTGTTCGAATCTCTGTATGTGCCGCGGCGCGATGCGTCGGGGCGCATCGTCGGTGTGTCGGGCGTGGCGTGGAACGTGACCGCGCGTGTGCGCGCGGAGGAAATGGCGCGCGACCTCGAGGCCCAGCTGCGGCAGTCCCAGAAAATGGAAACCGTGGGAACACTGGCGGGAGGAATCGCGCACGACTTCAACAACATCCTTTCACCCATCCTGGGCTACGCGGATCTTGCGCTGCTGGATATTCCTCCCGGGCATCCGGCGCGCGACGACATCGAGCAGGTCATGAAGGCGGCACGGCGGGCGCGCGGGCTGGTGGAACAGATTCTCATCTTCTCGCGGCGCAGCGACCAGGTGATGCGACCCGTTCAGCTGCACCTCGTTGTCAACGAGGCGCTCAAGTTGATTCGTTCCATGTTGCCGTCCAGCATCGAACTGTCCCAGCGGATTGAAAAGGAAGGCGACACGGTACTCGCGGACGCCGGCCAGATGCACCAGGTTGTGATGAATCTGACCACCAACGCCGTGCACGCCATGCGCAACACCGGCGGCGTATTGCGTGTCGTGCTGGGCCACCGCGAAATCGATGCCGGGACCGCCGAGAAACTGGGTGATTTGGTTCCGGGTTCCTATGTGGTCCTGTCGGTGATCGATCACGGGGAAGGGATGGACGCCGACACGCGCAACCGCGTGTTCGAACCGTTCTTCACCACCAAGCGACCCGGGGAAGGAACCGGGCTGGGCCTGTCCGTGGTGCACGGAATCATGCACAGCCACGGCGGTGCAATCGACGTACAGAGCGAACCCGGCAAGGGATCCACATTCACGGTGTACATTCCCTCCGCGCCCGCGCGCGCCGAAACGGAAGCGCCGGCCGAGATTTCTGAAGCCGGCGGGGGCGGTGAACACGTGCTCATCGTCGATGACGAGCCGGCGATCGTGGCGCTCTTGCGTCGCATGCTCGAAACGCGCGGCTTCCGTGTCAGTTCGTTTACATCCAGCCGGGACGCCCTGGCCGCATTTCGCCGTGAGCCGGACGCATTCGACGCCGTCATCACCGATCAAACCATGCCGCGCATGAGCGGTCTGGAACTGACACGCGCCATGCACGACATCCGCGGGGACATCCCCGTTATTCTCAGCACCGGATATCTGGACGGCGTCGCGGAAAATGAAGCCGGCCACGACCTCGCCGGCGTGGCCACCAAACCGTTCGATACCGCGACCATCGTCGGACTCCTGCGCAAAGCGTTGGACAGGGCGTGACACCTCCGCGGGGAACTCGCTCACAGGCCATCGCGTTGGCGGCCGGCGCCGTCATCCTGTTTGCCGCGCTGGCGGAGATCGGTCTGCGTGTCTTTTCTCCCGTGGTGAATCCGTACGATGAAATCGAACGCCTGAGGCCACAGATCAATCAGTACATCCGCTTTGAATACCCGCGTAATTACTCGGCGGTCACCGAGGCGGAACCCGGGCTTCCGGGTCTGTCCGGGAAGCACCATTTCACCACCGACAACATGGGGTTTCGCGGCGATCCGCTGATTGATCCCAAGCCGGCGAATGAGTTTCGCATTTTCATGGTGGGGGGCAGCACCACCGAGTGTTTCTACCTGGACGACAACGACGATATGTCGCGCGTCATGCAGCGCAAGCTGGCCGGGGTCGCGCCGCCGGGGACGTCCGTGAAGGTGTACAACGTGGGGATGTCCGGTGCGGCCAGCGATGATCACGTGGCCATGATCAGCCAGCGACTGGTGCATCTTCAGCCCGACCTGGTGGTCGTGTTCTGCGGAATCAACGACCTTACCCGTTCCATCTACAACTACGACTACCGCCACTACATCGAGTACCGGCCCGCGTATCACAAGCCCTGGTACAAACGGCTCTTGATGAAATTTCAGATTGTTCGCCGCTTGTTCCTTTTGAAGGAACGCATCAACCCTGACCGGCAGCGTCTTCAGGAACAACGCACACTCGTCACCAACTACGCGGGGTTGATCGGGCTGGAACGCAGTGCGCCGGTGAGCGACGCAGTGCCGCGTACCGACGAAACCAGCTATGCCACCAATCTGCGCTCGATGGCGGGAATCGCGCGGGCCAATCATTTCGAGATGGTCTTCATGACGCAGCAGACGACATGGAACAGCGCCGTGGACTCAACGGCGCACGCACACCACTGGATGCGCTACCGCGCGGGTGCGCCGGGCCCGGACGGTTTGCCGACGCCCACTGGATTCACCTTTCGGGAGGACCAGATGGACGCCGCCATGGGGCGACTCAACGATTCGATGCGTTCGGTGTGCAGAGAGGAATCAGTTCCGCTGTACGATCTCGCCCGCGAGCTGCCCAGGTCGCTGGAATACTTCTATGATGACTGTCATTTCAATGTGAAGGGCGCCAGGATCACCGGTCTCAACCTTTCGCGCTTTCTCATCGGTCAGGGTCTTGTCCCCGCCTCCACCACCTCCGACTGATCCGCGCGCGGCCAGCGCATCTCACGAAATAACAATGGCCTGGCACCCACTATTAAGATTCTGTGATGATCATTACGTGGCAGCTTCATGGAAATAAATCACTTAGATGGACCACACCGTGGCTTTTGTGGATAAGCGGGGTGCTGCGTGTTCCTGTCCATGTGCAACTTGTTTGTTTTCATGGAACAAGGAGACCAATACCCAAATCGTAACTTATGCACAGGCTTGTTCCTCGGTGTGGAAAAGTGGTGTCGGGACTGGCTGGAAAACGAACACGCCCCCGGCCATGCGACCGGAGGCGCGTCCTGAAAGAAACCTGGCCTGACTGCTTTAGCGCGAAGCGACCGGAACCGGCTGCTTCTCGTCCTTGCGGTTCCAGTTCGAGCTGCCGGAACTGGAGCTGCTCGACGTGCTCGACGAGCTCGAGTCGCTGTCGCGAGTCGAACTGTTCGACGTACCCATCTTGCAGTTGCCCTCGAAGAACACGCCTTCGTCGATGACCAGACGCGCGGTCTGGATGTCGCCTTCGACGTGCGATCCGCTCTGGAGCTCAATCTTGTTCGCCGCGGCGATGTTCCCGATGAGTTTCCCGCCGATGACGGCGTTCTTCACCTTGACCTCCGCCTTGACCACACCGGACTTGCCGATGATGAGAGTATCCGGACATGAGATCGACCCCTCGAACTGGCCATCGATGCGCATCGTGCCCTGAAGCTCGATGTCGCCCTTGATCTTACAGCCCTGGCCAAGCATCGAATTCAGGGTCGCCTGTCCCGTGGTGACTTCCGCGTCCTTACCAAACATGGTCTTCGCCTCCTCGTTCGACTGAGTCGTCTTGAAACCCGACTTCAACATGTTGAATGCCGTCCCGTCCGTTCGTCCGTGTCGGGAGCGCTGTCGTCCAAACCGCCAACCTAATTGAGCAGGTACTTTCGCGGATTGACGGGCACGCCGTTTTCACGAACCTCAAAGTGGAGATGCGGGGCCGTGCTCTTGCCGGTACTCCCCACGAAGGCGATCGTTGTTCCACGGGTCACCCGGTCTCCGGCTTTTACCAGATTCCGGGAGTTGTGTCCATACACGGTACGAATTCCGTAGCCGTGATCGACCTCAACCATCCACCCGTACGTCTCGTCGAATCCACTCATCTCGACGATTCCGTCCGCCACCGCGAGTACCGGTGTGTCTCGCTCGGCAGCAATGTCCATGCCCGGGTGATACGCTGGGTTCTTCTCGCCGCCAGTTACTTCGAATTCCTTTGTCACAAAGCCTTTTACAGGCCATATGGTGGGCATCGCCTGGAGCATCAGGCGCTGCTCCCCGGGGGCCACACCGCCTTCTTCTTCGTCGCTTTCGATGGCCGGAGTCTTGGCAACCGGCGAGAGAGTTGCCACCAGCGCGCTGTCCGCCGCCGATAGTGGGACTCCCAACATGTGCTTCATCTGCAGACCCAGCGCGCGCACCTCAAACAGCTCCACCCGCAGCGAATCCACCTGGGCCAGCTCCCCGCGCAGCTGGTGGTTCTCGCGGTTGACGGTTACCACCCGGTGTGCCACCGACGCCACCCGCCCATAGGTCACCACCACCATGATGCCAACCAGCAACCCGACCACGGCAATCGCCCCCACGAGATACAGCCAGCGGTAGGACACACGGAAATTCCACGTGGTCCGGTTGTCGTGAGGAACAATAATGACCGAAAACTCTTTCGGCATCACAAACCGGTCAGCGCGGCAACGGGATATTCATGAGTGACGCCAGCCGCTCGAAATCATCGAAGCTGTAGAACTCGATATTGATGCGCCCCTTGCCGCCACGCTTCTCATCGATGGCGACGCGCGTTCCCAGGTGGCTTGCAAACGCCTTCTCCAGGTCGACGAGATGCGCCGGCTTTTCCTTGCGACGCCGCGCGCTGCCGGGCTTGCGCGGTTTCACCAGCCCCACAATCATCTCCACCTGGCGCACGCTCATGGCTTCTTCGACGATGCGCCGCGCCAGCACTGTCTGCTCCTTCTGCGTCGTGAGCGCGAGCAGTGCGCGCGCGTGCCCGGAAGAAATCGTGCCTTCCTGAATCATCCCCTGAATCTCTTCGGGCAGATTGAGCAGGCGCAGAGTGTTGGCAACCGAACTGCGATCTCTTCCCACCATGCCCGCCACATCCGCCTGCGACGCGCTGAACTCCGAAATCAACCGGCGGTACGCCTGCGCTTCTTCGATGGGATTGAGATTCTCGCGCTGAATGTTTTCGACAATGGCCAGGCGCAACGCGTCGGCATCGCTGACATCACGCACCACCACGGGAATGCGCGCCACGCCCGCCAGGCGCGCGGCCTGCAGGCGACGCTCACCCATGATGAGCTCGTACTTGGAACCCTTGCGACGCACGACCACCGGCTGCAGCACGCCGTCGGCCTTGATGCTCTCGGAAAGCTCCTTCAGCCGCTCGTCGTCGATGCGCTTGCGGGGCTGAAACGGATTGGTATCGATGCCGTCGGTGGCGACTTCGAACACCTTTTCACCCGGCTGGGGCCGCTCGATGGCAGCCGGAGTCGGAATCAATGCTTCAAGCCCGCGTCCCAGTACTTTGCGTGTGGACACTGTTGATCACCTCTTGCGCGAGATCGAGGTAGCTCCTCGCTCCCTGCGATTGAACGTCGTACAGCAGAATGGGTTTTCCAAAGCTCGGCGACTCCGACAACTTGACGTTGCGCGGAATCACCGTCTTGTAGACCCGGTCTCCAAAGAAATTTCTGGCTTCCTGCGCCACCTGGCTGGCCAGGTTGAGTCGCTTGTCGAACATCGTGAGCAGCACGCCTTCGATGGCGAGATCAGGATTGAGCGACGCCTGCACCTTCTTCACGGTCGAGAGCAGGTGGCTCAATCCTTCCAGCGCGTAGTATTCGCACTGCAATGGAATCAACAATGAATCCGCCGCCGTCAGTGTATTGAGCGTGAGAAAACCGAGACTGGGCGGACAGTCCACCACGATGTACTCGTAGCGGTTGCGAATGAGCGCGAGCGCCTTCTTCAGACGAATCTCGCGTTCATTTTCGTTCACGAGTTCCACTTCCGCCCCCGCCAGTTCCGGCGTGGACGGCAATGCATCGAGAAACGGCATCATCGTGGGCACGATGGTTTCGTAGACCAGCGACTCGTCGTAGAGCACTTCGTACACGCTCTGCGTCAACATGCTGCGGTCGATGCCGGTGCCCGACACCGCATTGGCCTGCGGGTCCATATCCACGAGCAGTGTCTTCTTCTCCGCCGCTGCGAGACTCGCGCACAGGTTCACGGCCGTGGTTGTTTTGCCCACGCCGCCTTTTTGATTGGCAATCGCGATGATTCGGGCCATGTGTTTTCCGCTCCGCTAGGGTGCCGGGCACGTGCAGCTGGGAGTGCCGGTAATCGGACTTCCGTCGAGCCATGGGCACGATGTCACCCGTGTTTTCACGGTGCTGGTATCGAGCGAATCACGAATCGACAGGTCGATGTCAGCCTGGCTGGTGGTGACGGTTCCCCAGAAATTACAGGTGGCGTCGAGTGTTGGATAGATGACCGTGCCCGGGTACCCTCCCTGCAGAAACAGGTTCGAAACCGTTTCTGCTCCGTTTCCCAGAAATGTGTTGTAGTGAATCTGCGGGAATACCGAGCGCGCCAGCGAGATCCCGTGTGATGAATTGAATTTGATGTCGTTGTGATTAACAAAGATCTGCGCCGATTGCGCCCCGTCATCCAGATCCATGCGGATGCCGACGCCCCCGTTGAGCTGAATCGTGCACCCCTCGACGCGTACCGAATCGGGGGTCGACGTCGAGGATACGTTGGGTCCACCGACGGAAATGCCGTCTGAGACCCCGTCTGCGATTAGCGTGTCGAACACCTGAAGCCACCCGTTGCCTTCGATGGACACGCCGGCCGTCGCCGAACATTCGATACGGCAGTCACGCAGGGTCCCATACGACGCCTCCCTCAGCCGGACGCCGTACTTGGCAAACCAGATCTGTACGTACTCCAGGTTGACAATTCCGGGCGCCATCGTTCGGATGCCTTCCCACCAGCCACGTCCGGTCGCGCAGTCCACCGTACGGTCGTTAGACTTGAAAGTGATTGGCGCATCTACAGTTCCAATCGCGTCCAGTTCACCCTCGACCTGAATGTATCCGCCAGGCGTGCTCATGTAGAGTTCGGTCCCAGGTTCGATCACAGAGGTGTCGAACACGACCATGACCGGTGGCGTGCCCGACGCCGAGAGGATGTAGGGTGATTCGCTCTTCTTGAAAAGTCCCTTCATGACGGAAGTTAGCGTCCCCACTTTGACTTCCGCGGTGATCGTGGTCGTGGCCGTTCCGTCCGACGCTTTCACGGTGACCGTATCGGTACCGACGGTGGCGGGCGTGGCCCAGCGCATGATGGTCTTCGAGCCGTTCTGCGCCGTCAGCGCCCCGCGCGTGATGGACCATGTGACTGTCAACGGATCCCCGTCATCATCCTTCGCACTCACCGTGAGGTTCACAGGATTTCCGGCCGGCACCGCAATGGGTTTGAAGGTGAACGAGAGGGTTGGTTTTCGATTCGTGGGAGACGTTCCCGAGTCGCCGCTGCCGCCGCAGGCAACCAGTATCCCCAGCAGGGCACCAGCAACTGCCTTGGTCTTTATCATGTAACACCTTCTTAATAAATAATTTACAACACTCTTGCTGGTGGGGATGTGATATCTGCAGAATAGCCGGGGCGGCCATTGCCAAGCAAGTGAATTGTGCAAATTCGTGCGGACGGCTTCCCCAACCAAGTCGCTCCGCCGCGGGGCGACCGTCGTCTGGTTCGGCCCACGCCCTGGAAGACAGGTCGGCGGAGTGATGCGGCGGGCCGAGCAGCCCCCGGCGCATACCGGTGGTCGCCCTCCACGAGCCGGCCGTATCGCGGGGAGCAGCGTCACCGCCACCGCGACCGGACACGCTCAGGCTGTCGCCGACTGTTTCACGTGAAACACGGGGGGAGTAGACCCTGGACTTGCTGACACCCGGACTCCACCGGAGGCGGTGTTTCACGTGAAACACTACGGGGACGAGTCCTTCTTTTCCTCCATCATCATGGGCATCGGTGTGCCGTACTTATCGCGGTTGGCGTCGAAGGCCGCGACGGTGGTGTCAGTCTCAAAATAGAAGAGGCGCCCGTTGAAGGTACGGCTGGGGGACTCGGCCGTGGGGATGAACCTTTCCCGCGACACCGGGTCGGTCACTTTGCCGGTGTAGCGGTAGGGAGCCGCCGCGAAGGTTCGTTTGGCCTCGTCGCTGGAGAAATAGTAGGCCTCGTAGTTGACGAAGGCACGATGGGCCTCGTCGAGAATCGCCTCCCGCGACGAATCGACCGCGCAGGCAAGGTGAATGCCGAGCTGGTTGAGGTAGGTTTCTGGGCCTTGCACGAAGGCCACAGCGCAGGGAGTTCAGCAGAAGCCAACGGGTTTCCCGTTGACGTAGAGCGGGGGCATCTTGTCATTCAGCCGGACCTTACGTACAGCGCAGCGGTCATTCAGCGAAACTTGGCCGTCCGCAAAGTAGCGGATCCGGGGCAGCGTGTCCTGGGGATTTATGTACTCGCCCACCACCATGTAGCTCTTCGCGGGTGCCTTTGCCGAATCCTTCCTGTCGGCACTGGCCACCGTCGCGCACACAGCCATGGCCGCGATTGCTATGCGAAACGGAATTGCCATGATCTCACCTCGTGGGTGCTATACACCACGATGGTAGATCACATAGCAACCGAATTTGCCTTCCAGGCGACTTTCCAGGTGGAGGTTGGGGGCCAGCTCGGCGGGCGGAGCACTCGAGCGCGCGATGGTGGATGCGAAACGGGCTCCGGGCCTGATCATCGGGGCGACGACGGATCCCATCGCCGCAGGATCGCCAACGGCCATGGTGACGACAACGTCGAACGATTCGCGGTGGGCAGGGGACTGAGAGATATCCCGGACGTCCTGCGCCAGAACAACTGCCCGGTCGAGCCGGAGTTGCCGGCAGGTGCGGTCCAGAAACAGGGCCCGCCGATCCCGCCTTTCGATCATGAGGACGTTTGCCCCGAACGCAAGCGTCCACACCAGGCCGGGGAATCCGGCCCCGGAGCC
>OBLQ010000367.1_pt1 | contig 17259 bp, 15 predicted proteins | sample 1519881 | NCBI WGS metagenome assembly OBLQ01 (sample SAMN01911456, study PRJEB22533) | soil metagenome | biome: Soil | place: Malaysia | collected 2012-04-30 | depth DG_metagenome m | reverse complement strand
ACCTGTCTCAAGGACAATGAGCACGTCCCTCAGCATGGAAATCCTTCCTTGGCGCTGGAAATTCTTAGTGCCGGATAACCGACGCGTCGGCCAGGCGTTGATGCAAGTAATTAACCGAATATGACGAACGGCACACCAATCTCAACTCACGAGGATATTGAGAGCAAACCTTTGCGTCGAGAAGGTCGCCACACACTGTATCGGGATCTCCCGACCCCGGGCGGGACCCACTCGCCATCTCTCGACCGCCTGAAAATATGTTTTTCATTTCCCGTGTTTCTTGGCGCCATCCTGGTTGCAGCCAACTTCGCAATCGAGCGCGGCTTGCGCCTCGACCCCGACACCTGGTGGCACATGAGATATGGAGACACGATTCTCCAGACAGGCCGATGGCCAACAGTTGATACGTGGTCGTTTACTGTCCAAGGCATGCCGCGAGTTGCTTATGAATGGGGCGGCGAAGTCTTGACCGCCCTCGCCTACCGGATTGGGGGCCTGCGCGGGTTGGACGTACTGCTTATTTTACTGACCAGCGTGATCGTTCTGCTGATTTACTACTTTGCCTGGCTTCGCTGCCGGAATTCATACGCCGCATTTTTTGCGACTCTCATCCTGCTGCCCGTGGCGGTGCTCTGCTTTACTCTGCGGCCCCAATTGCTTGGCTATATTTTTCTGCTCATCACACTTATTGCACTGGAACGTTTCCGTCTGGGGGAACAGAAGAAATTGTGGATCCTGCCTGTTGTTTTCCTGCTCTGGGTGAACACTCACGGCTCGTTCCCTCTGGGTTTTATGGTACTCGGGCTCTATTGGATTACCGGCCTTACGGAGTTTTCTTCGGGCGGACTTTACGCAGTCCGATGGCGGCCGGAGCAGCGTCTTCACCTGGAACTGGTTTCCCTGCTGAGCGTCGCGGTTCTTCCCCTCACACCCTACGGCACGCGGTTGGCCGCCGTTCCCTTTGAAGTTGCGACTGCCCTGCCGCTCAATTTTTCGCACATCGTTGAATGGCAGCCCATTAATACTGACTTTTGGCAGGCCAAGCTGCTGATGGTTCTTCTGTTCGGGTTTATCGTTTTCCAGGTAGCCTTCCGCCAGCGCTATCGGCTGGAAGAGTTCTCCCTTTTTCTTATTGTTCTATATGCCACCTTCGTGCATTTCCGCTTCGCCATCATGTTTGCGATTGTCTCCGCGCCGCTGGCAGCTTCGATTTTTCTGCGCTGGGCGCCAATCTATGATCCTCGCAACGATAAATACGTAATAAACGCCGTCCTCGCTTTCGGGGCGGTTCTGTCCTTCGCGTTGTTTCTGCCTTCTGAGGCCACGTTGCAGAAGAACATCTCCAGGGATTTTCCCGTTGAGGCTGTCCGTTACATCCAGGAACATCACGTACCCGGCAAAATGTTCAACAACTACAATTTTGGTGGTTATCTCGTCTGGGCATTGGCACCCGAGCACCAAGTCTTCATCGATGGCCGGGGGGATATTTACGAGCACGCCGGCGTTTTCTCGGACTACGCAATAGTCACGCAACTGAAACCGGAGGCGCTGTCAGTCCTGGAAAGTTACCAGATTGATTCCTGCCTGACTGATAAGGATGCGCCTCTTACAGTCCTGCTGGCCTCAAGTCCTGTATGGAAAGAAATCTACAAGGATGGCGCCAGCTGTTTGTTCGTTCGGCAGGAGACAAAAACATCGACTTCAATGAGTTTGAGTGCCGCGAAGAATGTCCAGCAGCGACAACGTAAGCTTCCCGGCAAGAGTGGCCGGTTAGGCGGTAATTGTGTTACCCATTGGACCCATGCTTGATCGAAACGAAAAGTTCAATCAGCCAGATTCTACTGGCGATAACACGTCCACGTCGGCTGGCAGCCGGGGAAACAATGCATCATCACGCGGGCATTTTGCAGTGACTGGCATCTTCAGGAAGATATTTTCCTTTCACTTATTCCTGGCGGCACTGCTGCTCGCCGGCGCCTATGTCGGGACCTTCACCAATGGCCACCAGGCCTTTTCTCCCGCATCCCAATCTCTGCGATGGGTGGAAAGCGATACCTTGTGGCATATCACGGTGGGAAATCTGATCCTGAAAACCCACACATGGCCCACCCACGACATCTATTCATTCACGGCGCATGGAAGCCCCTGGATTGCATATGAGTGGCTGGGAGAAGTCATCATGGCCCTCGCCTGGCGGGCCGGCAACCTGCACGGATTGGCTGTGCTGGTAATGGTCATCATCAGCGTGATCATTCTTGGCCTCTTTTATCTTGCCTATCTCGGCAGCAAAAACACCAAATCAGCATTCGCCGCCTGTGCCGTGCTTCTGCCACTCTCTGCAATCTCATGGACACTGCGCCCGCAGCTGCTTGGATACGTCTTTCTGATCATTACCCTGATTGTGCTGAAGAAGTTCCGTCAGGGCCACACAAAGAGCATCTGGATTCTGCCGCTTATTTTCCTGCTCTGGACCAACACTCATGGGACGTTTGTGCTGGGCTTTGGCGTACTGGGCGTTTACTGGTTGAGCGGCCTGAAGGAGTTACAGTTCGGCGATATCTACGGCCGGCGATGGACACCACGTGAACGCCAGCAACTTGAACTTATCGCACTCCTCAGCCTGATCGCTTCCATCATCACGCCATATGGAACGCAACTGGCCGCTTACCCTTTGGAAATGGCGGGTTCACAGCCCATGATCATTCAGATTGTCCAGGAATGGCAGCCTCTGGATTTCTCGGCGTCCTACGGGAAATTGTTCCTTGTGCTTTTCCTTGCATTCTGGATCCTCGTTATCATGCGGCAGCCGAATTTTCGGCTGGAAGACATGGTCATGCTCATGATTGCGTCTGCCGAAACTATCATGCATGCGCGTTTCATGGTCCTCTTCGTACCTGTTTTCGCGCCCATGCTGGCTGAGTCGATCACGCCATGGTTCCCGCCTTATGACGAGACCAAAGATCACCCTGTTTTGAATTTCGGTCTGGTGGGTCTCATCCTCGCAGCAATGGTTTTCTTTTTCCCTCCGAACACCCGGCTCAATCAGCAACTGGCCAGCGAGATGCCGGCAGGGGCGGTCCAGTATCTGGCGGCCCATCCTGATGTTGGGCCGACGTTCAACTACTTTTTTTGGGGCGGCTACCTCATCCAGAATCGCTGGCCTGTTGACAAAGTTTTTATCGACGGGCGGCTGGACATCTATGAGTATTCAGGCGTGCTCGCCGATTACATGTCCATCATGTCTCTTAAGCCGGATGTGGAATCGCTGTTGAGCAAGTATCACGTAAATTCTTGCCTGGTTCCCCCCGAGAACCCACTCGCAATCTTGCTGGGTTCAAGCCCAGGGTGGAAGGAAGTTTACCGGGATGGAACCAGTGTGATTTTTGAACGAAGCGGCACAGGATCCAATCCCGCAAATGCCAGTGCTGCGACCCCGGTCAACGGCAAGATCGCAAAACGCAAGATGCTGAGCGCAACTGGCTGATGCAGGCGGCGCATCATTTGGAGTTTTCTGATGGCAACTGAGACCATGCTTCCGGTTCACGAACAAGAAGTGGAGCGATCGGTTTTCCAGCGCGCGGTGCGCAGTTGTTTTTCGTTTCCCGTGTTGATGGGGGCCCTGCTGGTTGCCCTCAATGCGGTCATCATGTTCCCCACGTTCCGGCTGGAACCGGACACCTGGTGGCATATGAAACTCGGCCAGCAAATTCTACTCACAGGCCATTGGCTCAAGGCCGACATCTATTCATTTACGGCTTTCGGAAACCATCCCCTGGCCTATGAATGGCTGGGAGAGGTGGCGCTGGCGCTAGCTTACAAGGCGGGCGCCCTAAGAGGTTTGCACACCCTCCTCTTTTTCCTGACCAGCCTCATCCTGGTCTTGACGTATTATTACGTCACACTGCGAAGCCGCAACCCCAAAGCGGCGCTAGTCGCCACCGTTCTCACCATCCCGCTTGCCGGAATGTGCTTTACGCTTCGCCCTCAATTGCTGGGATACGTTTTTCTGCTTATCACTCTAATCTGCCTGGAGCGGTACAAGCAAGGCTTGCAGAAATCACTATGGATCCTGCCACCGCTCTTCCTCATCTGGGTCAATACCCATGGCTCGTTCATACTTGGATTTTGCGTTTTGGGTCTCTATTGGATCTGCGGACTGGTCCCCTTCAAGTCAGGGGGACTTATAATGGAGCCATGGCAACCACGCCAGAGAATTCATCTTGAGATTGTTTTGCTGTCGGGCTGTGTGACACTCCCCTTCACCCCATTCTGGGGACAGGCTTTCATTTTTCCGATCGAGAAGGCCCTCTTTTTTCCGCAGCAATCTGCACACATCCAGGAGTGGCTGCCCATGAATTTCAGCCAGTGGGAGCCCAAAGTGATGCTGGTCCTCCTATTGGCCTTTCTGGCTGCCCAGGTTGCGTACCGGATGACCTACCATGTTGAGGAACTCTTCCTCGTCCTGTTTACGGCTTACATGACGTGCGTCCATACGCGTTTTGTTATTCTGTTCGCGCTGGTATTCGCGCCCGTAATGGCCTCGCTTCTGGCGCGCTGGACGCCTACCTATGAGCCGGAGAACGACAAGCCTGTGGTCAACGCTGTTCTCATTGTTGTAATTATTCTGGCCATTGGCCGGGCAGTCCCTACCAGGAAGGAACTTTCCAAGCGCGTCGCCAGCAACTTCCCCGTCGAGGCTGTCGATTACCTGCGGCAACATTCGGTGCCCGGGCCCATGTACAACGATTATGGATTTGGTGGATATCTGCTCTGGGCCTTGGGACCGGAGCACAAGGTCTTCATCGACGGCCGGGGAGATTTCTATGAGCAGGCAGGGGTGTTTTCCGACTATATCAGTGTCCAGGACGTCCACCCCAACGCCCTGGCAATTTTGCAGACCTATCGCGTCAACTCTTGCATTATTCAGCGCACCAGCCCCCTGGCCACATTGCTCCGCGCGCGGTCTGACTGGAAAGAGATTTATAAAGATCCGATAAGCTCAATCTTCGTCAGGGCCCCTCTTCTTCAATCCGTGGCAGCAGTGGACCCATTCCCAATCAAGTCGAGCTCGTATAACAGCATTGCCAACCCAGGAGGCGGAGCGCGCTGATGGCATCTGAAACGGTGACACACGAACGCGAAGCCGCATTTCATGACGCATGGGCTGGCAACACTCGGCCTGACGATGTATTGGTGCGGGAATCATTCGAAGGTCCGACATCGGTCGAAAACCAGTTCATCCTTAAGCTGATGGGTTCGCTCCGCGGGAAGCAGCTGCTCGACATCGGTTCCGGCCTGGGTGAGTCTTCTGTTTACTTTGCCCTGCAGGGTGCGGACGTCACAGCCCTCGATATTTCGCCCGGAATGGTTGAGACAACTCTCAGCCTGGGCAAGCGGCACGGCGTGGGACTGAAAGGCGTGGTTTCTGTGGCTGAGGAATTGAACGTTCCCAGCACGAGCTTTGACCTGGTTTACATCGCAAACGCCATTCACCACGTGCAGGATCGGACCAGAATGTATGATGAAATCCGCCGTGTTCTCAGGCCCGGGGGGCGTTTTTTTTCCTACGACCCGCTTGCCTACAATCCCGTGATCAACATCTATCGGAGGATGGCGACCGAAGTGCGAACGCCGGACGAGCGCCCTCTGAATCGAGCTGACGTAAAACTTGCGAGTAAATACTTCTCGAATTTTGGCCATCGCGAGTTCTGGATAGCATCGCTCGCGCTGTTCGCCAAGTATTATCTGAAAGACCATGTACACCCCAACCGGGACCGCTATTGGAAGCGCATCACCCATGAAACAGAAGAGAATCTACGGTGGTGGCTTCCGCTCCGTTCCGCAGATGCCGTGCTCACGCGAATTCCAGGCGTCCGCTGGCTGGCGTGGAATGTGGTGATGTGGGGTGAAAAGAAAGCTGATGAGTAGTCGCTGGCCCCGGCACCACCGCACGTCTTGATTGATTCTATGTCCACCACCGAAATTACCGCTCAGACAGCCATCAGAAAGTCCTCTCGTGCCGTGTATTTCTGCATACTTGCGGCTTTTCTCCTGGCTGGCTTCTTCGCCATTCGAAATCTCAGCTCCTGGCACACCCGGATTACGTACCCTGGCGAAGAGAGCTATGAAGGGTGCGCCCTGGCTGAAATAGCCCGCCTGGGGCAAGGCATTCCGATCTATGCCCCCCCATCAGACGAAGGGTTTGCCGGCGCCACCTACGGACCTTTGTATTATCTGGTTGGGTCGTGGCTGATCAACCCGGCAAGCCCATCGTATACACCTCTCCGGCTTCTTTCAGCACTTGCTATTCTCGGATGTGCCGCAGGGTGTGGACTGCTGGCGTTCTGGATTACCCGAAGCCAGCTGACTGCGTACCTTAGCCCTCTTGTTTTCTTGTCCTATGGAATTGTGAGTTTTCACGGCGTTTCGGCGCTTTCGGACAGCGTTGCCCTGCTTCTCTTTTTTGCAGGATTTCTGGTGGCTTATCGGTTCCGGAACAGCGAGGGCATCCTTCTTGCTGCGCCACTCATGTGCCTGGGTTTTTATTACAAGCCGCAGTATATTGCCGGCCCTCTCGCCGTCATGCTCTTTCTCATCCTCGAGAAGCGTTACGCCCGGCTGGCGCAGTTCCTCGGGATGCTGGCACTGTTTGGCTTTGGCCTGCTTGGCTTCTTCCAATGGGTCGTTTTCCCAGGGCAGCAATTCTGGCGGCACTTCTTTCTTTACCAGGCGACCCTTTTTTCCTGGTACCAGTTCAAAATAGGACTTTTAGTTTTTGTGCTGATGTTTGGGGTTGCGGTCCTGCTGGCGTTTGAATACCTCCGCACTCATCCGGACCGGATGCTCATTTGTTACTTCGGGTGCGCTGTGATTCTTGGAATTGTAACTATAGGAAAACAAACAGCGTTCATCCAATACTTTTTCGAATCCATCCTGATGGTGAGTGTCCTGGTCCCTGCGCTGGTATTGAAGCGGGCGGAAAAGGGGAAATACCCGGTAGACATCATGGTGCTCCTGGCAATTGCCCTTTTTGCGGGCCAGTGGTACACACCGCCAGCTCCGGCTCCCAGTGCGCGAGGGCAGTTTGAAGCCGTACAATCGTACTTCCGGCAGAATTTTCCACCACACGCTCGGGCTATTGGCCTTCGGGGAGGTGATCTGATCCAGGCAGGGTTCGATACCCCGTTTTCAGATCTGTTGCAAACGGAGCTTCTGGCCCGGCGAGGCGTCCTCTCTGACGAACATCTTCTCAAGCAGATCCGGGCTGGCTGGTTCTCATTGATTGTACTGGACTTCGACCTTCAAAAGGAAACTGACCCCATCTGGCTCAATTACTACCTGACTCCTGCCGCGCGTGAAGCAATCAAGGGTTCATACCGAGTGGTAGACTCCCTGCAAGTTCCCGACCCGGAAAAGCTCTGGGAGAAGGACCGTTTCTACATTTATATTCCTAAATTCAATGAGTTACATCGCAACCATATTTCAGGTGTACAGGCCCCGCAGCCTTCGAACTGAGCAGTCACGTAGAGTAAAGTGTCTACGGATTGGTGCCGATGGCTTTCCATTGGGAGCGGCCTTCGTGTATCCAGAAGTCAGTCTGGTGGCGGCAACCGGAAGAAAAAGGGTCAGTTCGGGACGTCAGGAAGCTTCTACAAGGGCCTTACATTACCCAAAGCGTCACCAGAAATTAATCCAAGAGCGTACATGGCGTCATCAAATGGTAACTCTTAAATCGTGCCAAAAGGGTGGTCTCAATACAAAACCCTCGAAATTCCATCAAGTCATTGATTATAAGGATTTTATTTTGTACTCACCATTCTGCTTGGCGCCCGGCAGTTTGGTACGCGAAGTGCTATACAGTAGGCAGGGTGCGATAAATAAGGTGTCCACCTATACTTCAACTCACGGGAGGATTTTACTGATGACGGAGCTACTTAAGAGGCTTTGGCAGGAAGAAGAAGGCCAGGACCTCACAGAATACGCGTTGCTTCTGGTTCTGATCGCCCTGGCTGCTATCACGGTCATGGGAACTCTTGGCAGTGCCATCAACAACGTGTTCTCAACAGCGGCCAGCAACCTGACTGCTGCGAGCTAGTTTTAAGGAAGACAATCACCAGCTGAGGATTGCGGCTAGCTTCCTCGGCTGGTGAGTGCTCCTTCTGGGATGCAGAAACGTGGCGCTACCAAGCTCGACTGATCTGGAGCGATACGGTAATAGGTTAAATCCCAGGAACAACCCCGGAGGGGGGCGGCTGAACATTAGCATCCGGGCTTCGAAGATGCCCTGGGCGATGCTTTTAGTGTGCCCGGCTTGTTCACTAAGTCCTCAATATCTGGTCAACTATTTCCCCTCCTCCTTGAATCTGCCCAGGGTTTAGAGAATGCCAGGAATGAATAGCATCATTTGGAACCAAGTTGCTGGTTGGGGGGTGGCGTTGCTTGTGGCCCTCTGGGCAGGATGGCTGGACTGGCGATTTCGCCGAATTCCCAACTGGCTCACGGTTTCGGGCTTTGTTATGGGACTTGTAAGTAACGGGTTTTTATCAGGCTGGACCGGAATCCTGGCCGGGCTGGAAGGGGCTGGCATAGCCATAGCCGTGCTGATTGTTCCGGTCATACTTCGGGGCATTGGGGCTGGAGATCTGAAGTTGATGATAGCGCTGGGAGCCTGCCTGGGCCCGTGGAAATTCCTGAACCTGCTGCTCGCAAGCATTTTTATTGCGGGCTTTATGGCCATTGTGGAGATAGTGAGGAAACGCCGGGTCAAACAAACGTTTAGCAATTTGCTGGTTCTCATTCGCGCATTCGCAACGTTTGGCATGGGTGCAAAGGAATCAATTGTGACTCTCGATGATCCCGGCACGCTGCGCCTCCCCTTCGGGGTGGCAATCGCTTTAGCTATGGTTCTGGTTGTCTTTACGAAGTCGAGTTTGCTGACCTTTTGAGGTACCGAGGAAGGAAACATGAATAGGAATCGAGCTTTAATCGCCCTGGTCGTGGCAATTGTGATCGCTGTGATCGCAAGCCGTTTTGTGTACCGGCAGATCCAGAAGGCGTCTGCAGTCAAGCCGCTGCCGGTGTCACATATTGTTGTGGCATCGCGCCCCCTCGCCCTGGGCACCCCATTGACAGCACAGGATCTGGCATTAATTTCCTGGCCGGATAGCACACCCCTGCAGGGATCTTTTACACGTGTCCAGGATTGCATAGGCCGGTCAATAACTACTCCGATTTCGAAGAATGAGCCGATCCTGGAGGTAAAACTCGCTCCAAAAGAAGCCGGAGTCGGGCTGCCCGCCGCTATACCCGTCGGGATGAGGGCGGTGTCAGTAAGAGTGGATGATGTGGTGGGCGTTTCGGGCTTCGCCATGCCGGGAACGATGGTAGACGTGCTGGCGACCGGTACCCCCCAGGGGAGCGACGACAGCTTGACGCGCACAATCATCCAGGACGTTCGGGTTCTGGCAGCCGGACAAACCGTGGAGCAGGACACGCAAGGGAAACCTCACACAGTGGGCGTGGTTACCTTGTTGCTTACTCCAAAGCAGGCCGATCAACTCACCATGGCAAGCACGGACAACAGAATCCACCTGGCCTTGCGCAATACCATCGACACGAAGATCGAGGAGAAGTCCGAACCCGTTTTCAAATCGCCGCTCCTGCTTGGCGATGCGCAACCGCGTCGTACGGGTGGTGGCGGCAAGCCCCGCCCGCGGCGGGAGGTAGCCCCTCAGAAGCCAGCGGGCCCGGCTCCGTATGTAGTTGAAGTTATCAGAGGCAACAAGAAGACAGACCAAAGTTTTTCGGGGCAATAAGCTAACTCAAGCTAATTTCAGGCGGAATCGATGACTAGAAAAAATAGCAGAAACGAAAGACGTTCCCTTCCCGTATTCGCGACTCTGGTGGTTTTAGCAGCAACGTTCCTTGCGCTAGGTTACAGCCTTCCTATGGCAGGAGCATCCCGGATCAATGCAAGCACCAGCGTCCAGCAAACTGAGAGCGAGGGCGCGCCATCGGGAGGCCCGGAAGCGCTGCATCTGATCGTGGACCGTTCACTGGTAGTGACGTCCCCGGCCCAGATTACGCGTGTTTCACTTGCTAATCCGGATATCTGCGATGCCGTTGTGGTTAGCCCTACAGAAATCCTCCTGAATGGCAAGCGGGCCGGCGCAACCTCGCTGGTCATCTGGGGCCAGTCGGGCCAGATGCAGACGTTTGATGTTTACGTTGACCTGGATGTCCTGGATCTCACTGGTGACATCCGCAACACCTTCCCCAATGAGCAGGTGAAGGTGACGGTCAGCAAGGACATCGTGACACTTTCAGGCCATGTTTCATCCGCGGATGTTGCCGACAAGATCCTGGAACTGGCGCAGTCGATGGTGCCCACCAAGAAAAATGTCGTCAGCCTGCTGGAAGTGCCGGCTCCTCCTACTGGAGAGGTCCTCTTGAAGGTACGATTTGCGGAAGTGGACCGGTCAGCCCTCCGGCAGCTCGGCGTGAACCTAATGAGCCTTCCGGGAGCAAAGAATATCGGAACGATCACCACCGGCCAATATTCGCCTCCCGGACTGTCCTCGTTGAACCCGGATTCAGGCGGGTATACATTGGGCAGCCTGCTCAACGTGTTCGTGTTCCGCCCGGACATCAACTTTGCAACCACGATTCAGGCGCTGCAGACGAAGAACCTCCTGCAGATCCTGGCCGAGCCCAATGTCTTAACAGAGTCCGGCAAGGATGCCAGCTTCCTCTCCGGCGGCGAATTTCCCTTCCCGGTCGTTCAGTCAACGGGCGCCGGTGGCGGAGTTCCTGCCATCACCATCCAGTTCCGGCAGTTTGGAATCAGACTTGACTTCACTCCCACGATACTGCCGGGCGACGCTATCCATCTGAAGGTAGCGCCGGAAGTGAGTTCCCTCGATTATGCGAACGCTCTGACGATCACCGGTTTTACTGTCCCCGCTCTTGCCGTTCGTCGGGTACAATCAGAAATGGAACTGCGGGATGGACAGAGCTTTGTAATCGCGGGATTGATGGACAATCGAGTTACCAGAACACTGGAAAAGATTCCTGGTTTGGGCGACATCCCACTTCTGGGGAAAATATTCCAGAGTGAGAGCCTGAACAAGAACAAGACAGAGCTACTTGTTCTGGTAACGCCCCAGATCGTTCATCCGCTGCCTCCCGGACAGGTTCCCGGCGGGCCGCAATTTCCGATGCAATTCCTGCCGCCAGCGGCCAGCGGGCAGGGTTCTGGCCAATAGACTTAATGGAGATCAGTTGTAGGCTGGAAAGAGGACTAATTCATGTTGACCGCGGCTGTTGTCGCTACAGACGCTAAAAGCACATCGTACCTGCGTGCGTGCATCGAGCAGACGGGCCTCACCGAATCGGTGGTTGAATGGGCCCCGTCTACGGAGCAGCATCCCGGGCCTGGTGAAAGTATTCCGGATGTGGTGTTGCTGGACCTTGCGGGAGGGACGGAAGTTTCTCTTGAATTTGGGGCCCACATCCGGCGGCTTAAACCTTCGGTTGTTGTTATTGCCTGTTCCCCGCTTAAACAGCCTGACCCGGAGCTTCTGATGCAGGCCATGCGGAGCGGCGTGCGCGAGTTTCTACCCCAACCCGTTGACACCATTTCTCTGGAAGCCGCCCTGAAGCGGATCCGGGAGGAACAAGCTCCGGGCGAAAAGTCGCTTGAAAGAAAGCTCATTATCGTGATGGGCGCAAAAGGAGGGGTCGGGTCCACCACCGTGGCCGTCAATCTTGGCGCGCAGTTGGCCCGTGTCTCCCAGAAGCGCGTTATCCTGATCGACCTTGCCCGCCCCATGGGGCACGTATCGCTACTGCTCGACCTCCGGTCACGGTTTTCTGTCCGTGACGCAACCCAAAATCTTGACCGGCTGGACAGCCATTTCTTCAATGCTCTGCTGACGGTCCATGAGAAGAGCGGCCTGGAGGTTCTGGCTGGCGCATCAGACCCGGACGAGTGGGAAGACGTGCAAACCTCCGCCCTGCTTCGGGTCGTTAACGTGGCACAGAGTTGCTGCAACCACCTGATCATGGATATGGGATCCAGTTACTCGATACACTCCAGGCCCCTGCTCCGGATGGCCCGCATGGTAATGCTGGTGGCTGAGGCTGACGTTCCTGCGCTCTGGACCCTGGAGAAGCATATCGCGAAATTGTCGTCCTGGGGAGTCGAACCTGAACAATGCCGGGTGATTATTAACCGCTATCACCGCTCCGACGAGGATGCCATCAAGGCCTTTGAAAAACGGACAAAGTTGCCCGTTTTCGCGCGATTACCGAATGATTTCCGGCAGGTGAGCGAGTCCATAAACCTGGGAACTCCGCTTTCCCGCAATCACAATAACCCGCTGGTATCAAATTTTCAGCAACTTGCCACGCGATTGACGGGCAGCGCTGCCGTCTCTGAACAGGCAAAGAAACCGCCAACGGTCTTTGGCCTGTTTTCTAACACTCAGAAGAGGTAACTGAATCATGCCTACACCGAACCCAATGCGGAACGACCTGAGCAGCATCAAGGTGGCAATCCACCATAAGCTGATTCAGAAACTGGACCTGGAGCGCATCAACCAGTTGGATCGTAGCACCGTCAAGGCGGAAGTCGCCGAGATGGTGGAAACTCTTGCCGCTGAAGAAAATGCCCCAATGACACTAACCGAGAGAGAGCGGCTCTCTCAGGAAGTGCTTGACGAGGTTTTCGGGCTTGGACCGCTCGAGCCTCTCATGAAGGACCACACGATCTCCGACATCCTGGTGAACACCTACAAGAGCGTCTACATTGAAAGGAACGGCCTTTTGGAGCGCACCTCGGCCAGTTTCAGGAACGACGCCCACCTGATGTCTATTATCGACCGGATCGTTTCCGCTGTCGGCCGCAGAATTGACGAGTCGTCACCCATGGTAGACGCCCGCCTGGCCGATGGCTCCCGTGTTAATGCGATTATTCCCCCGCTTTCCATCGACGGTCCTTGCCTTTCGATTCGCCGTTTCGGACGCGATCCCCTGACGGCAACCGAGCTTGTCGAAAATGACTCTCTCACGGCCAAGATGGTTGAGTTGCTTCGGGGCTGCGTCTACTCGCGGTTGAACGTTCTGGTGTCCGGCGGTACCGGCGCCGGAAAAACCACGCTGCTCAACGTGCTGTCATCCTTCATCTCCAACCGTGAGCGAATTGTCACCGTCGAAGATGCCGCGGAATTGCAACTCCACCAGGACCACGTGGTGCGGCTTGAAACGCGCCCGCCCAACGTTGAAGGCAGAGGTGCGGTCCGCCAAAGGGAACTTGTAATCAACTGCCTCCGTATGCGCCCTGACCGTATCATCGTCGGCGAGGTTCGTGGCGAGGAGGCCCTGGACATGCTTCAAGCCATGAACACTGGCCACGACGGGTCTCTGACTACCATCCACGCCAATTCTCCTCGCGATGCTCTCTCCCGCCTGGAGACGATGGTTGCGATGGCGAACCTCAACATTCCCGATACCGCAATCCGCCGGCAGATTGCTTCGGCGATTGACGTGGTTGTCCAGGTTACCCGCCTGAGTGACGGTAAGCGGCGCGTGACAAACCTGGCGGAGGTGACCGGAATGGAAGGTGAAGTAGTCACCATGCAGGATATTTTCGTCTACAAGAAGATGGGCATCGGTGAAAACGGCGAAGTGCTGGGACAGTTTGTCCCCACAGGTATTCGTCCGAAGTTCGCTGAGCGCCTGGTGACCTCAGGCATTCACCTGCCCGTGGAAATGTTCGAAGGGACATCTGTGGCAGGCGTCCGCTAAGGAGAATAAGATGGCGCTGGCATTAGCTGGATTAACATTTCTGGTCATCGTACTGCTCGTGGGTGCCGTTCTCTTTTTCTCAACAGGAGGGACAGCTCCCGACAAGGTTGTAGCCAAACGTCTGGACGCTATTGAACGCAGCGCCAAGCGCGGCAGCGAGTCCCTCGAGTTGAAAGTGGTCCGCGACGAGCTTCTCAGCGATGTCCCTGCTATTCACCGGATGCTGCTGAAATGGAAGTGGTCCGACAAAATGCGGAACTTTATCGGCCAGGCCGGCATGAAGGTCAAACCGGGCAGGCTGATTCTTTTGAGCGCGATCTTCGCTGTTGCCGCGTACCTGGTCGGAACCAGGGCCATGTCCAATTCCCTGATAGGCCTCCTGTGTTTGCCCATCGGCGGACTCATTCCCCTCGGCGTCGTCGCTTTCAAACGCAGAGGACGCCTGAAAGCGTTTGAAAAGATTTTCCCTGAAGCCATCGACCTTCTGGGACGCGCGGTGCGCGCCGGCCATTCTTTTTCTACCGGTCTCGAAATGATCACGACAGAATTGCCCGAACCGGTGGCGGGGGAGTTTCGAACAACATTTGAAGAACAGAATTTCGGTCTTCCGTTGCGTGACGCGCTGCTGAATCTCTCGGAACGCATACCACTGATCGACGTTCGGTTCTTCGTAACTGCAGTCCTCATTCAGAAGGACACAGGCGGTAACCTCGCAGAAATCCTGGACAACCTTGCGCATGTGGTGCGTGAGCGATTCAGGATCCTGGGCGAGGTTAAGATCAAGACCGCGCAGGGGCGCTTGACGGCAGCGATCCTCATCTCACTGCCTCCCATCATGGGAGTCATCCTTCGTTTTCTCAACCCGAGCTATATGAACCCCCTGTTTACTGATCCGATTGGCCCCTGGATTATAGCGCTGGCGGCGTTTCTCCAGGTTGTGGGGTCCTTAATGCTTTGGAAGATCGTTAACATCGACGTTTAAGTCGACCGAGGTAGGAAACATGGTCTGGGTAGCGGTAGGTTTAACATTTGTTGCGATTCTCGTAGTTGCGGGCGCGCTTGTGTATGCGTTCGCACCGGGTGAGTTTCCGATTGCAGACCGGTTGTCCAGACTCTGGACACCTCTGGCAGCCCAGAGGAAGGTCTCTTTCCGCGAAAAGCAGACGCAGAAGGCCGCACAAGTTCTGAGCGATGTAGGTAAACTGCTTCCCTCTTCCAAAGACCTGTCTGCCACGAAGCTGATGTTGGTACGTGCGGGGTACCGGCGGCCGGAAGCTCTCATGGCCCTGCGGGGAGCCAAGCTCCTGCTGCCGATTGTCTTTGCGATCATTGTTTACGTGTCGGGTTTGGCGGAATCAGGCAATGCTGTTCTTATCTGGATCCTTGCGCTGGTGGCGGGGTTTTTGCTTCCCGATATGTGGCTGTCCCGGCGCGTCAGAAGGCGTCAAACGATCCTTCGCAAAGCCCTTCCCGATGCCCTGGACCTTTTGGTGGTGTGCATCGAGGCGGGGCTGGGTCTTGACCAGGCGTTCATGCGCGTATCTCAGGAGTTGAGAATCACCCATCCCGAACTTTGCGGCGAGTTGGACCTTGTCAACGCGCAGATCCGCATCGGACGGACAAGGATTGAATCCATGCGTGAACTGGCCTCCCGTACGGGCGTGGACGACATCAAGGCGCTCGTAGCCATGCTGATCCAGACGGACCGCTTCGGGACCAGCGTTTCGCAATCCCTGCGTGTCCACGCAGACGACATGCGATTGAAACGACGGCAAAGGGCAGAGGAGGCAGCAGCCAAGACTCCGGTCAAAATGGTTCCGCCGCTCGTGTTTTTCATCTTTCCCGCTCTGTTTGTAGTCATCCTGGGACCGGCAATCATTACGATATTCCGTCAGTTTATTGGGATCCATCAATAAGGAGATCTTGACCATCAAGTGAAATAAACTCAAGCAAGGTAAGTTGGTTTACTCAAAACTCAATAAAGCTTGGAGGAAACACCATGGACGTTACGACCATTCGAATCATCGCCGGAATCGGAGCTGTTATCGTGCTGTACATCATCATCTGGCGTCGTAAACGGCAGGCATCTCGCGACTAGATGCAAAACTGTTAGCTTGAGTTGGGAGCAATAGGCGTGGGCAACAATAACCGGAAACGGGTGTACGTTTACAATAAGACTCGCGAAACATTCGTCGCCACGAATGCTTCAGTGGCAGACAGTTACTTGGGTCGGCTTGTGGGTCTGTTGGGAAGAACGAATCGCTGGGCGCGGCCTGGGCAGGGGTTGTGGATTGTCCCTTCCTATGGCGTGCATACCATCGGAATGTTGTTCTCAATTGACATTGTTTTCCTCGACCGAAGCAACCACGTGGTCCACATCGAGGAACACGTTCGCCCGTTTAGAATTTCAAAGGTTATCCTGAAGGCCGACAGCGTGCTCGAGTTACCACCCCACACAATCTTCAGGACTCGAACCCACGTCGGGGACTTTCTCGAAATCGGACCCCTGCCTTCGGCTGTGAAATCACGCTCCGTATCCGCGCCTCAGCCCTCGGAAGGCATACCGAAGAACGGCACCACGGTCAGAGCATAAGATCGCTCTCACTTCGTGCCGCTCTTCCGTGGCCGGAATACAGTAACAACAATCCGCTTGATCTGTTGAGTCTGCACCTGCCTCAACAGTCAGAACCTGAAAAGTGCGGCAGGCAATTGCATAAGGTGCTCAGGACCAGGGTGCAAAGCCCGTTTGATAACTATGGCTGAAATCCTCAAAATCGCACCTGCAGGAAGAGGTGGCAGGTCTGCGCGCAGCCGGTTTGCACCCGCTGTCATGGTCATTCTCCTGCTCATATCCCTGGCAGTTATGGCGCCTCTTCTGGCCAAATATCGCAACGCTCCGCAAGTATTGGTGGAAACACTGGAGGCTATGAGCCAGAGTCAACCGAGCGCCCCGGCCACGGACATGAAGCACGACGTCTGGGTCAATCGGCGGTCCGGGCTCTATTACTGCCACGAGAGCAAGTTCTACGGGAAGATGCGGCCCGGCCAAACCATGAGGCAGGAGTCTGCATTGATGAAAGGATTCCGCCCTGCCCAGGGGCAAGCCTGCCCGTAGATCCATTCATTATGCTGAATGGAAAGGTCACAGCAATTAACTCGATTCCGTGCAGCATTACGCATCGAATCAGAGTTGCCCTCAGAAACAGAACCGAGAGGTAGAACAGATGATCAGCGCTGAAGTTGAAACCCCGAAGAAAATACAGGATCTAGGTATACGCCGGAGCTTGCTGGAAGACCTGGCGCTGAAAATCCTCTATTACGAAGGAGAACTCACTCTCATCGAGCTCTCCAAGAAGATGTGCCTGAGTTTCGGTATTGTAGAACTGCTCTTTGAGCGGCTCCGCAAGGAACAGCTCTGCGAAGTAAAAGGCATGACGGGGGCCGTCCACCGGA
>OBLQ010000365.1_pt1 | contig 17330 bp, 8 predicted proteins | sample 1519881 | NCBI WGS metagenome assembly OBLQ01 (sample SAMN01911456, study PRJEB22533) | soil metagenome | biome: Soil | place: Malaysia | collected 2012-04-30 | depth DG_metagenome m | reverse complement strand
AGGAAGCGCTCATCGCCGAAGTGCGCCGCATCGTCGCCGGAAGGGAAACGATCCGGCTGGCGCCCTGGCTTTCAAGCGGGAAAATCCATTCCGATTTCGACGTGGATGAAGCCTACGCCGCCTGCCAGCGGTCGGCCCTCGGTGACGAGGTGCTGAACACCATCGCCGGGGCGGCGCGCGCCGGAATCCGTTCCGCGGCCATCACCGTGGGCGGCTCGATGGGGGCCACTTCGCGGCGCATTCTGCGCCGCCTCGGAGTTCCGCCCGAGGCCATCACCTACTACCTTGATGGGGAAGACCCGCGGTTCCATCGCGTCGGGGAAATCGGCGGCGAAAACTTCGGCGCCGATGTCGGAAAAGCCGAAGTATGCGCCAACACCGGGGCGCCGGAAAAACTGCTCAGCGGCGAGGTCCAGATTGTCCTGCTGTGGGACCCCGATGGCGACCGCCTCAATATCATGACCACCGCTCCGGCTGCGATAAGCGGACGCGCCGCCGAATTCGGCCTGGCCCTCGGTCCTGAAGACGGCCGCCGCGTGGTCGTTTACCTGACGCCCAACCAGCTTTATTTTCTGCTGCTCGATTACCGCATCCAGCTCATGCGCAAATCCGGCCTGCTCGAAAAGTACAACTGGTTTGTCGGCACCACGTTTCCGACCGCGATGGCCATTGAAGAGCTGGCGCGGAAGGAAGGTCTGGCGACCATCCGCGTGCCGGTCGGTTTCCGCAATCTCGGGGACCTCTGCCGGAGCGTGGAAGAAAAGATGGGCGCGCCTCAGGTGTTCACGACACTGACCGGAAAACAGGTGCGTCTGGGCCCCGCTCCGAGGGTGATGATGTTGTGCGAGGAATCGGGCGGCGCGGCCCTGGGCGGGCCGGAACTCATGCGCTCGCGCACCGGGCGCCAGAATTTTCTGGCTTTGCGCGAAAAAGATGGAATGCAGCTTGCTTTGCTCGCCTGGGCCGCGGCGGCGGCGCTGATCCGGGAGGGGACTTCCATGGGCGAGCGCTATTGCGATCTGGTCGAGAAACGAGGAATAGAATTTCGCTACAGCAAGCGGCTCGATGTCCCTCTGTATGACGAACAACTCGAAGGCGAGGCGCTGGCGAAGGCCAGGTCCGCGGGCATCGAGACCCGCGACCGGGTTGTAGCGTTCTTCAGAGATGCGGCCACGGAACTGGCCCAGGCGGGAAAGGACGGAGAGAGTGTGCGCCGGAAGATGTTGCAGGCCGGTCCCGCCGGGGCGGCGTTGCCGGCCATCCATGGGGCGGCATGGGTGGGCGATGGGTCGCTGTTCGAGATGGAAGGCGCGCAGCTTGTGGTCAGGGCCTCGGGCACCGATGCCCTGATCCGCTACTACGTCGAAGCAACCAGCGTTGAGGGCATGTCGGCGCTGGAAAAGTTCGCTCACGGCATCCGTGTCTAATGCCGTGATCGCCGCCGCGCAGCGCTGTTCACCGTTGCGGCAGCAGGGCGTCCGGTGACCGTCGGCAGCCGCGGGTATCAGGGCCCGGTTTCCAGCAGGGCCGCCAATGGCTGATCGTCCACCCCATTCTTGTCAAACAACTGGTCCAGCAGAAGCGTGAGCGCCATCAGGATGGGCGGATCAAACGATGATGGCGGCCTGAGCTGGATGTATGTCGTTCCTTTTACAGTGCCGCCGGTGATGCGAATGGAATGACCGCCGCCGCGCAGCGCCGTTTCGTGCTGAAAACAGACCGGCGGATGCACCGGATGTTCAAGCCCCAGAGCAAAAAGATAGAGGTTCCCTTCCGGAACGTCCTCAATTTCGTAATCGCCCGCTCCGTCTATGATCACGCACGCCACGGGCTTCGCCTGGGGAATGGGAGTTTCAAAAAGCCCGGCCAGAATGATTCCCTCGAAATCGCCGGGAGCGGCGATCTGGCCGGCAACGCCGGGGCCGGACCGTCGTTTGCGGCCGGCAATCGCGCCGCAGTCGGGCCTTTTGACGGCGCGCGCGGCCGGCGATTGCGTCAGCTCTCTGAACGTCGTGGGCGAAACTCCGAGCGCGCTGGTAAAGCGCCGCGTGAACGTGCCCACGCTGTTGTAGCCCACGTCATAGCAGATATCAATGACCTTGCGCTGCGTCTTCATGAGCATCCGCCGCGCCGCCTCCAGTCGCAGGGCCGAGAGAAACTGTGAGGGCGGAACGCCGGTCACCTGCCGGAAGGTGCGGTTCAGATGAAAGGGGCTGGAAAATCCGATGCGGGCCATGGATTCCAGCGACAGCGGCTGGTCGATCTGATTTCGCATGGCGGTGATGACCCGGTCCACGGTCTGCCGGTGCGACTGCAGAGTTGAATCACGAACGACAGGGCAACTCATGGCGATTGTCAATCCTTTCCTTGAAAACTAGACGAGCGCGGATTCAGCGAACGACGAAAGCGCCTCGCGCAGGGAGCGGGGCACGGGAACGGGCTCAAGGCCGTCCTGGCCGCGCCGCATGCAGGCGATTTCCTGTTCGCCGCGGGCAACGAGCTCCCGCGAGGGGCCGTCGCGCCAGTATTCGAAGCGCATGGCGATGCGGTTCTGGTTCATCGAGCGCAGGAACATCAGCAGGCTGACCTGGTCGAATGCCCTCAATTCCCCCAGATAATCGCAGGAGCAGCGGACGGTGATCAGCGCGAACCCGTTTTCCAGTTCGCCGAGGATCTCCGGGGCGTGGTCGCGAAGGAACATCTCGCGCGCCCGTCCCTGCCAGTGCAGATAATTCACGTAGTAGACATTGCCCACGAGGCTGGTTTCCTCGAATCCGACCACATGTGAGTATTCGTAGGCTCTCATTGCTTCTTTCTCATGACGAACCCGAAGGCCATGGGGGAGTCCGCGTCCGCGATTCGCGCATGAAAAGTTGCCGCCAGAAAGTCGGGGCTGGAAAACAAGGCCCAGTTTTCCGCGGCGCATGAATCGAGACGCAGCCTGTGCTCCAGGCCGGCTCCCGCTTTTCGCAGGCTTTCCCGCAGCGCCCAGACCTGGGTCGCGGCGCAATCCATCGAAGCGTGTGAACGGTCCGATAGGACCCCGGCCAGATCCAGTTCGCCGCCATCGAGCAGGCCTTTCCAGTCCGACGGGCCGCGCCCCGCGATGTTTTCCAGATCGCAGCCGACAGCGCATTCGCGGAAGGCCAGCATCGTGATCCGGCCGCTGTGCGAGCAGGAAATCTGGGTGCGCCGGCCGGAACACCCGAGGATTTCAGGCTTGCCGTCCGGGCGATGGGTCATCTTCGCCGCGGGACAGACGGATTGCCTGATGCTCTGAAGCATTGCGCGCTCCCGCGCATCTTCAGTTCCGTCCAGAAGCCTGACCTTAATGCCGCACGGTGGCAGGAGTTCGTCGAGCTTTCGTTCGAGGTAAGGCGCCAGCAGGGGCAGGGGCCATGGGCCGGCGGTCCCGATCGGGGCCACGGCGCGCAGGTGCAGTGATTCCCATTTTTCGCACGTCCGGCCTTCGCGGTCTCTGATCCAGAGGTCGAAGAGGAAATCGCTGCCGTCTCTCGCGCGTTCCACCGCATGGATGGTCGCTTTGTCCCGGGTCCAGGCGCGTGTGGCGGCGACGTGGCCGACACCGACAGGCAGCACCGTCTTGTGCGGGATACAGGCTTGCAGGCAGTGAATCGCCGCATCGCGGGACGCCGGATCGCCCATCGCGAATTCTGACGGCAGGTGGCGAGCATACCAGGGCGAGCGGACCGGCGGCGCCAGTTCCGCCATGCTGCGGGTCGCGTGCAGCAGATGATAGCCCGCGACGCGGCGAAACCTTCCCTGGTGAAAGAGCGCGTTGCCGTACAGGTCAATGGAAGGATCGAGCGTGAGAAGGCCGGCTGCCGGCAGAGGAGGTTCTTTGTGCGCCGTATGCGGCGGCGCCGGTCGCGCGGAGGCAAAGACGCATTCTCCGCTGAAGTGGTCCACCTGAAACGAAGTGGTGGAACATCGCACCGCCACGGTCACCACGCCCGGGCCCTGCCGCAAGGCCGCCACCCGCATCGTGACTGGCCGGTCGCGCGGGACAACCAGTGGATGGTCGAAGCGCAGTTGATGAAGTTCAGGCAGGTCCGCGGACCCTTCCAGCGCCATCGCCGCCTGCGTCATGGCCTCCATTGCGATGACTGCCGGAATGAGCTGCTCTCCCTGGAATGCGTGTTCGGCCACATACGGGTCGGTATCGGTGTTCAAATCTGCATCCGCAATCAACTCAATGCCCGGATAGTAGACCTTCACCTGTTCGAGAAAGCGAAGCAGCGGCAATTCATTCGCTGCAAATTGCAGCGTGGGCGGGTTGCCGAAACGGCCGGTCAGAATCGACGAGACGGGCGCCTGCTCCCATTTGAGCATGGCAATCAGGTTGTGGATGGCTTCCTCCAGAGGCAACGGCTCGATGCCCTGGCGGGCGAGTGACTCAAGTACGCCCAGACGTTGTCCCATGCCTGCGCCCGCCCAGACCGACCATTCCAGATTCAGGCAGCGGCATTCCGGGTGTTGCCTGCGCCAGCCGTCGGCTTCGTGCGCGAGCCATTCATTCGCCAGACCGTAATGCGCCTCGCCGTGCAATCCGGTCCGCGCGATGATGGAGCCGAATGTAATCAGCATCCGCAGCTTCGACGCGTCGACCCCGCTGAGAACGTTGCGCAAGCCTGACAGTTTGGGGGCGAGCGTGCCGCGCAGCTCTGCCGCGGTCAGTTCATCCATGCGCATCGGATGATTGGTTCCCGCTCCATGCAGTATCGCGGTGACCGGGCCGATCTGGGATTCAACTTCGCCAAGCATGGCCCCGGCGGCGCCGGGGTCGGCGATGTCGGCGGAAAAATAACGGAAGTGGACTCCCGCATCGGTAAAGCGCATCAGGTTCTGCCGCAACTCCGGGTCGCGGTCGGGATCTGAACGGCCCGCCAGCGCCAGGCGGCAGCCGAAATGACGGGCGGCCTCGAGCGCGCATTCCGCGGCGATGCCTTTCCCGCCGCCGGTCACAAGAAGCACGTCTTCGGGGCCGAGTGGCTGGGCTGCGCCGCTTTCCTCCGGCCAGAGCACTCTGAGTCTGGGCTCGCGGCGAACCCCTTCGGCGCTGTAATGCGCCTCGGTGAACCCATGAGCGGCGCATGCTTCGGCTGCGGCCCATGAAGCGGCCTCGGGATGTCCGGCTGGCGCATCCACGACCGTTACCGTCATGGCGGGCCGCTCAAGATATAAGCTGCGCGCCAGGGCGGAAACTCCACCGTTGTGCTGGATAAAGACGATGTTTTCTATTTGCTTTCGCAGAGCGGATTGCGCGGTCTCAAGCAGAAAAAGCGCCGAAGCGTCGTCGCGTTCCGGCGGCACACAACAGACAACGCCCGCTCCCGGAACGGCCTGGAATGCGGCCTTGAGTTGCTCCGCGAACGCGCAGTCGTCCATGAAGGCGACCTGCCACGCGCTCGTGGCTGTCCCGGGCGGCGTTCGCATCCGTCCGATGGCTTGTTCCACAAGATCAACCGCCAGCGCCCGCACCCAATGTCCGGCGCCCCGCGGATGTTTCTCTCCTGCGCGCGCCGGGTCGCGATGACGCAAGCTTTCAAGCGACTGCGCGGCTTCTTCAATCGTCGTGTTCGTATATTCCGCCGGAGCGGCAGGCGGGTCCAGATCGAGTTCGCCGGCCGCCTCCAGAATGATCTGGCTGATGGCGATTGAATTCAGGTGCAGATCGTCAAGAAACCGGCTTTCCCGCTTGATCGAGGTCAGCGGCAGTTCGGTCCTGCGCGCCACCAGGTTCAGCAGTACTTCAATGACAGGTGTTCCCGGCGCCGCCTGCGCCGCTTCCGGCTGCGCCGCAATCGGAGGCGGCGAAGTTTCAACCCGCTCCCCCTCCTCAGGCGCCGACTCGCATGGATTCCGCAGGAACGACGGTCTGTGATGCACGTCAAACGGCCGGATGAAACGGCCGTCAAAGAGCGGCGCGAGGTTGATCTCAGCGCCCATGGCAAAAGCGGCCCCGGCCGCCAGCAACAGGCCGCGCAGGGACTCATCTCCCGCGTTCAGAGAAATCACGGGCGTGCCGGCCACCTCCGGAACGATTCCCGCAAGCACTGAACCCGGACCGGCTTCAATGAAAAGATCGGTCTCCGCCGCAGCCAGCGCCAGCGCTTCGGAAAACAGGACCGGCTCGGTGATCTGGCGTGAAAGCAGCGCGCGCAGGTCGGCGCTGTCATCAAGCGCGGCGCCTGTCACCGTGGAGACCACACGGCGGCGCAGAGGGCCGAACTGGATCGAAGAAAGATAATCGGAGAACGCGCGCGCCACGCCTTCCACCAGCGGCGAATGGAAGGCATGGGAGACCGGCAGCATGGTGACGGTGGTTCCTTCCGCCGCCATGCGGGCGGTCAAGCGGCGTACCGCCTGCGCCTCGCCCGAGATCACGGTCTGCGCCGGTGAATTTTTCGCGGCGATCACCACCCGGTCTCCGTTGAGTCTTTTCTGCGCGGATTGCCAGTCGCAGCGAACGGAGGCCATGGCTCCCGATGGCTCACCCATCTCCGCCATGATGCGTCCCCGGCTGGCGGCAATGGTTATGAGGCTTCCGGCTTCGATGGCCCCGGCCCATCCCAGCGCGGTGATTTCGCCGAGGCTGTGGCCGAGCGCGACCGATGCTTCGATCCCCAGCAGCTTCAGGGCATGCAGACCGGCGAGCGACGCGGTTACGATGCACGGTTGCGCGGTTTCTGTGGCGATGCTTTGTGTCTCCGGCAATCCGGCGCGTTCATAGAGTTCGCGAACGGCGGCGAACCGCCGCGCCCAGATGCCGCCGCTGGTATAGATGGGCGATCCCTGCCCGGGGAACAGAAGACCGATGCGCGGCGCCCGGGCTCCGGAGCCGAGAAAAATGCCGCGCGCCGTGTCGCTGGCGGCGGCTTCGCCTTGCAAGCACAGCGAATGCAATTTTCTCAGGCTGGCTTCAAGTTCTTCCGGCGTTGCGGCCACGCATGCGGCGCGTACCGCGCCCTGCGAGTCCTCCGGCGTTTGCGCGAGGGCTGCCGCGAAATCGGGCATCTCGCCGAACGCGATTCCGCCGGCCCGCTCCAGCGCTTCTTCCAGCCCGCAGGCGAGTTTCGCGGCGTTTGCGGCCTGGAAGACGAAGAGTTCGCAATCCTGGCCGGTCGATAATTGCTCTTTTTCAAACTGCGCCAGGCGCGCGCGCCGGACCGCGCCGCTCGATTCCAGGGCAATGTGCGTGTTGATGCCGCCGAAGCCCATCGCGCTCACGCCGGCCCGCAGTGGCAGGGTTGCCGGCCACAGTTCGCCCTCTCGCAGAATTCGCAGCGCCGGTTGTTCTCCGGTCAGCTCCGCATGCGGACGGTCGCAGCCCGTCGTGGGCGGAATCACCTGAGCGTGCAGGGCCATGGCGGTCTTGATCAGGCCCGCGATGCCGGCGGCCGCTTTGGTGTGGCCGATGTTCGCTTTGATCGAACCGATCGCGGCGGGCGGGGCGGAGGGGGCAGCCGCCTGCCGTGTCTTCGACAGCGCCTGCAGTTCAGCCGTGTCACCCACCGCCGTGCCGGTGCCATGACATTCGAAATAGGCGACCGATTCGATGCCATAACCGGCGCGCTGATACGCGCGGCGCAGAGCCAGCGCCTGTCCGTCGGATTCCGGCCGGGTGATGCCGCCGCTTCCGTCGGATGAGATGCCCCACCCGCGAATGACGGCATAGACGGGAATCTGGCGCCCAAGCGCATCTTCATGGCGCATGAGCGCCACCATGCCGCACCCCTCGCCCGGCAGAAAGCCCGTCGGCCGGGCGTCGAAGACGCGCATTCTGTCGGCGGCCAGAGCGCCAAGTTTGCTGAAGCCGGCCAGTTCGAATGGATCGAGGCTCAGATCGACGCCGCCCGCAATTGCGACATCCACCTCGCCGCTTTCGAGCGCAGAACATGCGGTGGTCACCGCCAGCAGGCTTGAGGCGCAGGCGCCATCCACGGTGTAGCCGCCGCCCTTGAGATCAAAGTAATTGCAGATCCTTCCCGCGATGGTGTTGGAAAGCCCGCCGGCCAGCGAGTCTTCCGTGGTGGCCGGGAAGGGAGCTTTGTATATGGATTCGATTTCGGCCAGCAGGCGGGCGAGGTCTTCTGTCCCGCCGGAGAAATGCCGCTGAAGCGCGGGACCAAGGATGCGTCTCACGTAGGGCCAACGGAGCCGCATCAGGTTGGCGCGGGCAAATTCGCCGGTGAGCGAATTGCCCACGTAGACGCCTGTGCGCTCGCGCCAGCTTTCGTCCGCATCCTGCAGACGCGCGTCTTCCAGGGCGCGGGCCGCCGTTTCGAGGGCCAGCCAGTGGGTAAGGTCGGTGGAAAGAAAAGTGTCTTTTGAAATATGGAATCGCGCCCGGTCGAATTCGTAGTCTTCGAGCAGGGCCGCCATGCGCGTGGAGATGCGGTCCTCCGCTGCCGCGCCGTAGTCATCGAGGTTGATCCGCGCCCGTGGAATGCGGCGGAACGCCTGCCGCTGCGCCAGCGCATTCTCCCACAACTGTCGGGGGGAGCGCGCCTGCGGGTAGCGGCAGGCCATACCGATGATGGCGATCGTGCTCATCGCCTGCGATTACCGGGTTGCGCCCGCGGTTGCGGGAACACGCAGAATTTCCCCGCGCTCGCTTCTTGCCCGCGCCAGGGAGTTCAGATACAAGCCGATCCCTCGCGCCGCGCTTGTGATGGCCAGCGCAATGAAGAGTCCATAAACCACGTGGACTGCAAACAGCAGCGCGTAGATCGCGGCGATGCTGAAGGAAAACAGTACCTGGCGCACAGGTTTGATCGGGGTCGTGGCCGGATCGGGAATCATGTACAGCGAGAACAGGATGAATCCGGCGCTGGTCATTGGCAGAAATGGCACAGCGATGGGCATGCCGAAGATTACGCTGCGGACCACAGCCTGCGCGGCGAATCCCACAAACCAGGCGATGACCAGGGGCAGGCGCCCCGTGAATTTGCCGTGAATCACCGCGCCGGTTGCGATGATAATGGCGGGAATCGCCCAGTGCCAAAGCCCGGTGATGTTTTCGGTGAACTGATACGGCGGCGCCAGACCGACGGCCGGCAGCAGCAACAGCGTGACCGTGATGCCGAGGTTCGATGGATTGAAGATGTGCTGGGTCTGCCCGTTGCCGATCGGGGCGCGCAGAAGCGGCTTGGAAGCTATCGACAATCCGGTGGCGAAAATGATGGGCGTGAGCCGCTCGTTGGGATAAATGAGCATGGCGCAGGCCAGGCCGGGAATGATGCAGGGCGGAAGAAAGTTGAGGAAGTTCGCCCAGTTTCCCATAAACCGCGCCCGGCGTCCGTTGACCCACGCGTCAACGCCTTCCAGCAGAAACCCGACAACGCAGGCGGACAGCACGGCGACGACCGGATGCGCGTACGATTGTTCGAAGCCCAGCACTGTATCGCCGAGCACTGTCCACAGGACGAGCAGTAAGCAGAAATACCACAGTGCAAAGTACCGCATGCGCGGGTCTTTGCGAGGATAAAAATTCAGAGTAGCGTATGTCATGATTTTTTCCTTGAAGTGGTTACGAACCAAGCAGCACGCTGTGCCAGCCGGGTTTCAGGGTTATCTTTTTTCTCTGGACCGCGCCATGAGCGTCGCGCCACGCAATTTCGACCTGCAGGGGCGTTTCAGGCCCTGTCTTGCCGAGCCCGAAATGAAGTTCGGGGCTTCGTTTTCCCGAGTGACCGCTGCCGCCATCCACCTGGGCGGAAAGCCGGCGTCCGTCGGGAAGCTCGACGCTGGCGGCCGCGCCAATGGCGGGACGCCCGTACAGGTCCGGGCCGGGGTGGCCCGCCCGGAACATGAATTCCGGATGCTCGCCGCCGGTCGGCAGCAGCAGGTGCAGGCCGAGGAAGGCCCCCGCGCCCTCGCTATCATTCTTATATAGGTAAGAATCGCCCCACTGCCCGGCGATGATGAACTCGAGCCTGCCGTCTCCATCCACATCGGCCAGGGTGATGCCGCGGCCGAGTATGCCGTGGCCGATGCCCACTTCCGGTGCAATGTTGTAATAACGATGGTCGGCCGCCTGCGCGTAAAACGGGGTGTCGTTGTTTCCGCTCACGTCGTCGCCTGTGCGGAAAGACGGCCACAGGCGGGGATCGTGCACCAGGCTGTCATTGGAAGTGCCCAGCGCCTGTAATTCGGGCCAGCGGTTGATGGTCCCCTTAATGAAGCCAACGGCCTGGACGATTTCCAGCGTTCCATCGTTGTCGAAGTCGGCCATCCGCGCATCCCATCCCCATCCGCTGCGCGATACGCCAAGCCGCTCGCTGGCCTGCGTGTAGGGCGCCTTTCCATGCGTCATGTCGGAGGCCGGGCCGTTGCTCACCCAGAGAAAGTGGCTTTCATGCAGCGCGTAATCGTCCGCGATGTTGCTGACAAAAATATCGGGAATGCCGTCGCCGTTGACGTCGGCGAAGTCGACGCCCATGCCTTTGAACGAGTCACGCCCCATCACGCTGGAAGCCGGTGTCGTAAATCCGCGCCGGCCCTCCAGCATCGCGAAGGCGGGATGGCCCGGCTTCGAGAGATTGTGGAGCAGGCGGTCCGGGCCGAAGTCGTGGGCAAAATATATCTCCGGAAGCAGGTCGCCATCGAGATCGGCCGCCCCGGCGCCCAGCGTCCAGCCATGCTTGACCTGTTCGCTGAAGATGTCGGAGGCCTCCTGATACTGCACAGACGCGTTTTCGCCGGAAGCGGCGCTCTTCCACATCAGCAGGTGCTTACTGCCCCCGTTGAAGGAACGCGATTTGGTGTTGTGCATGGTCTCGGTTCCGGCGGCGCTGGCGTCGAGGATATGGGCGCCATCCTGAAAATAATTTCCTGCGATCAGGTCCGGATGACCGTCGCCGTCAACATCGGCGAAGAACGCCGCGTTGGTGTACCAGCGTTCCCGTCCGGCCACCAGCTCCTGGGATACATAGTCGGCGGCGCTGAGTGCGGCTGCATGTCCGGGCGTGCCTGTGTGCCGCAGAAACGCCACCGGCGTGCGGCCCCAGTAATAGACCACTACATCAAGCAGGCCGTCTTCATTCACATCGTTGATCAGGCACCCCATGGGCGCCGAGGTCGCCGCGTCATAGATTGCCGGGCGCAAAGTGAAGGGCTTATATCTTGCGCTGGTTGTGGGAGCGGGCAGGATCGTTGCCTGGTCGTCGCGGGGGTCGACAAGGCACACATCATTGCTCAGGCCATCGCCATCGAGGTCGCCCGCTGCGACCGCGGCTCCCACCGAAGAGATCCAGGCGGCAATGCGTTTGAGGCTCGGTTGCACCGGCCGGGTATTCCCGGTTTGCCCCGGGGCGGCCATCGGCAGCGCATGGCGGACAAAATGAAACCGGGAAGCAAGCATCGCCCGTTCCGTGGCTGAGATGTCCGGAATTCTCGCCTCGAAAAACAGAAAGACAACGACAATGAGCGCCGCAACCTTAGTGAAGTGCGGGCGCAGCCATGACGGAAGATTTTTCATGAGAGGTTCCTCGCAGCCTGTTGTTTGAAAAAACAGGTATTTTTTGCTGGATCAGTTCACGCCATTGCAGATATGGCATAGGATGTTGCGCATCGACGAGAGCCAGTGTTTCATCGCACAGCGCGGCGGCCGCGCTGAAAGTCATGCCGCAGAGCAACTGGCTTGCGGTTTCGGTGTGGAGCGTGGGATTGCCTGCCAGTTGACGCGCCTTGGCGGCGAACGCCGCTCCCTGGGCCAGCGCGACGCTGTAGCGGCCCGAGCGCCTCTGCAGATCTTCGATGTCCTCCCGGGATGCGCCACCGGCGTAAGCGCACGCGAGACCGGCGCCGCTCCATGCGTCGCTCTGGTAGAGATTTGGCATTTCCGCGATCGCGAGGGCGATCGCCTGCGGTGACGCGCCACATGAAAACCACAGGCTTCGCCCCAGCCCCTGGTAACTGACGTGGCGTGCGGGAGTTGAAAGGCGCGCGCCGTTGATTCTTTTTTGCGCGGGCCCGTGGCCGTGGAAAAATCCTTCGTGGAAACCGTAACCATCCACGGCGAGCCAGCGTAAGAGCGTGTGATACCGTCTGATCGCCTGGTCGACCCTGTGGCGAAGCCACGGCAGGCGGGCCACGGCCCACCCGGCGCCCACGTGCAGCATGTAGATGTGCCGGCGCCCCGGCCCCTCTGCGAATCGCCGGAAACGGCCGCCCTTGCCCAGACTCAATCCGTCGAGAAGCGCCAGGGCCATGGCGGCGCCTTCGTAGGCGAAGCCCTGCCACTCCAGGGCGGTTCCAGCCAACGCTCCGTGGAGCTCGTCCATGTCGCTCTCCAGAGCCGCGTGATATCCCTTCAGGAACATCGCCCCGGCCTGCTCCAGATGTTCGCGGGCCTGCGGACGATCGCAGGCAAAGCCGCGCCGCGTAAATTCCACTTCGCGTGCATCGATTCGCAGCAGGGTTGGAACTATTCTTCTCATGGAAATCCGCCGTGCCAGAGGGCTGATTTGCGGTCCCGGCGTGAAAGGACGCCGGTTACCTCCGGTCTGATGTAAAACGGGCTGCTCACATCATGGTTGTGCCGCCGCACAGTCCGTTCGACACGGCTCCGCCACAACCACTCCCATGGAATGGCCCGGCCGAACGCGGTCGAACTGATGGGGACAAATGCGACGAATCTTCCGCGATGTTGATGACGAATGCTGAACAAGCTCGCCATCTGGCTGGGAAATGTATTGTTCGCGCCATAGCTGGCTGCTTCATACTCGCCCGGCTCCCAGCAGCCGTAATGCCTGCGAACTTACATCGCGTCGAAATCCATTGCAACAGGAAACGAATAGAAAATCGCAAAATTGCAGCCTATGGGTTTCCATTATGAAATATCACACTGATTTTCCCATCGAAGGAATCCGGAGGGCGTAGCGCGTTTCTAATGATCGGATGAAAGAGGCTTCGGTTGAATAAGATCAGGCGGCGTGCAAAGAAATTCTTTTTGCACGCCGCCTTTGAAGCGATGAGGTTTTTTCAGACGCGCGCATCCTGCGCTTTTCGTGATCGCGACATCGCTGCCCGGTGTTGCGATGGTGACTGGTGACAAATCTGCGCGCCGGCCCGGCGCTCTTTGCCGTGACCGCTGAAAAAGCGCGAGGCGCGCCTGGCGATGTGATTACTCCACTGGCGCTGGCGGGACCTCCGAGACGCATTTCTCACTTGTGCCGCATGTAGCTGCCACGACTGGATGGGGATGCAGCGGCACAGTGTGACGCATCAGAAACGGATAGAACCCTCCCGACGGCAGACCCGGAACGACCGGGTAGCCTGCCGGCGGCTTCGACGACCAGGCGGAACCGGTGGAAACAAGAACGACCGCCTTCGCCGGACCATGAGCGAGGGCCGGACCGGTGACCGCCAGCGTGAGTGAACCGGCAAGCAATAAGCCGGTCACCAGCACGATGCGAACCGGCGGCCGGCGGATTTATCAGACAGCAGTCTCATCGAATTCCTCCTTCGACAGGGACATTTGAACGTGTGCAGCGGTCGGCGGTCTTCTCCGGGCTTGCTAATTTTGGAGCCGTGAAAGACAGCAAACTGTTGGAAAGGCAGGCGGATTGGAGAAAGACGGCGGGAGTTTTGAAGGTCTATAGGGGCACGCCTGGCCGGGCCACGCGCCGGGGATCGCTGTTCACCGTTGCGGCAGCAGGGCGTCCGGCGGGACCGGAACAAGCTGGCGGGTGGCGCGCTCACCGGCCGAAACCGTGACCGCCTCACCGAGTGATTCCACCGGCTTCAGGAAATCCGGATCCAGCCATGCGTTGGGTTCAACATCTTCAAATGCGAAGAGCTTGTATGAGCCAGGCGGAACGCTCCTGAAAATAAATCCCCCCTGCTCGCGGACCGGGGTTGACCGGTACATGCGCGGCGCAAGGCGAAGCGTTTCTGAATCGGGGACCAGCACCACGGTTGCATTATGCGGTTGCCCGTCGTCGGTGACCGCGCCGGAAACCTCTGCGCCATTGCCGGTCAGCACGATTCGCAACGTGCCGTGCGGGCCGTCGGGAATATCGATTTCGCCGGGAGTCGCCTCGCGGCCGCCAAAAGCCGCCGACTTGATCCACATGCCTTCCGGCAATGGGTCAAGAGTCAGCTCCCATAGGCCGGATCTCAGATTGGGCAGGCGCAGACCGCCGTCCGCGCCGACTCTGCCGATCGGCTGGGGACCCAGGGCCAGCCCGTCCGATGCCGAAAGTCGAACGGTCATGCTGGCCAGGCTGTTGGGTGGCTTGCCTTCGATCTCAACGGTTCCCGTAATCTCGAAAGCATCATGGAGAGAAATATTAAGGTTTTCCTGCGAGTTTGGCCCCGCGACCTCTACCGCTGCGCGTCCGCTCAGCGCGCGCCCGCCAACCGACTGCGATGCCACCAGCCAGTAAATGCCTGGCGCAACGCCCCTCAGTTCGAATCGCCCTGACAATTTATCGACGGTCGCAACGGCGCGGTCAATATAAGAAGCGCGGTTCCCGTCGCGGTGAGCAAGCGCCACCTGCACCTGGCCCCGGGTAAAATCCTGCAAGGGACTGAAAAGGCGTCCGCGCAATGTGACTGCCCGCACCCGCTGCGCCTGGAAATCGATGTCATCGAGTTCCACTCCCTGGGGCAATGGGATTTGCCTGGCGGAACGCAGGTCGATGACGCCGGGATAGTACATCGGCGCATACGCTTCCTCCCCTTCCGGCGTCAGGGCGGACTTTTCGGCAGGCCTGGCAATCGGACTGCCCTGAAGTTTCGCCATCAGGTAGTAGTAGCCGGCAGGCAGACCATAGACGCGATACTCGCCGCGATCGTCGGAGCTGGCCCCGGCGACAGGCGTCAGTTGCCGGATTCCGCCAATGTAGCTGAACCGTAATACGTGGATACTCGCCGCCATGACCGGCTCGCCTTCTTCATCGAACACGTGTCCCGAAATCACCCCCAGGGGCGCCATGCGTAGTGTGAGATCGTGGACCTGTTGCCCCGGCCTTAACCTCAGCAGTGTGCCCGGGCCTTCGGAAGTTCTGGCGCCATAAGCCTGGCGAGCGAATCCAGCGCGCTCAACCCAGAGACGATAACCTCCGGGCGCCATTGGCAGGGAAAAATGGCCGCCCGGGTCGGTATCGACGCCGATGGAGGGACCCGCCTCATTGCTTCCGTCCGACACCCTTATATAGAAGACATGCGCATGTTTGACCGGCGCCCCCGTGAGCCTGTTGACAACCGTGCCTTCCACCAGGGCAGCCTCGTGAGTCTGGGGCGCTGCCGGAACGGGCGCCGGCAGCAGGGCGAAGAGGACAGGCAACCGGCGGCCCATGAGAATCGTGAATCGCTTAAAAGTGGTCAAATCGAGGGTCTAGATGCGGGCTTGCGGCGGCAGGGTTGTCCTTTTGCGGCGGTCCGGTGTTTCAGCCGGAGCTGAAACGTGTTATTTACGCCGTCCATTCGCCTCAAATCAACAGTGCTATACTGAACCGGAAAGACAGTCGTTGGGGCGCGCGCACCCATTAATAGAAGGACGATTCATGGTTGGCAGTTTACGTCATCTCTTCATTTCAGGGCTGATGGTCCTGGCGCTCTTCCTTTCTTCGGGCATTGCTTTCAGCCAGGCGCCTGGTTCCGCTCTGGCGAACGACACCGAGGTGCGCAACAGCCTGCGCCAGCTTTCCGAAGTGCTCAGCATTGTCGAAGCAAACTACGCCGATCCCGTCGATCCCGACAAGATCATTTACAGTGGCGCGATCCCCGCCATGCTGCACGTGCTGGACCCTCATTCCAACTTCTTTGATCCCAAAGCGTATTCCTCCATGCGCGAAGAGCAGCAGGGACGCTACTACGGCGTTGGAATGCAGATCGTCCCGCGCAATGGCAGGATCATTGTGCTCGCGCCGTTTGTGGGCACGCCCGCCTACCGCGCCGGTATACGGCCCGGCGACACCATCATCAGCGTCGATGGCAAGATCACCGACAATCTGTCGGTCAGCGAGGTGGCCGACCTGCTGAGAGGGCCGAAAGGCTCCAGCGTCCACATCTCGATTCTGCGCGACACCGCGGAAAAACCGCTGGAGTTTGCCGTCACTCGCGATGAGATTCCCCGCAACAGCGTGAACCTGAAATTCATGATTGCCCCCGGTGTCGGATATATGCACGTGACCGCGTTCAACGAGACCACCGGACGCGAGATGACAGCCGCCCTGGAAGAGTTCGGAGAACTCAAAGGCCTGATTCTCGACCTGCGCGGAAACCCCGGCGGCCTTCTCAATGAAGCCGTCAATATGGCTGACAAATTTCTCCGCCGCGGCCAGGTGATCGTTTCCCAGCATGGCCGGCGGTCGCCGGAGCGCATTTTCCGCGCCCGGCGCGGCAACGGAGGGAGGGAATATCCTCTGGTGGTGCTGGTAGACCGCCGCACCGCCTCCGCGGCGGAAATCGTTTCCGGCGCGATTCAGGACCACGACCGCGGCTTGATCGCCGGCGAGACCACCTTTGGCAAGGGGCTGGTGCAGATGATCTATCCGCTGGCCCAGCACACCGCGCTCACCCTCACCATCGCCAGATACTACACGCCCAGCGGACGCCTGATTCAGCGTGAATACGCCGGCGTTCCGCTCTATGACTACTACTACACCCGCGACCAGCAGGAGCGCGTGAAAAAAGAAATGCGCCTCACCGACTCCGGCAGGTCGGTTTATGGCGGTGGCGGCATCACCCCCGATGTCAGGATCCCGGCCCTCAAGATCAACCGCTTTCAGGACAACCTGCTGCAACACTATGCGTTTTTCAACTTTGCGCGGCATTACCTCAAAGGGCGCACCATTGGCCGCGACTTCCAGACCGGCGACGATGTCATGCAGGAGTTCCGCCGCTTTCTCGACGCTGAGAAGCTCCCCTGGACCGAGGTCCAGTTAAACAAGGTCAACGTATGGCTCAGGGCGCAGATCAAGGCCGAAATCTTTGTCGCCCAGTTTGGCCAGGAAGCCGGTCTGCGTGTCCGCGCGGAAACCGATCCTCAGGTCATTGAGGCCCTGAAGCTGCTGCCCCAGGCCAGGGAACTGGCGGAGAAAGCCCGCAAGGTGATCGCCGGGAAAGGCCACAAAGCGAGCATCGAGAAACCGCGCAAGGTAGTCGCCGAAAAAGACGCGCCGGATAACTCATCCGTGCGCTGACAGGACCCCTGAAGAACCGGCGTTGATCAACGCAAATCAACGGAAACTTTCTTCTGCTTTTCTCCGCGCCTCCATATTACCGTGCCCGAAAATCCTCTTTTTTTTACGTAAATTTCAGAAGGACAACCACCCCCCCCAAAAAAAATTCGTGTT
>OBLQ010000364.1_pt1 | contig 17341 bp, 12 predicted proteins | sample 1519881 | NCBI WGS metagenome assembly OBLQ01 (sample SAMN01911456, study PRJEB22533) | soil metagenome | biome: Soil | place: Malaysia | collected 2012-04-30 | depth DG_metagenome m | reverse complement strand
CGACATCAAGGACGACTACAGTCGCATGGTCGCCATTGGATTCGGACAGGAAGGGCTGGCAAAACTTGCCGGTCCCGGCCACTGGAACGATCCCGACATGCTCGAAATCGGGAACGGCGGCATGAAGCCTGAGGAATATCGCATGCACATGAGTTTGTGGTGTCTGCTTGCGGCTCCGTTAATCACCGGCAATGACCTGACGCAGATGACTCCCGAAACGCTTGCCATGCTGACCAACCCCGATGTCGTCGCTGTTGACCAGGATCCTCTCGGGGTGCAAGGCCATCGTGTGTGGGAAGAGGGGCCGCTCGAGATCTGGGTGAAACCTCTTGCCGACGGCAGCAAGGCGGTCGGCCTGTTCAACCGCGAGCAGTCCACCATCAAGTTCACCGTCAAGTTCAGCCAGATCGGCATTGGCGACCGCGCCGCGGTTCGCGACCTGTGGGAACGCAAGGACCTCGGAGTGTTCGACGGCAGCTATTCCGCCGACGTCGTGGAGCACGGCGCAGTGATGATCAAAGTGACGCCCGTGCAATAGGGCTCTCTTTCACTTCGGGCGTGACGCGGACCCGAAACAAAGTACGCCCTTGCGCAGTCAGCCGCAAACCACCAAAGCCCTTGCATTAATGTACGGCGCAGAATAGGCTTCATTCCCGTACCGTCGAGCCCGCGCTCTTCCCTGCCCTGCATGACCATGATGCGGCAGCGTCATCGTGTGATTGCAGCATGACGGGATGACCTGGAAATCGTCGTCATGCGGCAGTGAAAGGTGGTCCAAACGATGTCAGAGGTCTCAATTGGAATCTTCTTGTCGGCGCTTGCCGGAATCCTGAACGGAAGTTTTGCAGCACCCACAAAGTATGTCACCAGGTGGAAATGGGAAAACATCTGGGCCGTGTGGGCCGTGGTCGGGATGCTGCTCTTCCCGTGGTTCCTGGTTGTTATCACGGTCCCACATGTCGGTAGCTTTTATGCTAGCGCCTCGGCGCACACCATGTGGCTGGTGATTCTGTTTGGCGCAGGATTCGGGCTGGCGCAAATCTTCTTCGGCCTCGGGATCGCTGCCATCGGCATTTCGCTCAATTTTGCAATTGCTATCGGCCTCTCGACGGCTCTCGGCTCGCTGGTACCGCTGGTCTTTCTGCAGCCGCAAACCATTCCGACCGCGAAGGGCGAGACCATCTTCCTCGGAGTGGGACTCGTTCTTCTCGGCATCGTGCTCTGCGCAGTCGCAGGACGCGAGAAGGAGAAGGAATTTCAGCTCGCTCCGCGGGCTGAGCTGAAAGAGGTTGAGAAAAGAATCAGCTTCAAGACCGGATTGATCATCTGCATCCTGGCCGGCCTTGGATCTCCACTCATCAACTTCGGTCTGGCCTTTGGCACGCCGCTTACCGAGCGGGCACTCGAAGTGGGAACGAGCACCGCAAGCCAGGCAAACGTCATCTGGGCGCCCCTTGTCTCAGCCTCGCTGGTTCCCTACCTCATTTATTGCATTTATCTTTGGAGAAAGAACCGCAGCTTTCGCAACTACGCTCTGCGGGGAACCGGCGCCTACTGGTTGTTTGGGCTCATCATGGGAGTTCTATGGTTCGGCAGCACTGCCATCTACGGCGCCTCGGCCTCACACCTGCAGGCGATGGGGCCTATCCTGGGCTGGCCGTTATTCATGTCATCCATCATTATCACTTCAAACATCTGGGGATTTGCCACCGGCGAATGGAAAGGCACCACGCGCAAGCCCCGATTTATCGTCCTTTTCGGAATCTTGGTACTGATTCTCGGTTTCGTCGCATTGGCCATAGCCAGCAGCCTGAAATAATCGCTGTGCATCTCCAACAAGAGAAGTTCGCTCCCGTGACAGCGGATTCCCAACACATGCGTGAGCAAGCGCATGGCCACATAAGTGCGCGTTTTGCGCCCCTATCTATACATTGAATGCCGTTTTCTATTTTCGAGCGCGGCACAACGCGTTTGCATCGGCCGGATTATTGTTTAATCATAAAAGGGGCAGCTAAAAGTGAACCGACCATAGAGCGCCGGCTGAAAATCTGCCTGTAACAAAATCATGCCTCAATTACTGAGCTTGGACTTTTCGGACGACTGGCACAGCCTCGAACAGGGGGAAACGCTGGAGCAGTTCGAGCAGCAGGTTCTGCCTTCCTACCTCTCCAGGCAACGCTGGTTCGCTTCGAAGGGCACAGAGATCAAACGCGCAGAGTTGAAAAGCAGCTTCGTCATTTCCGGCCAAGGCGGCAAGTGCATGCTTGCAACTTTTCGCGCCCATCTGGCTGGAGACCGCTCCGAAGATTATTTTGTGCCCTTGGCAATTGCCTGGGATCCACCATCGTCCGCTCCGCCCTCACCTGATTCAAACGAAGTTATTGCCAACATCCGTAAGGGCACGCAGTCCGGGACCTTGCGTGACGCGCTGACTGAGCCCAGCTTCGTCGCGGACCTCGCTCGCGCAATGGGGGAAAAGATGACTCTGACCGTCGCGAACAGCAGCCTGCGTTTCAGCCACACCCACGCCTACTTCCCATTGCAGGAACAAGACGAAAGGAACATCAAAAAGCTCGGCGCTGAGCAAAGTAACTCCAGCATCCTGATCGCAAAAAAGATGGTGCTTAAGGCCTACAGGAAACTGGAACGCGGTATTCAGCCTGAGCTGGAGATGGGGCGGTACCTCACCGACGTGGCGGACTATCGGAACACTCCGCCGCTGCTCGGCTCGATTGAGCAATTCGACAGAGAAGGCCAACCGACGGCGCTGTGCGTCATGCAGGGCTTCGTTCCCAATCAGGGAGACGGTTGGTCATTTACTCTTGCCCATCTTAGGCGCATTTTCAGCAGCATCATGCAAGGGACAGAAGAGCAACCCAGCAATGGGGATTATGGCGCATTGGCGGAGCGACTCGGCATTCGCGTCGGAGAACTCCATCAGGCTTTTGCGATTGAGAGCGGAGATCCCGCCTTCCAGCCTGAACCAATCGGCAGCTCTGACGTCGAAGGGTGGAAGCGCCAAATCCAGTCCGAAGCTGAAACAACATTCGGACTCCTTGCCAACTCTGAAAGCATGCTGCCGCCGGACCAGCATGCGCGTGTGCGGGCGCTGCTCGACCAGCGGGAGCGCGTATTGAGTTTGATCTCGGGATTCGATCTGGCAGGCGGTTCAACAACCATGAAGACCCGCTTCCATGGCGATCTTCACCTCGGGCAAGTTCTCGTCGCGGGAGACGATTTCTACATCATCGATTTCGAAGGTGAGCCCGCGCGCCCCTTTGCGCAACGGCGCGCCAAACACAGCCCTTTGCGAGACGTCGCAGGCATGTTGCGCTCCTTCGACTACGCAGCGTGGTCGGCGCTGTTTGATGCCGGGGCGGGCGACGTGGAACTGATCAAGCGCCTGGAAAAGCCCGCTGTCGATTGGGAACACGAAGCGTCAAGTGCCTTCATGCAGGGCTACAGGAAAACTATTGAAGGTTGTTCTTCCTGCCCGGCTGACCCGGAGACCTTCGCGCAATTGCTTGACCTCTTCATTCTTGAAAAAGCTCTCTACGAAGTTCGTTACGAGCTTGCCAACCGGCCGTCCTGGTTGCGGATTCCGGTTGAAGGCATTATGAACCTGCTGGCACATGGGTAACGCCGATCACAACAAGGCCACTAGGTTCCAAGTAAGTCTTCGCTGCACCCCGAGTTACGGTTTAAACCTCAACCTATTGATTAAGAACCAGCATCGAATAAATCTTCAGGCTCGGCACGCTGATCTGCCCCGTCTCAGGTGACAATTGACGGACAGTAACCGGGGTTTCGTGCGAAAGGTCCGGTGACATCAGCATGGCGCTCCTAAATTTCTGCTTCAGGTCGATCTTGACGTTCTTCGCGGGAGCATTTCCGTAATTCAACAAATGAACAATTATGCGATGGCGGGCCGGCTGTGCCAGGACGTTATCAACCACTCCGGCCGGGGCATGGATCACCGGCGCCCCGGACTTTTCATGACTTCTGAGGTTTTCGGCAAGCTGGTCAAGTACCGGAATCTCCTCCGAATAAACGCATTCCCCTTTCCCGAGTTTCTGGCCGAAAAACGACGGGCTTGGCCTCTTATGCCCCTTCTCGTCCAGGCTGGCCGATCGGCCGGCCACGAAAAGCCTGCCGCCATTCTTGACGTAGTTTTCCAGCACGCCAAGGGCCTTGTCACTCACGTTGTCTGCCGTGAGCATTGCCACCTTCGAATAACGCGAGAGCGCGCCCGGCTCCAGGTCGTGCTCATAGATCACGTCGAAAAGAACGTTGCGCGCCGCCAGTCCATTCAGCAGATCGACGCCGCGGCTCGAATCATCCAGCACCACGGCGAGCGGCGCCATGGAACGCGTCTCCGTGTAGTAGGACTCGTGCGCGGCAAAGAAGCGGTTGTATTGGGCGATGGCTTTCCAGAGAGCGCCGGCGTCGGGATCGCGGTTCCACAACGCGGTGGCCAGGGCGTCTTCGACGAACAGCTCATCGGCGGCGCCAAAACTCATCGCTTCAGCCATGGCCAGTTGTCGCCTTTCCGGAGACATGGCATTCGCTTCACGCTGGCCGAACTCCCGCCGCCCGTCTTCCACCAGGTTGAGCTTCCAGCCCTCCGAGAGCGCATCCAGCGCCCGAAACAATCCACCGTTGTTGATGAGGTATCCATTGCCCACCGCAAGCAGGCTCTGCCGGTTACGCACTCGACGCAGGTGGCCGGCGTCATAGAACCCGGGCTCCGCTCCGTCTTCCGTAGTCATGGAATTGGTGAGGCGGTTCATTACGTAGGTGTTTGAATGGAAATTCCCCATCAGAAGAAAGTCTTTCTTGCGTTTCGAGCCGTACTTATAAATCATCTCGTAGATGTTCATCAATTGCGGGAGGTTCCTCGCAAAATTATTATCGTAGTCAACACCGTCAGCCCCGGCATCGAGAGCCAGATCAACCCGCTTTCGGAGGTATGCCTGCCATTCAGGGTTCGATAAGTTCGCCATGTACCGGCTGATGTAACCAATCTTCTTGTAGGCCGCGGCGCCGTAAGGGACGGGCTTGCCGTCTTTTCCAATCGCCGGCCAGTTTTGTGACTCGGGAACGTTCTTAAACATGTCCTGCCAAAACATGTTGGAGATCGATTCATAAGCCATTACGTGAATGCCCATATGATGGCACTCGGCGATGTAACGCTTGAGTTGCTCCTGGTTCAACCTTTCCGTCTGGTTTGAAAAACCGTTGCTGAACGTCACCCAGATCATGTTGACGCCGGCTTCGCGCAGCAACTGAATCGTCTTCAGGTTGTACCAGTTGTCCGTGGCATAGACGACATTCGGGTCAGGCGGCCAGAAGTTGACCCAGCCGGAAAGGATCGCCTTTGCGGTTTCGATTCGGCCGCCATCCCACCGGGCAAAGCGGATGGCGCCGTTCTTTGCCCAAGCCGGAACGGAATCGCGCGAGGGGCCGGCGGGCCATTGGATTGGCTTCTCTTGAGCCGCGCCCGTCTGCCGCTCCACCGTCGACTGCGCGCAAAGCCCGGCCGGAATGGCGTAAATGAAAATGGCCAACAAGAAGAGCCTTGCCACGAAAGAAATTTTCATTGCGAACCTCGTTGGTAAGATTGTCATTAGGTCGATAAGCCTCCGGCCAACGCGAACACCTCTCCGATGATTACAGGGAATAGCAGCACGCCGGCGCACAATTCTCTCGCAAGTCGGCTGGATTTGGAATTGGTTGTGGAAAATTTATTGGGTGCCAGGAACGAATTGCATGGCGCAGGCCTGTACCGGGGGGACATGGCGGCAAGGGTGGGAGTGGTGCCACGTTCTTTGCAGACCGACTTTTCAATCCCCTGCTGCACACTCCGGAAGAGTTCTCTGATTTCCTGAACAGCGTTGGGGGACCCACACGCTCATCGAACTCCTTCTCCCTGACCACCTTAGGCGCCGACTCTAAGAGTCGGTGTTCTTGAACAGCAGCGAAGAGGAAAAATCGCTCGGCACTTTCTGGGTTCTGGTTATATAAGCAACGGTTAACGCACGTTCATACAACCCCCTGACTATTTTTGAGGCGGCACTTCCGTATCCGTTCACGGCAAGGAAGATTACCTCGAGGAAATCCTGACGACTGGCATGCCCCAGTCCAAAACAAACGTCCTCGGCTCGACTTTTTGGTTCCAGCTGGCGACCGAAGCATTTGTTAGCGAGTTCCATCAGCCGCTCGAATGTCGCCATGAGATTTGGATTTCTATCAAAGAAGGCTTCCGATTCTCTTGTCTCACCAAATTCAAATTCCATTTCCGCCTCACAAGCAGAATGAACTTTTATAAGGTAGGCTCGCTGCAATTTTTTCGGCGAGGGCGCCTAAGTCAGGGTAGGCCTATCGACTTCCGCATCGGTTGGCGCACAGGCAGAGAGGCACCGGCAATTCGACCTGAACCAAGAATATTGCCGCTCGTTCCCGGACGCAGCTAAACTTGCCCAATGGGCATTCATGTAATTTTCAGGTTGGGACGGTAGGATCACTTCGGGGCAAATAATACGGCTCTGTCATGTGAGCATGGGTCTGACGCAGCCAAAGATTGACGGCGGTGGGCCACCCTGAATAATCTTCTTGTTCCAACCTCCCGGGGAAAGGACTGGCAGGCGGGTGAACGTCTGGAGGAAGCCGCAAAAGTACTGTGCGCTGAATTGGAAGAATGCGGCTACCTTTTATCCCTGAAGTGAAGTACCAGGGGCGATTCCAATGGTTGACGGCAGAAGTTCGGAATTATCAGGCCGGCGGGCCAACCGTGGATATCCTTCGGATCCGCAGTCGCCCCGTCCGGGAATTAAGGGTGTTGAACTCTTTGATGCTCCGCACCAGGTGATGGGAAGCCAGGGTGGGGTGGAAATTACGACGTTTGCGCAATTGAACGACCGGAAGAAACGTCTAGGAGGATCAGGATGGCGTTGGCACAAAAACGCAGTGCCATTTTGTTAGTATTTGTCACTTTGCTATTCTCGCAGCCGATCTGCCAAGTCTTGGGTGCTGGGCGGCCACAAGATCGACCTCCCACCGCATTTACACTTGGGGAAGCGGTAGACTACGCCCTTGCGCATTACCCGGCCATTCGTTCAGCGCAAGAGCAGGTCACGGCAGCTCGCGGCGGCGTTGATCTGGCCCGCACGAGTTATCTGCCGAGGCTTGATTCGCTGTGGCAGTCGAATCGTGCCACTGCCAACAATATTTTTGGCTTGTTGCTTCCCCAATCCGTAATTTCGCCTATCTCCGGCCCTGTTTTGCCTACGACCTCCGGGCGAAGCGTCTGGGGCAGCGCGGCGGGCCTTCTGTTTACGTGGGAGCCTGTCGACTTCGGTTATCGCCACGCCACGGTGAATTCTGCGCAGTCTGTCGAACAGCAATCCGAAGCGCGGCAGGCCCTGACGCGCCTCGAAGTCGGCTCGAACGCTATGGACGCTTTTTTCAACCTGCTAGCTGCGGAAGAAAACGTGCGAGTAGCGGAAGCCAGTGTGAAGCGTTGGGATATTTTCAACAAATCGGTCCACGTCCTGGTCGACAATGAGCTTCGCCCAGGCGCCGACGCTTCACGCGCTGACGCAGAACTGGCCCGGGCGCGCATTCAACTGGCGCGGGCCCGTCAACAGGAACAAATGGGGCGCGCCGCATTTGCAAACGCACTAGGAATAGCAGGAACGCCGGTGGACGTCACGCCAGGAGTGCTGACAACTTCTTTCCCGGCGGAGACTCCTTCCAGCCTGCCTGTGGCTTCCAATCCGCTGGCCGTCATAGAAAACGCAAAAGTTCGTGAGGCACAGGCCCAACAACAGATTTATCAGCATCAGTATTATCCCCGTTTCTTCCTTCAGTCGGCAGTCAATGGCCGGGGCAGCGGCGCTGACCCGAGTGGAACTTTTGCAGGGGGGACCAGCGGCCTGGGGCTTGATCGCGGAAACTGGGCTGTGGGCGTGACCGTGACGTTCCCCATTTTCGACTTCTTTTCAATCCGCGACCATCAGAAAATCGCGGCCGCTAACGAACGCGCGGAACAGGCGCGTTATGACCAGACGGTTCAGGGCGTAACCACGCAGGTAGAACAGGCGCGAGCTGCTGTTGAGGGAGCACGCCAGGTAGCCGCCAACACCCCGGTTGAGCTACAGGCTGCGCGCGCTGGCGAATTGCAATCGCGTACCCGCTATCAGTCCGGCCTGGCCACCATTATCGAAGTGGCGGAGGCGGAAAACCTGCTTGCGCAGGCGGAGTTTGAGGATGCCCTGGCTCGGCTGGCTGTCTGGCATAACCTCGGGAACCTGGCTGCTGCCCAAGGCGACCTTGAGCCTTTCTTCAAATTGACGCAGGGGCAACTAGGAGGTCATTGAAGCATGGGACTAATCCACGCTGCACTACGCAGGCCTATCACCGTACTGGTGGTCGTCGTTGGGAGCGCGCTCTGTTCCATCTTCGCGGTCATGCGGATGAGTATTGATATCTTTCCAAATCTCAATCTTCCAGTTATTTATGTGGCGCAACCTTACGGTGGCATGAGCCCGGCACAGATGGAAGGGTACCTCGTGTTCTACTACGAGTACCATTTTCTATATATCAACGGCATCGAAAGTGTGGAAGACAAGTCAATTCAGAATGTCGGCCTCCTAAAGCTGACTTTTCATCCCGGCACCGATATGAGCCAGGCCCTCGCGCAGACGATTTCATACGTCAACCGGGCCCATGCTTTCATGCCTTATGGCACTGTAAATCCGTTTGTTATCCGTTTTGACGCCGGTACCGTTCCGGTCGGATATCTGGTGTTTTCCAGCGAGTCTCGAACGATCGGTGAAATCCAGAATCTGGCCCTGAACCGCGTGCGGCCTGTCTTCGCCACTCTGCCGGGTGTTTCCGCCCCGCCACCCTTCGGCGGGAACCAGCGCACCATCGTCGTGACCGTCAACCCTGACCGCTTGCAGTCTTATAGTCTGTCGCCCAATGCCATCGTAAAAGCTATCAGCTCCGGCAACATCCTGATGCCCGCGGGCAATGTCCGGACCGGGGACAAACTCCGCATTGTAGAAAACAATTCGGTTGTCCCAAACATTCATGATCTCCTGGATCTGCCAATTCGTTCGGGAGCCGGACCCACCGTTTACCTGGGTGACGTTGCGACCGTGGCAGACAGCACTGACATCCCGACAGGCTACGCGCTTGTCAACGGACGCCGCTCCGTGTACATTCCTGTCACCAAGCGACCGGATTTTTCAACTCTTGACGTAGTGAATGAAGTCAAGAAGAGCCTGCCGTTTTTCCGCTCCCTGGTCCCTTCAGACATCAATATTTCCTACGAATTTGACCAATCAGGTTACGTCAAAGACTCTCTTACTTCAGTTGCGCGAGAAGGTCTGCTGGGGGCGCTTTTGACTGGGCTGATGGTTCTGCTGTTCCTGGGTGACTGGCGAAGCGCTTCAATCGTAGTGATTACAATACCATTCGCCTTGCTAACAGCTGTGGTCGCGCTTTGGGCGAGTGGTCAGACGATTAATATCATGACCCTCGGTGGGTTGGCCCTTGCCGTCGGAATCTTGGTCGATGAAGGGACAGTCGTTATTGAAAACATCCATACCCATCTTGCGCCGGGCGTTTCCCGAGCGCGGGCCGTGCTCGAAGCCAGCAAGGAGGTGGCGATTCCGCGCATGCTGGCGATGCTGGCGGTTCTGGCTGTTTTTGTCCCCTCGCTCTTCATGACGGGCGTGACTCGCGCGCTGTTCGTTCCATTAACCTTGGCGGTGGGTTTCGCGATGGCGGCGTCTTACTTCCTTTCAAGCTCCCTGGTCCCGGTGATGGCCACTTGGATACTGCGCAGAACGCATGTCAGCGCGGAAGGTGACGAAAAGAAAGGAATGCTGGAGAAGCTTCGGGAATGGTGGCGCAACTTCCTTGAAAGGGTCGCTCCATGGCGATATGTATTGGTGGGAATTTATGCAGCCCTTTCCATTGCCGTCATCTTACTGCTCGCTCCGCGCGTCGGCCAAGAACTCTTTCCCCGCGCCGCCACGGGTCAATTTCGGCTCCGGTTTGACGCTCCGGCAGGGACCCGCGCTGAGGAGACCGCGCGCCTGGTGACGAAGGTTCTGGATGAGATCCGGCAAGCAGCCGGTTCAGGCAATATTGACATGACTTTGGGCTATGCTGGAACACAAGTTGCATCCTACCCCATCAATACCGTGTTTTTGTGGACCAGTGGACCTCATGAAGCAGTTGTCAATATTGCTCTTAAACCCGGGAGCGGAATCAATATAGCCTCCTTCGAGGAAAAACTTCGGGGAGTCTTGCCGCACAAATTCCCAGGGTGTTCATTTTCCTTTGAGCCGGGTGACATCGTCAGCCAGATTATGAATTTTGGCGCTCCTACTCCGGTTGAAGTGGCTATAGAAGGGCCGGATTTTGCGAGCATGCGTTCGTACGCGGAAAGCTTGAAAGCCCAGATGGATAAAATTGACCAGCTCCGCGACCTCAAGTTTGAGCAAACACTCAGTTACCCCAGTGTTGATGTCCGGGTAAATCGCGAACTGGCCGGCCAGTTGGGGGTAACCAACGAGCAGGTCGCTCGCTCGCTCTCTGTTGCCACTTTTTCAAGCCGCTTCACCACACCAAATTACTGGGCAGATCCCAAGACAGGTATTGGGTACCAGGTTCAGGTTCAGTATCCTCAGCCCCAAGTTACTTCACTTGAGGATGTAAAGGATATTCCGGTGACCCCTGGCACTTCTCAGCATCCCCTGTTGGGTGATGTGGCCAGTGTCACTAACGGGACCGTAATCGGTGAATATGACCGTGAAAATGGGTTGTGGATGCTGAGCCTGTCCGCAAACATTGCAGGGAAAGACTTAGGCCGGGCTGCCAGCAGCATCAATACTGCTATTCGGCGCGCCGGAACCCCACCTCGGGGCGTTACCACTAAAGTCCGGGGACAGATTGCACCCATGCAGGAGACCTTCACCAATCTCGGGGTCGGACTGCTGCTCGCAGTGGTGGTGATTTTCCTGTTGCTGGCCGCGAACTTTCAGTCGCTGCGGCTGGCATTCGTCGTCCTGGCCATAACCCCTGCCGTGATCTCTGGAGTGATCCTGATGCTTCTCCTGACGGGAACCTCCCTGGATATTGAGTCCTTCATGGGGGCCATCATGGCGGTTGGGGTGGCGACGGCGAATGCGATCCTGCTGGTGAGCTTCGCAGAACAATTTCGCCGGCGCGGGTATTCCTCCATGGAAGCGGCTCTCGATGCCACCCGAAGCAGGATGCGGCCCATCCTGATGACCAGCTTCGCCATGATTGCCGGAATGGTCCCTATGGCGCTTGCGCTGGGAACAGGAGCCGAGGCGACAGCGCCGTTGGGCCGGGCTGTAATCGGAGGACTTATGGCAGCGACGTTTGTCAATCTGACTGTGCTGCCGTTCATTTTCTCGATGGTCCAGGGCCGGGCCGCTACGACTTCGGCTTCGCTTGATCCCGACGACCCTGAAAGCCATTTTGCGGAGCAGTAAGCTACCGTCTGCACCTGTGCAGGGAATGAGAGGTAATAATGAAGAAGAATCCATTCATATCACTACCCGTCCTCGTGGCAATTTGGGTTGTTTCGACTTCCTGTGGCAGCCAGCCCAACGCCACGACCCGTGCAGCAACCGGTCAGCAGCCTCAAGCCGTCCAGGAAGTAGAGGTAACTCGGGTTCTCTCTCAGAAGCTTTCGACATCGGTCAGGCTGCCGGCGCAGTTGACGGCCTACGAGGCCGTGGATGTCTATCCGAAGGTGACAGGCTTTGTGAGACAGATCCGCGTAGACCGTGGGTCAAGAGTTAAGAAGGGAGAATTGATCGCTCAGCTCGAGGCTCCGGAACTGGTGGCCCAGCGCGGTGAAGCAGAGTCCAAGTATCAAAGCGCCGAATCGCAGCTTCTGGCTGCACAAGCTAAGCTCGGCTCAGATGAAGCGACGTTCAAGCGGATGAGTGCTGCCTCAAAGGTCCCAGGTGTAATAGCCGGAAACGATCTGGACGTCGCCCAAAAGAACGTGCAGGTTGACCAGGCGAATGTCGCCGGACTTCAGAAAACCGTCCAGGCAGCCCGGGACGCACTGCGGGCCGTTGCGGAGCTCGAAAACTATCTGAACATTGCGGCTCCTTTTGACGGACAAGTAACTGCCCGTTATGTCCATCCTGGCGCGCTGGTCGGGCCCGCCGGCGGACCCGGTGGGTCATCGCCTCTGCTCCGCATCGAGACACTCACCCGCCTGCGCCTTGTGGTTCCGGTGCCCGAGTATGATGCGGCGGGAGTCCCGAATGGAACCCAGGTGAGTTTTAGAGTCCCGGCCTTTCCGGGCAGAACATTTCGTGCGCCCATTGCCAGGATTTCACACTCTGTCGATGAGAAAACCCGCACCATGCCGGTGGAACTTGACGTGCGAGACCCCCGGGGGGAGTTAGTTTCCGGTTCCTTTTGCGGGGTGGACTGGCCCGTCCGGCGCAACTATCCCACGTTGTTCGTGCCAGCTTCCGCGGTGTCGAGTGACCTGGCGCGGACGTTTGTCGTTCGTGTGCGGAACAATCGCGCAGAATGGGTCGATGTGAAAACAGGCGCTAGTGTCGGAAAGCTTATAGAAGTGTTCGGTGACTTAATCAAGGGGGATGAGGTTGCGGTGCACGGCACAGATCAGATCCAACCCGGAATGCAGGTAAAGGCTCAGCTTGCTGAATAGGTGGAGGGCAACTTTGCGGCCACAGACTTTCGACGGGGGTCTTGAATGAGACAAAAACTCTGTTTATCGGCAATAGCTTTTCTTTGCCTTGTGTCCTCACTCCAAGGCCAGGCGGCGAATTCATTACGCTTGGTGGCGACGATTCCGATGAGTAACGTGGAGGGTCGCATCGATCATTTCGGAATTGACCTGAAAGGCCAGCGACTCTTCATGTCGGCGCTCGGCAACAATACGGTTGAGGTGTTTGATTTGCGAGCAAACAAGCGGCTGCATACGATCACCGGACTCCACGAGCCGCAGGGGACAACCTATGCCCCGGGTGCCAACAAAATCTATGTGGCCAATGGAGATGACGGCACAGTGCACGTGTTTGATGGGACAACGTACAAATTGCTCCGCGTGCTCCATTTTTCGTCTGACGCGGACGATACGCGCTACGATGCCGAAACGCGCCGAGTTTATGTGGGGTACGGCGACGGTGCGGTTGCAGCTATAGATACCTTGGACGATAAGGTGCTCGGGGAAGTCACGGTTCCGGCCCACCCCGAAGCCTATGAGGTCGAAAAAGGGGGCGGGACGATTTTCATCAACGTGCCGAACGCGCACGAGATTGCCGTCGCCGACTGGAGCCGGAAGCAGGTGGTGGCACACTGGCGGCTGGGAGCCTACGCGGCGAATTTCCCCATGGCATTCGACACCCGCCAGCACCGTCTGTTCGTGGTCGCACGGCGGCCTCCACAGCTTCTTATTTTCGACAGCGAATCAGGAAAGATGATCGCGCATACTGCCGCAGTGGGCGATTCAGATGATCTCTGGTATGACACTCGCCACAAACGCATTTACATATCCGGCGGCGAAGGATTTATCAGTGTGATTGAACAACGGGATGCTGACCACTATGTGCAGCTCGAAAGGATCCCGACGGCTCCGGGCGCCCGCACTTCCTTCTTTTCTCCCGAACTCGACCGTTTATTTGTTGCAGTGCCCCGCCGCGGCTCCCAAAACTCGGCACTCCTCGTATATGCGGTCCAGTGATGACCATGGAAATGGGAACGAATCACCTGGTAAGGAGGCAAAAAATGAAGACACCACGAATCATTTTGCTTGGAATTGCTCTGCTAATCCCATCTTCGATTCTGGCGCAGGGGATTAATGGGACCAAACTTGAGGAGGAGCTTGGGCGCCCCGGTCAGAAAATCGGTGAGATTTACAAATTTGGTTTTCCCCGGACCGATCTTCATGTAAGTGTCCAAGGCATTGCGGTAAACACCGGGTTGGCTTTAGGTTCATGGGCAGCTTTCTCCGGGACGGACGATAACGCGATCGTCATGGGAGACCTCGTTCTACTGCAAAACGAAGTGAATCCCGTAATGATGCGCCTGAGATCCAGCGGATATGAAATCACCGCCCTTCACAATCATCTGATCGGTGAAACTCCCCGCGTGATGTTCATGCATTACATGGGCCGCGGCCGTGTCGAAGACCTGGCAAAGTCTTTGAAAAATGCGTTATCAGTTTCAAAAACTCCGCTGGGGAAACCGGGACCTGCGCCTATGACCACATCAAAGCCTGCATTCATCAAGGAAGTGGAATCAGTTTTGGGGCGAAGTGGCAACTTCAGCAAGGGAGTTCTGGCTTTTGGGATTCCGCGGAAGAACTCCGTAACGATGAATGGCATCGTGGTACCGCCGGCCATGGGAGTAGCGGAGGGAATCAATTTCCAGCAGGCTGGCCCTGGCCGAGTTGCAACGACGGGTGATTTCGTTCTGACTTCCGACGAGGTTAATCCGGTGATTTCAGCCCTCCAAAGTCACGAAATTCTGGTAACGGCACTTCACACTCACATGCTCGATGAGGAGCCGCACTTGTTCTTCATGCATTTCTGGGCTGCAGGAAACCCTCAAACGGTTGCGCGGGGAATCAAAGCCGCCTTGGACAAAATCCCGATAAAGTGAGCAACACAATCTATCTGAGATGGAAGAGTGACTTACGAAGAAGTATGTAATTGCGGGGCTTTCCCAGTGGTCAACAAGAATCAAATGAAGCATTTCGCAAAGGTTGGGTCCTTCAAAATGCACCATACTGTATAAAGTTCAACAGCCGGTGCGGAAACACGTTGTGGGTATCCCCGTGGACAGGTATAAATCAGAAGGCCCATGCAGTGCCTTGTCCTTTACGGCACCGTGGATTTGCCTTTAACCATGCGAATTTTGATTGTTGAAGACGAAAAGAAGATGGCCGAACTCCTTAAGAAGGGACTCCAGGAGGAGAATCATTCCGTGACCCTGGCCCACGACGGCCGGACTGGGTTGGAGTTTGCGGAATTGTATGAATTCGATGCCATCGTACTGGATCTCATGCTGCCCGGGATCGACGGCTTTGAGGTGGCTCGACGGCTGAGGCGGAGCAAGAATCAGACCCCAATCCTGGTCCTGACTGCTCGCGACGCGGTACCCGATGTCGTGAAGGGGCTGGATGTCGGAGCGGACGATTATTTAACGAAGCCGTTTGCATTTGAAGAGCTCCTGGCCCGCCTGCGTTCCGTCGCACGCCGTGGCACCACTCCGAGTTCCCCGTGCCTACAAGTCGCCGATTTGATCCTCGATCCCGCCAAGCAGCAAGTCTTTCGCAAGAGCCAAGAAATTCACCTCAGCCCCACGGAGTTCCGACTGCTGGAATTTCTTATGCGCCGGTCTGGGCGCGTTGTTTCCCGAAATGCAATCGTCGAAGCGGTTTGGGGGCCCGAGCGCGACGTAGAAGAAAACACCCTCGACGCCTTCATCCGTCTGTTGAGAGGCAAATTAGACCGAGACCCCAAACAGAAACTGATCCACACGGTTCGCGGCACGGGCTACGCCTTGCGAGAGAGCTCCAAACTATGAGGCCACTACCGATACGAATAAAGTTGGCAGCCTGGTATTTCGCGGTCCTCGCCGTGACTTTTGCGCTTTTTGGCGGGGTGGCATTCTTCGCCATGCAAAAGAGCATTCAGACAACCGTGGACGAGAACTTGCGGGACCGTGTATCGGATGTCCAGAAATTGATGACGCGGTTTGCGAATGAGGACGAGGAGAGACTCACAGATGAGCTCCGTGAGCACGCGGAGCTTCAGGAAGATGGCAATTTGTTGCAAGTGGCGGACTTCAAGGGCCAGTGGGTCTATCGGTCTCGACTGATGGCGCGCTACAACGTGCCGCGGAAGGAAACAGTAGGTCCCATTACGTATGGTCTCGCATTGGACCATCTGCCCCTGAGAGTTTTATCCACTCAAGCGCGTGTCGGCAGCCGGAATTACAGCGTTCAAGTTGCGATGCTGATGGATGATTATCAGGAGGCCCTTGACAATTTCAAGTGGATTCTAGTCTTCCTTAGTCCCCTTCTTCTGCTTTTTGCTTCTTTTGGCGGTTACCTGATAAGCTGGCGTGCTCTGCGGCCCGTGGATGAGGTCACCCGCGCCGCGCAATCCATCACCTCCAAAAACCTCTCGAGCCGTCTCGCTGTTCCGCAAAGCCGCGACGAATTGCAAAGACTCTCTGAGACGCTAAATGGCATGCTGGGCAGGCTCGAGGCCGCTTTCAAGAGGGTTACTCAATTCACAGCAGACGCCTCCCATGAGCTGCGCACACCCGTCACTCTGATGCGTACTACCGCCGAGGTTTCACTTCGAAAACCAAGGCAGGAATCCGAATATCGCGACGCTTTAACACAAATCCTGAGAGAGCTCGAAAGGACCTCGGATCTCATCGAGAGGTTGATGCTGCTCGCTCGTGCAGATTCAGGAACTGAAGCGCTGCAGTTCGCTCGTTTTGATTTGTCTGAGGCTCTTCGAGAAGCCTGCGTGCAGGGACGCACTCTCGCTCGCGCCAAGCAGATCACCTTTCAAGAACAAATGGGCAATGGCCCGGTCGTCCTTGAAGGCGACGCGTGCGCCCTGCAGCGCCTTTTCCTCATTCTCATCGACAATGCCGTGAAATATACGCTTCCCGGAGGTCAAGTTAGCGCTTCACTCGAAGCATCTGCCGGGTTCGCGGTCACCGAAATCCGAGACACAGGGGTCGGAATCGCTGAGGACGATCTACCCCATATCTTTGAGCGCTTCTACAGGGCGGACAAAGCCCGTTCACGTGATATGGGTGGGGCAGGCCTGGGGTTGGCAATTGGACGGTGGATCGCTGAGGCTCACGGCGGCGCCATCCAGGTGGAAAGCAAGCCCGGTAAAGGCTCTGTATTTCGCATTCGACTGCCAATTCCGAAAATTTAGTTTCGTCCCCAAGCAAGAGCTCTATCAAATAAAGTCACAAGAGTATTCGGCGAGATAAACAACCTTTCATTGATTCCCTTTCAATTCTTCGGGATAGCCATCCTTCACACCCAAACTTTTACAAATTCCCTACAGCCATCTGACACACGCCTGCACATCACGGCCTAGACTTGGGTTCGAATATAAAAAAGGGCTTTCCCCCGCAAGAAGGATCATTTCGATTTCACAGTTTATGGTGCGGGATTCTTAATACCCTCTCAAAGGCGCCGTGAATTTTGACATCAAAATTCTACTCCTGACACTGACGCGAGCATTTTTTCACCGGAACGCTTACTGAAGGA
>OBLQ010000363.1_pt1 | contig 17357 bp, 15 predicted proteins | sample 1519881 | NCBI WGS metagenome assembly OBLQ01 (sample SAMN01911456, study PRJEB22533) | soil metagenome | biome: Soil | place: Malaysia | collected 2012-04-30 | depth DG_metagenome m | reverse complement strand
CTAGCTCATTGACGGCAGTGGAATCGAGATGCGGAAACAGGAGCCCTGATGAGGCGGCGATGTGCGGCTGTGGAGGCGGATTTTTGCGCTGTATTTCTGCAGGATCTCGCGGGTGATCCAGAGGCCGAGGCCGGTGCCTTCGGCGCCTTTGGTGGTGAACAGCGGCGTGAAGAGATTGTGTCGTACTTCCGTGGGGATGCCGCGGCCGTTGTCGGCGATGGTGATGACGAGACTTTCTTCGCCGGAAGGGGCGGTCTCCGTGTGGGTGCGCAGCCAGATGCGTCCATCAGGCTCGATTGCGTCGAGCGCATTGGCGATCAGATTGACAAAAACCTGGCGCAGCTCTCCGGGAACCGCGATAAACGAACGCGACCCTCGAAAACGCCGTTCGATCACGGCGTTCTTCTGGCGGACCCGTTGCGAAAGCAATTCGATGCTTTCATCGATCAGCGCGCCGGCATCGACCGGTCCCTCTGAGCGAGCCGAGCGGGCAAAGACCAGGGTGCGCCGGATGATCTCGGCAATATTGTTCAGCTCCTGCTCGCCGGTGCGGATATAGGCCGCATCCTGAGCGCTGGCTGACTGGCGCAGCAGGTGGAAGACGTTCTTGATGGATTCGAGAGGATTATTGATCTCATGGGCAAGGCTGGCCGAAAGGCGTCCGATGACAGCCAGCCGTTCGCTGGCGGTAACCGCTTCTTCGATGCGCTTGCGTTCCGTGATATCGCGTATGAAGCCGGTGAACAGCCGCCGGCCTTTGAGGCTGAATTCTCCGAAAGAGACTTCAAGAAGGATCTCGTGGCCGTCGCGATGGAGGCCCGTGATTTCGGTGCGCTGCCAGTTCAGGTGCTTCTTGCCCGTCCTGAGATAGACGGCCAGGGCTTGCTCGTGGCGGGCGCGCATGTGCTCCGGCATCAGCATGGTAAGGCTCTGGCCTTTCAGTTCGCTGTTGGAGTAGCCGAAAAGTTTTTCGCAGGCGAGGTTCGCCACCAGGATGGTGCCCGATTCATCCATCGTGATGATGGAATCGCTGGCCGAATCGGTCAGGTTGCGGTGCAATTCAAAAGAGTTCTGCAGGGCCTCTTCGGCTTCTTTTCGCTTGATAAACTGGCCCACCTGGCGGCCAAGGCCCACCATGGTTTCCAGCATTTCCTGATCGGGCGGGCGGAAGGTGTAGCTGAAAAATTCAAGCACCGCTATGGCGTCGGAATTCACAAGCACCGGAAAAGCGAAGCACGACTGGAGCCCGGCCCGGGCAGCCGCCAGGCTTCGGGAGGCATCCTTGTCTTCGTGGATATTGGCGATCCATTCCGGCTCGGAGGTGGCGAAGACCCGGCCGGGGAGGCCTTCCCCGGGCAGCAGTTCGTTTTTGCGGGACTCGGCAATGAAAGTGCCCAGGGCGGTATCGGCCGCTGAGATGTGCGTGCATGTGAGCACCGGACGGGTAGCGGCGTGCTGCCAGAATGCGCCAAGTTCCCAGCCCAGGTTGAGGCAGATGGAAGCGATCACCGACGGCAGCGCCGACTGCAGGTCTTCCGCCGAAGCCAGCACTTTGGAGGTCGCAAATTGAATCTGCAGCAACGGCAGAAGGCTGCGGGAGGCGCGCTCTTCCCGTCGGAAAGGGCGGCCCTGCGAGCCTCTGGGTTTCATGAGAACATTTTACACCCCGGCGCGCGCCGCTATGAGTTACCAATGGTTATCGCACGGACGGGCTGGCAATCCGCCGCACAATGAAAGAAAATGACAATGACCGGCATGTCTGATCCAACGGCTTCATGGGCAATTCCCGCTGACGTTTCCTCTCTGTCTGAAGGTGAGGTCCATATCTGGAAGGCGTATCTCATTCAGCCGCCTGAGGTGTACCAGCGCTGTCGCGATCTGCTGAACGCTGAGGAGCTGGAGCGGGCCGCCAGATTCTACTTCGAGAAAGACCGGAACCAGTTTGTTGTATCGCATGGAATGATGCGGCAGGTGCTGGGGCGTTATCTCGGCGTCGCTCCAACCGAGGTCCGGTTCCGGAAGGTGAAAAACGGGAAGCCCGATCTGGGAGACGATGACGGACCGGGCCCGCTTCAGTTCAATATGAGCCATTCCGGCGAACTGGCGCTGCTGGCGATTACCCGCAACCAGATTGTAGGCGTGGATGTTGAGTTTCACCGTCCCGATTTCGCCGGAGAAGACATCGCCGAGCGGTTCTTTTCAACAGCGGAATCGACGCGGCTGTTCGCGTTGCCTGCCGAACAGCGGGTGGAGGCATTCTTCAAGTGCTGGACCCGCAAAGAGGCCTATATCAAGGCCATCGGCGACGGCCTCTCGATCCCTCTCAGCACGTTTCAGGTGGCGTTCGTGCCGGGCGAGCCGGCGGGGCTGCTGCATGTGGAAGAGCATCCTGAGGAAGTCGAACGCTGGCGCATCTACAACCTTGAGCCGGGCGAGGGCTATTCCGGGGCGGTGATGGTGGAAGGCCAGACGCACGATCTGAAGTGCTGGCTGTGGAACGCGTCGGCTTAAACAGGCTGCGGAGAAATTCCTGCGCTGCTCGCTTTAGCGCCTGTTGATGTCAGGGCCGGGTTTCCAGCGGCAACCTTTCGCTCCGGGTCTCCATAGTTCGCATTGATTCTCGTGCAGGACCATTATTTGGCTTTTTGTGAATTGGTTTTGTCGAGGGCTGAACGGAGCGCTCCAGCCAGCTTGACGGCATCATCATTGGCCCAGAAATGCAGGAAGAAGAGCCGTGGCTGCTCATCGAGCATGTGGCTGTGCAGGGCCATCACCTCAATGCCGTTGCCGCGCAGCGTCTGGATGACCGGATTGACTTCCGAAGCGAGCAGGACAAAGTCGCCGGTAATCGCCGCTTTACCGCCGCCCGTGGGCTGAAAGTTCAGCGCCGTGGAAATTCCCATGGAACCGGGAATCTTCATTCCCTCCGCGGTAATGGATTCATTCCGGGGAATGCCTGCCTGAAAAACGCCGCCGTTGATTTTGCCTTTGCGCCCCAGCGCCTGTTCGATAGCGGCGGTATCGATTCCAATATCGTGCTGGAGGGCTGCCGGAGGGCCGGGAGGCGGGACCTTAGTCAGTGCGAGGGATTCCCGGACCGCGGCCGCCAGTTTGACGGCGTCTCCGTGTCCGTTGATGTGCATGTACATGATCCGGGGAGACTCATGGAGCAAATGATTATGGAGGGCGGTAATTCGCACGCCCCCGGCTTCCAGCGCCGACATGACAGGTGCGACTTCGCTTTCGAGCAACACCAGATCGCCCATCATCATGGCGCCGGCTCCGGGGCCGCTGAAGGCAACCCATCCACCCAGCGCCAATGGCGGTTTGATCTCGACGCCTGAGGCTGTCACCCTGAGATCGCTCCGCGGAAATGCGACCTTGTATGCTCCATCGGCCTGGACATGGCCGGAACGTCCAATGGCCTTTTCCACCGGCTGCCACTCCTGAGGCTGGCGGCCACTTCCCTGGGCAAATGCATGCATTGTCAGGCTGAGGACAAAGAAAACCCAGACGACCGCAGGCAATATCCAGTGACTGCGCATTGAGCACCTCGCTTGGAAATATATCGTGACGCGACTAAATTATCCACTTCCCCGGGACGATTGTAACCCGCGGCCCGGGCCGATGCTGGGCGGGCCGGTAAATACCGGCTGTGGATCAACGCGCATGAAGACGAATCATTTGAGGTCAACGGTCCCGCTTGCCTCGCCTCGGGACGGAGGGGAAGTTAAGAAATGTACTTTTTCTTCTTTTCCCGGAGGGGAAAGCCGGTTCCGCCATCCCGCAGGTTAATATTGACCTATGCCTCTCAATCCCAGGGTCCTGCGAAGGATATTTGCGGGCGGCGCGGTGCTGGTGGTGCTCGTGGTCTGCGGGTTCTATCTGCGCGGCATTGTGAAGGTGCGCAGGCAACTGGGAAGGCTTCCCGAGAAGATCGCTTCCAACCTGGCGCAGAGCACAACCGGATTCACATTTTCGAAATCCGAAGGCGGGCGGACCCTGTTCACCATCCATGCGGCGCAGGCGAAACAGTTCAAGGATGACGGGCGCGCCGAACTGCACGATGTAAGCATCGTGGTGTACGGCCGCGAGGCCAGCCGCTTTGATCAGATCTACGGGACCGATTTTGAGTATGACCAGCGCACCGGCGAGGTGGTGGCCAGGGGCGAAGTTCATATTGACCTGGAATCGGATTCTTCGGGCGCGTTGCGTCCCGACCAGGCGCCGCCACAGGAAATGAAAAACCCCATCCACCTGAACACCAGCGGTCTTTCCTTCAACCAGAAAACGGGGTTCGCGCAGACGCGGGAGCGCATCGAGTTCAGGATTCCGGAAGCGGTCGGCTCGGCAGTGGGCGCGACGTATGACTCGAAGTCCAATGTCCTCACGCTGCGTTCGGCTGTGCAAGTCAGCACGACCGGGAAGCAGAAAGCGGTGATCACCGCCCAGCGGGCGACGTTCATGAAGGAGCCGAGGCGGGCCGAGCTGCAGGCCGGGCGGGTCGAACAGGGAACGCGCGCCATAGAAGCCGATCGCATCACGCTGATGCTGCGCGAAGACAACACCGTGGAGCGGATTTCCGGCGCGGGACATGTCCGGTTTGAGGAGAACGGCCCGAAAAGCCTGGTCGCGGAGGCGCCACAAGCGGAGCTGCTGATGGGGCCGGCGCAGCAACTGAAAAACGGCTCGCTTTCGGGCGGGGTCACGTTTGAAAGCCGGGGCAAGGCTCCGGGTAAAGGCGCCGCCGAGCGGGTGTTGTTCGATTTTGGCGCCAGGAACGAACTGGCGAAGGTGCGAGCGGAAGGCTCAGTGGCGTTCAGCCAGGGCGACGCCGCGAGCACCGCCGGACTCAAGGCGGACGCCATCGATTTGCTGGTGTCAGGGGGCAGAAGGCTGGAACGGGCGACCACTTCCGGCGCGGCGCAGATCGAGCGGACCGAAGGTACGACCCACTATGTGATTACAGCCGGCTCATTTCAGGGACGGTTCTCCGCGGATAACCGCGTGGCCGGCGTCATCGGGACCGGAGAAACGCGCGTGGTTGCTTCCACTCCGGGCCAGCCCGACCGGATTACGACGAGCAGGGAACTGATTGCCAATTTCGACAACCAGGGGGCCATCTCGCAACTGGAGCAGCACGGGGATTTCCGTTATCAGGAAGGCCAGCGCGCCGCAACCGCCGAACATGCCCGGTTCTCTCCGGCCGAAGACAACATCACGCTGATTGGTTCGCCGCGAGTGGTGGATTCCGGGGTCACGCTGACGGCACAGAGCATCCAGCTTAACCGGAAGGCCGGGACGGCCTTCGCCCAGGGACAGGTGAAAGCGACGTTTTCCGATCTCAAGCATCAGGCCAACGGGGGGATGCTGTCTTCAGCCGACCCGATTCATATGACCGGGGCCACGATGCTGGCCTCGCGCCATTCGGAGTCGGCCAGATTCACGAATGCGCGTTTGTGGCAGGGTAAAAATATCATCGACGCGCCATCGATCACCTTTGATCGCGCGCGGCGCGACCTGCTGGCCCAGGGGACGGCGGCAGGAAGGGTGAGCGCGGTGCTGGTGCAGACGGGCAAAGACGCGGAATCAATCCCGATCCGGGTGCTTGCCGACCGCTTGTCGTATGTGGACGCGGAGCGCAGAGCGGTATTTTCAGGGAAAGTCGAAGCGCGCAGCGCCGATATGACGACGTTCGCTGACAATGTCCAGCTTTTTCTTCTGCCGCCAGGAGCGCAGGGCGGCAACCAACTCGACCGGATGATCGCGCAGGGCGACGTGCGAATGCAGCAGCCCACTCGCAAGGCCAGCGGCAACCGCCTGCTTTACTCGGCACAGGAAGGAAAACTCGTGATGACCGGGACGAAAACCAACCGGCCCACGATTCTTGACGCCGAGAAGGGGCAGGTCACGGGCGATTCGTTGACTTTCTATATTCACGATGATAGGGTGCTGATTGACAGCAAAGAATCTTCTCCCACGGTGATACAGACCAGGATTCCGGACGCGGGCAAAAAATAATGCAGACTCTAGCGACGGACGAAATCACAAAATCGTACCGGGGCCGCAGGGTCGTCAACGGCGTCAGTCTTCATATCAATCAGGCGGAAGTCGTAGGGTTGCTGGGCCCGAACGGGGCCGGCAAGACCACCACCTTCTATATGACGGTGGGCCTGGTGGCGCCCGATAGCGGGCGAATCCTGGTGGACGGGAAAGACATCAGCGACGTCCCCATGTATCTGCGGGCCCGCGATTATCGGATCAGTTATCTGCCCCAGGAACCCTCGGTGTTCCGCAAACTGAGCGTGGAAGAGAACATCATGGCGGTGCTTGAGGTGCAGCCGATATCCTGGCAGGAGAGGCGGCGCAAGCGCGACGAGCTGATTGACGACCTTGGTCTGGGCCATCTGCGCAACAACATGGGCTACGCGCTTTCCGGCGGCGAACGGCGGCGCGTGGAAATTGCCCGGGCCCTGTGCATTTCACCGAGGTTCATCCTGCTGGATGAACCGTTTTCGGGCATCGATCCCATCGCGGTCCTTGACCTGCAGAAAATCATCTTCGACCTGAAAGCCAGCGGCATCGGGGTGCTGATCACAGACCACAATGTCCGCGAGACGCTTTCGGTGACCGACCGGGCATATATCATCAATGAAGGCCGCATCTTCCGCACAGGCACGCCGGAGCAGCTTGGAAACGATCCGGAAGTAAAGCGAGTGTATCTGGGCGAAAGCTTCTCATTTGTTTAGACCGTCAGGACAACAATAACCGGCGCACCGCCGGCGCGATTCCGGTCACGGCGTCCGGTAATCGGAAAATCCCGGTAAAAGATTTCTCACCCGCACCGGGAATCATTAGAATAGAGAGAGGAACAGAAAATTGGGAAGCGCCGCATTTCCTGCGCGAGAAGGTGGATGCAGCGGATTACGACAGTACTCTTTAGGGACATGAACTAAAGTGATACAAACAGAGTTCCGCGAAATCTAATGGTGTTACTCCAGAACAAACTGAACCTCAAGGTCAGCCAGAAGCAGATTCTGACGCCGGGGCTTGTCCAGATGGTGAGCGTGCTTGCGCTCAACAAGCTGGAGCTCAAGGAGATGATCGACGCGGAAATGGTCGAGAACCCGGTGCTGGAGGAGATGGAATTTTCGATTCCACTGCTCGATGACGTGGCCGGCCGGGCCGAGGCCCGCGAACGCGAGGAAACACGCGAACGCCAGGAGCCTGAAAAGGCCGCCGAGGCGCAGGACAAAAAAGACCCCTTTGAGGAGATCGATTTCGGCTCCTTTTTCCGGGATTACCTTGATCCGGGCTATCGCAGCTTCAACGAGCGCGAAGACATTGAACGTCCGTCGTTCGAGAATTTTCTTTCTCAGCCTTCGACCCTTTCCGACCACCTGTTGTGGCAACTGGGCTCGGTGACGCTGCGCCCGGCGGTGCGCGCCGCGGCGGAACTGGTGATCGGGAACCTCAACGAAGAGGGATACCTGACGGCCTCGGAAGATGAACTGATGGGAACGGTTGCGGCCCCGGCCGAATCGGAGGCCGCGCCAGGTGAGGAACACAAGCCGGAAGGCGGGGAAGCCGCGGACGGGCTGCCATCGCCGGCCGGAGTGAACGGCCAGCACAGTCCTGACCCCGTCGAACAGGCGCCGGAATCCGCCAGCGGCCCCGGACCGGTATCGCAGATCACGCGTTCGCCGGTCCCTCTCGCTTTCTATAACCGCGAAGACCTGCGGGAAGCCATTGCCCTGGTGCAGCATTTTGATCCGATCGGCGTAGCGGCGCGCGACCTGCGCGAATGCCTGCTGGCCCAGTTGCGGTATCTCCAGAAGACCCGCGACCTGGAAGGTTCGGAAGACCCGGAAAACGACCAGGTGATAGAAGATGCGGCCAGAATCGTGGACGGCCAGCTTCACCTGCTCCAGAACAAACAGTACAAGGAAATTGCGCGGGCCATTACCCGTCCGCTGGAAGCGGTGGCGCAGGCGCACGACTTTATTCGCACCCTCGATCCCAAGCCGGGCCTGCGTTACAACAAGGTCGAGCCTAAGCTGATCGAGCCCGATGTGGCTTTTGTGAAGCACGGCGATGAATACCTGGTGCTGATGAACGATGAAGACCTGCCCCAGCTTCGAGTCAGCCCAACCTACCGCAGGATGCTGCACCAGGGGCAGGCGGTCGAAAAAGATGTCCGCTCCTACGTGAAAGAGCGCTACAAATCCGCGGTGCAGTTGATCAAGAACATCGAGCAGCGGAGGCAGACGATCCTGAAGGTCTGCCACTCGATCATCCGGCGGCAGCAGGAGTTCCTGGACCACGGCATCGACATGCTCAAGCCGATGATGATCAAGGAAGTGGCCGAGGAGATCGGCGTCCATCCTTCCACCGTCAGCCGCGCGGTGTCGAACAAGTACGTGCATACGGTTCAGGGTGTTTTTGAACTCCGCTACTTCTTCTCGGAAGGCGTGCAGGGGCCGGAAGGCGCGGGCACGTCTCTGCTGATCCTGAAACGCCGGGTGAAAAAGCTGATCGAAGAGGAAGACCCTACGCGGCCATTGACCGACGACCAGATCACACGTATTCTGCAATCCCAGGGAATTCAGGTGACACGCCGCACGGTGGCGAAGTATCGTGAAGACATGAAAATTCCCAGCACGCACCAAAGGAGGGTCAAAAACTAGATGTACCGGCGCAGCCGCGAGGGCCCGCGCCTTTAAAAAAGTTGTCACGGTATAAGCGCCTGTATTGATGCCATCCAGGGCACCAGTCAGACGACTCCAGCGCAAGGCATATCCACCAGGGAGGGAGTCAATGAACGTGGAATATACTGGCAGGCAATTTGAAATCACCCCCGCTATCCGCAAACAAGTCGAATCCGGACTGCAGAAAATCCAGAAAATCCTGTGCAACAACTTCGACACGCATGTGATCCTGTCGGCGGAAAAGCACCGTCATGTGGCGGAGATCAACGTCACAGTGCGCAATCATGCCCCCATCGTGGGACTGGCCGAGGCCCCGGATATGATGTCCGCAGTGGGCAACGCGCTCGATCGGATCGACCGGCAGGCCATCAAATACAAGACACGATGGAAGAGCAAAAAACGCCAGGCGCGCAGGAAACTCGACCGTCAAGAGACCGAGGAGACGATGCCTGCGCTTGTCGCCGTCGGGCCGGCGCTGGAAATCGCCGTGCCCGTGACCGTGCATTCCTTTCCGACCATAGTGAAATTTACCGAGACCCATGTGGTGCGAAGTCCCGATTCCGTCTCGCGCACTCCTCTGACCCTGGAAGAGGCGGTGAAGGAAGCGGAATTCCGCGACCGCGAGGTGTTCGTCTTCCGCGATATGGAAGGCAGGGTCAAGGTGCTGCATCGCAAGAAAGACGGCAAGATGGAGCTGATTGAAGCGCCGTAAACGATATCGATCGTGGAACCAGAAGCGCGACACGGAGGAAGCGAAGTAAGCGGAGAATTCCAGGGTTTTTGACGCGAGTGAAAAATTGCCGCAGGCTGCGAAGATTTTCACAAAGATTGAAGATTTTTCTTCTCGACAAAAAAACCCAGATGCCTCAGCTTACCCCGCTTCCTCCGTGTCGCGCTTTTGGCGGCAACGATGTTGCTGTGGAAAAAATCGCCCGCCTGGGCGGCGTATAATCAAAGCTTCCCCATGAGCTACCAGGTTCTGGCAAGAAAATACCGGCCGCAGCGCTTTTCCGAAGTGATCGGGCAGGAGCATGTCACCCGGACGCTCAGGAACGCCATCGAGCAGCAGCGCATTGCGCACGGTTACATTTTCAGCGGGCACCGGGGGATCGGAAAGACGACCATCGCCCGCATCCTGGCCATGGCGCTGAACTGCCGTTCGTCGGAGCACCCGGTGCCGGAGCCATGCGGGGAGTGCGATTCCTGCCGCGAGATACGCGCCGGGAGCGCCGTGGACGTGATCGAGATCGACGCGGCCACCAACCGCGGGATCGATGAGATCCGCGAACTGCGCGACGCGGCCCGCTACCGCCCGGCGCGCGACCGCTACAAGGTTTACATCCTCGACGAGGCGCACCAGATCACCGATGCGGCGTTCAACGCGCTGCTGAAGACCCTGGAAGAGCCGCCGCCGCACATCATCTTCATGATGGCCACTACGCAGGCCGAGGACATTCCGCAGACCATCCGGTCACGCTGCCAGCATTTCAGCTTCCACGCGGTCAAGTTCGATGAGATCACCGGGCAATTGAAAGCCATCGCCGGGCACGAGGGCATCGACGCCGATGACGATGCGCTGGCGGTGCTGGCTGAAGCCGGCGACGGCTCCATGCGCGACGCGCTTTCGATCATGGACCAGGCCATCGCCTGTTGCGGCACAAAGCTTACCGGCGAACAGGTGCGTTCTCTGGTAGGTTCGGTGAGTTCGGAAGTCATGGAAGACCTGATGGGCACGGTGGCTCGGAGTTCCAGCGAAGAGGCGCTGCGGCTGCTCGACCGCTTCATGACCGAAGGGCATAACCCGGCATTTTTCGCTCGCCAACTGGTGCGCTTCCTCAGGAATACGCTGGTGGCGAAAGTGAGCGGCAGGGATTCGGCGGTCCTGCAGGTCTCATCCGACGAGCGCAACCGTCTGGGCAGGGTGGCGGAACAGTTTTCCGAGGAAGACCTTGCGCGCTTCCTGCAGATCATGCTGCGCACATTCGACGATGTGGGTTACCGTCAGGAACAGCGTTTCCATCTGGAGTTGGGTGTTCTTAAGATGGTCCATGCTCAGCGGCTACTCCCGCTGGAGCAGGTGCTCAGCCAGATGGCGGCGGGCGGCCCACCCGCGGCGGCGGGAAGAACTCACGGATCATCAACGCCACGGTCTGCGCCGGTTTCGTCACCGGCGTCTTCTTCATCGTCTCCATCGAGAACCGGGACCCCGGCCACTTCAGGTCCCGCGGCCAGGGGCCCGGAAAGTCCCGTATCGCCGTTTGAAGCCGACCGGGCGCGCAAGTCGCGGCTGCCGGAGACAGAGATGTCCACTGCCGGCGCTCCTGCGCCGGAGATGAAGCCCGCGGTTGCGGTGGCTGTAGCGGAAGAGCCGGCGAATGCCGTGAACGATCCCGGCGTGATTCTGGGTTGTGTGATTACGGACCTTGAAAAGAACGGCCACAAGATGGTGGCGTCTACGCTGGAAGAGGGCACGGCGGAACTGGTGGGCAAGGAATTGCGCGTCACGGTTGCGCAGCCCAGAGGAGTGGTCGATCTGCTCATGCAGGCCGAGCAGAAACGGATCGCCAACGCAGCCGCGTCACGGGCCGCGGGCGCTCCGTTAAAGGTGGAAGTCGTGAGCGGAGCGGCGGCCAATGGAAACGCCAACGGCGGAGCGGCCGCGCGCGCGGTGCGGGAGCCGGGCAGCGCCCGGAACCGGGCCGCCAATGAGCCGGTAGTCCAACGCATGAGAGAAAAGTTCGGCGCGGAGATCCGCACAGTGATCGATTATCACGAGAAGAACTAGGAGAAGGCATGGGCGGATTTGACACACGCCAGTTGCAGGAAATGCTTGAGCAGGCGCAGAAACAGGCCCAGGAACTGCAGGACAAGATGCGCCAGACGGTGGTCGAGGCCTCCGTGGGCGGGGGCTCGGTCACGGTGAAGATGGATGGACGGAAGCAGGTGCTCTCGGTCCATATCGAGCCGTCGGTCGTGCAGGGCGGTGACATTGAGATGCTGCAGGACCTGGTCACGGCGGCCGTCAATGAAGCCGGGCGCAAAGTGGATGCCGCAATGCAGGCCTCCGTAGGCGGGATGTTCGGCGGGCTCGGCCTGCCCGGACTGTGAGCGGCCTTTTCAGGAATTAACGGCATTCGAGGTCCACCGTGTCAAAATTCGCCGAGCCGATGTCCCAGCTGATTGACGAGTTGAAGAAGCTGCCCGGCGTGGGCAGCAAGAGCGCCCAGCGCATGGCGTTCCATCTGCTGCGCGCCAGCGCCGATGACGCCGAGGCCCTTGCGTTGGCCATCCGCAATCTCAAGGAAAAGCTGCACCTGTGTTCGGTCTGCAGCAACATCACCGACATCGATCCCTGCACCTATTGCGCGAACCCGGCGCGCAATCAGCGCCTGGTGTGCGTGGTGGAAGAACCGACCAACATCGCCGCCATCGAGAAGGCCCGTTTCTACAACGGCGTTTACCACGTGCTGCATGGAGCAATCTCTCCGTTGCACGGGGTGGGACCGGAACAGTTGCGGATTCCATCGCTGCTCAAGCGCATCGAAAGCGGCGGGGTCGACGAGGTCATTCTGGCCACGAACCCCACCGTCGAAGGCGAGGCCACGGCGGTCTACCTCACGCGGCTGATCAAGCGGCCCAATGTGAAAGTCACGCGCATCGCAACGGGAATTCCGGCGGGCAGCGATATCGAATACGCCGACGAGGTGACGATGCTGAAAGCCATGGAAGGGCGGAGAGAGATTTAACCATTCAACAACTCCATCTGTTTCTTTTTCTCACGCCTGCGCAAAGTCCTTTTCTGCCGTGCGATTTCCTCTTCACTGTACATTGTGCCCCTGCACTTCGATGAGCCGCAGTAGCACGGGGCCGATTCGCCCGGTTCGCCGTCGAAGAGGTTGTAATCGTAGGTGAGTTCTTCGCCCGCATGGATGTCACGCATGGCCACGATATAGATGTGGCGGCCGCGTCCGGTGGTTTCGCAGTTGGGATCACAGGAGTGATTGACGAACGCGGCGACGCCGAAGCCGTCGATCACCAGGTCTTTTTCATCGAGGCTGAAGAGATAGGTGACCTCGGTGTCGGCATACATGCCTTCTGTCGCTTTCTTGGAAACGATGGGACCGGTGTACTCCAGCACCCGCTGACCTTTTTTGAAGGGCACGGTCGTATAGACGCCTGCCCCATGGAGCGGAGAGGATCGCACGATGACCGCAGCGGGGTCCACCGGACCGGTTTTTGTTTTCATGGAGAATTTAATCCTGATTTGGTAATTGAGTAATTTCGTAATTTGGTAATTGGGCCGTCCCTGGGCAAGCAACCAGAAAATTCCCCGCCACGCATCCTGGAAATTCACGTGATTCGCGGCAGCTTTTTGCTTTCCTCGGTGTCTCCGTGCCTCCGTGGTGCGCTTTTTTGCTATTTTCTCTTCATGGCGCGTTGCAGCGTCTTGTCGAGAGCGCCTTTGGCGGCATCGTATTCCTGGCCTGAGACCTTGCCCTGCAAGCGGTCCGATTCCAGTTGAAACATCTCCTCCTTCAGAGCATCGAGCAGGCTGGTTGCGCCACCCCGGGCCGGGACGGCGGCGGCCGCTACGGGGGCCGCATTTCTTGAGGTCATGTAGATGAAGACAGCGCCGGCGGCCATGAACAACGACATTACGCCGAGGAAGGCCCACTGCCCGGAACTGATGGGGTTGGGCTTCTCGTTGGGGGCGCCCAGTCCTCCACCAGGGCCCTGGCGCGAGTTGCCCTGTTGCTGCTGTGGCGTGTCCTGAGGAATCAGGCCGGCGCCGGAAATTTCAAAGGCGATGGGCTGGCCGGCGGCGGGCCCATCGACAGCGTTGGTGTTCATGTCGAGCGAAGGCTCGACGGACCATTGGTCCTGATGAAATCCCGAGCTGATCGGTTTGAATCCCATGGTGCGGGGCACCACCGCGTAGAATTTCATGGCTTTGATCGGTGGTCTGGGTTCCATCTTGTAGGAACCCGAATAGGGCATCGTATAGACGACTTCAAAGCGCGTGCTGCCGGGCCGCAAAGGATAGACGAACTGATATTTGTTTTTTTCGCTCAACGGCGTGGCATTCACCGGGACCGGCATGCCGCTGGTGGAAACCGCCTGGCCGACACGCACCTGGGCGCCTTCCGGAGCATAGAAAGTGAACGCCTGCTGCGTGACGGGTGGGCTGGAGTTGTTGAGCAGATTGTAAACTTCGATCACCCTCAGCACCTGGCCATCGGTTTCGAACACCTGGGAGTAGTCGAGCAACTGGACCTCAGGGACCGTGGTGGCGGAATTGTAGACCGTGACCTGGGCCGTGGAGGCGCCGGGCGGCAACTGCTCGTTATAGGTCACGTCCTGATAATGGACGCGGACCATGTGCATGCCTTCAGGGTTTTTTATTTTGAGCGAGAACTGCCCTTCGGCGTTGGTTTTGACGCGGGCTTCCTCGTCCATTCCCTGGGAAAGGTTGACGAGCACCACATCGGCGCCGGCGACGGGCTTACGGGTGGTGCCATTTCTGACTCCGCCGGTGACGGTCTGGGCTGTCGCGGTGAGCGAACAGGCAAGCAGTATGAATGCGATAGTAAGGCGTTTCAAGGTAAAGTCGCTCCTTCAGGCCCTGACGGATTCGAGCCGGTCGATTTCAGAGAGCACGCCCGCGGCTTCGTCTTCCAGGCTGGTGCGCATGGCTTCAAAATCGGCCTCGGTGAACTTCCCGGCCTTGTGTTCGAAATTCAGGTCGCGCAGGTTCTCGTAAATCACGTCTTTGCGCTCATACAGATATGCGAGCCGGGTCTTTTCCTCGCCTTCCCCGGTTTCCCGCGCCGGATAGAAAACAAAGACGAACAGCACGGTGGCGCAGATGCTGGTAACGATGTACGTGACGAGATCGGCGTTAGTCAATTGGGTCACAGCTCAGTCTCCTTGCGGGCCCGGTCGCGGAACGACTCCAACCGCGGATCGATCGCGGGCGCGCCTCCGACCGCGGCGGGCACGGCTCCCGTGCGGCGCGACCAGACATAAATGATCCAGACGACCAGGCCGACCACCAGGGCGATTACCAGCGGCGGCACGATCCAGATGATGCCTTCGAATCCGTGGGTCGAGGGCGCCACCACAATGGTCACGCCGTAGTTCTGGCGGAACCAGTTGAGCACGTCTTCATCGTTGGGAGATTGGTTGACCTGGGCGCGCAGGTCGCGGATCATGCCCGCCGAGGCGGTGCAGCCGACGTGATTGCACTTAAGCAGGATCTGGTTGCAACCGCACGAGCACATGATCTTGTTGCCGAGGTCGTTGTACCGCTCGTCGTTTGTCGCGCCCAGCAGAAAGGCCAGGGAAGCGTAGATGGCGAGCGTGAGCAGCAGCTTCTTCATTTTGTCGCTCCCGCGGTATGCATCCGCTTTTCATCGAGGACGGCGGCCGGCGCGGGCGCAGTCACTGGCGAGGCATAGGGCGCGGCATTCGGCACCAGCACCACGCCGGTGCCGAAGATCAGGATGAGCGCGCCGATCCAGATCCAGGCCACCAGCGGATTCACGAACGCCTTGATGATCGGGCGGTCGGTCTGCTCGTTCTTGCCCTCGTAGATGACGTAGAGGTCTTCTTTCAGGGTGGAGCGGTTGGCGACGATCGTACTCGGCTGGCCGCCGGGTTTATAGGCGCGCTTTTCCGGGTACAAAGTGCCGAGGAACCGGCCGTTTTTGTATACATCGAGGATGGCGGCTTCCGAAGCGTACTGAGGCGTGTCATCTTCTGTGTATTTCTGGCCGACAAGCGTATAGCCACCGACCTGCAGTTTGTCGTGCAGGCCCATTTCCTGTTCCTTCTCCACGTTGAAGGCCGTTCCGGCAATTCCGATGATGATCACGACAAATCCGAAGTGGGCGATATATCCGCCATAACGGCGGGTATTGCGGCGTGTGAGCGCGTACATGCCGCCGAACAGGCTGGTGCCGAGTTTGTTCTGGAGCACGTGTCCGCCGCGCACGAATTCAGAGACGATGGAGACGATGACCAGGGCGCAGAGAACGAAGGCAACCAGAGAGTAGATGGTGGATGAATCGGCCCATGAGAAGGAGATATGACCGCTCCAGGCGCCGGACCAGGTAAGCACCAGGACAAAGCCCGTCAGCAGCGCGAGCCCGGAAGGAAGGGCAAAATTGCGCCGCAAGCTGGCGAAGGAAGTGCTTCGCCAGGCCAGCAGCGGGCCGACTCCGGTGAGAAAGATAAGGAACAGCCCGATTGGGATATTGACGCGGTTAAAGAACGGCGCCCCCACGGTGATCTTGTGCCCCTGCACCCATTCGGAAAGGATGGGAAAGAGCGTGCCCCACAACACGGCGAAACAGGCGGCCAGCAGCACCAGGTTGTTGAACAGGAAGCTCGATTCGCGCGAGATCAGCGACTCCAGTTTGTTTTCCGCCGCCAGATGCGAGTGGTTCCGGATGTAAAAATACAGGCAGACGGCGAGCGTGATACCCAGCATCCAGACAAACCATGTGCCGATACTGGACTGGGCGAAGGCGTGCACAGAGCTGACGACGCCGCTGCGTGTGAGGAACGTGCCCAGGATCGAGAGCAGGAACGTGGTGAAAATCAGCCAGACATTCCATACTTTCATCATTCCGCGTTTTTCCTGCATCATGACCGAATGCAGAAAAGCGGTGCCGCTGAGCCAGGGTAGCAGAGAGGCGTTTTCGACCGGGTCCCATCCCCAGTATCCGCCCCAGCCGAGCACCGAGTAGGCCCAGTGCGCGCCGAGAATGATGCCGCAGGTCAGGAAGAGCCAGGCGACAATTGTCCAGCGGCGGGTGATGTGGATCCACTTCTCGCCCGGATATTTCATGATCAGAGCGGCCAGCGCGAAGGCAAAGGGGACCGACATGCCGACGTATCCGAGATAAAGCATGGGAGGGTGAATCACCATTTCCGGATACTGAAGCAGCGGATTCAGGCCGTTGCCGTCTGCGGCAACGCGTTCCATGATGCCAAAGGGGTTGCCGGCGAAATTGACCAGCGCAATGAAGAAAACCTGGATGCCGGCAAGCACGACCGAAGCGTACGCCACCAGACGCTGGTCGACCTTGTGGCGCAGGCGGAGGACAAATCCGTAGGTGGAAAGCAGCCACGCCCAGAAGAGCAGTGAGCCTTCCTGTCCCGACCACAGGGCGGCCAGCTTATAGGCCACCGGGAGTGCGCGGTTGGTATGCTCCTTAATATATGCCAGCGAAAAATCGTCGGTCAGCGCCGCCCAGATCAGGGTAAGGGCCGCCCCGCTCACGGCGAAGAACGTGGCGATGCCGGCGCGGCGGGCCGATTCGCCCAGGCGCTTTCCCGCAGGGTGCCGGGTCACCAGCGAAACGATACCGGCGATAAAGCAGTAAGCTGCCAGGGCCAGCGCAAACAACAGCACGAAACTGCCGAAAAGGGGCCAGTGAAAGATGCGTGAAATGAAAGAGATCATGGATAGTCCCCGAAACTTATAATTGTTTCAGATTCGCACTGTCGATTGCAATGTTCGCATGGCTATAAGTGGCATTACTGTGTCGGGGATCACAGAAGGCCGGGGCCGCAAACAAAAACTCTCGCCGCAACGCGGCTTGGCTGCAGCCAAAAGCGAAATCCTGAAACACAGCGCGGCAT
>OBLQ010000361.1_pt1 | contig 17379 bp, 17 predicted proteins | sample 1519881 | NCBI WGS metagenome assembly OBLQ01 (sample SAMN01911456, study PRJEB22533) | soil metagenome | biome: Soil | place: Malaysia | collected 2012-04-30 | depth DG_metagenome m | reverse complement strand
CCCCCAGCGCCTTCGTCTGCTTTATCTTCTATCGATGGCTTGTGGGAATACCTGGCTTGCCGACTCTTCTATCACCCTTCTTTGACTTGATTTGCCGGCTTGACCCCGTATGGCCGGCCAGGACAGAGCGGTTCGCTTGTTCAATTGCACTGAAAGCGTCAAAGCCGTTCAAGCCGGAGGCCCCGGTCAAGTCGGATTCGGTGGAGGGCAGCCTCTGAAAACATCCGGCCCTCCCGAGCGTATGCCCCGTTGGGTTGCTCTTGCCGGAGAAACCACGTGAAGGATCGTTTGTGAAAAGTCCGGGTAGCCCGGCGCGCGTCGCTGCCGTGGTGGTCACATACAACCGATGTCTATTGTTGGAGAAATGTCTTGAGGCCCTCTTCCGCCAGCACCGCCTGCTTGATGAAATTCTGGTGATCGATAACGCATCCACCGATGGCACCGCAGAAATGATGCGAAGAAAGTATGGCGGCAAGGTCACACACGTTCGGCTGGAGCAGAACGTGGGGGGAGCGGGTGGTTTTTACGAAGGCATTCGCTTGGCACACGAAAAAGGCCATGATTGGATCTGGGTGATGGACGACGACGTCGAGCCTATGGCTGATGCTCTTGGCACATTAGCCAGGTCTCCGGCGTTTAACGATGCTACTGTAGGGTTCCTGGCATCTCTTGTTCTGGACCCGAACCTGAAAGCCCAGATTTTCCCTTACAGACGGTTCAACCGACTGATGGCAGCATGCCCGGCAATCAACGAGGCCTCTCTTGAACAGCCCCTTGTCCCCATCGAAGCTGCGGGGTTTCTTGGCGGGATGATCCGGCGAGAGGCAATTGATAGTGTCGGGCTTCCACTCAAAGACCTGTTCATCTACTGGGACGATACAGAATTTATCTTTCGGATTTCCAGACGATTCAAAGCCTTCCTGGTTCCCGCCAGCAAGGTTGTTCACCACTACGTTTGGGTGCCACCGCCCCGAAGCAGCTTCCTGGGAGTTATTAAGAGAGGGTCAGCACTACCGATGACAGAAACCTGGAGGTTCTATTACAACCTCCGCAACTCGGTTTTTGTCAGAACGCGATACGTGAAGCCGTGGCTGGCTCCTTTGATTCCTGTTCTGGCTCTTGCAAGGCCACTTGGAGCCGCGCTCCTCTTCCACGATCATAAGCTTGCCCGGTGTAAAATCCTTTGCCGGGCAGCGGTCGACGGTGTTCTTGGCCGGCTCGGCAAGCGCATCAGCCCCTGAACGGTTACGCCCTTTCGTCAATGAAACCGGGGCCGCACAACCTCACTTGGGCCTGAGGTTGAAAATGGGTGGCAGTGTTTGCGGTCTCTTCGAGAAGCAAGTCCGTATGGCGCGGGGCGCATCGGCGGCCGGAACTCTACTAAGTTTTGGATTTGGGGAAGGCAATGAACTCAAGAAATTCCTTCGTTGCGATTGGGTATCGAACCGAGGAGGATAGAGGCGGTCTCAAATTTGCACGCAACGCAAGCCAGGTAAATAACAAGGCTGTGCTGGCGGCTTTTGAGATGGGGAAACCTGTTCAGGAGCAGCGCTTTCCGGACGGCGAATAGCCGTCTGCCCCAACCAATCACGTCCGTCACGGGTGGAGAATAAGAGTAGAATGACCACGCAGTTGATACCCGCAACTTACGCACATTGTCCTCTTTGTGGAAACGGTGAATTTCGCTTTGTTTTTCACGACAAGTCTGAAGGCTTCCACTTCCTGGTACTGGAATGCAGGAAGTGTGGCTTGCTCGTCAGTAATCCAAGACTGAAGCAACGGATTTTCAATAAGATTACCGATATCGACTCTCACGAATCTCACCAAATTGAAGTGTGTGCTCGCAACCTGGGCAAGTACGAGAGATTCTTCAAGCTTCTACCGGCCGGCGGACAGCATCCCCGCGTCCTGGACGTCGGCTGCTGCCGGGGAGAGTTTGTCGGCCTGGCGGTGAAGCATGGGTATGATGCCTACGGGGTCGATATGGTGCCGGTCTTCGTAGAGTACGCGAACAGTTCCTTCGGCAGGCGTTTTGCGGTGGTTGACTCTGAACTCGGCTCTGCGGTGGAGAAGTTGGGTGACACAACATTCGATATCATCACCTTGTGGGACGTCATTGAGCACATTGATGAGCCCATTGAATTCTGCCGCAACCTTGCAAAACTTTTGCGCCCTGGTGGGTCAATTTTTCTCCGAACGCCAAACAAGCAGGGTCAAATGATCAAACGGTGGGTGTTGCACCCGTTCTTTGGTGATGGGATCACGTATATCAACCCCATTGAGCACATTCAGATCTTTGGGCCCTCGAACATGCGGATGCTTGCGGAGCTTTGTGAATTGAAGATGACCTATTGTGAGCCCTCTGTTGTGGAAGCCTATGGTGATCGTGGAAAGCTTTTTGATTTCATCAAGAGATACGTCTTTTGGCCGGCCGTCCAATCCAGTTTTTATGTCACAGGCTGGAACCTCGGACATAGCCTCAATTGTGTTCTTACGAAGATAACGTGACTTCAACTCGGGCATGATGTGGCTGTTTTGCAACCTAACTTGCGATCGGGTCATCAAGAGTCAATCCCATAAAGCTGGCCACTCGAAAAGTAGTTCCGGGCGGAGAATGAAGGTCTTGATCTTTAGATGGTCACAGTGAAACTGGGTTTCCAGGCTGATCCATGAGCAATGGGAGAGGCCCTTGGAACCGCGCATCCTTGACAACAACATGACCACGAATTCCAGTGCGGAGCGCAATCAGGCCATCGGCACGGGGCCCCGTCCATACAATGAAAACCTTACTTGCGGTTTTCGGCTGGAGTCTCATTTCTTCAGGACCTTCTCAACGAATTCGTCCACCAGCTTTTTCTGTGTTGCCAAGTCTCCGGGGATTTCCAGCCGAAGCCTTGACCGCAAGCGCCCCACTATCTCCGTCAAGTCGGCGGCGTTGTCAGGGACAGCTTCCTCAAGATATTGGCGCAGCTTTCCAGCCAAAGCGGGACTTCGGCCGCTAGTGCTGATGGCAATTTGCAGCTGGCCGCGGTGGACAATCGCCGGCATATAAAAGTTACAGGACTCGGGCTTGTCTACTACGTTGCAAAGAATGGCCCGACGCTCCGCCGTTTCAAAAACAGCCTGCTGGATCTTGGTATCATTGGTTGCGGCGATAACGACAAGGTAGCGCCGGCTGAGATCGGTCCGCTTAAATCCGCGGCGGACAATAGCAATCGACTCGGCTTTAGCCAGGCTTTCGATTTCAGTGCCGGCCTTCGGCGAAACGACGGTAACTCTGGCCCCCGCTCTGATTAATCGCTTCACCCGCAAAGCTGCCATTCTCCCTCCGCCTACGACCAGGGCGTTCCGCCCGTTCAGCTTGAGGAAAATCGGGAATAGCTCCGCCATCTGCCCCTCCGGTTTCGGCCGCCGCCGGACTTGCGCTTTTCCCACGATCTGCAAGAGGAAAATGGCTTGTTTGCGCCCCCAACCCAGTGAAGCCTTCGTCTCGCAGGCCGTGCAGGCAGGTCTGATGACGGTTCAGCGAATTCTGGGAACCTGAGAAGGTTCACGTCGACTCCTTCCAGGCCTTCCACGGTCTTCGCGTTCGTCTGAATTTCCTCTTGGCTCGCGTCTTCCTGCCGGACCAGAAGTCCGCTGGCCGCGACTTCTCCAAAAACCTCCTCGTTTCCGTCGCGAGCATTAACTTCAAATTTGATGGTTCGCCACTTTGAATTCGCGGCAAGAGCGACTTCTATTTCACGCCTGCGCATAATCACGAAGCCGTTTTCCTACGTCTTCGGTCACAACGTAGACTGGCAATTTCACCGCGGCCGCAACCATTGTACAGACCGTGTCAATCGCGATGTTTCCAAGATTAGTGACAGGGTTATAATTTCTCGGATCGCTCCAGTCCAGGCCATAAACAAATTTTGTCCATCTCACGCGTTCCTCGTCCACCAAATCGAGGGCCATCGAGAACACATCATGCGTATAATGAACCTTCCGTCTTTATCTGACCTGGTCCACTAAGCTATCCGCACCAGGGCCGTCGAGCACAAGCGAGACAGATTGCAATTATGAGTGGAAGCATTTTACAGCATTCACGTGCGCTACGGTCGAATTACAGAGATCAACTCGGGTTGGCGGCGTCGCGGAATCGCTCGGGCTTAACCAGCAGGTAGAGCAAAAGTGTGGCCAGCGGAACGAGAAGGCCGGAGGCGATCAGCACCGGTTGATAAGAAAAGTGGTCGACAACCCAGCCCGTGGCCATCGTAAAAAGCATGGCTCCAATCCCGAAAGAAGATCACTACCGCGGGCCAAAGTCTCTTCATCGAACGTTCCACCTCGCTAGGCTTCGCAATCCACCAGCACGTGGATGGCGTCATTCATCTGATCGTCGCGCAGATTGAAGGCCTCCTGAATGCGGCCCAACGGAACTGTGTGAGTCACAATTTCCTCCGTGTTCACAAGCCCTTCCAGGATCAGCCGGAAACCGTCCTCAAAAAATCGCCTCATATCAATGTCGCGTTTAGGCTCGGTGGAATAGATATCCAGCCGTTTGCGGTGGACTTTGAAGAAGTCCAGCGGCCGCTTGCACACGCCGATACACCCGTACATGACGATCCGACCACCAAACGCCGCACAGTCGATGGCATCCACGATGCCATCGCCTTCCAGCAGGCACGGAATCACCACGTCGAAACCCTCGGGAAAGTCCTTTCCGGCAACGCTCATGGTGGGAGTGTCTGGAGACGGAATTGCGAACGTGTGCGTGGCGCCGTATCTCTTTGCTATGGACAGATTGTGTTCCTTGAGGTCGGTGACGACAAGCGCCTTCGGGCTGAAGAGGCGAACCACCTGAGTCAGGATCAGCCCGCTGACGCCCTGGCCCATAATCAACACTCTCTTTGCGGGATTGATTACACCCAACTCTACCGCGTGAATCACTCCCGGCATGACTTCAATCAGGCTGGCTGCTTTCAGAGGGAAATCTCTTGGAACCACATGGACGTTGAAAGGCCGGCAGGTAATGTATTCCGCAAAAGCTCCCCAAACGTACCTGCAGGTGACGTGGTCACCCTCCCGAACGCCCATGACGTTCGGCCCAACCTTGTCAATGATGCCGGCCACTTCATGCCCCAGCCTCGCGGGGGTGCTCAGGAATTCGGGCTGCCGCGTTCCGCGGAACGCCTCCAGGTCAGAGCCGCAAATACCAACCCATTTGATCCTGATGCGGATATCGTCGTCGCCCGGTTCAGGGGTTTCCGCGTAGGCTATGGAAATTCGCCGCGGCTCGTCAAGGATAGCTACCCGCTGAGCTTTCGGGTGCTTGCTGTCTACCAGCTTAAGGCTCGGCTAAACCATTCGCGTGACCATACTCGGATCCCCATGGATGTGATTTGAGTCATCCGGAGTTCACTCATGAAGAGATTGCCCTGCGTCCGCCAATCCTGTAATTTATGATTCTTTCGGGTCAAAGCGTATGTCCCGCGATCTAAGGAAAATGGACGCTGTTCTATCAGTCCGTGTTCTTAGGCCTAGAGAAGGAGCCTCTTTCGGGCTCTCGTCCCGTCCCGGTAAATCATCACCGGCTGGCGGGCTGGGACCGCCACTTTCACGCGCCCTTCATTCACATCTGCGTGGAGTTCCTCCGGCCTATGAAGGTCGAGCCCTATTGCAGCAACCTCCCCTGCCTTCCAATCCTCCGGCAATGGCGCTGACAATTCCCTGGGCTCGAGGGAATAAAATGCAATACGGCCGTCGTCCAGTGGACAGAAGGTGCTTCCGTCGCGCGCGATTTCCACACCATTCAGGCTGACGGAATATTTCTGCGCCTTCCAGTCGAGATCGATCACGGAATCATGTTCCAAGTAAAGGGTCGTCCGTTCACCTTTCCGGCGGAACTTCTCGATGTTGAGTGCGCGGACCTTCTGCCAGGGCAAAGTATTAATAAAGATGAGGTCCGTTATCATCCTGCGGTCCACTTCGGCGGTGTGCCAGAGGTGGACGGCACCGTTGTAGAATAGCATCTTCAGTAAAGCGTCAAGCGGACCCTTGCTTTTCCCCGACTGTCCCCATAAAGCGCTCTTGCGGTAGATCATCGCCAGCAACGGAATAGGATCGCCGCCAAAGGGGTCCGGCGCCGGCCCTTGTGCATACCAGAAACTGCTGACTTTGCCGATAAACGCATACCGCAATGACTCAGAGCTCACATCCACCCCGTGGCTGGCAAACCTCTCCAGAACCTTATACCGGCCTTCCTTCAGGTTCTTGATCCCGCTGGCAGGCAACTCTCGGTCCCAGTCGTTCCGGATCGAGAAATAGCTGAGGACATCCACGTGAATTGTGTCCCGCAGCCTGTAGCGCTTGCAGGTGTAATCCACCCGGTCGATGCCGGGTCCGGCCATGAACTTTGCCATGCCGAGAACGTAGGAATTTTCGCCCGTCCAGTTACGGCTCTCCCACAGTTGGCCGTCAGGCCGCCGGGCTATAATGGCAGGATCCCACGCCGGACTGCTCTTGTAGGCGTCGTCATAATTGTCCGACAAAGTCGCCACGCAATTGTATTTCCTTGCCTCTTCCATCAGACGCATGAGGCCCTCATAACCACCGATTCTTTCGTCTACTTCGGTCACCGCCGGATAGCCGGTGTCCTTGCCGCGGAATTGCCAACCCCACAGATGCGCGATTTGCGGCATGTTGTCGGTCAGCAAGGCGACGTCACGGATCAATTGCTCAGCCTGTTCAAAAGTCGCACCAGGCTTTTTCCACGTCGGCTCATCGCAGTGGATCGCGTAGGTGAACTTGTCGTCATAGAAATGGGTGGGTATCCCCGGCATTCTCCGACGTACCAGCTTGGCGCCATCCACCCAATCCACCCGGCCATCGCCATCAAAGTCACCGATAAAATCGAGCCGGCACACAGGCGTTTCCTCAATCAGCAGGTTGGGGGTGGTCGAGTTTCCGCAATTACGCGGCGTTCCCGAACCGGTATTCATGTTGTAGCAAAGACTTCCGTTGACGCGGTGTCTCTTGATTGTCCCGAGTGAAGCCAGGCGATGACCAGGTTCCCCTGCCACCGCCAGTTCCGTTCCGTCCATGTAGGCGGTCACTTCCTGAACACAAATCGCTTTGTCAGTTCCGATCATCACTACTGGTAGGGAGGCCGCCACCTTGCCCCAGAAGGTATTCGCCCTCAAATGGCCCACGGCAGCCTTTGCAAGTTCTACGACGTTGCCTCCGTCGTCGCCATGCGCAAGCCAAGAACCGCCATCTTGTTCGCTAACGGTTGCAAGGCGTGGAGCGGCGACTTCGATCAATTCGTAACCGTCGACCTCCTCGATATCCAGCATCGTCACATAAACGGTTCCACCCTCCAGAGCGTACCGGATAGCGAAGGTTGCCGCCGTTTCCCCCTCATGTTGAGCCTTGAATCGAAAAGTCGCCTCCGCACCGGAAGCATTCACCGAAGAAGCCTTCACGCCGACAGTGGCAAACTCCGGGGGTTGGAGGCGGCAAACGGTGGCCGACATCGGCTCCCCAAGCTCCTCGCCTCTCATGCGCGTGCCGAGTTCCGTCAGACGATATTCATACGGCAAGCCGTCTTCGCGGTCGAGAATCATCTCCATCTGGGAAGATTTCAGCACGACCGGATTGGCTGGCCTGGAACGCAATATTTCGGCTCTTCCCTCCGCATTCTTCGTCCATAGCGGAGATGATACAAACGCGGCAAGACCCGCTCCTCCCTTCTTCAGAAATCTTCTTCGACCGATTCCGCGGCTTCTATTTTTCATGCGTCCATTTACCTCCGCGTTTCCGTTACCGCTTGGGAGAAGTTGAGTTGCCGGACGCGCCTTGTGGGCTGGCTGCGCGGGCGTGTTCGAGAGCAATATAAAGGGCTTTGGTGGCCTCTGCATCGGCGGGGTCCTGCTTTAGCACCTTTCGCAGTTCCAATATGCCGTCGTCCCAGCGGCCGAGACGGCAGAGAACAAGGGCCAGGTTTCGCCGGAATATCGTCCGGTATGGATCAAGTTTGGCCGCTTGCCGGTACTTTTCGAGAGCCTCCAGAAGTTTTCCCTCCTTTTCCAGTTCGATGCCTTCGTTGTTGAGTCTTCCGGCCTGGAGTTCCTGACTGTCGGCCCTGGCCTCGTCGCGGGCCTTTGCAGAGGCATTTTGAGTGCATGCCTGCGCCTCTGTCTTTTTCCCGGCTCTGAACAAGCCCTGGCACAAATGGGTCATCGTTGCGCGGTCATTCGGCTGAAGCTTGAGCGCCTCGCGGAGATGGACGACCGCCGCATTGGCTTGCCCGTTGCGAAGCAGGGCCGAGCCCAGTTGATATTGTGCAGCAGGATTGCCGGGGGCTAACTCTGTTGCTTTGGTGAAAGCATTTAAAGATTCCTCTTGCCGGTTCAGCGATTTGTAAATACTGCCCAGGCTCAGGTATGCCTCCGCAAACCGCGGGCGCAGCTTGACCGCACATTGAAGCTCTTTCACGGCGCTGTCGGGCTGGTGTTGCTCTGCAAGCACTCGGGCCAGCAAATAATGCGAATAGGCCGCGGCAGGTGATGTTCCCTGAAGTTTCAAGGCGTCCTCGAATTGCGTACGGGCCTTACCCAGTTGTTTATGCCGGGCAAGAATCAAACCGAGGCTGACATGCGCTTCGGCAAAGCCCGGCTTCAGAATGAGGGCTTTCCGGAAAGCCTCCTCCGCTTCTTTCATGTTGCCGAAGTGGGCCTGTGCAGTGCCCAGGGAGAAGGCCACCCGGGCTGACTCAGGAGCCAGCTGCACGGCCCGGTGAAGTTCCTGAATGGCCTCAGATTCATTCGGAACCATGACCAGTGCGGTCCCCAACAGGAGATGCGCATCTCCATTTTCTGGCTGGCTCTGAATAATTCCACGCAAAATGGTGATGGCTTTGTTCGTTTCGCCGGTTTGAAGCAGTCTTTGGGCCGTGGCGATTTGCCGCGCCACCTCTGGTGACGGGGTCTCACCCCCCGGCGGGGCGGAGGCCGCCTGGCGTGGCTGGAGGCCCACACAAACTACGGAGAGACAAAGGGATGCCGCTACTACTGCCAAGGCTTGCATTACGTAAGTACGGTTATACAAAAACGATTTCAAGTTGTCCGATGCAGAATAATCATGTTGCAAGATGGTAGGAAGGGTATATCCATAAGTCCCGCCAATCAAGAACTGCTTTCCTTCAACCAAGCGGGAACCCACAAGCTCTCGCCATGCCGCAAGAGCGGAAACTCGGTTTTGCCTTTGAGCTTCCACCCTTGCAGCAGACCAGTGTGCATTCGAACTTGCTTCTTAGAAGAGAATCCTCGCACCGAACTGAAGCGAGCGCGGGGCCACGGCGATACTATTCACAAATCCCGCGTTGCTCGTGCCGATGTTTGTGTTGGCCGGCGTGCTCCAGTTCATCACGTTAAACACGTTGAAGCCTTCAAAACGAAGTTGCAGCCTCCGTGTTTCCGAATTGCCAAGAGGGATGTTCTTGAATACAGAGAAGTCCATATCGAAAACCGCTGGAGACCTCAGACTGTTGCGCCCAACATTTCCGTAAGTTCCCGTGCCGGGAACCGCGTAGGCACTGGCGTTGAATTCATAGCCCGCCGGTACCGAAGCCAGCGGATCACCAACTTGGTTTGGCCGCTCGTAATCTCGAACGCCTGCCGTATTCGTCCCGAAGATGTTGGCAATGTCGCCTCCGCGGACCCCGAGGGTATAGGGCTGGCCGGAGTAGGCTTGCATGATGTAGTTCACCTGCCAGTTGCCTAAAATCCAGGATCCGATTCCTTTATTGAACCATCGTTTTCCGGGCCCGGCTGGAAGGTCATAGACCGTGTACCAGTTAATATCCAGCGGAACGTCATACCCCGACACGCTGTAGTTCGAACCCGGGTCAAAATAGTTCTGGACCCCGGTCCGCGATCCGGCGCCGTTTTCTACGTCAAAGTAGCCGCTGCTATTATCCAAGGATCTGCCCCAGGTGAAGGCAAGCTGGGACTGGAGGCCACCGGAAAAGTGCCGCACAAGCTTGGCTTCGAGCGCGTTAAAGTTCGCGTGTCCTATGTTCTGCGTGTAGTAGAGATAGGCGCCCTGGAGGGTCGGAAAGGCCCGCAGGCTGTCAATGGTGGTGAGGGGAGTCCCTGCCGGCGATGGATGGCTGGCGGCATTGGCGTTGGGACCAGTGTAAGGAATCCGCCGTGAGATACTGCCCACGTATGCAACTGAAAGCATGGTGCTGGGCCCGAACTGGCGCTGGACTTCAATGTTCCACTCGTGCGAATAAGGGTCTTTAACGTTCGGGTCGTCGGCCCAACCGTGCGGGGTCCAAGGAGTTGCAGCAGGCACGGGGTTTGGGAAACTCCCCTCGATGCTGGTGATGGGGACAAGCGGATTGCCTGTTCCTCCAGCTGGCACGCCGCCTGAGGTGGGAACGTTGGAAACACCACTGAAGCCAGTGGTGTAGGGCCAGGCAAGCTGCTCGAGATCATTCTGCGCCGACTGCGTCCTTGCAACCACGGCATCGAAGTACAGTCCATATCCACCGCGCAAGACCATGGTTGGCGTTATCTGCCAGGCAACTCCAACGCGCGGGCCGAACTGGTCATATTCCGCACGGGGAACCTGGAGCTTGTTTCCACCAAAGGAGATATATTGGTTGCCTGGGATAGTCGAAAGGTCCTGCGGCAAGCAGGGATTGGCGCTCGGTGACTGGCTGCAAAGAGGGGGAGCGCCGTCGAGACCCACGATAAATTTCTGTTGGAAAATGTCCACGGCATCAGACACGCGCGGGCCAACGATGGTCGCTAAAGGATTCACATCCCAGCGCAGCCCCCAATTGATTGTCAACTTGGGCCTTATTTTCCACTGGTCCTGAGCGTAGATTGCCCACTCCGGGTTAATCAGGTGAACCTCACTGTGGTCAATGAGCTGACCCGAAAAAGAGTCAGGAAAACCCAGCAGGGCCGAGGCGAGGGCGTCACCTGTCTTTCCACAGTTCCCCGGGTCACAAGTCTGGCTGCTATTGAAGTTGAACTGCTCGAACTTGTTTTGCTGGATGCGGACGGTGCGCAGGTAAGCGTATCCAAATTTGAAATTGTGGCTGCCCTTGAACCAGTTTAGATTGACTGTAAAATTCCATCCCGGGTTATTGCGGAAATTATCCCGGTATGGAATGAAATCACCCCCATGACCAATACCGCCCGTAAGCAAGCTGCCAAAGCTGTCGAGGTCACTGAAGTACTTCTTTTGCGGATCTACGCCTGCGGTGCTCTCGTTAAAAGAATCAACGGGACCGTGGAGCCAGCCGCCGCGCGTGTCCAGGACCAGTGTAGGGCCAAAAGTATGCGTCCACCCGCCGCCCAGGTTAATGTCACGAAATTTCGTGGATGAAGAACTCTTCGGCGTGGAGCTCGATAGCGCGGTTTCCCAGATCTCACTATAGCGGAAGAAAACATTGTCACGGTCAGTCACGACGTTGTCTACTCGCACCGACATATCGTTCTCGTTGTTGAATGCCCGACCGTTTAAGCAGAAGTTAAATTTCGCGGGATCGCAGGGAAATTCTCTGGTGGGGACATCGTCATAAGTTTTGAGCAAATCCTGCATGACTGGAGAAACTAATTGCGACGGAATCTTCTGGCAAGGCGTTCCCCCTGTCTGCGTTCCGTCCGGATTCGGAGCAATCGGGTTCCCCGCCCCGTCACACGTGAATGGAGAGCGGATGTAGCTGCCTGGGTTGTTGGGATCAGGCTGAGTGCTGTAAGGATTGAAAATGGGGTTGACATTACCAAAGGGGTTGGACGAAAAATCCCCGTCCAGCCAGGAGGCCAGCGGCACTTCGCCCTGGTGTGTGCTGGGGGTGAGATAGCGCCAGGCGCTGTAGCCGCCGTAGACAAACAGCTTGTTGCGCCGGATGGGGCCTCCTGCCGTCGCTCCGAACTGGTTCTGGTGAAAGGCCGGCAACGGTCCGGCAACGAATGTGTCCCGGGCGTTGAATATATTGTTGCGCACAAACTCGAAGGCGGAGCCGTGGTATTGGTTGGTCCCGGACTTGGTCACAAGGTTCACCGCCGCACCAGTGACTCCACCGAAGTCGGAGCGCGCGTCGTGCGTGACGACGTCAAACTCCTGGATCAGATCCGGGTTCGGGGGGACGCCGGGTTCGTTGGAACGGAAATCGGTATTGATGATTCCGTCCGTATAGTAAATGGCCGAACGGCCTTGGGAGCCCTGGAAGGAAGGTCTGGCAACCTTCGCGCCGGGAATGGCAATAATACCCCCGTCCGGGTTCCCTCCGCCGTTTTGGCCTCCCTGGGCCGTTGTGATCGGTGTCGCCCCGGGCTGAAGCAACAGGAATTCCATGAAATTCCTGCCGTTCAGGGGAAGATCCTGTACCGCCCTTTCCGTGAGGACCGACCCAAGCTCGGTTGAGGATGCCTGCAGAAGAGGCGCATGGGCAGCTACCTCAACCGTTTGCGTAACGGCGCCGACGGCAAGTTGCGCGTTCTTCGTCACGAGTTGGCTGACACCCACAACAAAAGCTGAAAAGGTTGCAATCTTAAAACCGCTGGCCTGCACCTTGAGAACATAGGTGCCGGGCAACACGTTCAGGAAATGAAAAACGCCTTTCGACGTCGTGGAAGTGCTGCTTGCAACTCCCGTGGCCTGGTTCCTCAGGGTGATAGTTGCGCCAGGGACGACGGCCCCGGTTTGATCGGTCACAGTCCCGTTTATCTCTCCGGTTCCCGTCTGGCTGAAACTTCGTGGCCCTTGCCAGGCAAACAACAATGCAAGCACAGCGGCGACAAGAAGCAATGAGTTGAACCCGCGCGCCCTAATACGTGTACTTAGTCCCTTCATTGAATTCACTCCTCTCCTGGAAAGCTGAAGATAAGAACGCTTATGCACCCCGGCTTGGGGGAGTTCATTAAGGCCCAGGCGCCAAAATAGACTCGCGACAAAAGGAGAATCTCCTTCTGCTCATATCTGTCTGGCTGAAAAGCGTTAATAAAGTCCCCAGCTCTTTTAGACCCAAGACCCACCGTAAGTCATGCCTTATATCCCCCTAAGGATTGTTTGTCAAGCTAAAAGTTTGATATAGTACTTGTTGAGTTTTACTATATAAAATATTTTAGGCACTTAGCCTCTGATATTTCATATAGCGAAGTAGCTTTTATAAATTTCGAACGAACTTGGTTGCCACGTCCCTAATAGGGATGTTCAAAATTCGGCTATTCATTCCACTCGTAGTAAAATGTGACCCTGGTTGTTGGGCAGCATAGAGAGGTGTCTGGAAGATGAAGGTTGAAAAGCGGAAGGTTCACCCGGTCGGTACCTTGCAGAAGACGCTCCGGATACTTGAATTGATCTGCGACTCGCCAAAAGGGCTTCGCCTGAAAGAAATCAGCGAGAGCACGGGGTTCAACAAGAGCACGGCCTATCGTTTCCTGGTTCACCTGGAGCAGGAGGGTTATCTCGTGCGCAACGGATCGCAGGCTTACGTCCTGGGATTCAAGTTCATCGAGATGGCGGCGAGGGGCAACTGGGTGGAGGGGCTCCGTTCAATGGCGTGGCCCTTTCTGATTGAGCTCCAGAGATCCGTTCCCGAAACCGTCAATCTGGCCGTCCTGGATTTGGACTCGGTTCTCTATGTGGAGGTCCTGGAGAGCCCCCACGCCTTCCGGCTGGTTTCAACACCGGGGATGAAACGACCCCTTCACTGCACGGGTCTGGGCAAAGTATTGCTGGCATTTCTCCCTGCGGCTGACCAGGAACGCCTGCTCTCGGCGATGACCTTTGAGCGGATGACCCCTCGCACCATTACATCCCCTGTCCGCTTACGGAAGGAACTGGCGCAGATTCGAGAGCGAGGTTACGCCCTCGACGACGAAGAAGCGGTCGTAGGCGCCCGCTGCGTCGCTGCGCCAATCCTCGATTCCAGGCAACACGCCATCGCTGCCCTCAGTGTCGCCGCTCCCGTCAGCAGGATCAGCAGAGGCCAAATTCCCTCGTTTACCCGGGCCGTCCAAGGCACCGCGGCTGCGATCTCAGGAACCATTACTTCCAGAAATTCTTCGAAACACCGAAAGGCCTGAAACACACTATCAGAGCCGTTCAAAATTTGCGTCGCCTTTTCGATTCGGCCATCTGCAATTCCAAGTCTGCGCGGGTGCAGATCACCTTTTGGCCACTGTCGTGGGATGGACCCAGAGCGTATGCAGGTCCGCCGTGGAAGAGGCCGAAATCTCCAATGCGCGTACAGCACTACCACAAGAAAACCTGGGCAGCGCTGACCGACAACATCCTTGACACTCATCAGGTTTCACTGTAGAAGTCTGGTGGATGAACGTGAAATGCATTTTTCAAATTGTGAAACACGATTGAAGGCAGTGAATGAACTTTCTCAGGACGACGTTGGCGGCTTTAGCCATCTTCAGCTCTATTGCCGTGAAGAAGGGGGGAAGCTCAAGTAATTCACGCGCCGGGGATGAAGCCTTTGACTGTGACTCGGGCCATGATCAGGGAATGCCACGGTCTTCTTGATAACCTCCGCCGGAAGGTGCAGGAGTACGGCGCGGCCAAGGATGCCCGTTGCCCCATCGTATCCAGTCGCGGCCAAAGCTTTCTTGACGTGCATTCGCGTTGCTTAGAAAAATCATTGCCGCAAATTGTGAGACCGGCGCTCCATATCATGCAATTTGCAACCGGTTTTGACCCTTACGAAATTATTTGTTCCCATGTTGCTGGTCGGGGTGCCAAGGCGGCCGCTGCTGGTGCTTTATTGCGGTAGCAACGACTCCGGTTCGATTCGGCCCCGGGAAGGGGAAATATCCGGGAGCGCAACGATAAGGAAGGATCATGACAAAGTCGAAAAGTGCGATTTCGAGGCGGAATTTGCTGGGGATGATCTCAACGGCTTCTCTCGGTCCCGGCTTGATTGGGACCGACGCTGTGATGGTCGCGCCCCGGCAAGCCCACCCGGGTGCAGGAAATGCCGCCGGCGCGCGCACCTACAACATCCGCGATTTCGGCGCCAAAGGCGACGGAAAGACGCTGGATACCGCGGCTTTGCAGGCAGCCATCGACACCTGCCATAAGGACCGGGGCGGGACCGTTCTGGTGCCTGCGGGCGTATTCGTCATCGGGAGCGTGGAAATCAAAAGCAACGTCACCCTGCACATTGCCGCCCAGGGCAAGCTGCTGGGCAGCTCTGACGGCAGGCAGTATCATGCAGTTGATGCAATCCCGCTTCAAGGCGACACTACACTCCGCGATGGCAATGTCGGGCTGATTTTTGCCGTCAACGCCGAGAACATCACCATCGAGGGCCCCGGAACAATTGACGGCCAGGGAGCACAATTCCGCAGCCCGCGTCGCGGTGTTCCTCCGCCTTCGGGAAGGGGCGGCAGCCATCGGCCTTATCATCTGCTTTTTCATCGTTGCAAAAATCTGCGTGTGCGCGACATTCTCCTGTTAAACAGCGCCTTCCATTCCGTTCGCATCATAGAAAGCAATTTCGTCTGGTGCCAGGGCATCCACATTTATAACCGCGTCAACGGCAACAATGACGGCTTCCACTTTATCAGCAGCCAGTACGTCCACGTCAGCGATTGTGATGTGCAATCGCAGGATGACGCATGCGCGCTGTTCGGAAGCTGCAGGAACGTGACTGTCACCAACAGTACCTTCAGCACGCGCTGGGCGGTATTTCGTTTCGGTGGCGGCAACCCGGAAAACATCACCATCTCCAACTGCGTGATCTACGAAACCTACGGCTGCCCCATCAAGATGCAGTTTGGCACTGAATCACGGGCGCAGAACATTCTCTTCTCGAATCTCGTCATGCAGGACGTGACCGGACCTATCTCCATCGACCTGAACAACCGCGGGCCGCATGACGGCGGGTCGGTTGGCCCGCAGGAAAAAGGATTTGTCCGCAACATCACGTTCAACGGCGTCAGGGCGCGCGTCCTGGCCAAAGGGAAGCAGTTTCCCGACATCGCTTTCGAGCAGCATTATCGGCCCGGCGAAACCCGCCAGTGCATCGTCCTCAATTGCGTGCAGGATGGCTATCTCGAAAATGTTGTGCTCAACGACGTGCAAGTCACCTATGAGGGCGGGGGCACGGCTGAGGAAGCTGCCCGCCAGGTTCCGTCTATCGCCGGTGAATATTTTGAAATGGGTACGCCGCCTGCCTATGGTCTATATGCCCGAAGGGTGCGCGGCCTTGCCCTCTCAAACGTTCGCTTCCAAGTGGAGCAGCCCGACCGGCGGCCGGCCGTCGTGCTTGACCACATAGTGGACGCTGACATGAACGGGCTTGGCGCGCAAGGAAACGCGCAGGCTGAGTCGCTGCTGCGCTTCATTGAAACCAGCGACGTCCTTATCACAGCGTCGCGCGTCCTTTCGCCCGTTGCAGTCTTTCTGCGCGTGGAGGGCGCCGGGAGCAAGAACATTACCGTTGACGGAGGCGCCCTTGGGAAGGCAGCCAAGCCTGCGGCGTTCACTTCAGGCGCTCCGGAAGAATCCGTGAAGTTGCGCGCGTGAGCTCCTTTGTTCTTGCCAACCCCTGGCCCGCCTGCGAAATCCGACGGTTCACTCACCGGCAAGGAAGGTGGAACGTTGGAAAATCGCGAGAAGGATTACACACGGCGAAACACGTCGCTGGATAAACGGCATAAACCTTGCCACGATGAGACAACATCGTTGAAAAGTTGGACCACATGAGCGCGACTGAACAATGAGACGGAGACAGCCGGCGACCGGCTATTCCACCGTGATCAGGTGATAGTCTGGCGGATTGATTTCAATCATCACGTCCTTGTACTCGTCGATCAAGCCTTGGTTGTGCATCTGAAAAGCGATCGGGCCCTTCTTCCCTGCTGAGGGCAAGTTGAAATCCAGAACTTCGACAGCCTTGCTCCCTACCGGCTGCGCGACGGCCATCCGCGCGGTACCATGGGCAGCATCAACCAGAACCTCGACTCGAAACCACTGGTGGGGATCAAACTCCCTGTGGTGCAGCCGGGTGAACTCCCCCTCTCCGACATTGTTGTGCCCCGGCCGGTAGTCCCAATGTCCTCCGTTTGGCGGCTGAAGTTGGATCCCGCCAAGCGCATCCAAAGGTTTCTGCCCGGCGGCCGGTCGAGTGCAAAAGATGAGAAAGCACATTTGATGGTCGTGCCCGGGAACGCCCGAAACGTGCCTTGCGGTAAATACGAGCCGATAATTACTGTAGTCGCGCGCCGTGTAAATGAATCCTCTTCCAGCTCCCGTGCTGGCCATCGCTCGCTCTTTAACGGTCCAGGAGTTGGCAGGAACCTGGATCCATCCGTTAAGGTTCTTCCCATCGAAAAGCCGGATGAAGTGGGACTGAGTCCTGGA
>OBLQ010000360.1_pt1 | contig 17382 bp, 15 predicted proteins | sample 1519881 | NCBI WGS metagenome assembly OBLQ01 (sample SAMN01911456, study PRJEB22533) | soil metagenome | biome: Soil | place: Malaysia | collected 2012-04-30 | depth DG_metagenome m | reverse complement strand
CCAAGCCCTTCTATAAGGCGGAACTCGATGCCCTGCTGCAGCGCTGCCTCTCCGAAGAACAGCAATCCGGCATGGCCGGGGCGCCGGAAGGCCAGGAGCATATCGAAAGCCTGGAGAACGATCTCTTCTTTCTCGCAGCCAGCCCGGTGATGAAACAGATACGCTCACAGATTTCCCTGGTGGCCAGGGTGGATGTCCCGGTGCTGCTGCTCGGAGAAAGCGGAGTAGGAAAAGAGATTCTGGCGCGCCTGGTGCACAAGCTGTCGCCGCGGGTGCATCATTCTCTGCTGAAGGTGAATTGCGCAGCGCTGCCGGCCGACCTGCTCGAAAGCGAACTTTTCGGCTATGAGCAGGGCGCATTCACTGGCGCCACCCGGCAGAAGCCCGGCAAATTTGAGCTGTGCAACAAAGGCACGATCCTGCTGGATGAGATCGGCGAAATGAGCGCCGCGCTTCAGGCCAAGCTGCTTCACGTCCTGCAGGATGGGCAGTTCGCCCGGCTGGGTGGACGCTCCAACATCACCGCCGACTTCCGGGTTCTGGCCGCCACCAACATCGATGTGAAGAAAGCCATCGAAAATCGCCCCTCCCGCGAAGACCTTTATTACAGGCTCAACGCGTTTACCATCAATATCCCGCCGTTGCGGGAGCGAAGGGAAGAGATTCCGTTGCTGTTCCGCCATTTCATGAACCAGTTTTCGGAAAAATACGCGCACCCGGCGATCACGTACAGCGAGAAGCTGATCCAGGCCTGCCTGGCGTACCACTGGCCCGGAAACCTGCGTGAGCTCGGCAATTTTGTGAAAAGATATATGGTGTTGCAGGACGAGGCCCTGGCGATCTCAGAGCTGGCGGAAAAGGCCCGGGGGCAGTCGCTGATGACGGGCGCCGCCGACGAAACCGGAGCAGGGGGAGGCGATCAGGGCCTGAAATCCCTGGTGCGCAGCCTCAAGGACAAGACCGAATTGAAAGCCATCGAAGAAGCGTTGGTCGCCAGCAATTGGAACCGCAAGCTGGCCGCCTCGCGGCTCAATATCAGTTACAAGGCGCTGCTGTATAAAATGAAGCAATACCAGATTATTCAACCGCGCGCGGAAGACGCGGGTTTGCGTGCGGGGCTGAGATGAACAGGCTTCCAGGAGCCCGATGGAAAAAAGCGACTCGCTGGTGAAGGTTGTAGTTCATTTTAATGATGGCGCGCTGACGAAGGGTTTTTTCGATGACGCGCAGGGCGTGGTGCGCCACGCCTTCGAGTCCGGCGAAGGAACGCTGCCGTCGAACCTCGTCGACCTGAAACTTCAGGCCGGCGGCGCCGCTACCGTCGACCTGGGCAAAGCCAAGGCGGTCTTCTTCGTCAAGACTTTCGAAGGAAGGACCGACTATAACGAGATAAAGTTCTTTCAGGCCAGTCCGGCAATCGCGGGGCTTTGGGTGCGCGTCCGGTACGCCGACAGCGAAATCTGCGAAGGCATTGTGCACAATTCGCTGGATTTCATCAGAAAACCGGGCTTCTTCATGAAGCCGCCCGATCCACAGAGCAACAACCGGATGGTCTATGTGGTGAAGAAGTTTCTGGTGGATTTTGAGGTGTTAGGAATCCAGGCGGAGTTCTGATTGCGCCGCCGGAAGAGAGGGCCGATGGCCGTTTATCTGGTGACCGGCGCGGCGGGGTTTATCGGTTCATCCCTGGTGCGTGGATTGCTTTCGCGTGGAGAGCAGGTCCGCGGAATCGACAACTTTGAGACGGGGAAAAGAGAAAACCTCGCAGGCCTGCCGGGCGCATTTGATTTTGAGGAAATCGACATCGTTGACTACGGCCGGCTGGAACGCGCATGCCGCGGAGTGGACTATGTTCTGCACCATGCCGCCATCGCCTCGGTGCCGCATTCCGTCGCAGACCCTGCCAGGACCCATGAAGTCAACCTGACCGGCACGCTCAATGTTCTGCGCGCGGCCCGCGAAGCCGGGACGCGGCGCGTGGTGTTCGCGGCTTCCAGCGCCGCTTATGGCGAGGCCACGCTCCAGCCACTGACGGAAGACCTGTTGCCCGATCCGGTTTCGCCTTACGCCGTCCATAAAGTCGCCAGCGAACTTTATATGCGTTGTTTTTCCCGTCTTTTCGGTGTTGAGACAGTGTGCCTCCGCTATTTCAATATCTTCGGTCCCCGTCAGGACCCGGGTTCGCCGTATTCCGGGGTCATCGCGCGCTTTATCACGCAAATGCTGGCGGGCGAGACGCCCACGGCGCACGGTGACGGCGAGCAGAGCCGCGACTTCACTTACGTCGAAAACGCCGTGCAGGCCAATCTGGCGGCCGCGGTGCTTCCCCCCAAAGGCGTGGCCGGTGGATGCTTCAACATAGGGACCGGACGGCGGATCACGCTCAATCACCTGTTCAAAGTCTTGCGCGACATCATCGGATTCGATGGCGGCCTGAACTACGGCCCGGTCCGCGCGGGCGACGTGCGCCACTCCCAGGCCGACATCTCACAGGCCCGGCGGTTTCTTCAATATGAGCCGGTGGTTGGTTTCGAGGAAGGTCTCAGGCGGACGGTGGAGTGGTACAAAGAGAATGCCGGAAAAGAAAATGACGGCGCTCGAGTTCTGCAAGAGGCGGACAGATAAGCGATGTCAGGCTGCAGGCTGCGGAAAAACCACCTGAGTAGTCTGTTTTCCAGTTACTTTCATCCATTGGATCTTGTCGATATAACCTGCTGACTTCGCATCAGCGCTCCCCAGAGAAAATCAGCGGCCAGTTTTTCCTTTACTGCATCTTCGGCGCTTCGATCTGGATCGGTTTGTTCCAGTCCGAATACTGCGTCACCATGCCTCCGCTGCCCATGGTCACGCTCAATGGCAGGTGCCGGTCATTGTCCATGCACACGGTGTAGCGCAGGCCTGTCCCGCCGTGCCCGTGAGCGGCGCCGCCGGGAATCTTGACCTCAAGCAGCCACTGCTGGCAGTTGCCCTCGCTGGTCCGCACGTATGCGCCGCGGACGGCTTCGACGTGGTCGGCCATCGTTGCCAGCACAACCGACTGATCACGGCCCTCGTTCATGATGGCCCAGGGAGCCGGCTCGCCCGGATTGTCGCCGCATGGCGACCAGCCGCTGGGCCGGGTGTCCTGCGTTGTCCAGGTGCCATCTTTCTGTTCCACATAGGCCTTATCGCCGATGCGGACGGCATGAAATGTCTGGTCGCCGATGGTGGTGGTGAACCGTTCGCGGTCAGGGCATGAAACTTCAACCACGGTTTCCAGCGGCTGTCCCGGATGCATCCTGAGCAGCGTCTTCATGCGGAAGCTGGTGACGCCTTTCTTGACCTCAAGTGCGCGTTGCATTTCGGCCTTGCCGTTTGTCATGCGGGACTTCCACCCTGCCACCAGCCGGGCGCCGTAACCGGGATCGCTGATGCCCGTTCCCGCTGTGGCCGCCGGCGCGGGCGCCGCCATTCCCAGTAATACGATTGCCCCGATTGCCACAACTGCGGTTGCGATAATGATCAGGATAGCTTTCTTCATGATGACCACTCCTGGTATGAATTTTCAGTGCCTGGCAAACACCCTGGACCGTTCATGTGACCGTCAGTAATTTTAGTCTGAATTGCTCTTCAATCAGCACGCATCAGCGCAAATCAGCGGCAAATATTCTTTTGCCTCTCTCCGTATTACCCTGCCCGAAAATCTTTTTTTTCACGCAAATTTCAGAAAGACAACGCTCCCAAAAAAATTCGTGTTCATTCGTGTTAATTCGCGGCTAACTGGTTTTTGTGGCCCCCGCTTTGCCCTCAGTACGACTCATTATCATGGTCTTCCCCATGGCACCGCAGCGAGCATGTGCCGTGTCCCACGCCGGTTCTTGTAAATTGCAACACCCCGCGGCTGTTCGGCGCCACGATGCTGAGGTCGAAATTGATGAGCATCGGCGAATTGGAGGCGTGCGGATCATGGCAGGTCGAGCACGCGGCGCGCTCGCCGGAGACATGCTTGTTGTGCTCTCTGAAGCTGCGGTCCGCCAGCACACTGTTCTGTACATCGTGGCACTTGTTGCACAGCGCATAGTTCGAAAGCGAATAAGAGATTCCGCCCCCGCTGCCGGGCGTGGCCGGCGCTGTCTCCAGTGCATTCGCGCGCTCCAGCAGGTGCTCGATATTCGAGCCATGCGGACCGGCGGGCAGCGTGCTGGTTGTGCCCAGGTTCCTGCCGGTGTCGCTGTTGTGGCAGTCGGAGCAATAGACCAGGCTTCCGCTGGAAAGCGGGCGGCCTGTAATCGGCGCGCCGCTGGAGCTGATGATATTTGGCCGCAGGCTCGGAACTTCCGTCAATGACAGATTGCGGGCCCGCGTGACCGGATGGAACGACAGGCCGAGGGTGAACTCCGCGCGCGTGTTGTACGCATTCAGGTTGCCCGCGTCATACTGCCGCTTCGGGTTGCGCCCGAACCCTATCCCGGCGGTGCCGGCATCGAGCGACTGCGGCTTATTGGCGCTGTCGCCATGGCAGATGAAACAGATCTCGTATTCATTCGTGGCCTGGGGCAGAAACGTGTTGCCCGTAGACTGGCCCTTGACTCCGCTCAGCGCTCCGCTCACCAGCGGCGGCAGGGCTGCGCCGGCGTTGGACATGTGAGGATTATGGCAATCGGCGCATTCCGCGTGGCGGGCCATGCCCGCGCTGGTTTCCGGCATCGGGTGTGCCGCCGAATTGGGGTTCTCAGCCGCGTCGTGGTTTGAAGGCGTCACCAGCACCGGATGTTTATAGGTTTTGCTCAGGAATTCGGCTTTGATATTGCGGTTGGCCACCGTGCCGTCATGGCACTGGAAGCAGACGTTTTCTTCCGGCAGCTTCTCCAGCCGTTCCGCCACCTGCGGCGCGTGAGGACGATGACAGCTTTCGCATCCGTTGTTTCTGACTCCCGTGTAGCCGGTGTGCGCCCCCTGCAACTGAGTGTAGCGGGCGTCTTCCAGCGGGTCGGGCGGATTATTATGTGCGGAGATGTCCCATCCGTTCTTCTGGTGGCATGAGAGGCACAGGTTCGAGGCCTGGTTGGATTTCACCAGAAATTTCCGGACCGTGGCGTCGGCGTCTTCCCGATGTGGATCATGGCAGCTTGTGCACTGCAACCGGCCGCTCTTGTCGAGTTTGACGGCGTCGCCGGCCGGCGGGTTGACGGTTTCCGCGCTTGTGCGGGGCACAAACCCGAACGGATGGTCATTGGCGAAAGTCTGGTCGCCGGCCAGGTTGCTGGTTGAATTGACTGGCAGGGCATAGCTATCGCCCTGCACGAAGGCAATGCTGCCGTCATTGACCGTGTCGCCCAGCGCGATTGTGCCGTCATGGCAGCTCAGGCATAACTTTGATACGTCCTGCGGCAGCACTGCTGTGACTGTGGATTGCATTGTGCTGCTGGTATATGCCGGAAAGTCGCGCGTCGTGAGCCGGTGGTTCCACAGGTAGCTGCCGGGAGCGGAGTTGTGCGGGGTATGGCAGAACACGCAGGCATCGTTGACGGAAGACGACCGCACCTCCGCGGAAGATCCGGCTCGGAAATCATGCTTGCTGTTGATGATGGAGCTTTTGAGGTTCACCTGGGCGGCGGCTGGCAAGGTTGCCGCAACCACTGACAGAATCGCGATCGAGATAGCGGCGCGCACTCAGCGGTCTCCTTTCGCGCCGCCGGCCATGCGGAAAATCTCTACCCGGCCGTTCTGCCCGTCGGCCACGTAGATTCTGCCTTCCTTGTCCAGGGCGATTCCCGCGGGCAGGAAAAACTCGCCGGGAGCGCTGCCGGTGCTTCCGAAAGTGAACAGCATTCTCCCCTCCGGATCATAGGCCTGCACGCGGTCAAACCTTCCTTCCACGACAAACAGGCGGCCCTGCTTGTCGATGGCGATGCCCTTGGGTTTGTCGAACTCGCCGGGACGGTCGCCCTGTCCTCCGAACACATCCAGAATATTTCCTGCAGTATCAAGATGCTGTACCCGGAAGTTCAGGGAATCGACCACCCACAGCGTGCCGTCGGCAGCCACCGAAATGTGGGTGGGATAGTTGAATTCAGCGGGGCCGATGCCCTGATGGCCGATGCGGTTGAGCACTTTGCCGTCGAAATCAATCGCCACGATCCGCATGGCCAGCGTATCGACTACATAAAGGATGCCGCGCCGGTCATCAATCGCCAGGCCGGTGCAGCGCTTGAAGATGCTCTCGTTCTTTCCCAGGGCGCCCAGTGTCCGCAGAAACTTACCGTCCGGCCGGAAGACGAAGATGCGTGAGCGGCCCGAATCCGTGACGTAGATGCGTCCCTGGCGGTCGAGCGCGACGGCGATTGGCGAAAGGAACGGGTCTGACTCGGGGGCGCGAAGCTGCTTATACTTGTGGCGTTCCCGGTCAAAGACATGAACGACCCGCCCTCTGGTATCGGCCACCAGCACACGCCCGTCCGGGGCCACGGCGACTCCGTGCGGCTGGTTCATTCTGCGATGGTCATCGTCGAGCCCCAGGGCCTTGTTGATGAATCGCCTGAACGCTGAAGGACGGCCTTTGGCGTCGGCGGGCGTGCTCAGGGAGCCGAGGTAATCTACCGGCCCCATCGAAAGAGGAACGACCGGTGCGGGCGGTTCGTTGGCGGAATACGCGCTGATCGCTGCGGCGAGAGCCAGCATCGTTACGGCTCCGGCCCAGACCGGTTTTCCAGAACGTATTCGAATGCCCATCAGTGACCTCCTCCTTAACGGACCTAAAAGATCCTGAAATCCCTTCCGATCCGGAAGTACCAGATTGACAGACGGGTTTTGCCGAGTCCAGTCATCGCGGCCAACTCGTTCAGATTGCGTGAATATCCGCCTTCCAGTGAAACCTTGCCCAGATGGTAGCGGGCATCGGCCTGCAGGATATTGAATTTCTGCCTGAAGGTCGCCAGTTGTGTGTCTTCCAGCCGCCAGGTGACCGCGGCTTCAAGCCGGCGCCGGGGCCGGGCGATCAGGTTCACCGAGTTGCTGGTGGTCGAGCGGTCAAGCAGAGGCGTCGCGACCAGATCGCTGACCGGCAGTGGGACCACCAGAAACTGACGGTCGATCAGGCCGAGCGGGAAGATCGCGCCCGCGCCATCCATCACAGCATGCGTGTATACGACGGTGAAACGCCGCTGGTCGGCCTGCAATGAATAAAGAAGGTTTTTGGTCCGGGTGTCTCCGCTCAGGTTCAGCAGTGCAATCCGGGAGTATTCGCCGGTGGCGCGCAGACGGAAGTACCTGATGCGATGGGTTTCGGCTTCCATGCCGATCCGTTTTTCGTCGGTAAACCCGCCGATCTGTTCAACCAGATTGAGCCGCGTGATCTGCCCATAGGCGGTCAGGCGCGCCCGGCGGACGTCGCCCCAGCCCGCGCGGCCGGAAAAGCTGTTGGACCACGAATTGGGACTGCGGTCGAGAGTTGTCCCCGCCAGTTGAAATCTTCCGGTGTAGAGGCCCTGCAAGTCGAAGCCGGCGACGCGATGGTCGGCGGAAATCGAGGATGCCGTTTCCGTAAATGAGGTGCGGCTTTCAAGCGCCGTCCCCAGTGCTGGTGTGGAGTGAATGGTGCGGATCTCCTGCGTCATGCGCAGCCAATCCAGAGGACGGTAGTCGATCCTCCCGCTGACCGAATTCGAAGTGCTCGATATCAGCGCGATTGTCTGGATCGGGTTGCCCGTGACCAGAGGATTGATGCCCGTTCCTTCAAAGCCGACCTGGGAATATCCGTAGGCGGCATCCACCATGACTTTGGGCGTGAGCTGCACGTTGAAGCTGGCGGTATTGGTGATGTCGCTGGTGTCGCTGGTGCCGTCGCCGCCGAGATGGTCGCGGCGCCAGATATCGCGGTTCTCGAACAGCAGGCGCGCCTTGTTGTCCCAGAACGTGCGATTGAGGTTAAAGCCCGCGGCGCGGGAGGAATTGTCGAACAGGGCGTCCAGTCCCAGACCGGAAACGCCGGTGGTGTTTCCTTTGCCGGCTGAAAAGTTGCCGGACCATTGCCAGCCTTTCCACGAGTCGGAAACGCCGAGGTTCGCGGCTTTTTCGTCGTAGCTGCGGTCGGTGAACGACGTGGGCACGTGGACTGTATTGGCGTACTGCTGAAACGAAGCGGTGACATGCGGAAGGCTGGGGAACAGCATGTCCCACTGAATGTCGAGCCGGGAGCTGTCATCGTTCTGGTCGAGGCCCAGTCCGGTGACGCCATGACTGGTTTTGGTGTAGCTGGCGCGCAGGGGCACGTGGCTCCGGGGCAGGAAGACCGCGCTCATCGCCGTATTGAGGCCGCCGCTGTCAAGCGAGCCGAGGTCGGAAGTGTTTGCGCCTTTCTGGAAATCCAGGCCAAGGTTGAGATGCAGAAACCTCGGGTCCAGCAGGAAGCCGTCGCTGTTCAGGCGGACATCGCCGACCGGGAACATCTGGTCGCCCGGCGCCGAGTCATTCACGCTCTGCGAGGTATGGGTAAGACTGAACCCCACGAAGCCGTTAGCATGCCAGCGGGGCGGTTCATAGCTCGAGTACTGGGCTTGCGAGAGAGACGCTGTCAGCGGGGCCAGGGCTGTCAACAGCAGGATCATCCGGATTGACTGAGGGGCCGTCATTATTCATCCTGGTCTGTCTTGAAAGAAGGGGGTGCGGGCGCACCCCCGGTCTTTTTGCTCCTTACAGGTGGCAGTACACGCAGAACGTCCCGGTGAGCGTCTGGGCCGGTGTGCTCGGGAACGTCCGGAAGAACAGGCTTACTCCGGCGCTCGGACCCGCATGGGGATCATGGCACGTGGCGCACTGCATCCTGCCCTGGTAAAGTGGCACGTTGCCGCTGCCGTCAATCGAGAACTGGTCGGCGGCGGGTTGAATGCCGATGGCGGCTGCCGTGGTGGCATCCGGATAGGTGAAGTTGATGGGATGTTGTTTAGTCAGGTCCCTGACCGTTGTGTCATCGGGCATGAACAGTGTGCCCTGCGGCAGCGGTTGGAAGTTCGCGGCCGGTATCGACTCATACCATGAGTTGATGGCTACCGTGCCGTCATGGCAGCTCAGGCACAGGTTGCTCACCACAAGCTGGCCGCCGAGGTCGGCGGGGGTGGAACGCATGCTTTCGCTGGTATATACGCCATAGCTGGCGACGTTCGACAGGGTGTGGTTCCACAGCAGATAGCCGGGACCTGTCGGAGCTGAGCCAAACTTATGGGCAATGTGGCAGAAATTGCAGAGCGTGAAACTGGCGCCGCCCAGTTGCGTCTTGAAATCATGGGCAGAGCCGAACACGGCTGATTTTGGAGCGCGCGCGGCGAATGCGGACGTAGCAACGCAGATCGCCAGCACGAGCACGCCAACCTTGACGAATGTTCTCATAATACCTCCAGTAGCGATAAATCTTTACCTGGTACCTCTGTTCGCTTGCAGCCACGTCAACAGTTGCTGCATCTCTGCCCGGCTCATCCCCGAAGCAGAAGCCTTGTCAATGCCCGCCAAGAAACTGGAAAATCTGCAGGCGATGGTTCAACTGATCGCTCACGTAGACTTTCTGGCTGTGGTCTATGTAGATTCCCAGGGGCAGGTTGAACGCCCCCGGCACGTTGCCGAACTGGCCGATCCACATCAGCAGCGTTCCCTTGGGGCTGAAAATCTGGAAATTATTGAAAGCGGCGTCCACCACCCAGTAGTTGCCTTCCTTATCGATGGCCACGCCTTTGGGGCGGATAAATTCGCCCGGACGGTTGCCCTGGCTGCCGAAGCGCCGCACGAATTTGAAATCGGGTGTGAAGACCTGCACCGAGCAGCTTCCGGTGTCGGTAACGGCAATGTTCCCGTCCGGTCCCACGGCGATGCCGACGGGGAAGTTGAACTCGCCGTTTTTCTCGCCTCTCTTGCCGAACGTGTTTTTGATCTGCAGGGTGTCAAGGTCGAACACCAGCACCTGGTGCCGGTGAGAATCACCACGTAAAGGCGCCGCCGCCCTTCATCCAGGGCCATGAACGCGGGATTGTCCACGCTGTCCTTGCTTCCCGCTTTTCCGGCGATGGTCGCCAGCAGATGGCCGTCAGGGTCGAATTTCAGGATCATGTGCTGCAGCGGGTCGGAGACGTAGATATTGTCATGGGCGTCTACCACCACGCCCAGTGGGGTCTGCAGAATGATGCCCCGGTCGCCTTGCAGCCGGGTGACCTTTTTCTGCGCCTCGTCCACGATGAAAATCACGGAGCGCTGCGTGGAAGCGAAGATGATCCGCCCGCGCGAATCGGTGGCGATGCCTGCCGGTTTCTCGAACCGTTCCGTGAGGTTCGGGTCGGGATTCCCGACCATCTTGTCGACCCATGATTTTTTCTTGCGCGGCTCGACGTCGAAGTTGTCCGCCAGTTGCTCGATAAACCGGACGCGCGGCTTTTCCGGCGGCAACGGCCAGATCAATTGCGTGCCGCCCGCGGATTGCGCCTGGTGTTTGCCCTTATCGGAGGCGTTTGCGGCCGGCGCCAGCGCCAGAAACAGGACTGCGACGCTGAGGATTCGGATCGAATTCTGATAATTTTTCATGACTCGTCCTCACTGTTTCTTTTTTGGGGGGCGTATTTTCACCGGCGTAACCGACGGTTGCTTGCCGCGCGACTGCTCTTCCTTCTGGCGCTGCGCTTCCAGTTCGTCGGCCCGCTTCTGCGCCTCGGCCATGCTGGCCGCGTCCCGGGTCGAATGGCAGGCGTCACAGACGTCTACCTTCTTCCCTTTGTATTCCGCCGTCCTCACCAGTTCTTCCCGGGTTGACCAATGGTTCTCATGGCACGTCAGGCAGCTCATCTTCTTCCCCGGGTGCAGATCGTCGGGCGCTTCCGCGACCCAGTGCAGGCCCATGGGATGCCCGAATCTCAGGGTCGGATCCAGGTCGATTTTTGGTATCTGCTGGAATTCGCTTTGCGTCAGTTCCTGAGAACTGTTGAAGAGCTTTACATTGCCCTTGATCGTGCGGTTCTGGTGGCATCCCAGGCAGAGAGCATTGCCTTCCGCGCGAAGTTGATTGGGGAAGTCGCTCACATGCGGATCGTGACAGAGCACGCATTGGCCTTTCGCATACGGCCCATGCACGACGCCGTCGGTGGGCTTTTCATGACAGGTAAAGCAAAGTTCATCTTTGGGCGACACCAGTTCGACCAGCGTGGCCGATTTCTCGTTCCTGATTTCATGGCAGGTGTCGCAGCCGGCTTCAATGGCCGAGTGCACGTGCGCGCCTTTCCCCTTTTCTTCGTGACACTCGAGGCATTGCGCGGTTTCCGTGTTCTTTTCGAGCGGCACCGGATGTTCGCCGGCGGTTGCGCGAAGTCCTGCCGCCAGTATGAGGAAGAGTAACCTGTACCAGATGCGTGCCATGGGGGACATTGCTCCGGAAGCCGCCCGGGCATTGCTGTCATCGCCGGCGACTTCGTTTCGTTAACCGGATATTTTCTACGCAACGGCGGCGCGATTATGTGATTGTCATCACTCCGCGGGTGTTCATTCGTCACATGCACGGCGGAGGCCGGAACAGAGCAAAATTTTGCAGTTGATCTGCATGGGTGGAGACTGGAGGAAGCGGTTTCGTGCCTGGGACTGCCGGAACACCGGTTGCGATGATGATGACGCGGTGGCCGTCAGACCAGAGCCCATCGGTGCTGTATCCGTCTCATGCTGAATGATGCTGAGTTTCCGGTGAAAGCTGGCTGCGCCGATCACCGCCCCCCGTTCCACGTTCTTTGCGAAGGGCGGGAAATAAGGCCCACCACCGGCCCTTCTTGGCTCCCGGTCCCGGCTGTTATAATCGCCGGATGAAACACGCGCCTTTTACCCGTTTTCTTGCATTTTTGATGGTTTTCGCGTTTGTGATTCCGCAGAGCTGGGCCACATGCGGCGGTGGTGGGGGCGGAGGCGTCGGTGGCATGGGCGGGGGTTCCATGTCGGCGCCTGAGGTCTACCTGGTTCCCTGGAAGGTCATCAAGCCGGGCGAGAGCATCAAAGAGGGCCTGATCGTTTACTGGTTCCCGGGCAACGTAGACGAATTCAGAAGATCAGGCATGCGGACTTCCCGCATCCTGACGATCTACGCATCGCAATGCGTGACCATGAGCGTGGCCGACGGGACCACGCCGATCGCCCAGAAGCTGACGGGCGAAAAGCCGCCGGTGGCGGTGCTTGCCACTCCCGATGACAACATCGTCGAAAAGGTGGAGGCCAAAAACGGGACGCTCAAGGTCGAAGATGTCGAAAAAGTCCTGGAAAATCAGATCAAGCGGCGTGAAAGCGCGGTCGAGGAAAAACTGAAGTCCGGCCGAGACAAGAGCAAGGCCGGCGACAGTCAGGCGGCCATCAGTCTCTTCCGCGAAGTGCTCAATGACAAGTGTCTGTTCCCGAAGAAGGCCAAAGACGCGGCCAAAGAACTCAGGAAGCTCGGCGTCAGCGAAGGCGCCGAACTCATTGACGCGCCGATCTTCGAGCCCGTGCTCGACCATGCCGCCGGCGCGCGCATCGAGAGCGTCATGAAGCGCGGCCTGATGGCCGAGATGAAAGACCATTACGTCGAAGCCGAAAAGCTCTATGCCCGGGCGAACCGCATGGATCCCGCCGATCCCGTGCCCCTGCGTTATCTCGGTGAAGTTTACCGCCACCACATCGGTGACTGGGAGAAGGCCCGGCAGACATTTGAGGCCATCCTGAAGATGCCCGCCGATCCCCTTTCGCGGGCAGTTGCGCTGCACGGCCTGGGCAAGATGACCATTCACGATGGCGACTTCAAGAAAGGGCTGGGCCTGATGGAGGAATCCGTGCGGGTCTTCCCTATCGCCCTGGCTTATCGCAACCTGGCGGTTTACTGGAATTCCGAAGGCGACCAGAAAAAGGCCGGCGAGTATACGAAGCTGGCCCTGTCTCTTGATCCTCAGGACCCGTTTAATCTCGTCTTCGCCGCCGCCTTCATGGCCGGCACAGGGCGCGGAGAAGAGGCCCTGAAGATCGCCCGCGAAAACGAGAAACTGATGCCCGCCTCGTACAATCTGGCGGCCATCTACGCGCAGTTGGGCCAGAAGGAAAAGGCCCTGGCGCTGCTCAAGCGGCACTTCTTCCAGTATGAACGATACAAATCGGTCCGCGCGAAAGAGATGATGGAAGCGCGGGTGGACGCGGTGTTCGCCTCGATCAATCAGGACCCGGCTTTTGTCGCCCTCACCAGCGGCGCTGACGGACGTCTCCCGATTCCAAACTTCGGCATGAAACAGGCGGGCGCCAACTGATGTTTCACGGATTGAGCAAATAGCAGGGGCCGGCGAGAGCCGGCCCCTGTTGCATGCACAGATTACTGACCACTGTCAGTTCCTTTCAGAAAGATAACCACATCCCCCAAAAGATTCGTGTTCGTTCGTGTTAATTCGCGGCTGATTGGTTTTTGGTTGTGGCTCTGCCACGCATGTGTCTCACATGACCCTTTCCCGCGGTTGCAGAATGCGACGGCCCCGCCGGTTGCCTGATGTTCTCATGCCCGCCAGTTTCTTTCTTACGCCGAGCGCGACCCCCAGCCGGCTGCGCGCCTTGTGCAACTGCGACTTGCTGGCGCCCGATGAGATGCCCAGCAGGTGCGAGATGTCTTCATGCCGGTAGCCTTCGATCTCATGCAGCCTGAGGATCTGCTGGTGGCCCGGCGATAACCTGCGGAGCGTATTGCGCAGCGAGATCTGGTCTTCCAGTTGATGGCCGCTGATGGCCGGTTCGCGCTCCGAGGCCGGCAGGATCGATTCTTCCAGTGAGACCGTATCAATGCGGCGCTTGCGCTGGCGGAAGTACATCAATACGGTGTTCACCGTGACCCGGTGCAGCCATGTCCGGAACTGCGATTTGCCCTGATAGGAAGACATCTTCCTCCACACCCGGAAGAAAACATCCTGGGTAAGGTCTTCCGACAGAGTGGTGTTCCGGGTCATGCGCACGCACAGGCTGAACACATAATTCTTATAAGAATCGTAGATGGCACGGAAGGCCGCCGGGTCGCCCTGCATGGCGAGATCAAGCGCCGGGGCTTCCGGTCTCAGGACGGCAATGCCAGTGTCACTATGCATCTGAAGTGCTCCTGACAAAGCATAGTGTCGAAATCAAAATCCGTTTGTGATGGTCATTACAGCAGTATGTGACCGGGGTTACGCGGACAGGTTTTCGCCGGCAGCGAAAAAGCTTTCACACAGCGCGGCATGGCTATCAAAAGCAACAGCTTTCAATGCAAAGATCACAAAAGGACACAGCGCGGCATGGCCGCAACCAAAAGCACAACACGGAGGAACGGGGGGAGCGGAGCTTTTTGGGGTTCTTGTCGAGGGGCAAAAATCTACACAGGCCGCGAAGAGTTTCGTCATTAGTAATACAGAGGAAACGGAGATTTTTGGTGGATGTTGTCGCCGGAGGAAAATCTATGCAATCCGCGACGGTTTTCGCCCCGCGATAATCGCCCCATACCCTCCGCTTACCCCGCTGCCTCCGTGTCGTGCTTTTGGTCGCGGCCATGCCGCGCTGGGTTAGCGGGCTTTTCATCGCTCCTGATTCTCTCCGTCAGGGTGAGGAACAAACTGGTATCCCAGCCCGCGCACCGTGAGCAGGTAGCGCGGCCTGGAAGGTTCCGCTTCGATGTATCGGCGCAGCCTGACGATGAAGTTGTCGATGGCCCTCGTATCGGTGTCTTCATGCAGGCTCCATACATCTTCCAGGATCGCCTTGCGCGAGACCGGCTGCCCGCTATGCCGGATCAGGTAGCGGAGCAGTTCGCATTCCATCAAGGTGAGCTGGAAGACCTGGCTGCCGTTGCGCAGCTCCAGCTTCTGGAAGTCCGCCACCCGCCCGTCGAACTCGAAAATATCAATTGGAGCGGGGCCTTGCGCTCCGCCGCCCGCTGCCCAGTTGGTTCGCCGCAGCAGGCTGGTGATGCGCGCGATCAGGATGTCGAGATTGAAGGGTTTGGGCAGATAGTCGTCGGCGCCCGACTCGAAACCTTTGAGTACGTCTTCCGGGCGTCCCCGGGCCGTCAGCATCAGCAGCGGAGTAAAGTCTTGCGCGTCGCGCAGTTCGCGCGTGACCGCGAAACCGTCTTTGCCCGGCAACATTACGTCGAGCACGATCACGTCAAACGGTTCGCGCCGCTGTTGTATCCGCTCCAGCGCCTCTTCGCCGCTCTCGACCACGGTCACGGTGTGGCCTTCGGCTTCCAGGTTGAAACGCAGTCCCTGGGCAATGTGCGATTCGTCTTCCACCACCAGAATGCGGCTCATATGTGATACACCCTCGGCAGACGGATGGTAAATGTGCTGCCCTTGCCTTCGCCATGGCTTTCCGCGGAGATATCGCCGCCATGGCGGCGCACGATCGAACGCGCGATGAAGAGTCCAAGGCCGGTGCCTTTTACATGGTCGGTGGCCCCGCTGCGCACCCGGTAGAAGCGCCGGAAGATGCGCTTCAGTTCCGCGCGCGGGATGCCGATGCCTTTGTCGTGGACCTTCAGCACGACCTTATCGAGGTCCGCGGTGAGCACTTCGACGACGATGTCGCGGTTGCTGCCCGAATACTTCACGGCATTTCCCAGAAGGTTGGCGACCACCATGCGCAACTCCACCGGGTCGCCCAGGATGATGATGCCGGGCGGCGGTATGGCGCTGAAGCGCAGTTCCTTCTCCGAAAGCGCGCCGCGAATGCGGGCCAGCTCGACCGCTTCTTGGATGATGGCTGAAAAATCTATCTCCCGCCAGTTCTTCCTGCCTTTTCCGTGGCGCACCTCTCCCGCCTTGAGGACCTGCTCCACCGTGCCCAGCAGCCGGTCGGTGTCTTCCAGCATGACGCGGTAGAACTCATGGCGCCGCGCGTCGTCGATCTGGCGTTTCTCCAGAGTTTCCAGATACAGCCGTATGGAGGTAATGGGCGTCTTGAGTTCGTGGGTGACCGCGTTGAGGAAGCTGTCCTGCTGTTCGTTGCGGCGGATTTCACGGATAAGAAAAATGGTGTTCAGCGCCACGCCCGCGATGATGAACCCGAAGAAGATGACCCCCAGCACCAGCGGCACCACTTCGCGCCAGTGCAGGATCCAGCTCACGTTGAGGGCGATCGAGAGCCCCACCAGGCAGATGCCCAGCGTGATGAAAAAAGAGATGGTCTTGGCGCGGCTGGTAATGCGCATAGTGACTGACTTAATTGTATTGGATGGGCTGTGTTGTTGCCGTCAAAAGCCCGGCGCAGGGGCGAACGGCGGAAATGGAGGGGCTGGGATGGGCGTCGACAGGCCCGGAATCATTTCGATGGGTGAATCGCGACTGGTGAAAAACGACGGGCGCCCCACCCTTCGCCGCTGTCTGGCGAAGGGTGGGGCGCGATACTCACTTCTTTCAATGGCGTGAACTAATCATCGCCGGAGACGGCGGTCGCCAGTTGTTCCACCGGGACTGCCGCGGGCTTTTCTTCCGTAGCCGGCTCAAGACGGGTCTGTTTTACGTCCCAGACCAGGCCAACCATCCGCAGGAACGCGATGCCGTACCAGTTGAAGTCGATCTCATGCCACACCAGGCCATGGCGGGTGGATTGCGGATGCGCGTGGTGGTTGTTGTGCCAGCCTTCGCCCCATGTCAGCAGCGCGACCCAGAAGCTGTTCTTCGAGGTGTCGCCGGTGAGGAACCGCTGCTTGCCCCACATGTGCGTCGCGGAGTTCACCAGCCACGTGAAATGCAGCCCCACCACCGTGCGCAGGAAGATGCCCCAAAGCAGGTAAGGCAGCCCGCCGATGGCCAGCAGTACGACTCCCAGGACCGTGATCGGCACCCAGTGCCAGTGGCTGAGCCAGGTATGAAATTTGTCTTTTCGCAGGTCGGGGACGTATGGCAGAAGCGCCGTCGCATGGCTGTGCATCGCCTTGCCGGTGATGATCCAGCCCATGTGCGCCCAGAACCCGCCATCGCGCGGCGAGTGCGGGTCGCCTTCCTTGTCGGTGTTCTGGTGATGGACGCGATGCGTCGCCACCCAGAAAAACGGTCCGCCTTCCAGCGCCAGCGTGCCGCAGGCGCTCAGAAAATATTCCACCCATTTGTAGGTTTTGAATCCACGGTGGGTAAGCAGCCGGTGATACCCCATGCCGATTCCCAGGCTGCATGCGACCCACAAGAGCGCCACCGAAACCGCCAGCGCTTTCCAGCTGAACATAAACAGGGCCGCCACGGCGCCAATATGGAACACGACCATAAAGAACGTCGTCAGCTTGCTGATCGGCTCGGTAAACGTTCGGTCATTCTTCAAAATGCTCATGAATTCTCCTGATTACTGACTCGCTTGATAGTGTCCGTAACTTAAACTTAACAGCTCACAGGGAAACCGTTTGTAATAGTTGTGTAATTCATG
>OBLQ010000359.1_pt1 | contig 17390 bp, 12 predicted proteins | sample 1519881 | NCBI WGS metagenome assembly OBLQ01 (sample SAMN01911456, study PRJEB22533) | soil metagenome | biome: Soil | place: Malaysia | collected 2012-04-30 | depth DG_metagenome m | reverse complement strand
CTAAGTCGTTACAAATAAGTTACTTATGGTGCCGATCGCTCGTGCGCTGACCCGTACCTTAACGGTCACTTTGGCTATTAAACTTCAGTCCGCGAAGGGAGGGGATCGGCCGAGGTGACGTTTCGTGTCGCTCCCGGAGAATCCGACGCTACAAGCTGCGGCCCTTCAAAACCCTGCAACTTCTCCAAAGGTCGAAGCATCAACGTCCTTCAGGAGCAGCTTACCCAAACCACAACGAAACGAGCCGCTCGCTGAACCGGCCGAGCTGCGCGGCCCGCTACGTTCATTAGGAGGGAGATCCGAATGAAGAAAGCTATCGGCATGGTTGGAATGGTCGCATTCCTGTTGGCCACGATCAGCATCGCCACGCTGGCTGCGGCTGAGACGACGACTTGGACGGGCTGGATTAGTGACAGCCACTGCGGTGCAAAGGGGATGAGCGCCACTCACAAAGCCTGCGCCATAAAGTGCGTCACCCAAAAGGGCGCGTCCTGGGTCTTCGTGGACGGGAAGACCAAGAAGGTCGTTGCGATTACGAACCAGGATGCGGTGAAGCCCGACGCCGACCTCGGGCATGAAGTGACAGTGACGGGTCGCCTGGAATCCAACGGCTCGCTCCAGGTAGACAAGATAGAAGCCGCCAAGATGTAGAACTTCCGGCAGGGTGCGGGGTCTGGAGATCGTTCCCCAGGGTCTGCACCCTGCTTCCCCTCCGACTTTCGCCTATCTCCTCGCGCCCCGTTCCTCAAGATTCTGTCGGAATGCGATCGACACCCATGTATGGGCGCAGTGCTTCCGGGACGAGGATCGAGCCGTCCGCCTGCTGGTAGTTTTCAACGATTGCGATCCAGGTGCGACCCACGGCCAGCCCCGATCCGTTGAGCGTGTGCACGAATTCGGATTTGCCGCCGCCCTTTTGCTTGAAGCGGATTCCGGAGCGGCGCGCCTGAAACGCCTCCGTGTTCGAGCAGGAGGAAATCTCCATGAACTCGCCCGAAGACGGCAGCCACACCTCGATGTCGTAGGTCTTCGATGAAGCGAAGCCCATGTCGCCGGTGCAAAGCTTGACGGTGCGGTGGTGCAAACCGAGCTTTTGCAGGACGGTTTCGGCGTTGCGGACGAGCGATTCGAGTTCGTCGTAGCTATGCTCGGGCCGCGTGAATTTGAAAAGCTCCACCTTCTGGAACTGGTGCTGGCGCTTGATGCCGCGCGTGTCTTTCCCCGCCGCGCCGGCTTCGGAGCGGAAGCACGCGGTCCAAGCGCAGACCTTGATGGGCAGCGCATCGGCGTCGAGCGTTTCGTCTCGGTGCAAGCTTGTCAATTCGACTTCGGCCGTGGGCGTTAGCCACAGGTCCGTACCCTCAAGATGAAACATGTCCGCGGCGAATTTCGGGAGCTGGCCCACGCCCGTGAGCGACGCGGTGTTGACGATGAACGGCGGCAGAATTTCCGTATAGCCGTGCTCGCGCGTGTGCACGTCGAGAAAGAAATTGGCGATGGCGCGCTCGAGGCGCGCTCCGAGGCCCTTATAAACAGCAAAGCGTGCCGCGGCGATCTTTGCGGCAGCGGAAAGATCGAGAATTCCACAGGCCTCGCCTACTTCCCAATGCGGGCGTGGCACGAAGTCGAATTTCGGTGGCGTGCCCCAGCGGCGCATTTCCACATTGTCCGCCGCGCTGTGTCCTACCGGGACGCTCGAATGAGGAATGTTGGGAATGACCAGCAGGAATTGCCGAAGCTGTTCATCGAGCTCGGCGATGCGCTCGTCGTTCCGCTTGACCTCGTCGGACACTTCCTTCATCCGGGAGAGGATCATGGACGCGTCCTGGCGGACCTTCTTAAGCCGGGCGATTTCGTCGCTGGCTTTATTGCGCTCGGCCTTCATTTGCTCGGTGGCGCGGATGATCTTGCGGCGCTCGCCGTCGATTTCGCGAAACGACGCGAGGTCGAGCGTGATCCCACGGTCGCGCGCCACCTTTTCAATCAGGTCGAGGTGTTCCCGTACATATCCGAGATCTAGCATAGGCGGATAAGAATAGCTGAAATCGGCGATGGATGAATAGAGATTGGTAATTCGGGGGAAAGCGCGAGCCGGCGGCAGCACGCAGAGAGATCTCGCGAGAGACGTGAACGGTCAGCTCCCTTGTCTCGGAACGCCATCCGGGTCGGCAAATTCGCCAGGACTGCCGCCACGACAGACAGGGGGCCCATCGAGGGGAGGCCCCTATGCTCACGATGTTCGGCCGGATGCCGTCCCTCATCGGATCGGCAGTGTAGTGATTAGAAATGGCCTCGGTCCTTTGTTTGCAACAAGTTGGGGCGAATCCGGTTTCCGTTTGTGTAGCGATTAGAGAGATGCCGCAGAAACAGACAGGGAACGGGGAGGTATCAAAATTCGGTATTGGTCCCACTCGATTCGTCGTTGAGGCCTACGTGGACCTCCTACGTCGTAAGCAAGGACTACCCGAGCGTCAGTGGGGGAAAACGTCACGTCCACACCTCAAACAACGTGGCTCACACCGTTCTCGTCCTCCCCGGGGTTGCGCGCACAGGGATATGATGTGACGGTGGGCACAGACTGTCGTGCACCGGGATGGTAAACTTTTTGTTTGTGGAAACTGGGTGAAGCGTCCTACGAAGGTTGAAGAATGGTCAAGATTTCTCGACGATTTCACGAAAGGTCTTCATGAATCGGCCGAAGATCATCTCGCTGTTCCTGATCGTGCTGTTTGCTGCGGGTGTAACGAGTGGACAGAAGGTAGAGCAGAACGCATCCGAACCCACCGCGTGGCGGGAGCGGACGAACAGTTGCGCCAGCGAGAGATCGATGCTGCTGAACTTTGTGGCGTGGAGCCGAGGCCGGCAGAGTTTTCACGGAGTGCCCATCTGGCAATTGCCAGACAGCCAAGCCTTCTTTTTCGTTTCGGGCATGACGATCGATGCGGACGGCGCCCCCAATGCTTATAATCCCGACGATACCGGGCTCGATCAATTGGCGAATGCCGGTGGGCCGACCCATTGGGACGGGATCATTGCCGACCGAGACGGTAATCCGTTGGTCCAGGGAGAGAGCGATCCTTTTCCCGGTTACTATATCTCGTGCACGTCGCTTTCCGACCGCACCAAGGGGTTCACTGACCCAACGCGATATGTGGATGCGTCGAAAATCCCTTATGTGGTGCTGCCGAACGAAGCAGCGGACGCCGGCGGGGCGCGGTTGGGGGATTTCGCGGTGGTTATGAACCTCCGAAACGGCAAATCGTCCTACGCGATCTATGCGGATATAGGGACGATGGGTGAAGGCTCGATTGCGCTGGCAGATAACCTGGGGATTTGGTCTGATCCGCGCGAAGGAGGGCAGTCTGACGCAGTTCTCTACCTAGTGTTTCCCGGTTCGGGTAATCTACGGCCACGGGCGATCGACGAAATCCAGAGCGAGACCGAAAGTCTGCTGCAGGCCTGGGGTGGAATCGAGAAGCTAGCTTCCTGCGCCCAGAATCAGAGTCCTGATGCCGCCACTGCAACTCTCGATACCGCCGCGGAGAATTAGGCGACACGAACGTTGGCTTGAGCGTTGAATCGATCGATTCTGATTCGGTAATCGGTGGCGTTGAGCCGGCTGGGGCGGGTGCAGCGCCTGTGCTAGGCGGGAAGCAAAGAGAGATCCTAGGCTAGCGGAGGCGGCAGCGTCAGCGCAGGCAAGGGTCTATCATGGCTCGCAGTGCTGATTGCCTCGTGCTTGCGCTGTTGCGAATTCTGTATCTTTTCCCGATTGGCGGGGGTATGCTCGGCATTAGAGAAGTTTCCCCACCTGCGAGGTGACCCATGAATTACTGGCTCGCCCGTTCTTTCATCACTGCATTGCTCACTCTGCTGATGGTGTCGCCATTGTGGGGGCAGAAGACCGGGCCGTCCCAGCCGCCGACGCAACCATCGGTCCCGTCCCAGCCGGGTTCGAGCCAACCGTCCACTCCCCGAGTGCAAAGGCCCACTTTTGTTTACGGGCGAATCGTCACGGAGAGTGGGCGCCCTCTCCCGGATTCCGCTTCGGTGGAGCTGACCTGCGGGCTGGCGTCGCTGCAGGCGATTCACCCCGACTTGAAGGGGGATTTTCAATTTACTTTGGGGGCAGGACCCCAGAGCAATCTGGACATGAGCGCCAAAAATAGTACTCCCATGGCAGGGGACACTCCGATCTGGGATTCGCGCACCGAGTCTGGCGTTGTTGTTGCGCCCCGTTCGTTGTCAGGTTGTGAGCTGCGCATATCTGCCTCGGGCTACCAGCCGCTGTCCAAGGTCATTATGAATACCGAGGACCTCGGGGGGGTCAATGCCGGAACTTTTGTTCTTACGCCTCTCGCAAAGGAGCAAGTGGACGCGGTCAGCGTCAACTCTTTGCGGGCTCCCAAGCAGGCACGCAAGGAATTCGAGAAGGGCGAGCAGGACATCCGTAGCAACCACCTGAAGTCGGCGACGCGACACCTCGAAAAAGCGGTGGCCGAATACGACGAATATGCAGCTGCCTGGAACGACTTAGGGAGAATTTATGTAACGAACCGCCAGAACGAAAAGGCTCACCAGGCCTTTGCAAAAGCGATCACGGCCGACCCCCAATACATCTCGCCTTACGTGAGTCTCGCCCAGTTGGAGTTGGAGGACGGGCACTACGAAAGCGCCGTCGAAACGACCGGAAAAGCTCTGCAGATGCATCCCGGCTTGGTGCCTGCCAGCTTCATTCAAGCGGTGGCAAATCTCAGACTGAATCGGCTCGATGCCGCTGAGAAGAGCGCGCAAGACGCCGAACGCGGACCACACGAAAACATCCCGCAGTTGCACGTATTGCTTGCCGACATCTTGCTGCGAAAGCACGATTATTCAAATGCGGCAGAGCAGATGCGGGCTTACCTCACGGAGGCTCCGAACGGAAAATTCGCCGGTGAGGTCAAGATGCGCTTGGAACAACTTGAAAAATCAGGGGCTGACTCGGGCGGCACACCTTCGAGCCATGAGGAGCAGCCAGGACCAGCACCGAACTCGCGGACAAGTTCATCCACTCAAACGGGATTCGCCGACTTGAAAGTGCGCCTGCGGATGCAAGACGATTCCCCGTTCATCGGTTCGGCGAGCGTCCGCGTGCTGCCGAGTGAGGGCGACGAAGTCGCGGCCCCCCCCACCGGGTCTGAAGGCGAGACGACCTTCCCCCATCTGCGAGCCGGAACATATACGGTGGAGGCAAGCGCGCCCGGCTTTGTGGCAGTGCGAAAGCAAACAGTGATCGAGGCCGGCAGGCGCCTCCACACCGTGTTTCTGATCATGAAGCCCAAACTGCTGCCCATCGGTGCAGAGCAACTGTCGGTGCCCGTCGTTGCGCCGGAGGCTGAGGCGAAGCCGAATCGAACGCGTTGGATTCCGCCGGACATCGACAGCGCGGTGCCTGAGGTAGAGGCGGGAGTGGCGTGTCCTCTCTCGCAAGTAATCCGCGGTGCGGGCCGGCGGATGGAAGAGTTTGTAGAGAACCTGCAAAAATTCGACGCCACCGAAAAACTAGAGCACTTCGATGTGGCTGCCGACAGCTCGCGGGGGAAGCCCCAGACCCGCACGTTCGACTACGTCGCAATCGTCAACCATTCGGGTGCCGGAGCATTCAACGTGGACGAGTATCGGAACGGCAGCATCGACCCTTCGCAGTTTCCTAGCCAGATCGCCACGATCGGCCTGACGGCGATGGCGCTCATCTTTCATCCAAAGCTGGTTTCCGATTTCCAGTTTACTTGTGAAGGACTCGGGCAATGGGACGGAAACCCGGCCTGGCAGGTGCACTTCGCCCAGCGAACCGATCGGCCCAACAGGCTCCGCGCCTACGTGATCGAGCGAAACTATTACGCCGTCCCGTTGAAAGGTCGCGTGTGGATCGACGTGGGCACCTATCAGGTCCGGCGGCTCGAATCGGAGTCGATGAAGCCGGTCCCGATCATTGCGCTCGCGCAGGAGTATGTGGCGATCGACTACGGGCCGGTTCAGTTCCACACGCGCACGAAACAGCTCTGGCTACCCCTCGACGCGGAAGTTTACTGGGAGCGCCGCGGGCGCCGCTTTTATCGCCGCCACACGTTCAGCAATTTCAAGGTCTTCGAGGTCGAGTCCGCCCAGCAGATTCATGCCCCCAAGGCATCCTACTGCTTCAAGAACACGAGCGATCGGCGGGTCGACGGAATCTTCACCGTCTTGCCAGCCTCGGGGACTACGGCCAAGCCGGTCTCGATCCGCCTTACGATTCCGGGCGGACGCGACGTTTGCAAACTGGTCGGTCGCGGCAAGGATGTGAACATGTCCGTCGATGCGGTGGGCTCGGCCACCTTCGTTCACGACGGCGCCGCCGGATCGATCGAAGTCGACACCAGTCTGGAGAAAGAAACTACCGTGGACCTGATCCCGGAAACCAACATCGCGGCGATCCAACCTTAGAAATCGGCGCGGAGTGCCCCGACGGGAATACAACCGGCGCACTCGTGCGGCGCCCCGACCGGCCTTCTGCGATGCCGGGACGCCGCGCCGAGTTCCAAGAGCTATTCCTTGAGCGATGTGGGATCGGACTCGTTTTTGGGCGACACTTTAGCGAGCAGAGCGACCAATTCTCGCCCGGCAGCCGGAGTGCCGACCTTGTGTTCACGAACGATTTCCTTGGCGCTCAGCTTACTGCCATATATTTTCTTGTTTGCGCCGCCGTCCGAGCGAAGCGTGGAGCCTTCGAGCGAGATTCCCGCGAAGAGTCCACGCGAGCGGGAATAGGACAGCACCTCCGCTTTCATCACGATGTCTGTATCCGCAGCGGCCGCGCGCCCTTTTGGTCCCGCTGCCGCAGAGGCATCGGCGCCAAGTTTCACCTTGCTGCTCAGGATGGACTCGGCTCCCTTGGGATTCATAACCAGCAGGACGAAATCCGTGGCCTGGCCGCCCAACTGGAGTCCGATGTTGCCGCCTTCGAGCGCGAACATGGCGGGCGCACTCCAGGGTCCCGTGAAGTGCTGGCCCGACCGGCAGGTGATCGCGCCGCGGCCGTAATCCCCGCCAATGCCGATGGCGAACTTCAGCACGGACGGAAACACGATGACGCATTCGGCCTTATCGAGCAGTTCCTTGGGAATGCCGTCGGGGATATCGACGATCTCTTTGAGAACCTGCCCGCAGTTTTGCAGGCGCTTTTCTTCCTTGCTGGGGCCCGTGGCCCACGTGGGGAAAGCCAAGGCGAGAGCAACGAGCAGACCGCATATTTTTCTCATGGATAGAACCTCCGCAAGATATCGGATCGGTATAGCGTTAGACTCCAAAGAAAATCGGGCTTTCGGTTTTTGCTGCGCGCCAGCGCAGGTTGCTACAAGCCCCCGATGGGGCAGATACCACTATCAGAATCGAAAGACCGGACCGAATGCAACCCGCAGGCTGTGATGCGTTCCTTGATTGAAATAGATTTCGTCGCCGACGTCCAGGCGGACACCGAGAAAGCCGATGTGACTTTCCAGCCCGCCGCCCGGGTACAACACGCCGCTCACGTTATTGGCCCGGAGATTTTCCACGGAACTGGTGAAGGTGGCGAACGTCGCCGGACGCGGATCCATGCGAAAGTTTATGAATCCACCTTTGAGAGTCACGAAAAGTTGGATGGGGCCGGGCGTGTGAAGCTTGGGGCCAAACAGTCCGTGCAGAAGGCGGATATTCGTCCTCTGCAGGGCCACCGTACCCGTGCTCGTATTCGTGAATCCTTCGGTGAAGGCTTCCTCGAAATCGTAGCTCATCTCTGCTTCGAGCTGCGCGAACGGACCGGCTTTCAACGACAAACGGCCCCCGAGGCCTGCCATGTTTGTGTCTGTCTGCGACAATCGGAAATAATCCACATACGCGCCAATCTCTCCCTGCGCGAATGCCGGATGCGCAAACCACGCTCCCAGCAGAAGAACAATTGCCATGCGTTTCATGTGTGCTCTCCTCGCAGTGTGATTTTGGACGGCTCGCTGGGCTCGGCCGACTTTGATCTAGTTCTCCCTTGAAACGGGCGAACCAACACTACAAAAACGCGATGTTTTGGCTGGCTGGGAATGGCTTGCTGGCTTTGACGCCGGTCAGCGCGGCTAAGGTTGCCCCGGCCGGTTTCCTGGTAGGAAACGCGACAGATTAGACGGTGATGACGATCTTGCCGAGGAAGCTGCCGGAGGCCTGGTAGTGGAAGGCCTCAAGGGCTTGGTCGAACGGGAAAACCTTATCGATGATCGGCTTGATTTGGTTGACCTCGATCGCGCGAATCAACTGCTCGAGGCTGGCGCGGTGGCCGACGCCGATGCCGTGCAGGCTGGCGCTTTTGAACATGAGGTCGTGCGGGTCGGCGTGGCCCTCGGCACCGGCGAGCACGCCGATCAGCGCGACCTTACCGCCCCAGCCGACGCACACAAACGAGCGCGCCAGAGTGGCGACGCCGCCGTTTTCAATCACGCAGTCCACGCCCTTGCCTTCCGTCAATTCGAGCACCTGTTTTTCCCAATCGGGATGGTGCTTGTAATTCACGCCGGCGGAGGCGCCGAAGGTGCGGGCGCGCTCGATCTTGGCGTCGCTCGACGAAGTAACGATCACACGCGCGCCGGCCGCGCGTGCGAATTGCAGCGCGAACATGGAAACGCCGCCAGTGCCGAGACAGAGCACCGTATCGCCGGGCTTCACGCGCGCGCCGACGTTCATCAGTGCATTCCAGGCCGTGGGGCCGGCACAAGAAAGCGTCGCGGCTTCGTCGAACGAAAGGCTTTTCGGCATGGCCACCCAGCCGTCCTCGTGGAGCATCACGTGCTCGGCGAGCGTGCCGTCGAGCGGAGCGCCCAGGGCGCCGCGGTTCTTGGGCGGCGCGCCGTCGATCCACACCTGGAAGAACGTGGACACGACGCGGTCGCCCGGCTTGAAGCGAGTGACGGCGGAACCGATGGAGACGACCTCGCCGGCGCCGTCGGACAGGGGGATCGTGTCGTGCTCCAAAGCGACCCGGTATTTGCCCGTGAGGATTGCATGGTCGCGGTAATTGAGCGAAGTGGCGCGGATGCGGACGACCACGTCGTGGGGTCCCGGCTTCGGCTCCGGCCGCTCTCGGCGGTGCAAATCTTCGAGGCTCGTGCTGCCCTTTACGATTTCGTAGACCTTCATTAGTCCTGCCCCCTTGCAATCTCAAGGTGCTTCGGCGGCGACGCGAAGGCGCGACGCTTGGCCGCAGAAGAACGACAACGTTAGTGAACGGCCGCACGAGTGTCAAGGGCGCCAAAGGCGTGGGCGGAGCGCAATAACCGCCGGGCCTGAGATGTTCGGATTTTCGGCGGGATTAACGGAGCGCCAGGGGCTTGCCGGATTGGGTGTGTCGCATCGGAACAAACGTGGCGAGAGGCGCCGAAACGGTCTAACCTTTTGGACGGGCTCATCAGACCACTTTTTCTGACTCTGGAGCGAACCCGCAGTTTCGGAGCGATTCATATGCCGAAAGATATGCGCGACGTCGAGGTTGTCGGAACGCTGGCGCTGACGCCGCCCGCACTCGAGGACTTTCAGTTCGTGAAGGTGCACGTCGAGGGAGCCGTGGCGCGGCTCACCCTCGATCGCCCCGAACACAACCTGCTGAACGAGCGGATGCTCGCCGAACTGACCGCGGGAATCAACACGCTCGGCGAGCGGTCGACGATCAAGCTGATCGTGGTCGACTCCGCCTGCAAAGCGTTCTGCGGCGGCATCGAGCTGGGCGAATACACACAGCGGCGCGTGTTTCAGTTGCTCGACGCGTTTCACGGCGCGTTTGCCGCGATGCTCGACACTTCGAAGCCGGTACTGGTGGTCGTCAACGGCCCAGCGTTCGGCGGAGGAGCGGAACTTGCGGCGCTAGGCGACCTGGTGATTGCGACTCCAAAGGCGCGGTTCGCACAGCCGGAAATCAAGCTGGGAGTTTTTCCGCCTCTGGCCGCGGCCATCCTTCCCTACATCCTCGGACCGAAGCAGGCGCTCGAATTAGTGCTCACGGGCGAAATAATTTCTGCCGAGAGGGCTCTGGATTTGGGCCTCGTGAACTGGCTGGTCGCCGAATCCGAGCTGCCGAAAAGAGTGGACGAAGTGATCGCGAAGGTGACGGCCCAGTCCGCTCCCGTGCTCACCATGGCGAAGAAAGCGGTGCTCGGCAGCCTGGGATTGCCTTTGCGAGAGGGCGTGCGCAACTCGATGAAGGTTTTCTTGAATGAGCTTGCCGATCTTGAGGATTCGCAGGAAGGGCTGCGCGCTCTGGTCGAGAAGCGCGCCCCGCAATGGAAGAATCGCTGAGATCGATCCGCCTGGCGGCGGGCGTGAGTTGACACGGTTTCGGGCGCAGCATACACTCACAATTTACAATTGAGCTGGCTTCGGGGAATCGGAAGGCCGTGAAAATCGGCCACGGTCCCGCCACTGTGATCGGCCGGCGCTGCGCGGGTGGCAGCGAAAGGCCGAAAGTCAGGAACGTACCCGAGCCGGTGCAAGCTGACACTCTTCGCGAGAGAGGGTGCGGCTCGAAGCCTCGCGCCTTTCGCGAGGCTTTTTTGTTGGCTTCCTTAAGCGAGGGCTGACTGAATCACCTACGACATCGAGCGATTTTGACGCTGGCCGCAGCCGGCGCTCTGATTGCCGGCGCAGCGCCAGCGGCGTCGGCTGCGCCGCGGCGGAGCACGCCGCTTCCAGTGCGGAAAGATGCGCCGCGCGTGGTGACGGACGAAGCGGGGCGGAGGGTAGAGTTGCCCGTGGAAGTGAGGCGGATCGTCACGCTCGCGCCGAATCTGACGGAAACGGTTTACGCGCTGGGGCTCGGCGATCGGCTCGTCGGCGATACGGATTGGTGCGACACGCCTTCGGATGCGAAGCGTAAGCCGCACGTGGGCAATCCGCAGAACCCCAGCCTCGAAGCGATCGTGGCGCTGCATCCGGATCTCGTGCTGGCGACGACGTCGATCAACCGCGTCGAGACGGCCGACGCGCTCCAGCAACTCGGCATCGCGGTCTACACCAGTGACCCGCACACGGTTCGAGGCATGCTTGCTTCCACCGCGCGCATGGCGGACGTGCTGGACGCGAGCGCGCAGGGAGCCGAACTGACCGGCCGGTTGGAGCAGCGGCTCGATGCGCTGGAGGCGCGGCTCGCGGACCGGCCGCTGGTTCACGTGCTGTTCGTCGTGTGGGACCAGCCGCTGATCACGGTCGGGCAGAATACCTTCATCGCCGACGCGCTGCGTTTTGCGGGGGCCGAGTCTGTTGTGCTGTCGGACCGGAATTGGCCGCAATTGAGCCTCGAAGAAGTCGTGCGGCTCCAGCCCGAGTACCTTGTGTTCACAGGAGAACACGGGGGAGAGGCCGCCATGAGGCTGGCCGACCTGCGCGCCCGACCGGTGTGGAAAGACCTCGCGGCCGTGCAGGTGGGACACGTGGTGGACGTGAGCGAAGAGGCGGTGCGGCCTTCGCCGGGGCTGGTCGACGCGATCGAGGATCTCGCGCACAAATTGCACCCGGAAGCGTTTGCGAAGAGCGACGAAATTCGACACTCGAAGGTCGAAACGCGGTTTTTGCCGGGGCGCGTCGGCGAAGCCGGAGAGGAATGCAGCCCGTGCGTCCGCTGACGCCGCGACGCGTGCTTTGGATCTGCGCCGGGCTCTGCGCCGTGTTGCTTGTGGCGACCGTGATCGCTTTGCGCATGGGCGCATATCCGATCTCCATTCGCGACATCGTGATGACGCTTCTGAACCGCGTGCTCGGGCGGCGGGACCGCATCTCTTCCGATTTCTGGCTCGTCGTTTTCGGGTTGCGGCTGCCGCGCATCGCGCTCGGAATTTTGGTGGGCGCGGCGCTGTCAACGGCCGGTGCGGGATTCCAAGCGCTGCTCCGGAATCCGCTGGCGGATCCGTACGTGCTGGGTGTATCGAGCGGCGCTGCTCTGGGCGCCATCATCAGCTTGATCGTCGCGCCACACACGCCGGGCGCGATCCAAGCGGCCGCGTTTATAGGGGCGGTGGCCACCATTGCAGCCGTCTATTTTCTCGGTCGGCGCGGGGGAAAACTCGATAGCGCCACGCTGCTGCTGGCCGGAATCGTGACGGTTTCGTTTCTCTCGGCCGTGATTATGTTTCTGATGACCACGCTTAGCGGGCGCGACCTTCGAGGGATGGCGTTCTGGCTGATGGGCGACCTTGCGTCGCAGCCGGCGGTGAATCTGCGCTGGCTATACTTCGTCCTGATCGTTGCCGCGGGTTCGATCTACACGACGTCGTCCGATCTCAATCTGATTCTGACGGGCGAGCAGGAAGCGCGGCACCTGGGCGTGAACGTGCATCGTGTGAAGCTCGTTGTGTATGTGGCGGCGTCCGTGCTCACGGGCCTGGCCGTTTCCGTGAGCGGCGCGATCGGATACGTGGGGCTGCTCGTGCCGCACGTAATGCGCATGATGTTCGGCAACGACTACCGCCTCCTGATTCCAGCCTCGGCGCTGGGCGGAGCCATCCTTATCGTGCTGGCGGATGCGCTGGCGAGGACGGTCGCGGCGCCCACGGAACTGCCGGTCGGGGCGATGACGGCGCTCGCGGGCGCGCCGGTCTTCATTTATCTCATGCGGCGGAGGGTGCGATGAGCGCATTTGCCGGAGGTGGTGCGGCGGCCGCGCCGGAGGTCTCTTCGGTGCTGAGGACAGCCGGCATTCCCTTGAAGGTCGAGCAAGTGAGCTACGCGTACGCGGCAACGGACCGCTCGGCGCCGGAGTTCACCCTCGGTCCCACGAGCTTCGAAGTGCGGCAGCGCGAATTGGTCGCCATTCTCGGGCCGAACGCCAGCGGAAAATCGACGCTGCTCGGATTGCTGGCGGGTTTGCACAAACCGCTTTCCGGGCACATCGAAGTAAGCGGAATCGAGGTCGGCACGCTCGACGCGCGGACCCGCGCGCAGCGGATTGCGCTCGTGCAGCAGGAAAGCGAACTCCTCTTCCCACTGCGAGTGTGGGAGTACGTGCTGCAGGGCCGCTATCCGTACGGCCGGCGGCTTCGCTTCGAATCGCCGGAGGATTGCCTGCTCGCCGGGAACGCGTTGGCGCAGGTCGGCGCGGACGCGCTGCGAAATCGCTGGATGGATCAGCTTTCGGGAGGCGAAAAACAGCGCGTGATTCTGGCGCGCGCCCTGGCGCAGCAACCCTCGCTTCTGTTGCTGGACGAGCCCACGCAGCATCTCGACATCGGAGGCAAGGTGGAATTGCTGCGGCGGCTGCGGCGACTGGCGGATGAAGATCGCTACACGGTTCTGGTGGTCACGCACGAGCTCAATCTGGCCGCGGAATTTTCCGACCGCATCGTGCTGCTGCACAAGGGCAAGTGCCTGCGCGTGGGGACGCCCGCCGAGGTCTACGATCCCAGATTGCTCGAGGAAGTCTTTGAGGCGCCCCTCGAAGTGGAGCTGCGCGCGAGCGGCCGACCACGGGTAATCCTGCGTGAGAATCACTAGTGCCGTTCCAACTCGATGCGCCCGAGGCGTTCGCAGCAATGGCGCTTTCGCGGTGGCCAGGGAAGTTGGAACGGCCCTAAGCGCGAGAAAGGTTTCGACGCACAATTTCGCGGGGGCCGGTTGTTGCCCTCCGCAAGCGGCGCGATCGGCGGTCACGAAGCGCCGTCCACAATCACCGGAGACTCCGCGCACGGGAAGACGGTGAAAAACCGTCGCCGCCGCGCGACTGTGAGGCGGAAAGTTTTTGGCGCGCGCCACTGGTTCGGCAGCGAATCGATGTGATTCGGTGCCGCTGGGAAGGCCGCGCTGCAACCCTGATATTTTGGGTGATTCGCCAAGCCAGGAGACCGGCGGAGTCTCGATCCGGATGCGCCGCGGCAAGCCGCGGCGTTCAGGACAACCTTCAACTCCCGCGCGAGAGGGAGAGGAGGACCACGATGAGACTCCGATTTGCCCTTCTTCTGTTTTCCGCAGTTGCTTTGGTCACGCCCTATTCGATCCCCGCACAGGCGTCGGATTCTTCGCAAGCCCGGAATCGGGCCGCGTCTGCCCAAGGCGGGGCGGTCATCCGAGGAAACGTGTATGATCCCGACGCGCGGGCGGTGCCGGGCGCGCGCGTCAGCCTGCTCGATTCCCTGAATGTAATCGCCGAGACCCTGACGGACTCGCACGGGGAGTACGAATTCACGGTACTTCGGAACGGCGCGTATACCATCGTGGCAAATGCGCCAGGATTTACCAGGCTGTCCGCCGGCATCGAGGTCAGGACCGGTGAGACACGGGCGGTAGACCTACACCTCCGGCTAAGTGCCGTGCAGCAACAGGTGGTCGTTTCGGCCTCACTGAGCGGAGCGCTCGCGCCGCAAATTGGCTCCTCCGTTAGCGTTGTCAGCAAGCCGGAAATCGAGGAGCGCGGGGCACAGACTGTTTACGACGTGCTGCGCGGTATCCCCGGCGTCGACATCAACCAGACCGGCCGGCGCGGAGGCGTGACGAGCGCTTTCATCCGCGGCGGAAATTCCAATTACAACCTGGTGATGGTGGATGGCGTCCCCCTGAATGATTTCGGCGGAGGAACAGGCTTCGACCTCTCACCCTTGCCCGCCGATGGCGTGGACCACGTGGAAATCATACGCGGCCCGCAGAGCGCCCTGTATGGCTCGGACGCCCTGGCCGGGGTGATCAATGTCGTGAGCAAGCGCGGAGAAGGTTCGCCGCAATTCAGTTTTCTCGGCGAGGGCGGAAGCTACGATACCTGGCGCATCACGACCGGAGGAACCGGCTCGAGTCACGGCTTCGGCTGGGCGTACAACGTCTCGCGGCTCGCCACCAACGGCGTCGCCCCAAACGACAATTACCGGAACCAAACCTCGTTCGTGAGCTTGCGCTATTCGCGCAGCCCTCGCCGGCAATTCGACATGCACTTCTTCGGCGACGCAGGGAATGCGGGTGTTCCCGGGCCGTTTGGCTCGGACCCCGATGGTCTCTTCCCGGGAATCGACACGGTATCCCGCGAAAAACAAAACCTTTTCGGCTACCAGGCGAGCTACACGGAACAGTTTTCGAGCCGCCTGCGTCAGGTCACGACGGTGAGCGCGTCGACCGACCGGACATGGTTCGCATCTCCCGTGTACGGGAATTCATTTACGAAGAATCTGCGCCTGGTGGCCAACACGCGCAGCGAGGTCGCTCTCTCGCCGAAGGACCTTTTCGTCGCCGGCTTCGAATACGACCGCGAGGAATTCGAGAACACGTATGTCGCCGTATATACCGCCGACCCCAACGGAATTCCATTCACCCTTCCCCGCAACAGCCTCGCTTTACTCGCGGAGAACCGCTGGAACCTGGGCAGCCGCTGGTTCCTCAACACCGGCCTCCGCGTGGACAATATAAGGACCGGCAGTCTGCCTCCGGACGGCTTTGGCTCCCGCCCTTTCATTCCCGCCACGTCGATCACTCAGGTAGACCCGCGAATTTCCGTCGCGTATCTGGCGCGGCTTTCCGATTCCGGCGGCACATTCGGCGTCACGCGCCTTCATGGCAGCTTCGGCACCGGGATTCGGCCGCCGAATGGCTTCGAGCTGGGCTTCACCAATAACCCGCAGTTGAAGCCGGAGAGGAACATCAGCTTCGACGCAGGCATCGAGCAGCACCTGTTCAACGAGCGAGCCGCACTCGACGTGACCTATTTCTACAACCGCTTCAAAGATCAAATCGTCACACTCGGCGGATCTCTTCAGAACTTAAGCACGTTCAGCTCGGCGAACCTCGCGAACTCGCGCGCTTATGGTCTCGAGAGCAGCCTGCGAGTCCGCCCGCTTCGCTCGCTCGAGGTCGCGGCGGAATATACATGGCTCAACGCCGCGATCCTCGCGGTCGACGGCGCCACCGACGTGCAATTTCCCTTCTCGGTCGGCCAGCCGCTGCTTCGCCGTCCACGCAGCTCGGCCGGCTACAACGTCACGTGGTGGCACGGCCGGCTGATGCTCAATTCCAACGCGAGCATTCGCGGCGCCGTGCTGGATCTCGAGCCGAACTACGGCAGCTTCGCCTGCACGCTGGGGATGCAATGCTTGTTCCGCAACAAGGGCTACGTCGACGCCAACGCCGGCTTCTCCTACCGGTTGCCACGAGGGTTCGAAATCTACGGGCGCGTGAATAACTTGCTCAACCAGAAGTACGAGGAGTCGTTCGGCTATCCCGCTCTGCACCTGAACTTTCTATCCGGCATCCGTCTCCATTTTCCGGGAGAGCGTTCTCAGGGCACTCCGTAGCAGCGAAGCGGTCAGACGCGGATTGGCCGCGATCGCAACCTGCTTCTCCCGGCTCACGGCCCTTGGTCCCCTTCCGCAAGGGGCTCGGCGAGGCTGTGCGGATGCTATAATCGTGCGCCTATCATGAGCCGCACCGCACAAGAGACGCCCCGCATCGCACAAAACGCGATGGCGCGCTACGAAGCCGTGATCGGACTCGAGGTGCACGCGCAGCTCGAGACGCACACAAAGGCGTTCTGCGGATGCTCGACGGAATTCGGCGCCGCGCCGAATTCCAACACGTGTCCCGTGTGCCTGGCCTTGCCGGGCGCTCTCCCGGTGCTGAATAAGAGGGCGCTGGAGCTGGCGCTGCGGGCTTCGATGGCGATCCACTGCCGGATTCAAGAGCGGTCGCGTTTCGCCCGCAAGAACTATTTCTATCCCGATCTTCCCAAGGGGTATCAGATTTCGATGTACGAGCTGCCGCTGGCGACAGGCGGCTGGATCGAGATCGCCGTCGACGGCCAGAAAAAGCGCATCGGCATCACCCGGCTGCACATGGAAGACGACGCGGGGAAAAGCCTGCACGAAGGTTTTGCCGATTCCGACCGCTGGAGCTACATCGATTTGAACCGCTCCGGCGTCCCCCTGATCGAAATCGTCTCCGAGCCGGACCTGCGCACCCCGGCCGAGGCTTACGCCTACCTGAACACGCTGAAGCAGATCCTCGAATACACGGAAGTGAGCGACTGCAACATGGAGGAAGGCTCGCTGCGCTGCGACGCGAACGTCAGCGTGCGCCTCCGCGGCGCTCCGAATTTCGGGACGAAGGCGGAAGTGAAGAATCTGAACTCGTTTCGTTATCTCTCGCACGCGCTCGAATACGAAATCGAGCGGCAAATCGGCGTGCTCGAGGCCGGAGGAACCATCGCCCAGGAGACGCGGCTGTGGAACGTCGCCGCCGGGCGCACCGAACCGATGCGCTCGAAGGAATTCGCGCACGATTACCGCTACTTCCCGGATCCCGACCTGCTGCCCGTCGTGATTTCCCAGGCGACGATCGAGGAGGTCCGCCGTTCGATGCCGGAATTGCCGGACGCCAAGCTTGCCCGCTTTCTG
>OBLQ010000358.1_pt1 | contig 17419 bp, 11 predicted proteins | sample 1519881 | NCBI WGS metagenome assembly OBLQ01 (sample SAMN01911456, study PRJEB22533) | soil metagenome | biome: Soil | place: Malaysia | collected 2012-04-30 | depth DG_metagenome m | reverse complement strand
CCGTCGCAGCAAGCGCGCATAGGTGGCGATTCCCGCCAGCGGATTGTTCAGTTCGTGCGCAACCGTGGCGGCCAGTTTTCCCAGCGACGCCAGTTTCTCCACAAACAACATGCGGCGGTGCGCCTGGCCAAGCTGTTCCGTCTTCTCTTCGACTCGCTTCTCGAGCGTGGCGTTGAGTTGCTCCAGCTCGCGACGGGCCTGGCTCAGGCGCCCCGTCATGGAATTCCATTCATCCGTCAATGTGCCCAGTTCCCCGTGCGCGCCCGGCTCCAGACGATCGGAGAAATCCCCCGCCGAAATACGTTGCGCGGCGTGGGTGAGATTGGCCACCGGTCGCAGCACCATGCGCCACGTCAGCAGCCACGCCAGCGACAGCAGTGCGAGCAACGCTGCAATGACCACCAGCGCCAGCTGACGCTGCGACGCCTCCAGGTCGGCGTCCACCGACGCCAGCGGCATCTGCACGTCGAGCACACCCAGCACGCTGGTGCTGGCGGGATGCGCGTGGCATTCCGCGTTGGAACAGATGGCCTCGTTGTGGAGGGGTGCAATCACGCCCAGGATCCGCTCGCCGGACGCGACCCGAAACTCGCGCGTGCGGTTGTGCGTCTCCACGCGTACCAGCGGCCTGCCTGCGCTGTGGCACTGCACACATTGCTCGGCGTTCTGATCGACGAGCGCCCCCACCTCGCTCTCCACGGTGGATACGGTGATCCGGCCGCGGGCATCGAAGACACGAATACGATCAAACGACTTCTGCTCCGAGATGGCGCCGATGATGCGACGCACCTCGCCGGGGTCGTTGCGCATCATGGCCTCGCGCGTGGAGTAGCGTATGACTTCGGCGACTTCGGTCGCGCGTGCCTGCACCATCGTCATCAGATGCGAGCGCTGCATGCGCAGGCTGGCATAGCTCCCGGCCACCAGAATCAGCGCGGTCCCGGCGAACAGGGCGAGCCCGAAGCGGGCGGCGAGCCCGCGATGATGTCCATGATTGCCGTTCATAACGAGCCCGCCCCCTTGCCTAATCCCGGGACATCGTGGCCGGCGGATACACCGGCAGGTGCTTTGCCGCCAGATTGAACGCAGTGAATCCCAGTGCAATCAGCATCAACGTGATCAGCGTTTCCGGAACCGCGGGGACATAGTGCCCTCCCTGAGCCCGGTCGAGACCGGTCACGGCGACATTCAGCCGGTTGGCAATGAAACCGAGCACCGTGAACAGACTCGCAATGTATAGCCCACGCGCACTGTTGCGGATACGCGGCACGGCCAGCAGGATGAAGGGAACGACCAGCCCCACGAACACCTCCAGCTGGAACAGCCACATTTCGTAGCCCGGCTTGAAGGCGAGGTCGATCACACCGCGCTCCCACAGGTCGCGTATTCTCAGAACGATGAACACGCCCAGCGCCGCCAGCAGCGCCCGCCCGATGTCACGCAGCAGCGGAAGTTCCAGCTCGCGTCCCAGCGCGCGCGCGGACAACCGCGACTCCACGATCACCATGGCAAGCCCGGCACACACCGCGGAGGTCCAGAAGATCAGCGGCAACCGCTCCGTGTACCACAGCGGATAGAGTTTGTTGGGAACAATGAGGTAGAGCGAACCGAGCGAAGACTGATGCAATGTGGAAAGAATGACGCCCGCAATCACCAGTGGCAGAGTGATGGCGTGCTGGATGCGCGCGGCGCGTTCCCACTTCAGCCGCTCGAATACCATTCCGGAGAACTCGAGAGCCAGCACGGTGGTGTACAACGTCACGCACCACGCTACCTCGAACATCACCGAATGCGGATTCCACATGACCAGCGGGTGCCAGATGTTCCACGGCCGGCCAAGGTCGACCAGCAATCCGAACACCACCAGCAGATAGCCAAGAAACGCGGTCAATATGGCCGGTCTCACAATGGGACGGTAGCGTTTGAGGTGGAACAGGTAGACGACCGCGGTGATGGTGAATCCGCCCGCTGCCAGGCCCACGCCGCACAGCACGTCGAAACCGACCCACAACCCCCATGGGTGCTGGTCGGAGAGATTGCTCACCGCGCCCAGGCCCTTCGTGAAGCGAACCCATATGGATGCCAGGCCCAGGCCGAACAGAATCAGTGCAACGGCTCTCCAGAAACCAAAACGACGCAGCTTAATGATGTTTCCCATGGAAAACCTCCCCTCCCGAAGTCGTCGGTTCGACCGCAAGCGCGGCCGCTTCCGCTGCTTCCACTCGCGCCACTTCTTCGCGGCGCCTGGTGATCCACCAGATGGCCAGCAGGAATGCCCCGCCGATCGTAACTACATCCGGCACGTGACTGAGCGCCGCCCAGGTGCGCGCCGGCAGTGGATCCTGTGGCAGGTTCCCCGGATATCCCAGTTGTTCCAGGGGCACCGGTGAGATGAGCAGAACCGAGGTTCCACCCGCTTCCTCTTCACCGTAGATGTGCTGTACGTATCCGGCAGGGTCGTCTTTCAGACGTTTGCGCGCTTCGGCCAGCATCTCGTCGCGCGAGCCGAAAACGGTGGCGGCTTCCGGGCACGCCGCCGCACAGGCGGTACCACCCTGTTTGCGCGTGGCACACATGTCACACTTGGCGACACGTGGAACCACCTTGGTCCATTCGTAACGCGGAACGCTGAATGGGCACGCCTGCATGCAGTAGCGGCACCCGATACATTTGGCGGCTTCGTAGACCACGGGCCCGTCTGCGGTCTTCTGCAACGCGCCGACGGGGCACACACTCACGCACGTGGGTTGGAGGCAATGCATGCAAAGGCGCCGGACGTAGTAGTCGCCCCGTTCCTGGACAACCGTGTAGTTGTTCGCCGAGAGAACCTTTGCCTGTTCATAATCACCGGTTTGGTTGTGCGCCTGCATGCACGCTTCCACACAGGCGCCACAACCGATGCATCGACTGATATCGACCAAGAGTGCCTTGGTACTCATGATTTACGCTCCCATCTAGTTCATGAGGAATTCCCGGACCAGGCGCTGCCAGTCCTCTGCGGGCAGATGGCGGGCGAAATCCGCCACCGGTTCGCCGCCGTCCTGGAGCACCGAGCCCGAAAGCGCGACCAGTTGCATGTTCAGGCGATCGCGCGCGTCTTCGGTCCAGCGGCGCGCCATCGATCCACTGAGCAGGTTGCGCAGACTCGCCGTCAGGTCGTGTGTCTTCACGCTGAACAGCCAGCCGCGGCCGTACGGTTCATCCGTCGCCAGGCCGGGATGCGCTGCGAGCTGCGGATTCACGTCAACCACTTCACCGGAGACCGGGGCAACCAGGCTGGCGCTTCCGGTTTCCGATTCGAGACGCGCGCTGGGACGTCCCGCTGTCAGCCGGGCACCGATTTCGGGCAGCGACACCGATTTCGCGGGGCCGACGAGGCGGCGCGCAAAATCGTCGATGCCGACGGCAACCGTGTTGGCTGAAAGCGGACGCACCCACGTGTGTCCCAGGTGATAGCGCAGATCTTCGGGCAGCTGGTATCCGCCGACCCACACCGGTTCCGACGGCGCGGACCGCGGCAGAGACACCGCGGGGTTTTCGGCAGCGACTGCAACCGGCGCGTTTCTACGCGACAGAATGAAATCAATCGTCAGAAACACCGAGAGCATGAGAAGAAAGAGAATGACTGTCATGGCACACCTCCTTGTGTGTCGAACCTGACATTCGACATACACAAGGAGTGTGCCGTGGGATTTCGCGAACACATGGTGTGCTGCAACTGCATGATGCTGCAGATGCTTGCGCACACGCTGTGCACACGTCTCAGCAATCGGGGAACAAAGCGAGTTGTGGAGGTTGTCGACACCTGCCAGACACACCGGGGCGCACATGTCGTCCAAGACGATGCAGCGTCGTGGCTTTGCAGGTTGTGGAACCATCCGACACCCCCGTGGCGGGATTCCACAGTTCTGATTTTGAGGTCTGTGCCCGCCAGGTTGGACTCATGATCCGGGGCGGCGGGCCGCGCCGAGGGTCGATGGGGTAAAGCAGTGCCTTACCAATAAAGGATGATCTTATCTGCTGAAAATGTCAACAGGCAGAATCGGCCCGGAGGTTTGTTTTAAGACATTGCAATAATGCAACTTAGCGAGCATCAGGGATTGGGATGCCGCTCCGCCAGCCGTTTCTGGAGCTGGCGGGCCCGGATATTGTCCGGTCTCAGCTCCCGGGCGCGCTGCGCCAGCGATGCGGCGTCAGCAGTTTCTCCGCGTTCGAACTGCAGCCACGCCAGTTCGGCGTGCGCGGTGTCATCCCAGGGAACCAGCGTGCACAGCCGCCGGTACTCCTTCACGGCCGCGTCCCGGTTCCCCGATCGCTGCAGCCACATCGCGTAGTTCTGCAGGATGATCGGATCCGCCGGCGCCAGCTCCGCGGCACGGACGAAATGCGCCCCGGCATCCGTCATGCGTCCACATTGCGCCAGCGCAACGGCGAGGTTCATTTCGACGGGCGCATTGGCCGGCTGTCTGCGCAACAGGTGAGCGTAGGCTCCGACAGCGTCCGGGGCATTGCCCGCATCGAGCATTGCATCTGCGTTTCGTTCCGCGCGATGGAGGTCATAGGTGCGCAGCGCAACCCCCGTGACGGACAACAGCACGATCGCCGTGACAACCGCAAGACTCACGCGCGCAGCCCCCGTCTGGATTCGCTTTCTCGTTTCCACCGCCAGCATCCACGCCGGTACCGCGAGGTAGGGCGCCAGCTTGAGGGCCCGCAATCCGGACGAGCGAATGGCGGTGTTGTCGAAATCCGGCAGCAGCGTGGACAGCGCGATGGACGCGGCCGCCACAGCAGCGCCGACTCGATGCTCACGTGCCATCACCGGAAACAGCAGCAACGGCGCAATGGCGTAGTAGTTCAGCCACATGTGCGCCAGAAATCCCGTGCTCACAACTATCAGCCAGGCCAGCCACGCCTGGTCCCGGCGCTCGTGCCCGCTCACGGCCAGCACCCCCATGATTCCGGCCGCGAGCAACGCCACCGCCAGAGCGGGACGCAGGTCAACCACATCCAGTGTCCGCAACATGTGGCTCGCGCTGACGCCGTTCAGAATGAAGGAACCCGGACCGAACTGCGCCGTGATCTTGGCCACGAAGTCGCTCCACGAACGCCCTCCAAGTGTGGAGAGAAATCCGAACAGTGCGACAGTTGCCACGCAGCTGCCGATGGTTATCCACGCGTGCCGGGCATCCGCCGGTGAATGCGCCTGATGCCGCGCACGCTTCCATCCGGCGGCCGCCAGCGTCGATACCGGCACCAACAGCAGGGCGAACGGAAACAGTTTGATCAGACCTGCAAATGCGATGGCCACTCCCGCCGCCGACGGCCAGCCCCGGCGCATGGCCAGCGCCGCCGCCGCCACCGGTATCCACAGGCCAACGAACGTCAGACCGGGCAGTGCGTATGCGACGAAATCCCACGACGAAAACAGCAACGCGCCGGCTGCAAGGCTTTCTCCCGCGTTCATCTCAAAGGTGAGTCGCAGGATCCATACGACGATCGCCGCGCCCATCACCTGCCACAGCAATCCAAACCACGCCGCGCCCCTTCCGAAGGGGCGGTGCAACGTAGGATCCAGATGACGCAACAGGGCGGAAAACGGCGAACCATTGAATCCGTAGTCCGCCCGGATATCGGTCCAGTGGAGATGTTGTGCGGCGTTGTGTACGTCCTGGCGAAAGGGCCCGATCCGATCGGGGGTGAGACCGCGGGACAGGATACGCTCAGCCTCGCTTCTCACGACACCGGCCGCGATACAGCGTGCGCGCAGGCTGTCGAGGGGCACGTAGGCATCAAAGGGAACCTGCGCGTCGCGCAGCAGATCGATGAAATATGCCCGTTGTGCCCGTGGATCTGCGCGCAGGATGACCATGGGATGCTCCAGGTCGCGCATCGCAACCTGGGGTTCGTCGCGGGCGGCGTTGACGAGTTTCTGAAAGTCGGCGTAGGGAAAGATGTACTTTGCGCCGAGATACTGCTGAACGTTGTTATTGTTGATGAGATTGCCGGCCCGGAGGCTGAGCAGAGCGGCGTTCGTCAGCGCCGCCACCAGGAGCACCGCCCATGCAACACGCAGGTCACGCCGCGAAGAAAAGAGAGCGAGCAGGACGCTCCCCGCAAGCAGCAATACGGCGCACGCGCCGCGATCTCCGACGACCCAATCGTTCACATGGTCATCCCGGGTGCCGGGCAGCTACCACGCGTCTTTGAGCGAGCCGCGCGTCCATTTCTTCTTCGCCGCGGTTGCGTCGGGCTGCGCGTCGTCGGCCGGCTTCGCCTCGGGAGTGCGCTCCATGTAGGCCATGTACATCGGACACGGATCCCAGACGGGAGATCCGCACATGCCTTCCATGGTGCATTCGAAACGCACCAGCGATTCCATGCCCGTCTCCTCGCGGCGGAATCCGGCCTTTACGGTGACGATTCGGTCACACTGCGGGCAACGAAACTTGTCTTCGTGATTGCGGGACTTGGCGGGTGTCACAAACATTGGCCTCCCTGGTCAGCAAGCGTGACCAATGCGGCCAATTGAACTGGGAAGAACGCGACGATTATAGCGCTCCGTCGCCGGCGGGCCAAGCGCTCTGTTGCATTCAGCGGGGAAAAAGCCGGGTTACTGATCCGATCCGGCGCGGCGGCGGTGCGTCATCGTAACCTCGTTGCCCGCCTCGTTGAACCTGACCTCGTCCATGAACGTCCGCAGCAGCAGCAGACCACGGCCGCTCACTTTGAGTAGGCACTCGGGTTGCAGCGGGTCGGGCACGGACGCCATATCGAACCCCTTGCCCTGGTCGGCCACCACGTACTGCACCACGCCCGGTGTCAGACGTTCCACCACGCGCACACGACGGTCCCGGTACGGCGCCATGCTGATGCGTTCCTCGCGCAATCGCGAATACACGGCCGCGCTCTCCTCACGAAGACTCGAATCGAGCTCCAGGTTGCCGTGATCGACGGCGTTGCTGAGTGCTTCCGCAAGCGCGGTGCCGATCTGGAACAACTCGGTGTCGTCGCAGAAATTCATCTGGCGAAGATTTCCCTGCAGATGGCTGATGAGCGCGCTGGGTCCGTCGTGTTCGTATCCGAGAAAAAAAGTTGCTTCACTGTGATCCAGGAGACTGCGCGTGCGTTCGCGGAAGCGGTGCTCCTCGACGGCGGCCATGACCATGCTCATGGCGTCGCACAGATTGTTGCGCAGCATGTTCTTGGGAACGTAGCTCAGCGCTCCGGCTCGCAGTGCGGCGATGGCGGTTGCCTCGCTGCCCCGGGATGTCATCAGGACGACCGGAAGGCCAACGTACTTGCCCCGCACGTGGCGGACCAGTTCGAGGCCATCCATGTGGGGCATGTTCAGGTCGGTCAGAATTGCATCGGGATGATCCTTCTCGATAGCACTGATGGCTTCGAGCCCGTTGCACGCAAACAGCGGTGTCATCCCATGGTCACGCAGGCAGGCTGCGGCGACATCTCGGTCCGCGTCGTTATCATCGACGACGAGAATCTTCTCCATGCCAGCTTTCCTCCCGGGAGTGCTTCATCATAACACAGCCGGCCGCCGCGTGCGGAACCCGGGGAGACAAAGACGGAGGCGGGGGGTCACCCCCCCGCCTCCCTGGGAAAAGAACGACCGACGCCGCCTACTGCGACATCATCATGCGTTTGGCTTCGGCTTCAAGATCCCGGTACTGGGCCTTTTCCACCGTGACGCCCACCCCCTGGATGGCGCCGCCCTGGAACCGGTTGGGAGCCGTGTACTCCTCGCTGACGGCGTCCGCGCTGTCGAAGCCCACACACAATCCGTCGCCGGAGAGCGTGAACTTGCCGGGCTGAGTTCTCATGGTCCCCTGTGCCACCACCGCGTCGTCGACGTACAGCTTCAGCGTTCCCGTCGACTCACCATGCTGGCCGGCTTCTTCGCGCGTGAACTCAACGCCAAATGTGTATTTGCCCGGTTTGAGCGTCGTCTTGGAGATGAACTTCTGTTCGGGCTTGATGCCGAGAAAGTTGTACACGTAGTACAGCTTCTTGTCCTTGATGAACAACGTGTGACCACCGAAACGCGACCCGTGCGCAAAAATCACGCCCGAGCAGTCGGCGTCGGTGATCTCGACATTGGCGAGAATCTTGTACGACCGTCCGCGAATGTTCACAGCCACACCCTCCGGCACCGGAGCAGTGCCGGGATAGTAGAGGTAGCGCTCACGCGGCTTTTCTTCACTCGGGCGCTCGGTCGTAAGAATTTCTGTGGCGCTCCGGTCATCCATCGGGAGCACGAAGTTGGCCTTCGCCTCTTCAAACCACACTTTGATGAGATGTTTGAGCTTGTCGGGATATTCTTTGGCCAGATCCTGCGACTCCGAACGGTCGACGTCGACGTGGTAGAGCTGCCACTGGTCCTGGTCGAAGTGTCCCTTGCCGGTAAGCGGGGCGTGCAGCGCCGACGCCTTCCAGCCATCCTCCCAGATGCCGCGGGTGCCCAGCATGGTGTAGTACTGGCGATGCTTGTGCGTGGGCGCGTCGGGCGTGGCGTCGAACGTGTACTTCATCGACACCCCGGAGAGTGGATACTGCTTCACGCCGTGATACGTCTTCGGCATTTCGAGTCCGCACACCTCGAGAATCGTGGGCACGATGTCGACCGAGTGGTGGTACTGATTGCGCAGCTCGCCGCGCGCCGTGATGCCCTTCGGCCACGAAATGACCATGGGGTCGCACGTGCCGCCCGAGTACTGCGAGTACCGCTTGAACATCTGGAACGGCGTCGAGAACGCCACCGCCCACCCCGTGGGATAGTGGTTGTAGGTGTCCGGGCTGCCCAGCACCTTCATGTACTTCATGTTCTCGGACAGTTCATCCGGATAGCCGTTGAAGAACTTGTTCTCGTTGACCGATCCGTTGGGACTGCCCTCACCGGACGCGCCGTTGTCGGCGCAATAGAAGATGAGCGTGTTGTCCAGCTGGCCGGTCTTGTCCAGATAGTCGATGATGCGGCCCACTTCGTGGTCGGTGTACTCGGAGAAACCGGCGTACACTTCGGCCATGTGCGAGAACAGCTTCTTTTCATCCGCGTTCAGTGACTCCCACGGGCGCACCATGTCGCCCGGGTTGGCCACCGCTTCCGGCATCGGGTTGATGGGTGTCATCTGCGTGCCTGCGGGCATGACACCCCTATCGATCATGCGCTGGAGCACCCAGGTGCGGTAGGCCTCATAGCCGTCGTCGAACTTGCCCTTGTACTTGTCGATGTACTCCTGCGGCGCGTGGTGGGGCGCATGGTTGGCGCCGGGGCACCACCACATGAACCAGGGCTTCGACGGGTTCGTGGCTTTCTGGTCGCGCAGCATCTCGATGGCCTTGTCGGCCAGATCCCTGGACAGGTGGTAACCCTTCACGTAGGGCTGATCGATGAAGCGGTTGTCCTCGACCAGATCCGGGCACCACTGGTTGGTTTCTCCGCCCAGGAAACCGTAAAAGCGGTCGAATCCCATCTGCAGCGGCCACTCCTTGCGGCTCGCACCCGACGAGACATCCTGCTCGGGTACGTCGTGATCCTTGCCCAGCCAGAACGTGCTCCAGCCGTTGTCGCGCAGAATGTCCGCCATGGTCGCGCACTCATCGGGAATGCGCGCATTGGATCCGGGGAATCCCGTTGCGCCTTCGGTGATGCACGCCATTCCGTTGAGATGGTGATTGCGCCCCGTCAAAAACGTCGAGCGCGTGGGCGAACACAACGCGGTGGTGTGCCACTGCGTGTACGTGAGTCCGTTGGCCGCGAGGCGATCCAGCGTGGGCATGTTGATGCGCCCTCCGTACGTGGACCACGCCGCCAGACCGGTGTCGTCGTAGAGAATGATCAGAATGTTGGGAGCACCATCGGGCGCTCGCTTGGGCGTGAACGGTGCCCAGTCAGGTGTAGAATCACGAACATCGAGTTCTATCTTGCCTTTGAAATCTGCTGGTGGCTTGGGCGCTGTGCTTTTCGCCGCGGACGCGCCCGACGTCACAATTGACAGCAATGGAGCTGCAAGTGCAATGCCCGCGGCCACGCAACGTGAATTGCGGGATTTCATACGGGTCTCCTTTGTGTTGATCAGATCTGCGGCTGGCCAGAACGGCCGAGAGACAGTGTAGAAGCTTATTAACAGTCCTGCAACCCCTGCGTGCCCGCGTCTTTCTGCGGCGTCGCCAGGCCATCCCCGCGCCCGCTCGAGCTCAACTTCACATCCGCGCGCGCGACTCCACGCCGCGCGTCCGGAGGTCCGCCGCGATGCGGTCGACCTCCGGGATGGCGTGCTTGAAGAACTTTCGAAACCCACGGCAGAGATAATTCAGGCCGGGCTCGCCATCCACGGTTCGGATGATCCGGTTTTTTGGGCACTCTCCCCAGCAGTCCGTGAGATACGGGCACTGCCGGCAATACGCCGGCAAGCGTTCGCTCTTGGCATACCCGAACTTCACCTGCGTGCGGGAGAAGACGGCATCGCTCAACTCACCGTCGTGAATGTTCCCCACCCTGTGTTCCGGGTAAACGTAGTGGTCGCAGGAATAGACGCTGCCGTCGTGCTCGACGGCCAGCCCCTTGCCGCAAATCTCGCCGTACACGCACAGCTGTGATCCCAGACCCAGGTGTTGCGACACCAGCGTCTCGCAATGGTTGACCATGACCTTGCCGAGATCCCGGCTGCGCCATTCGTCGAAGATCTTGCACAGGAAATAACCCCAGTCATCCGGGTCCACCGACCAGTCCGTGACGATGGAATCGGCATGGCCGGGGCGCGCCGCCGCCTCACCATCCCGCGGCAACTTCGAGGCATCCCCTGTCTGCGGCGCAGTGAGCTCGAACCCCTTGTACTCGACGATGGGGATGAACTGCAGATAGGTGGAGCCAACTTCCCGGCGGAGGAAGCGATAGACGTCCAGAGGCCGCCGGGCATTGAGGCGGTGGACACAGGTCAGCGTATTGAAGGGAACGCCGTGCTTCTTGAGGAGCCTGGCGGCACGAAACACCCTGTCAAACGTCGGCGCGCCACCCTTGGTAACGCGGTAGGCGTCGTGGATTTCACGGGGCCCATCGATGCTCAACCCCACCAGAAACCCGTTCTCCTTGAGAAACGCGCACCATTCCTCGTTGATGAGTGTACCGTTGGTCTGCAGGTCATTCTCGATTTTCTGTGATGGACGGGCGTACTTGCGTTGCAGCGCGACCACTTTGCGGAAGAAATCCAGACCCCTCAGGGTCGGTTCCCCTCCCTGCCACGAGAACACAATCTCCGGCGCGGTTACGCCCGCAATGTACTGCTGAATGAAACGCTCCAGCGTTTCATCGGACATCCGTCCGGCGCCCGGTCCGGCCGGGAGAGATTCTTTGCTCAGATAGAAGCAGTACACGCAGTTGAGATTACAGGTGGAGCCGGCCGGCTTGATCATCACGTGGAAGCGGCGGTTGTCCTGACCCGCCAGCAGCCGGGGTGCATCGTATTTGTCGATAGGCTGTGGAGACATGCTGTGGAGACCGGAACCCGGTGAAGGGTATCCCTGTCATTTGCGGCATGCCGAGATTAGGCCTTCGACATGGCTCGCGTCAAGGCGAGCCGGGCAGATTGAAGGCAGAAATGAAACCTGACGGGGAGAGATTCGACTTCCGCCTTCGCAGAGACGCGATCTAACCCGCCGACTGACGTCGGCCGACCAGGAGATGCGGAAGGGCTCCTTCCACCATGGAAGGAGCCCTTCGTGTCGAATCTCGACCGATGTCAAATAGCGTGGCAGCGATCACTCCTGGTCGCGGTACAGGGATTTGATCTTACCCCAGGTGCTCTGTTCGAGCTTCACCGGCTGACATGTGCACGTTGTGGCACAGAGATGAATTTTCGCTGGCTGCACGCCACAGTTGAGTAGAACATCAAAACAACACTGGTTTCCGGGCGTCACCGACGCATTGGCAGACACGCAAATCCACCCGTCAAAGAACCCCGGCGGGAGCGGATTGGGAGCGGGGCCATCGGGCAGTCCTGCAACGGTGGTTACCAGTGTAACCGACCACCCCGAGCACACTCCGGCCAACGACCACGACACGCCACCCGGATCCGGGCAGTTGGTGATGATGTGGATGTACGACGTTGGACCACCCGGGCAGACCTGCAACGTTCCAATGTGATAGTTGGCCTGCCCGGTTCCACCGGGACCACTCCACATGACATCGACGTTGCCGGCCCAGAAGAGATCGGGCGGGCATAGGCTGGCAACCGCCGACGAAAGCCCCCCCGTGGGCGACCCACCGCCAAAGGGCGTGATACGATCGGCACTGGGTGGAAGGTCGCCCAGCGAGACATCGTACGTAATGTCGAAGAAACTGTCGGGCGCCAGCGGCGGAACATTGAACGTGCCGATTGACCCAAAGTCCGGCACGAATGCGCCGAACTCCTGCGAATGGATTTCTCCGCTCGCGCTGCCCGACGGCCCCGTATCAGGATTGTGGAACTGCAGATGGAATGTGACCATCGAGCCGTTTGTCTCCCAGTGACAATCCGATAGCTCAATTTCCGCCGCAGCGGGGAGAGCCAGAATACCGAGGAGACACGCTACGACGACCGCAAACAGGTACTTCTTCGCAATGAGCGACATGGCACAGCCTCCAACGTTTGCAGCCGCACATCAATGCGATGTGCGAACGGTGAGACAGCATTGTGCAGAGCAGAAGAAGCGATTTGGGTAGTAATGCAGTATACCACGCGCACCGGTTCCTGTCCACATGACAATAGACGGCACTCTCGGCCCCCGGTGCCACTAGAACTTTCCGCTGTCCACGTCCTGGATGAACTTGATCAGTCCCTCGACGTACGTCTTCTGGTCGTCATAGAGACACAGATGTGAGCCGTTGGGACAGCAGAGAAATGAGCAGAAATCCGCCGCTTGCGGGTATTCGCCTAGCGATTGAAACCCACGATGAATTTCCAGTCGGGAACGTCCCCCAGCCCGATCTTCGCTTCCAGATAGATCTTCGGGGTGAGATCGATACCGCCCAGAATGCTGCCGCCGACCTTGGTGTCACTGCCGCTATTCCAATCGAACCAGTTCAGCGTAACGCCGCCACCCACGTAGGGCGCAAGATCAGAACTTGTCTTGAAGTTGTAATGGAGATCCAGATTGCCGGCAATCATGGTGACGTCGCCGAATCCGGCCTCAGCGCTGGGAACGATGACGAAGTCTTCGGCGATGGGGTGGCTGCGGAAATGCACGCCAATCAGGAAATCATCCGGATCGACGGACAGGCCGGTCTGCAGGCCGACACCGGCCAGGGCTGGCGATACGGCAACCGCGCCCAGGATCAGAGCAGCAACGAGACTCAGGGATTTCTTCACGGGGCTACCTCCCGGCAGTTTGCGGCCCGGCAAATTGTCTGGAGTGATTCACGATCCCCCACTCTATCACGATACAAAGATTGTGCACTACTTTTTGTCGGCACGTGGACGCCCACGATACTTTTCGTACAGCGCCAGATGCTTGTTGTCCAACGGCACCTCTTTCCCTGCAATGATCAGATGACGAATCTGCGTGCGAATCGCCAGTGGGCTGCCGTCCGTCACGATCACATTGGCAATCTTCCCCGCCTCGATCGAGCCGAGTTGCTTGTCGACGCCGAGAATTTCCGCCGGCCACAGTGTCACGGCTTTCAACGCATCGTCTTCCGACAGACCGAAGCCGGTGGCCATTTCTGCTTCGTAGGGAAGCGTGCGGTCCCCGTGTGGACCATTGGGACCGCCTCCACCCCCACCGGTGGAAATTGCAATCTGGACGCCGGCCTTGAGCAGATCTTCCGGGGTGGTGAACGGAAGATCGTAGGGATCGTCTTCCTCTGCCGGCACGCTCTGCGTGCGTCCCAGAATCACCGGGATGTGCTTGCTCGCGAGCAGGTCGCTCACTTTGGCGGCGTCCCGGCCGCCGGCCAGAATCATGCGCAGTCCCATGTCTTCCGAGAATGCGACGGCGGCTTCGATGTCCGCCTTCTTGTCGGCCTCGATGATGACGGGCTTCTTGCCGTCGATATACTCCGCGAGTGCCGCCAGCTTGGGGTTCGCATCCGCGCGTGACCCCTTCGCGGACATTGCCTTCGCGTAGTGCTTCGCGGCATCGAACCAGTCGCGCAGTTCGTCCTGCTTCTTCTGCGCCGCCTCCTTGGCGTCGTTGTAGGGCGTTTCTTTCACCGTGAAGGTGGCAAAATCGAACCGGCGCGTCACGATGCCGGGCCACGAGATCGCCAGCGCGATGGTGTTGTCGATCGCCATCTCCGGTTCGGTCCAGCCGGCGAGATTGACCAGCGCCACCTGTCCCGCAATCACGCCCTCACGCCGCGTTCCCGGCACCACCAGCACGTGCGTGATACCGTTGGCGCGCGTCACGGGAATGACTTCGCTGGCCGGGTGAATGGCCGTGGCCGCGGTGAGGTTGGGGTTGTACATCCCCATTTCGCTTTCGTCGTCGGTGGCCGCCACCGCATCGACTTCGTCCAGGCCTTCGGTGGTGTTGGCATCGAACAGTCCCGGATACACGTGCAGGCCGGTGGCGTCAAGGCGCGCGGCGCCGTCCGGGATGGCGGCGTCTGCTCCCACGGCGGTGATGACGCCATGGTCGATGACCACGCGGCCCACAAACGGGGCGCCCGTGACCGGATGGATGGTTCCACCGTCAATCACCAGCGCCTGCGCCATCGCCCACGCCGGCACGACGGAGGCAAGAACCATCAGGGTGAGGCACACAATCGATTGCTGGATGCGCTTCATCGCAGATCCTCCCGGCAGCTGTAGGGTGCATCGGCCCAGCGCACTTCCGGCGACGGTGCCGATTGGTCGCCCGCGTCGGCACGATCCATTCCGCCCGACGACTTCTTGTCCTCGCTCTTCGCTTTGCCCTGCATCTTTTCTTTGAGGCTGGCAATCATGGTCTGGCGCGCGGCGTCCGCATCGCGATCAAAATAGAGATCGCCGTCCACGAACGTCTTCTGCACCACGGAGTGGATGGCCAGCGGATCACCGTCATAGAGCACCAGGTCGGCGTCCTTACCCACGTCGATCGAGCCCACCCACGGGTCGATGCGCAGCTGTTTGGCGGGATTGAGCGTCACCATCTTGAGCGCGGCGATGGGATCCATGCCGCCCCACTTGATGCATTTGGCGGCTTCCTGATTGAGGTGGCGCATCTCCTCCTCGCTGTCGGAGTTGATCGACACCAGCACACCCCGTTCCGTCATGAGCGCGGCATTGTAGGGAATGGCGTCGAAGGCCTCCATCTTGTAACCCCACCAGTCGGAGAAGGTGGAGCAGCCCGCACCGTGCTTCGCGATTTCGTCGGCGATCTTGTAGCCTTCGAGCACGTGCTGCAGCGTGGCCACGTGGAAACCGAAGTCCTCCGCGGTCTGCATGAGCTGCAGAATTTCGTCGGCACGGTAGCAGTGCGCGTGCACCAGTCGCTTGCCATGCAGCACTTCCACCAGTGCCTCGAGTTTGAGGTCGCGGCGCGGCAGTTCGGGCTTGATCCCGTTGCGCGGACCGGCCTTGTACACGGCCCACGACTTTTCGTAGTCCTGCGCCTGCGTAAACGCGTCGCGGATGACGTCCATGACACCCATGCGCGAACCCGGATACCGCGCCGGAATCCCGGTCGGGTTGTAGTTGGACCGCTTGGGGTTCTCTCCCAGCGCGAACTTGATCCCCGGCGGTGCGCTCTTGAACTTCAACCCTTCGGCGTCCGCACCCCAGCGCAGTTTCACCACCTGGTTCTGCCCGCCGATGGGGTTGGCGCTCCCGTGCAGCAGGTCGGCGCTGGTCACGCCGCCCGCCAGCGCGTGATAGATGTCGATATCGTCGGGATTGACCACGTCACCCACCGCCACCATCGACGTCACGCTCAGGGTTCCTCCGTTGACGCCACCTTCGATCGCAATGTGCGAATGGCAGTCGACGATTCCCGGAATCAGCGCGCCACCCTTTGCATCGATCACCTCGGCGCCCGCCGGAATCTTCACGTCATGACCCACCGCGCGGATCTTGCCGCCCGACACCACTACCGTGCCGTCGTCAATGGTGGGACCGGACACCGTCCACACCTGTGCGTGGGTGATGGCGTAGGTTCCCATCTTCTTCGCCGGCCCCTGGAACTGCCGGAGCGCGGCGCGCAGTTCCGCCACGGGAATCTCGGATTTCTTTTCCTTTTCGGCGCCGGCACCGGGTTCGGGCTTCGCCTTCAGAACGCCGCTGACATCCATCTGCATGGGTCCGGCACTCAACGAGCCCGACATCTTCTCGCCGTCCACCGTGAGCGACCACGACGCCGTCACCGAGCGTCCGCCGAATTCACGCGTGGTCTTGAAGCGCAGCAGCGTCCCGCTCATGCGTCCCTCGTCCATGGTGGTTTCGCCGTTTTCGCTCGTAATCTTGCCTTTGACCTTGCCGTCTTTCGCCATGGTGATGTCGGCGGTGGACTCGCGCGATCCGCGCGGGGACTGCACCGTCAGCGTCCAGGTGCCGCTGACATCGAATGCGGGCGCCTCCGTCGGGCCCTCATCCTTGTGCTCCTGGTACAACCGGCCGTCCACGAACACCGCGCTCACTTCGGCGCCATCCGCCCACGGCCAGTCGGAAGCCAGCACCACGTTGGCGATCTTTCCCTTCTCGATGGTGCCGAGGCGGTTGGACAGACCCATGATGGCGGCCGCACTGGATGACAGCGCGGCCATGGCGTCTTCGTTGCTGAGGCCGTTGTCGACGGCGGCGCGAATGCTTTCGAACACATCCGAGGTGCTGGCCAGACCGCCGGAGTAGAACGCGAAAGGAACCTTCGCGGCGGCCAGCGCGGCCGGCGTGGTGGGCGCCAGACGGCGGTGGATCAGCGTGCGCAGCGGCGTGTCGGCATCCGGGTCGCGGTTCTTTTCTTCCTTCGGCCAGTTGAGATCCACCAGCACCGGAGTCTTTGCGCCACGCAGTGCATCCACGCGGTCATACGCGCCCTGACCACCGTACACGATGGCCTGCACGCCGGTGGTCTTCTCCAGCGCCAGCGCGCGGTCGATTTCGCGGCCGAGATTGGCGGGCATCAGGAACGGCGTCCTGCCGGCGATCGCGGTTTCCAGCGGATCCAGTGCACGATCGAACTCCGGCCGCACGCGTCCCACCGGGTCTTTCGCGTAGGTTGCTTTCACCTTTGTATAGTGATCGACATCGAGGAAAACCTGCTTGATGTAGGCAAGCACGCCCATCAAGGAACCCGGGAAGGTTCGCAACGACCCGGAACCCTTGAAATTCAGGCGCTGTGCGACCGGTGTCGCCAGCACCGCTTCGCGGTCGGGGTTGTCCACCAGGTTGATCAGGGCCGCCTGTCCCGCGAAGATGCCGGTCTCCGGCGACGTCACTGCCGACGTAAAGCC
>OBLQ010000357.1_pt1 | contig 17423 bp, 19 predicted proteins | sample 1519881 | NCBI WGS metagenome assembly OBLQ01 (sample SAMN01911456, study PRJEB22533) | soil metagenome | biome: Soil | place: Malaysia | collected 2012-04-30 | depth DG_metagenome m | reverse complement strand
ACTGCTCGGACTGGCGATCTTCGTGGCGCTGGGGACCTCGTTGCTGGTACTGCGGTTGGAACACCGGCGGGTCAGGGAGATCCGGGAGCATCTGCACCTGATCGACCAGAATATCCACATCGCCACGCTGCTAGCGGACCGCACCATCGCGGATATCACCCATTCGCTGTGCCGCTATCTTGGGGTGCGGCGCGAGGAAGTTCTCGGGCAGCCGTGTGGAGCACTGTTCGGTGAAGATGAATGCGTTCTGGTCCCGGATGAGGCGTGGAACGTGGCGGCCAGCGGCATGGTCTGGGAGGCCGATCTCGAACTGCCCATATCCGCCTTCGGCGGCAGCTGGGCGTCGGTCGCCATCCATCCGGTGGCGAACCGGGCAGGTGTAACGACCGGCTTCAAGGTGATTCTGACCGATATCACGCACGAGAAGGAGGTCGAACGTCTCTCGCAGGTCGATCCGCTGACCTCGCTGTACAACCGGCGTCATTTTCACCAGCTGTTCGACCAGCAGATTCGGCTGGCCCGCCGTAATCGGCAGCTGCTCGAGTTTGTTATTTTCGATATCGACTACTTCAAGGAGTACAATGACAGCCTTGGCCATCCCGCCGGCGATCTTCTGCTGCAGCGGATTGCCGGTACGCTACGGGAAATCCTGCGTCGTCCCGACGACTATATCTTCCGGCTGGGTGGCGACGAGTTCGGTGTGTTGCTGTCGCTTGCCAGTGATGCCGGTCGGGCCGGCGAATATGCCGAGGTGATCCGTCGGCAGATTGAGTCCATGGATATCGAGCATCTGGCCAGCAAGGCCGGGGCACATGTGACGGCTTCCGTCGGAGGCGTGGTCTATGTCGGGGAGTCGATTCCGGGAGCGGAGGTTATTTTTGCCGATGCCGATGCCGCCCTCTACGAGGCGAAATCAAAGCGTAACTGCGCTGTCGTGCGCAATTACGCTGACTGACCTACGGCAGGTCGAAGAGCAGTAGCTCCGCGGCCTTTCCATCCTTGAACTCAAGACTCGTTTCGGCCTCGATATAGGCGCCGTCGCCAGCCTGCATGGCCATGCCGTTCAGACGTAACTCTCCGCGTGCCAGGTGCACATAGGCCTTGCGGCCCGGTGCGATGGCCTGCGTCAGTGGTGTGGCGGCATCGAGACGGGCGATGTAGAGGCGGATATCCTGATGGATCGGAATGCTGCCGTTATTGCCATCGGGGGAGACGACGAGCCTCAGGCTGTTGTGCAGCTCCTCATCCGGGAAATGCTGCTGGCTATACCGGGGCGGATAACCGCGACGGTCCGGCAATATCCAGATCTGCAGGAAGCGAGTGCGTTCGGTCTTGTCCGGATTGAACTCACTGTGCGTCACGCCCGTTCCTGCACTCATTCGTTGCACCTCGCCCGGGCGGATCACCGAGCCGTGGCCCATCGAATCGCGATGTTCCAGCGCGCCCTCCAGCACCCAGGAGATGATCTCCATGTCGCGGTGCGGATGCGTGCCGAAGCCCTGGCCCGGCTCCACCGTATCGTCGTTGATGACGCGCAGTACCGAGTGCCCCATGTGTTGCGGGTCGTAATAGTCGGCGAAGGAGAATGTGTGCCACGAGTGCAGCCAGCCATGCTCGGCATGTCCCCGTTCGTTGGCCTTGCGGATACGGATCATGCTCGCCTCCAGGTATCAATCGACATACGGCCCGCGTTGGCGGATCGGTTCGTGGTGCGGGGCGCCGAAGCACCACATCAGCCGCGCAGCCTCGGTTGCCGCGATGGATAGCTCGGTTTCATTCTCGACCAGCAGCGCCTGGCCGGCGGTTGCCGTCTGCCCGCCCGCATCGATTTCACCTTCGACGACATAGACGAAGCCGCGGAAACCGGCCGGAATGGTGCGCGTCAGACTTGCGCCCGCCGGTATGGCGATATCGAGGTATTCGACCGGGGTGTGCAGGCGTATCGGTGAGCCGTTGCCGACGATGCTGCGGATGCGCACACCGTTCTCCGCATGCTCGGGAATCTCGTCAGCCTGTAGCTGCTGGTAGCCAGCCGGCAGCGATTTCAGCCGTTGCGGCAGGTTGATCCACAGCTGGATGCCGGCCGCGTGACCGTCGGGAAACTCCGAATGCACGATGCCGGCTCCCGCCGTGAATCGCTGGGCACCACCCGCATGTACCGTGCCGCGGTTGCCGAGGTTGTCGGCGTGTTTCATGCCGCCGGCGAACAGGTAGGTGATCGCCTCGAAACCGCGGTGTGGATGGTCGGGGAAGCCGCCCGTAACAATATCGAAATGATCCCACAGTACGAAGGGATCGAAATTCAGCAGGCCGTGGACGGGCATGAGCCGCCGGACGGTGACGCCGTCGCCCTCGGGAACGGAGGGTGCCGTTTGCAGCCTGATACTCATCTCTGCTCTCCTGCTTTCCGGTCGCTTGTCAGCCGACCATTACTGTCGGTCGTGTTGGCTATCCTCATACGGCTGCTTCCACGCCGAGACCGTAGCTGTGCATGGCGAGGCTGCCGAAGCCCCAGCCGGTATGCAGGCGCTGCAGCCTCGCCTCGCCTGCCATGCCGAGAATCACCAGCAACGGCAGGTAATGGTCGAGGGTCGGTACCGCCTCGCGGCCGTGTGGCAGTTGCCAGGGGTTGCACAGCGCCTCGGTATCCCCTTTGGCAATGGCATCGTCCACCGCATCCATGAATGCCGCGGCCCAGGGGGTTGCCTCATTCTCTCGTGCCCGCCAGTCGATGCGGCCGAGGTTATGGCTGATACCGCCGGAACCGACGACCAGCACACCGTCGTCCCTGAGCGGCGCCAGCTTGCGGCCCAGTTCGACATGCCAGACCGGACCGCAGCCGGTGCACAGCGACAGCTGGAAGACCGGAAACGTCGGCTCCGGCCATGCCGCTCGCAGCGGTACCCAGACGCCATGATCGAGCGGCCGGGCGGATTCGGACGCCTCGACGCCCAGTGCCACCAGCCGCTGCTCCAGCCAGGAGGAGAGCTTTCGATCCTGTAGCAGCGGCCAGCCGAGCCGGTAGAGGTGATCGGGGAAGCCGTAGAAATCGTGCTGGATGGCCGTGCTGCTGCTCCATTCCGGTTGAGTGGTCTCCCAGTGGCCGGAAAGGCAGAGAACCGCCTTCGGTACAGCCGGCAGCCAGCCGGGCAGGGCGGCCCAGAAATCCGTCGTCGCATTACTCTCGACTGCGAAGGTCGGGGCCGCATGTGCCAGGAATATGGCCGGCATCGTCCGCATCAGGCGATGGCCTCTCCCAGGGCAGGGTAGTCGGTGTAGCCGTGGCCGTCGCCGCCGTAGAAGGTGGCGACATCGGGTGCGTTCAAGGCCGCATCCTGCCGGAAGCGGGCCACGAGGTCGGGATTGGCCAGGAACGGCACACCGAAGGCGACGGCATCGGCACGCCCTTCGGAAATGGCCGCCTCGGCGCGTGCCCGGTCGTAGCCGGCATTGGTGATGTACGTGCCTTGCCAGAGCTTGCGCAGTTCGGTGAGGTCGAAGGCGGGACCGGCCGCCCCCGGTGCATCTTTGCCCATCTCGGTGATGTGCAGGTAGGCGAGCCCGAAACGGTTCAGCTCTTTCACCGCATGCGTGAATGTGGCCCGCGGATCGGAGTCGTGCATGTCGTTGAAGGGGTTGAGTGGGGCCAGGCGGATGCCGACGCGGTCGGCGCTCCAGGCGCCGCACACTGCCTCGGTGACCTCCAGCATGAAGCGGCAGCGATTTTCGATGGCGCCGCCGTAGCGGTCATTGCGCCGGTTGCTGCCATCGCGCAGGAACTGGTCGATAAGATAGCCGTTGGCGCCGTGGATCTCGACACCGTCGAAACCGGCTGCCTTTGCATTGGCTGCGCCTGCAGCGTACTGCCTGACGACGGCGGCGATCTCCTCTGTTTCGAGTGCACGCGGCGTTTCGAAGGGCTGCATGCCCTGGCCGGTGAAGGTCTCCCCGTTGGGGCGGATGGTCGAGGCCGATACCGGCGCCGCGTTGCCCGGCTGCAGCGACGGATGCGAGATGCGGCCGACATGCCAAAGCTGCAGGAAGATGCGGCCTCCCTTGGCATGCACGGCATCGGTGACGGTTTTCCAGCCGGCTATCTGCTCCTTCGAGTGAATGCCCGGCGTGGCCGGATAACCGACACCCTGCGGGGATATCTGCGAGCCTTCGGTAACGATCAGGCCGGCGGTCGCGCGCTGGACGTAGTACTCGGCCATCAGGGTATTGGGGATGGTATCGGGTGCCCGGTTACGGGTCATCGGCGCCATCACCATCCGGTTGGGAAGGGTAAGTGCGCCGAGTTGGAGTGGGGAAAAAAGATTGTTGCTCATTGCTTTGTCGTTTCCTTTTCTGTGGTTGGGATTGTCGGGATATCCAGAGCGGTCATCTCCGCCTCGGAGAAAAACTTGTTGCCGGAAATCATGCTGGAGGCCAGGCCACGTTTCTCGACCAGGTCATGCAGCGCCAGTGCGGTGAGATGGGCCAGTATGAACAGGGCGATCAGTAGAGCGCTCCATTCGTGAATCTCCGCCAGCCACGCCGGTGGCCAGCTGTTGGCGGGCAAGTGCTCGTGCCCGGCATGGGCCTGTACAGCCGGGACGACATCGCCGCCGAGCAGATACATGGCCGCGCCGCTGATTACCTGCACGGACGCGAACAGGAAGAAACCCGTGTAGGCGAGGCCGGCCAGCGGATTGTGCGCGAAGTAGAGCGGACATTCACCCCTGCAGCCGCCCAAGTAGTAGCGGATCGTCGCTGTCGCTAGCCGCAATTGCGCTTGCGTGTGCGGAACGACATCGCGCCAGGAGGACGCTCCCTCACCGTGTGCGAGGTAAGCGAGGCGGATGAGCAGCGAGGCAGCGAAAAGAAAGCCGATGCTGGCATGCACATCCATCAGCGTGTCGGTATGCACCTTGCTGATACCTAGCCATTCGCGTCCGAACAGCACGGCGCCGAGCGGCAACAGCAGGATGATGGCGCCGGCATTGATCCAGTGGGTGAGGCGGACGACGCCGTCCCAAACATGGACCGGCCGGTAGTGGATAGCCATCGTCAGTCGACGCTCTTCAGGCGCAGCACCCCGATTCCCATCAGCAGCATCGAAGTGATGATCGAGATGGCACCGATAGGCGTCAGCGCGCCGGCCCAGCCGAAGCCCGCTCCGGCCAGATAGAGCATGCCGGAGTGGAACAGGGCGCCGACGATGAGCAGTACCGAAACCGTTTTGGCGATCCAGGCATCCAGCGCCAGCCGGCACAACAGGTAGCCGATGGCGATGTTGAGGAAGCTTTCCAGGTTGCCGTGTGCATGTGCGGCCTTGAGCACGGCGTGCTGGCCCGATTTCATCCAGGCGCCGAGCTGGTCTGGTGGCAGCTTGAACTTGTTGGCCAGATAGAGGCCGAGGCAGAGAGTTGTGATGAAATAGAAGAAACCGAATGCCATGTTTTTCTTGCCGATCATGATTGTCCTCCTGTGCGGTTGATGTTGGAAATGCCCGTATAAAAGAGTGTCAGCGTGTCGAGCAGGTCGGCCTCGAGCTGTTCGAGCGGATTGCGCTTGAGGCTTAGCGGATGGTTGTAGCGAAGCAGGGACTGATGCAACAGGTAGGCGGTGCGCTGTGCATCGAGCGGCGCGACCTCGGCGGCGGCGATGCCGGCTTCGAGAATTGCAGCCATGGCGTCGATCACCTTCTGTTCCTGTTGGAATAGCAGTTGCGAGTGGTGCGAATCGATCGCCTGAACCAGTTCGTGCAGATGGCGAGAATCGACCGCCCGGGCATATGAAAGGCGCAAACGTGCCAGCAGGAATGCCGACATTTTTTCACAAGTTCTGAATTTCTTTGCCGCGGCGTCTATGCCCTGTTGTAGTTTCAGGTCGAGAAAACGCGACATGGATGCGGCGGCGATGGCCGATTTGCTGTCGTAATGGCGATACAGATTGCCGACGCTCATGTCGCAATCGGCAGCAATCTCCGCCATGGTCGTCTTGTTGTAGCCGTAATCGGCGAAGCGCCGTTCGGCCACATCAAGAATCTGCGATGCCACCTCGGATATCATGGGCGGGAGTATAGTTGGGTGAATAATGAATGCAATATCATTTCGTTCACTATTCATCCATCAAGGTTGCGCAATCCTCTCAGGCCGGGGAAGCCTCTCGCTGCATATTGGCAATGTGGTTCGCCAGCACGTTGAATTTGACAGGCTTGAACAGCAATTCCGTGTTCAGGCTGCCGGCTTTCAGCAAGGCTTCATCCTCGCCATAGGCGGTGAGGATGGTGATCGGGATCGATTTGCCCAGATCGCGAATCTTTTGCGCGAGTTCCAGACCATCCATCTCGGGCATCTTGAAGTCGCTGAGGATGAAGTCCGCCTGCCACTCGATCGAATGCAGCAGATCGAGCGCCTGTTTGCCGTGGATGGCCGTCGAAACCTTGTGCCCCATCCGTGTCAGCAATGCTTCATGCACACGCAATACTTCAGGGGCATCCTCAACCAGCACGATATGCCAGGGGGTATGCTTGACGACAGCCGGCATGACGGGTTCAGGCGATGGTGCGGGAGCGGCTGCCTTGGCCTCTGATTCACTGTCGGCAGGAGGGAAGTAGAGGGAGAAGCGGGTGCCCTTGCCCGGCGTGGATGAGACTTCGATATCGCCGTGGTGCCAGCGCACGATGCGCCTCACCATCGACAGACCGAGGCCGGTACCACCGCACTCCTTGCGCGAGGTCCAGAAGGCGTCAAAAATCCGCGGCAGGTTTTCTTCGGGGATGCCGATGCCATTGTCGCTGACCCGGATGCACAGCGCCGGCCGGCCGCGTCTGGCAAACATGTGTTTCGGATCGGGGAATGCCTCGACCACGATACGGCCGGCATCGCGGATGGCCTGCGCAGCATTGTTGACGAGATTCAGCAGCACCTGTTCGATCTGGGCAGTATCGCCCATGATTTCGGGCAACTTGTCGGCAATGCGGCAGTCGAGCTGGACGTTGGCGGGAAGGCGTACCCGAGCCAGTTTGACCGTTGCTTCCAGTCCATCGGCAAGCCCGATTTTCTGCTGCTCTCTGCTGGCGCCCTTGCCAAGTTGCAGCAGTTGCGTCGTCATATCGCTGCCCCGTTCGCTGGCGCGAACGATCAGCTCCAGTCCATCGCGCATTTTCTCATCGCTGCAGGCCAATCGCATCATCTCCGCTTCGCCCATGATGCTGGCAAGTACATTGCGGAAATCATGGGCCAATCCGGACGACAGGGCCGCCACATAGCCCTGCATCTGTGCTTCCTGCAGTTCGTGGTAATAGCGTTCGCTTTCGGTGATGTCGCTGATGAAACAGACCCCCAGGGTTTTGCCGCCGATGTGGGTTACCGTGGTTTCGCACATCAATTGCAGGGAATGACGGCCCTTGGAAGGTGCCCGGACATAAGTCCGGCTCAGCGTCGGCAGCTCCAGAATCGTGTTGTAAAGCGAATCAAGGCAGGCCCGATCCAGTTCTTCCCCGTCTTCGTGAATGCACAGCCTCTTGCACGGCTGCCCCGGCAGCTCGTCAATGGGGATGCCTGTTATCTTGGCCATGGCCGGGTTGGCGTGGACGATGCGGGCGCCATCGGCTGATTCCTCGTAAGTGAACGCGGGAGTTGGCACATCGATCAGCAGACGTGAGGAAGCTCTGTCGGCGAAGCGTTTTTCCTCGATTGCCATCAGTGTTCGGCGAATGATGATCTTGGCGTAAGTCGAAATGTAGAGCAGGCCCAGGATTTCCAGTCCGAGTACGGTCCAGTCATCGGGGAGGTTCAGAATGAGGGGCGTCAGGATGGCCAGAACCAGTAGCGAAATGACGGACAGTATCTGGGTGTAGATGAGCATCTGCTGGCCGTAACGGAGCCCATTGCCGAAAATGACGCTTAGAAACAGGAAAAATGCCGGGCTGGCATGGCCGCCGTCGTTGAACATGGCAAGTGAAATCAGCATGCAGTCGACCAGCGGCATGGCCAGCAGGCGGAGAGGGGAACGCGGGTATTGCGGAATATGCCAGAAGATGGCCAGCAGATTGATGCCGATGTATCCGGCAACGATGGCTCCCGTAACACGGCCAAAGTCGGCGAAGAACTGGCCGTGAATGGCAATATAGGCATAAAAGACGAACGCGAGGATGATGCGTAGCCACCCCTGCTGCTGCTGAAGTTCGCATGGTCCGCCGTGAGGGATCATGTCGTGATTGACCAGCTCTTCGAAGGCGAAAGTCCGCTTTGTCATCGTCTCCCCTGATTCAGCACATTTAGATGAGAATGCCGAATATGGCAAGGTGGTGTTCCCCGATGGGCACAACAAGTTGGGCCGTCTATACTGTTGAGCAGAGGGACGGAGTAGTTGCAAATGGAGCCGAATAGCGCCGGTTATTCACATGGGCATCAATGGGGCATGCGGGTCGGCATCGAGATGGTCGCTTCGACGATGTTGGGGTTGGGGGGCGGTTTCCTTCTGGATCGGTGGCTGGATACCCGGCCACTGTTTCTGATTCTATTCGCCATATTCGGTATGGCCGCCGGTTTTCTCAACCTTTATCACGTTATGGTGAATGACCGCGGCGACTCCGGTTCGCCCGAGGGCAGGTCATGAGTATCGCTCAATCCGAACCGATGGAGTCACTACGGGTCATCGTTTATCACGAACTGCATGTTGTCGGGGTGGACCTGTCGATCTCCAATACCGTGCTGTTCATGTGGCTGGCAGTCCTGGTGAGTTGTGCGGTGCTGCTCTGGATGACATCGCGCTTGAAGACGGTGCCGGGCAAACGCCAACTGCTGGCCGAGATGCTTTACGGGTTCATCGCCCGGATTGTGGACAGTAACATCCGGCAGGGTGGCGAGCGTTACTTGCCGGTCATGTTTTCACTGTTTGTTTTCATCCTTTCCTGCAACCTGATCGGACTACTGCCCGGGGCGTTCTCGCCGACTGCGCAGATTGCCGTCACCGGCACGTTGGCGGTCGGGGTATTCGCCTACGCCACTTGGTTGAGATTCCATCTGCATGGCTGGCGTTTTTTTATGACGTTCGCGCCGCGCGGTGTTCCCATACTGATTCTGCCGCTGTTGATCCCGATCGAACTGCTGTCGTTTCTGGCAAGACCCGTCACGCTGGCGGTTCGTCTGTTCGCCAATATGACTTCGGGCCACACTGCATTGGGGGTGTTGGCCGTGCTGGGATTCGCCGCGCCCTGGTTTCTGCAGTGGTTGCCGCTCGGCTTTACCGCGGTGCAGATTGTTCTGGAGTTCATCATTGCCTTTATTCAGGCCTATATTTTCGTGACACTGGCTTGCGTCTATATTGATGACGCACTGACCGTGCATTAAGGAGAGAAAAATGGATGCAGCAGCAATGGTTCCGATCGGCATGGGGCTGGCCGCTGCCGGAATGGCCGGGGCCGGCCTGGGTATCGGATTGATATTCAGCAAAATGATCGAGGCGGTGGCACGCCAGCCCGAGGCCGAGCCGATGCTGTCGAAATATGCCTGGATCGGCTTTGCCCTGGTGGAGACGATCGCCCTTTATGCACTGGTAATTGCCTTCATTATCATGGGGCAGGCCTGAAGGAGACGGCGTCCATGCCGCAGTTTGATACCTCGTTTTTTGTTCCGGAGGTTATCTGGACGCTGCTGTCGTTCATCGTTTTGTTCCTGCTGCTGAAAAAGCTCGTGCTGCCGCGCCTGACCCGTATGCTGGAGGCGCGTTCGCAGCTGATCGAGAATGAAATCAATGCGGCCAGGCAGCAGCATGAAGAGGCCGAGAAACTGCACCGCGAATACGAGCAGAAGCTTCAGGATGTCGAGCGTGAGGCGAACCAGCTTTTCCTGGAGGCGGATCGTCGGATTCTCGAACATCGCGAGCAGCTCATGCGCGAATGGCAGAAGGAAATGGAGCAACGGAAAAGGCAGTTTCATGAGGATGCAGAGGCGGCCAAGCAGCAGGCATTGCGCGAGATACGCAACCAGACTGCCGCAATGGTGATCGAGGCGACGGAGAAGTCCATTCATCGGCAACTGGATTCTGAGGCGGCCGAGCAAATGGTCGACGAGGCCATCGAGACCATCGGGCAGTCGCTGAAGAAACAGCCTCCCAATTAAGTGCGGCTAGCCGAAGCGGTAATGTTTCCGTATGTCGGCAGTGATGTTCCACCGGCAGGACATGCCGGCGGGAAACGTCACCAGTTCGCCCGCCTGAATCCGGACAGGTTCGCCTTCTTGCGGCGTGATTGTGGCGGAGCCTTGGAGAATGAAGCAGGTTTCCTGTTCGCCATAGGTCCAGGGAAATTCGGCAACGCCATGTTCCCAGACGGGCCACTGCTCGACACCGAGCGCGGCAAGTTGCGCCGCATCGGGATGTTCAATCCGTATCATCGGTTTCTCCCGCAATATCCAGCACCAGTTTGCCGGTCATATGGCCGCTTTCGAGGCGGCGATGCGCTTCGGCGGCTTTCTCCAGCGGCAGGACATCGCTGACGAAAACGGTCAGCAGGTTGTCGTCAAACAGCTGCCGACACTGATCGAGAATCGCCGCCTGATGTTCGGCGGCATCCCGCAGTCCCAGTACCATGGGGGCGAGCATCAGCTCCTGCGATACGCGGATATTACGCAACCGGATGGTTTTCCAGTCCGTCTGCTCCGGTACCTGCAAGATGGTGACCAGATCGCCGTAAACCCGGATGGCCGGGATCAACTGGTCGAAGGCAGCGCCTCCGACGGTGTCGAAAGCGATATCGACGCCGGCACCCTCCGTCCAGTCGAGCAGTGCCGCGGTGATATCCTGCCTCTTGTAGTTGATTACTAGGTCGGCCCCCAGTTCCCTGACGAAAGCCGCCTTCTCATCCGAGCTGACGGAGGTGGCAACCTCGCAGCCGGCAACCTTGGCCAACTGGATGGCGACATGGCCGACGCCACCGGCGCCGGCATGGATGAAGATCTTTTGTCCCGAGCGCATGTCTGCCCGGTCGAACAGCGCCTCCCAGGCAGTGATCAGGACGAGCGGTGCGGCGGCCGCCACGGCGAAATCGAGTCCGGCCGGCTTGTGGGCCAGATAGCTCTCCGGCACCACATTGTATTCGGCGTAGTTGCCGCTTTTCTGGCCGAGGCCGCCGTAGCAGTAGTAGACCGTATCGCCCGGCGCAAAGTGTGAAACACCATGGCCGACTTTTTCGATAATGCCGGCGCCGTCGCAACCCAGGATGGCCGGGAGCCCTTCGGGGAAATAGAGGCCGCGGGAGCGGAGCTTCGTATCGATCGGGTTTACACCTGCCGCCATAATCCGCACCAGCACTTCGCCGTCACCGCAGACGGGAATCTCGAGTTCGGTCATCTTAAGCGTTTCCGGGCTACCGGGTTGCATCATCTGAACAGCGCGCATATACGGGGCTCCAAATTGGTTCGGAGGATTTCAGCACAGCTGCCCGGAAAAGCAAGGCGGCTGACAGGCGGTGGGCAGTTAGCTACAATCACCTGCAAGATGCGGCGAATGCTGCGTGATAAGGGTGACCATGGATCGTTCGCGCCGGGTTGAATTGTACGATACGACGCTCCGCGATGGGGCGCAGACGGCTGGAATCCATTTCTCCATCGAGGACAAGCTGCGGATCGCTAACCGGCTGGCCGATTTTGGGATGGACTGGATCGAAGGCGGTTGGCCGGGTGCCAGCCCGAAGGATGACCGATTCTTTGAGCAGATGCGTCAGCGTCATTGGTCGAAAAGCCGGCTGGTGGCCTTCGGTTCGACTGCCCGCCCTGGCGGACCGGTGGCCGAGGATCAGGGATTGCTGCGGTTGGCCGGGAGCGGAGCGGAGGCCGCCTGCATTTTTGGCAAGAGTTGGGATCTGCATGTCGAAAAGGCGCTGGGGATCTCGCGGCAGCAGAATCTGGATCTTGTGCACGAGTCTGTGGCCTGCCTGAAGGCGCGGCTCGGGAAGGTTTTCTTCGATGCCGAGCATTTTTTCGACGGGTACAACTCGGATGCCGATTATGCCCTGGCTGTGCTGGATGCGGCCTTTTCGGCCGGTGCTGACGTATTGGTGCTGTGCGATACGAATGGCGGCACGATTCCCTATCGTATCGCCGAGCTGACGGGCAAGGTGCTGGCCCGCTTTCCTGAGGCAGCGGTCGGCATTCATGCCCACAACGATTGTGAGCTGGCCGTGGCCAATACCATTGCGGCTGTTCGTGTCGGGGCACGGCATCTGCAGGGGACGGTCAACGGTATCGGCGAGCGCTGCGGCAATGCCAATCTGGTCTCGGTGATCCCCACCCTGCAGTTGAAGATGGATTTCGATTGCGGCATCGCTTCTGAACAGCTGAAAGAGCTTCGGGCGCTGTCCGATTTCGTGAACGAGATGGCCAACCGCCTCCCTTGGCGACACCAGCCTTATATCGGCGATAATGCCTTTGCCCACAAGGGGGGGATCCACGTGTCGGCCATTCGCAAGGATGCCCGGTTATATGAGCATATCGATCCGGCGCTGGTGGGGAATGTGCAACGAGTTCTGGTTTCCGATCAGGCAGGCAAGAGCAATGTGCTTGTCAAACTGGAAGAGATGGACGACTCCCTGGAGCTGGATGCCAACAACCCGGTGGTGGCCGAGGCGGTACGACGGGTGAAGGAGCTGGAGGCGAAAGGGTATGCCTTCGAAGGTGCCGACGCTTCTTTCAAGCTACTGCTGTTGCGGGCCATGGGCAGGTTCCGGCACTACTTCGAGCTTGAGGGATTTCGCGTCTTCGACGAAAAGCGGGGGCATGAAGGAGTTCCCGAGTCGGAAGCCACCGTTCAAATACGTGTGGGCAAGCGAACTTCACATACCGCAGCACTGGGAAATGGCCCAATCAATGCCATGGACAAGGCATTGCGCTCGGCGTTGATGGACTTCTATCCGCAATTGGCCGACATGCGGCTGACAGATTTCAAGGTGCGCGTCCTGTCAACCAAGGAAGCAACGCAGGCGGCGGTACGGGTGTTGATCGAGTCGACCGACGGCCGGAAGAAGTGGGGCACGGTCGGCGTTTCCACCGACGTGCTGGATGCCGCTTATCAGGCGCTGGTGGATGCCATTGAGTTCAAGCTGTTTGCCGGTCATGTCGAACCCCCAGTGACAAAAGATTGACCGTCCATGGCTGATTCCGGACTTTTTCCGATGTCGCCATCTGATGGGCTACACTGAAGCTGGTGACATCGCCGGAGGCAGTTATGCGACTGGTTGAGAAAAAATGTGTTCCCTGTCAGGGCGGTATCCCGCCGATGCTGGGCAGTGAAGCCAGCAGAATGCTTGCCGAAGTTCCCGGCTGGGAGCTGATTGCAGGCGATACGAAAATCCAGCGAACATTCCGGTTCAAGAATTTTACGCTGGCGCAGATATTTGCCACCCATATCGGAGAACTGGCCGAGGCGGAACAGCACCATCCCGATATCTGCTTCGGTTGGGGTTACTGCACGGTCGTGTTCTACACCCATAAAATCGGCGGCTTGCACGAGAATGACTTCATCATGGCGGCCAAGGTCAATGCCATTCCCGCCTGATCCGCAATTTTTATAATCCCAGATCGAAGAAGGTCTTTTTCTCCGTATTGGCGTTGCCACCCGTTTCGGCCGGGGTTTCTTCTGTCGGTGCGGTTCCTTCGCGGAAAGCTTCGAGCAGGATGTCCTTGGTGTCAGGGCCTGGCAGTTTGCCGGTTTTCCGATCGATCGCGACCCAGACAATCCCATCGGGTGGCGTAAAGTCCTCAACGGGCTTGCCTTGTTCGAAAGATTGCATGGCCTCCAGCCAGGTCGGCAAGGCCGCATGGGCGCCGGTTTCCGTGCGTCCCATGCTCGATGGCGTATCCCTGCCGGTCCAGACGCCGGTCAGGATTTGCGGTGTGTAGCCGATGAACCAGGCATCCACCTGGTTGTTCGTCGTGCCGGTTTTGCCTGCCGCAGGGCGACCGAGGGCCCGGGCGCGGACACCCGTGCCGCGCTCAATGACGCCCTTCATCATGTTGGTGGTCAAAAAGGCGCTGATAGGATCGATAGCCTGTTCAGCCGGCTGCATGGAGCTGTTCACCGCCAGTACGGGGCTGGCGTGGCACTGCATGCAGCGATGGCCAGCTACGGCACGGTGAATGGTTTTTCCGGTCCGGTCCTGAATCTGCTGAACCGAAACCGGCTTCCACTTTTGGCCATTGCTGGCCAGAACGGCATAGGACTCCGTCATTGCCTCCAGAGAAACTTCGGTTGCTCCCAGTGCCAGCGCGAGCTGCTTCGGGAATTCGCGCTGGAATGGGTAGTTGCTCAGCGACCGCACAAAGCGATTGATACCGATATCCTGCAGCAATTTGATCGAGGCGAGATTGCGCGAGTGTTCGAGGGCGTCGCGCAATGTAACGGCACCCGCAAAGCTGTCTTTGTAGTTATCCGGTCGCCAGAACTCGTCCAGTTGCAGGTTTTCGAATACGACCGGAGTGTCGAGAACAATGCTGGCAGGCGTCATGCCCGCTTCCATGGCCGTCGCATACAGGAACGGTTTGAAGGAGCTGCCCGGTTGCCGCATCGCCTGGCCGACGCGATCGAAACCGCTTTGCACGAAATCGAAGCCGCCGACTCGGGCGACGACGGTCCCCTTTTTCAGGTCGATGCTGTACAGAGCCGATTCGATGGACGGCTGCTGTGTCAGGCGAACGCCTCCCCTGCCATCCCCCTGCAGCACGATTTCATCACCGATCCGCCATGTTTGAGGACGCTTGGGAGCCGCGGGATCTTCCGACGGCGCTTCCCATTGCCAGCTGGGTTTGCTTAGCTGCCAGAGTTTCAGGCCGTCGCTGACAATGAGATCGCCGTTGCGTTGCACACGCTCAACCAGTGCCGGAAATATTTCGTCGTCAGCTGGCGGTTGGGCGGCCTGCTCGCGTTCTTTCGCCCATGTTTCGAGCAGTTTTTCGCGTTCCTCCGGCTGATGGTGGACGGGTGCGCGATACAATTGCCGTTGTTCGACTTCAAGAACTCCCTTGCGTACGGCATGGACGGCTGCTTGTTCGGCTCCCGGCTGATAGGGGACGATGATGGTGAGGCCCTGCCGCCTGAGCGTATTGACCCCCACCTTGTCGGTCAGCTGGCGGTACACTTCATCCGCATAGGCATCGGTCAGCAGCGGATCGGGGAGTGGTGCTACAGTCAGTGGCTCCTTGAGCGCTGCCACAACCTGTTCCGGAGTGGCATAACCGCTCTGCTGCATTAGATACAGAACGGTATTGCGACGTTGCAGGGCAAGGTCATGATTAAGATGCGGTGCATATTTGCCCGGCGCTTTGGGCAGACCGGCAAGCATGGCGCATTCGGCCAGGGTCAGCTCATCCATGCGCTTGCCGAAATAGCGCCAGGCGGCACTGGCAACTCCGTACGAGCCGCGTCCCAGGTAGATCTGGTTCAGGTAGAGGTAAAGGATTTCATCCTTGGTAAACGCTTTCTCGATCCTGTGAGCGAGAATGACCTCACGGATTTTTCGCGCATAGGTACGGTCCGATGTCAGCAGGAAATTCTTGGCAACCTGCTGAGTAATGGTGCTGCCTCCCTGAACCGTCTGTCCGGCACGAAGGTTGGCGAAGGCCGCGGAGATGATACGCGCCGGATTGATGCCCGGGTGCTCGTAAAACTGCTGATCCTCGGCGGCCAAGAAGGCGTTGCGGAGCTTCAGCGGGATTTCGTTCAGTGGTGCAAGAATGCGATGTTCGTCGGCATATTCCGCGATCAGCTCGCCATCCGGATTGTAGATGCGCGATACCAACGGTGGCTGATAGTCGGAAAGCTTGCTAAGTTCAGGCAGGTTGCGCGAAAAATAAGCATAGCCTATTGTGATGGCAGTCACGGCAAAGATGGCGGAAGCGAGTAGTAATTTGAAGGCAATGGAAAGTATGCGCATTCAACGAACCCTAAGGCGTAGCTCTCATGCCGGGCAAGAGCGGATGGCTGGGTTTACCTTGTTCAATCTTATGCTTACTTTGGCGATACTCTCTATTCTGGCCATGATTTCCATGCCGAATCTCAAGCAAATGGTGGCGGCCAGCCGCCTGGCTTCAGCGGCAAACGGATTCGCCGGCACATTGAATATGGCCAGGAGTGAGGCGGCAAAGCGTGGGGTGCGCGTTACCTTGTGTAAAAGCGCGGATGGAGCGACCTGTACTCTGGCTGGCAACTGGTCCCAAGGGTGGATTCTGTTTCAGGATGACGATAATAGCTGCATCCGTACCGGAGGAGAGCCGCTCATTCAGGCATCGGCGGCTCAGGCCAAATTTACCATTACAGGCTCCGGTACCGGTGCCAACTATATTTCCTACATACCCACCGGCATGACCAAGACCGCTTCAAACGCTTTCTTGGCGACCACGTTTAAGATTTGCGATAACGCCTATGGTGGCGCGACCGGTCGACAGGTCGTGGTTAGCGCTTCGGGGCGGGCACGTATCGCTACGGGGAGTTGTCCATGATGGACTCTATTTTTAGGCGACAGGCCGGAGCGATGCATTGCAAGAATGATGGCGGCTTCACGTTGATCGAAGTGCTGATCGCAATCTTTATTCTGGCGGTCGGCCTGCTGGCGATGGCCAACGTCCAGGTGGGCGGCATGAAGTCGACGGATGATGGCTATCTGCGGACACAGGCGAACATTGCGGCGACGGATATGGCGGACCGTATGCGGGCTAATATCGCCGGCGTGAATGCCAACCTTTATGCCAATGTAACCGGCGCCATACCTTCCCCGGTGCCGCCCAGCTGTACCGGAGTCGCATGTACATCAGGCGGTATCGCCTCGCGGGATGTTTACGAGTGGTTGACGTCGCTTTCTGATCCGACGCAGATCAATCTGCCGGGGGGCACCGGAAGCGTGACTTGTATTGACAACAATACAGCTGACGGCGATCCCTGCACCGATGGTTCTCCTCATACCATTACTGTTAGCTGGCGAGGCAGATTCGGTCCTGGCAGCTATTCGGTGACGTTCCAGCCATGAGACCGGATATGAAACCCCTTTTCTCCCAGCGCGGTTTTTCACTCATCGAATTGCTGGTGGCGATGGCGATCGGCATGGTCTTCATGGCCGCGGTGGTGCGAGTCTATGTTTCCACCGGCGATGCGTATCGCAAGATGGAAGGTGTGGCCGCGGTCCAGAATGACGGCCGCTTCATTATCAATTTCTTGCAGAATATCATCATGTCGGCCGGCTATCGCGGTTGTGCGGCGAGCGGCAGTGTCCTGAACAACAGGCTTAATGGTTCGGCAACCTATGCGTACGACTTTTCGGTACCGTTGGACGGTAACGAGTCAACGGGGGTTGGCACTTGGTCGCCGGCGCTGGATCCGGCGCTGGCCTCAGCACTGTCGGGGAGTGATGTGATCACCGTGCGTGGAGTCAATGACTATCCGGTTTC
>OBLQ010000356.1_pt1 | contig 17444 bp, 18 predicted proteins | sample 1519881 | NCBI WGS metagenome assembly OBLQ01 (sample SAMN01911456, study PRJEB22533) | soil metagenome | biome: Soil | place: Malaysia | collected 2012-04-30 | depth DG_metagenome m | reverse complement strand
CCGATCACGGCTCCCGGTTTAAATTCATTCCTCATAAAGACCTCCAGCGAGAAGCTTTTACAATTTTCGGTCCGGCTTGGCTATAAAGTTGTGTTTGCGAGAATTTTAGCCGCCACCAGCACCTTTCGGTCGAAGCTCGGCAGCGCCGCCACAGGTAAGTCCCGCAGATGAAAGAAACGCGCCTCGCCCCAGCCGTTCTTTGCCTTCAGCCGTCCCCGTCCCTCTCCCATCCAAGCAAAAGAAGCGATGCGGTGATGCGTAATGCCGTGCAGTGTTGCGGGAAGCGCAGCCGGATGACTCCAAGATAAGCCTAGGGAATGAGCCATATATTCCTCAATTGCCGCCAGCCCTTCGCTGTCCGGACTGAAGTACTCGTGAGGCAGGCTCCACATCCCTTGAAACCATCGCGAAACTTTGGGCTTGAGCAGCAGCACCGCGTCGCCGCGCCGCAGGACCGCCACGGCGCGTTGCAGGCGCAGCGTTTTTGGACTGGGCGGAGTTTCAGGGAAAGATTCGGCTTCGCCGCTTTTGGCGGCCCCGCAGAAAGAAAGAACGGGACAGCGCGGGCAGGAAGGCAAGACCGGCCGACACAATGTCGCGCCTAGTTCCATCAAGGCTTGATTGAAATCCCCCGGCTGCCGGCGCGGGATTAATCGGCGCGCCAGTTCCCAAATTTCGCGGTGCAGGCCGGGGGCTTTGGCGTGGCCCTTTTTTCGAAAAAGGCGCGAAAGCACGCGAATCACATTTCCATCCACTAAAGGCTCGGCTTGGCCGAAGGCGATGGAAGCGATGGCTCCGGCAGTGTAGGGACCGATGCCCGGTAAGTCGCGCAGCGCGGCGGCGGAAACTGGAAAGCGGCCCTGAAATTTTTCGCTGACTTCGCGGGCGCAGCGGTGGAGAAGCTTCGCGCGGCGGTAATAACCGAGACCCGCCCACAGCGCCAAAACTTGCTCTTCCGAAGCGCCTGCCAGGGATTGGATGTCGGGAAATTTTTTCAGAAAACGCTCATAATAAGGAATCACGGTCGCCACTTGAGTTTGCTGCAACATGATCTCGCTCAGCCAAATGGCGTAAGGATCGCGGGTGCGGCGCCAGGGCAGGTCCCTTTTGTGTTTTTGGTACCACTGCAGCAGGCGGCGGCTGAGGACGGAGAAAGAGGGATTCATGGGCGGCTTTTTATGCTAAAAGCTGAGGTCTTTCAATCAAGGTTGGGGATAGGTGAAGCGTGAAAAAAAGATCTCTAAGTTTCACTTTGGATGTAACGATCTGAGCAAAGCCTCCCCAGGCTCCGTTTCTTTTATAATAAGGAGGATTTCCTCATGTTTATTTTGAGAAAACGATTTTTGCCGATTTTGCTTGCGAGTTCTCTTTTTGCCGCCTGTGGTTCTTCCGAGCCTGTCGGAACCGGCGATCCGAATGACGGCGATATTCCTATGACTTGCCTGGGCGGGACTCAGACGGCATTGAATCCACCTGCGCCGGGTGTCGGACCGAACGTCGTGTTCACCGCGGTGGGAGATAATATCGCTTCCGGACTCATCGATATGGAATTTCTTCCGGGCAGAAACGGCGAGTCTCTTGTCATTACCAAAGACGGTGCGGTTTATTATCTCAAACGCGATTTTACTTTAGTTCCCGCTTCGGAAACGATTGCTACGCGGCAAGACGGCTCGGAGCGAGGTTTGCTCAACGTCGCGGCCGATCCGCTTTATACAGAAAATTGCTACGTGTATTTTTACTACACCGTGCCGGGAAGCAGTCCCGACGTCAACCGCATCGAGCGTTATTCGGTGAGATCCGACCCGGATGCAGGGGAATTTGCCTTAACGAATCCTCAGGTGATTATGGAATTTCCTAAAAGCTCCGGAGCGACCAATCACAACGGCGGCAGCATGGTCTTCATGGATCAAGACCATTTGGCCGCAGGCGTCGGCGAGGGAAATGTCCCCGATTCAGCGCAGGACAAAGACAGTCCGCTGGGCAAGCTTCACCGCTTCGTCCCCAATCGGGACTTCAACGCGGGCGGCTTGGACCCTGCCTTCAGCGGCAATGGAGTGAGCACGGTGACGCCGTCGGTGTATTCGCTGGGACTGCGCAATCCTTTCACGCTCGTTTTGGATAACGAAGGCGATTTATTCGTCGGCGACGTCGGCGCCGGTACTTATGAGGAAATCAATTGCGTCTATTATGCGGGCGAGAATTATTTATGGCCGACTTGCGAGGGACCTTGTGTTTTATTGGATCCCATCAATCCCATACATGGCTATGCTCATACTGCCGGCACTGCCTTCGACCCCGATTTTGATTCCGGAGGCGGCGGGAAAACGATCATTGTTTCGGCTTATTATCGAGGCAATCAATACGGCGGCCTTTTCACCGACCGGATTATCTACAACGACTTTTATGACGGCTTCGTCCGGCTGCTCACCATGGATCAAAATGAGCGAGTGATTTCCGACCAGCACATCGGCAATCAGCCCTTCTTGCTTGGGCTGCAAACTAATCCTGCCGACGGCTTGCTTTACGGAGTGTCCTTGTCCGGCAATGAGCGGGTGCTGCGGATGGATTTGGAGCCGTAACTTTTGTCTTACTGCTTATTCAACTCTTTTTTCTTCAAAAGACTGATGCTTTGCACCGCCTCCATGATGTCGAGGGGAATCGCCATGATGACGGTATTGGAGGCCGTCGGTCCCAGGCCGTCGATGGTTTGCAAGGTACGTAGCTGCATGGCGCCGGGGCTTTCCGCCATGGTTTTGGCGGCGGCGGACAGGTTGAGCGCCGCTTCTTTGTCGCCCTCGGCCTTGGTGATGGTGGCGCGTTTTTCACGTTCGGCGCTGGCTTGACGGCTCATCATTTTTTTCAATTCTTCGGGCATGTCGATGTCTTGCAGCTTGATAGTGTCGACGTCGAGTCCCCAAGCCGTGGCCCGAGCTTCCACCGCCCGGCCGATTTGCTCGCTGATCCGCTCGCGCTGCGAAAGTAGTTCGTCCAAGGTCATTTCGCCGATGACGTCGCGAAGCACGGTCAAGGCATACTGAATCATCGCGACCCGATAATTTTGAACTTTAATGATGGCGTCTTCCACCTTAGTCACCCTGAAATAGACGACGCCGTTGATCGAAACCGGGACATTGTCTTTAGTGATGACTTGCTGCGCGGGAATATCCATCGTGAGAATGCGGGTATCGACGAAAATCGCCGTATCCAAAACCGGAATGATGAAGAATAAGCCCGGGCCCTTGGTGCTGGAATATTTTCCGAGACGTAAAATAACCGCCCGCTCCCACTGGTAAGCGATCTTGATCGCGATGGCGAGCAGCAAGGCCAGGAAAAAAGCCAGCACGCCCACCACGCCGCCTAAGGCCGGATGCACCGCGGCGCCGAGCATGACGGCAATGAATTCGCCGATGGCAAGAAAAATGATGAAGAAAAGAAAATTAACCGCTTTCATAGATCATTCTCCCCGCAAAAAAATACCGCAAAACGCCCTAATGCCTATCGACAGGCATTAGCCACATCTTGGGTAAGGTTGACCGAATTATTAAAATTACAACTAATGCTTGCCCCACCACAATTAGAAGTGAAGCCGCCGTTGAGAATCACATCAGTCCCTTCAAGGGTCTGAGAAAAATTATTGAAGGTGTAGGAGCAATTGAAGCTGGAAAAATTCATGCTTCCATCGGCAACGATCGAATTTCCATCGTCTGTGATTGTAATGTCGCCGCTTAAGCCGTCGCAGTTATTATAAACGATCCGAGTTTGAGTCAGACTTATGTCCGTGATTTCTTTCGTTCCTCCACCGGAACAAGTCGTCGTCCCGGTTCCGCCGGCCGCAATGTCGTCCAGAGCGCCGCCCAATAAACTGAAACCATCTCCGAAAGACCGGCTTGTCCCTGGTGGTTGGGAGCCCGGAGCCGTTTCATCGCCACCACCACAACCCATGACACTCAAACTAACGACCATAAATCCTAAACTTAATAACGTGATGAGTTTTTCGGCTTTTTTTATAGCTTTCATTGAGAGGGCTCCCTTCTTGTCCTGTGTTAAAACTAATGAAATGAGTCCTTAGTATTTTTGGTTAAGAGAGTCAAATAGAAGGCGCCTGAGGATTTCGTCGACGGCTTGACAGCATCGTAGCTATCGATTATCGCCCGGAGCGATGAGATTTTTTCGCCGTCGCTGGGCAATCTTTCTGCTCTTTAGTTTAATCACTGTAGGCCAGGCTTATCCTTATTCTTATGCCTGGGCTCTAGGCCAAGAAGCGAAGTGCGGCTGCAATCTTCCGGGACGAAAATGCATTCACGGTTGCGACCTGAAAAAACACGGACACTCTCATCATGACGGATTCCATGCGGTGCAAGGCTCCTCTTCCGATACAGACAAGGATCAATGGATTTCCCCCTCTTGCGCTAAGCAGAAGCAACGGCAGGTGTTGAGCTTTCAAAGCGATCCTTTCCTTCCTCAATTTCCCCGTTTCGTGCTGCGCCCGGATTATTTTGTTTTAGACATTTCACCTCGCTTTTCTTTCCAAAATATTATTTCGCTGCCGGAGTCTCCTCCCCCCAAAGGCGCTTAAGTTTTTCCTCACGCGAACGATCATTTTTTTTAAAGAAAAGGAATCCAGTATGAAAACCCTTTGGGTCTTGGCCTGCGTTTGCGCAGCGCTGGGCACGGCCGTGCCCGCGTCCGCGCATCACGTAGGAGGACATGGCGGTCCCAGCTACTTCAATCCCTTCTCCACCACTTCGCGTCCGCCCCGGACTTTTTTGTCCTTCACTTTCAGCGTGGACTCGCTCGACGCGAATCTCGGGGAAGTGATCCGCTATCAACTTTCGGGAGAGTACGCCGTGCATCGCCGCTTCAGTATCGGAGTGCGCCTGCCTTTCTTGACGGTGCATGAAAGGTTTTTGCCGGAAAGCACCGGCATCGGCGACGTGGCGCTTACCTTAAAAGGTCTACTCTGGTCGCGGCCTGCAAAACGCATGAGTCTCTCGCTGGGCAACGCCGTCTCCTTCCCCACCGGGAACGAAGCCCGCGGCTTGGGTGCGGGAGAAGTCTTATTTTCACCCTTTCTGAATTACACGATGGCGCTTGGGCGGGTGGATTTCTACACGACTCTGGGAAACACTACCTCGGCGGCTTCCGAAGCCGGCGCGAGTCTGGATTACGCCCTGGGATTCAATGTTCCCTTGGTCCGAGGAAAAGTGCCGCTGCACGGCTTTCTCGCTTTTCAAGGTTCGACCACTTTTGTGGACGATGTGTTTGCGGGTGGCTCGACCAAAGCTTACCTGACTCCGGGCTTGATCGTTTACTTCAAGCCGAATTTTCTCGCGACCTTCGGCGCGAAGGTTTCGGTGCTGGATACATTAAAAGTCAAATCGGGAGCCGTGCTCTCAAAAATTTCACCCGCCCTGCTCAGCGACGTGGAGGCGGGCTTCAACCTTAACTTGGATTATTTCTTTTAGGAGAAAATCATGAAAACGAAACCCATCTTTTTGAATTTGACGCTTCTCGCCCTCTTGGCGGGATGCAGCGGGAACAGTCTTCTCGGCGATCCCAATATCACAGGAACGACGGCGACTTTGGCGATCGCCGGCACGCATCATCTTGAAAATGGAAATGCTCTCGTTCCTCATGCCGACGGGACCAAAACTTTCACCAATGATTTAGGCTATGAAATCGTCCTCGAAGAGGCCGCGGTGAATTGGAAAACCCTGCGCCTCCTTTCCTCGGGCGAGGATCCGGAATGCGAAGGCGGGAACGACCCAAAGCTGGAGATCAACCGCAGTGAAAATCTGCTCGACGAAGATTTGCTGGCTCATGTCCTGGCCGAACACGAAATTCCCCGAGTGGCTTATTGTTCTTACGAAATCGAACTGGCGCCGGGCCTTATCACCGTGCAGGCTTCGAAATATCACGCAGAAGAAAACCACGTGGGCGGCCACGAACCGATCACGGAAAGTTTCTATTTAACGGGCTCTTGGAGCCAAGGCGGCATTGGCGGTGAATTTCATTTTCACTCCACCGAGAGTTTTACGGTGGAAGGAATCTTTCATTCCGCTGAAGAAGAAGAGGGGCCTCATCCCTTTCACTTTCACGAAGGCGAAAGCGAAAAACAAATCTTGTTCGGCATTGCCTACGACCGGCTTTTTCAGGGGATAGATTTCCAAACCGCGGATGCCGAGACGCTCAGTGAGAAAGTAAAAGAAAATTTTCACCATGCCATCCACCAGCACTTGGGCGCCATCCATGAGGATATGGCGGGACATTAGAGCGCGCATTTTCGTGTTTTAAACGTCATTTTTTCGACATAATTTATCAATATGAGTAAATTTTTATCTCAAATTGATTGTGTATTGCTGCGTCGCGAAATAAAATTCTTGTTTTTTTTCAGTAACTTATAAACTTGTACGTTTTTTTGGTCTTGGAATTGCTCCTCCTATGGTTCAGGAACGGTGTGAAGACACCTCCCAACCCAAGCCCAGGAGGAAGCTATGAATACAGGTCACGGTAAACTGAAATCCCCCTTATCCTATTTCCCAACTCACATCTTATTCGGAATCATTTTCGTAGCCATAACATTGCTGGCGGCAGGAAAGGCTTCGGCCACCAGCCAGTCCGCTCAGTGTCCGATTCCGCCGAATCCCGGCCAATGTATCTGTCATAACGTGACGATGGGTGGGGGAGGGGAAATTTGCCCTTCCTCAAGCGGTATCGTCAATGGGCACGACGCCCATATTTTGTGTTTCAACAAACATGGTTTCGGCTGTTCGGTGCAAGATTCCTGCGGCAAATGTAACGGCTGCGGAAATGGAATCGTGGAGACCGGCGAACAATGCGACGACGGCAACAACGTCGCTGGAGACGGCTGTAGCGTCGACTGTAAACTCGAATGCAGCTCGAATGCCGAGTGCGCCGATTCCAATCCCTGTACGGACGATGTTTGTAGTCCCACGACTCATTTTTGCGTTCATACCAATAATAATGCTTCCTGCGACGACGGCTTGTTCTGCACGGAAAACGATACCTGCAATGCCGGGGAATGTCATGGATCTCAAAAAGCCTGCGATGACGGCATCGAGTGCACGGGAAACGTTTGCAACGAAGCCGACAATCAATGCGAAAACCCGCCGATCAATTGCGAATGCGCTGTCGATCAGGACTGTAACGACAACAATGTCTGCACCGACGAGTACTGCGGTCCGGATTTGAAATGCCATCGTTCGAACAATACGAACTCCTGCGATGACGAGCTCTTCTGTAACGGCGCCGATCATTGCAGCGAGGGAACCTGCAGCGTCCATGACGGAGATCCCTGCAGCCAGGGCGGCGAGTGCGCGGATAGTTGTAATGAAGAACTCGACACTTGCAACGAGGCGGCCGGAACTCCCTGCACCGACGACGGTAACGTTTGCACCGACAATGAGTGCAACGGCAACGGCGAGTGCGTGGCGAGCAATAACACGGCACCTTGCGACGACGGCCAATTTTGCACGGAATATGACGTTTGCAGCGGCGGAGCCTGTAATGGGATTCCGAGAAGTTGCGATGACGGCATTGAATGCACCGAGGACGTCTGCAACGAAGTCGAGGACCAATGCGAGAATCCGACCTCAAGCTGTGAATGCGTCGTCGACGAGGACTGCGATGACGGCAATGTCTGCACCGACGAGTACTGCGGCGATGATTTTCAATGCTACCGTTCGGATAACGAGGACCCTTGCGACGATGGGCTGTTCTGCAACGGCGCCGATCAATGCGGCGAGGGGACCTGCAGCGTCCATAACGGTGATCCCTGTACCCAAGGTGCTGAATGCGCCGACAGCTGTGACGAAGCCGCGGACAGTTGCAACAATCCCGCCGGAACTTCCTGCACGGACGACGGCAACACTTGTACCGATAATGAATGCAACGGCAACGGCGAGTGCGTGGCGAACAATAACACGGCCGCTTGCAACGACGGCAACCCTTGCACGGAGGGCGACGTCTGCGCCGATGGTTCTTGTCAGGCGGGCGGTCCGAAAGATTGCAGCGACGGTCTGACTTGCTCGGCGGACAGCTGCGAGCCCAATTCGGGGGAATGTCTCCACGATATGAGCGCCTGCTTTTGCGCCGACGACCAAGACTGTGAAGATCAAAATCCCTGCACGAGCGACAGCTGTAATGTCGTCGAGGGCGTCTGCGTCAACAGCCCGCAAACCGGCGCCTCCTGTGACGACGGCAATCTCTGTACCGGACAAGACGGCCAAGACCAATGCAACGCGGAAGGCATCTGCACCGGACCTGCCGTGGATTGCGACGACGGCAATGTCTGCACGGCGGATTCCTGTGATCCGTCGGTGGGTTGTGAACACGCACCGATTCCGGGCTGCTGCGAGTCGGATCAAGACGGCGACGGAGTTTGCGACGACGTGGATAATTGCGTCGATGTCGCCAATTCCAATCAAGCGGACAGCGATAACAATGGAGTCGGCGACGCTTGCCAAGGCGAAGACTCGGGCCAAGGCGGAAGCGGAGGAAGCGGAGTCAGCCCTTGTCTCCAAGGCAGCGGCACGGGAAGCGAAACCAATAATCCCGACTGCGGAGGTTTTGCCTGTTCGCTACGAGTCGGAACAAGCACCGATGCTTTTGCTCTCGGCGGACCGGCGGCTCTCCTGGCGGCACTGGTGATGGGCGCGATGCTCGGTCTGCGCACCTGGGCCCGGAAGAAAGCGCTGGGCGGCAGATAATTTCCTGCGGCGACGCGGCAGAGCGCGGCCGCGTCGCCGTTTTTTCCCACCAAGGAATCGGCGCGCTTCCAAGTATCGGGTGAAACGGCGACTTTTGAAAATTCTTATCAACCCAGCGACGATTTGACGGCGAGGAAGGAAATCCTAAAATAGGAATTTTCCGCCGCGCGTTGGATGGCCTACAAATACCGTGACCGGGCCCAAAGACGCGCGACCTCGCCGTCTTTTTTAATCTTCCATGAATTCTTTTAATTGGCTGTGATGTTTCCTGGCATCTTCGAAGCCCAAATCGAGCAGATGGCGCAAGTATTCCGGCGTGAAGCTGATATAGGAAAGAAAATCGAGGCCGCTTTCCGGATCGGCGTCGAAAAAACGGGTCAAAAACTTTTCGAAAGTACTGCGGTGCTTTCGGTCTTTTTTCAAAAAACAGGCGCGGAACAATTCCGCGATGTCTATCGAAGGACGGATTCTCAAAGCATGAATTTTCTTCAAGCCGCGGTCGGCCACATCGCCTTGCACTCCCTGTTTCGCCAGCATCTTGTTTAAGTCGGGCAAAAATTTCTTGCCGTACAATTGCTCCGCCCATTCCACGATCTTATTGATTCGGTTCAACTGCTCCAGGTCGTATTGAATTTTGTCGAGGAAGAGCGCGTTCATGACGCGGCCCAAAACTTGACCGAGGGCGGCGTGACGGCCGATTTCGCCGTGAAAAGGAATTTTTTCTCCGGGCGCCGCCCGGTGATTCAAGCCGATGACGAGAATTTTATCCGCGCCCAAATGAATGGCCGGCGACAGCGGCGTGTTCAAGCGGAGTCCGCCGTCGGTGTAGGCGATACCGTCGATCAACACACTGGGAAAGATCACCGGAATCGCCGCCGAGGCGTGGGCGTGTTCGGGCCGTATCTTCACGAAGTTGGCGACGTGCTCGCCCTGGTAAAGGCAATCGGGATGTTTTTGAATGAAGAGCTCCATGCGTCCGGTGAAAACATTGGTAGCGACGACGGACAGCGCTTGAACCAATCCCGCATTGATGTTTTGGGTAATATTTTTCCAGGGAAAAAGATCGCGGATATAGGGAATGAAGGGTTTCGTATCGAGGAAGCCCGGAAAATGAGGGCTCCCGCGGCCGCCGCCGCGGAGGAATTTCCACAGTAAGCCGCCGCTGCTTTTGGCGATAAATCCGAACAAGGCGGAGAGATTTCGGCGGTAAATATTTTTTTCCCGAACTTCGGTCCAGAGTTCGCGTAGTTGCCGGGCCTGTAATTGATGGTCGTGCGCCGTGGCCACCATGAAGCAAGTGTTGATGGCCCCCACCGAGGCACCGCAATGAATGTCGAATTGTCGCCGCCGGTGAGAGGATGGAAGCATGCTGCGAAGATAATGCAGCACACCGGCTTCATAGGCGCCGCGCGCGCCGCCTCCGGAGAGCACGAGCGCCAGTTTGGAAGGAGAGGGAGCGGACACGGCGAAATTATAACCGGAAATGAGGTTTGCAGACAGTTAAAAGGGGGCCGGACTGCGAATCCGCAATTTTTTCCCGCTGCGAGGATGGGGGAGTATGATTTCCGAAGCGTGCAAATAAAGGCGGGAGGCCGTTTGCTTGGCGCCGTAAAGCTTGTCGCCGAGCAGGGGATGGCCGAGTGCCGCGAGATGAACCCGGATTTGGTGACGGCTGCCGACTTTGATTTCAACTCGGAGAAGGGTAACGGAAGCTTCCAGGCGCAGCGCTTGATAGCGGGTTTCGGCGTCTCGGGCCGCCCACTTTTTGGCTTGCGCGGGATTTTTCGCGACGATCATCTTTTTAGAGCTTTTCGGATGGTGAGCGATGGGAAAGTCGATGAATCCACGGCCCTGTAGTCGTCCTTCGACGCGGGCGAGATAAATTTTGCGCATTTGGCCTCCCTGACTCAAGGCCCGGGCTTTTTGCAAAGTTTCGGCGTCTCGGGCGAACAGAATCACGCCGCTGGTGTCGTTGTCCAAGCGATGCACGAGGCCGGCTTCGCGCGCCGGGTTCAAATGCGCTTGCTGGGGAAATCGCGCCACCACGGCATTCGCTAAAGTTTGAGATTCTCCGCTCCGCAGCGGATGGCAAGGCAGGCCCGGAGCTTTATCGACGGCAAGCAGGTAAGGATCTTCGTATAAAATGCGCAAGGGAATTTGCGGATTGGGAATCACGGCAGCGCCGCCCTTTAGGGCTTGCCTTCCAACTGAATTTTTCCGCTGCCTTTGCAGTGCGGGCATTTTTCTTTAAGGCCGAAAGTCTTGAAGATGGAGCGTGTGAATTCTTCGTGTTCGTAGCCGTGCTCGGCGTATTTAAAGTGGGCGATTTCATGGGCCAGGGTATCGAGAATTTTGGCCTTGGGCAGGCGGACGATTTTTTTCACGCGGAGATCGCCGCGCCGGTTCAAATAAGTCACTTGAGTATGAGTAGCGATCACCACGGTACGGTTGCTGAAATAAGCGTTGCCCATGACGCGCATAATTTTACTCTTGGTCGGTTTAAAAGAACGAACCCGGTTCGGCAAAATCAGGGTCGGCATTTTCAGCTTGGCCTTGCGCAGATAAGGGAACATCCAGGTCAAATGGGAGGAAAACTGCGTCTTCAGGACCAAGCCCGGCTTGCTGCGCTTTTTCGGGAGTTTTTTCTTTTTTAAAGGTTTTTTCGCTGCCATAAAATCGATAATCTCAGCCGAGGTTCATGCCGCCGCGCGTCTATAAAGCAGCCCGTAAACTCGAGCAATAGTATTTTAATCCATTGGAAGCAATTTTCATACCTACCGTTTAATAGGGTCTGGAGGCAGTATAGGGTACTTTTTTTGCTCATAGGCTTCCACAAGGGTCATCAAAATTTCCAATTTATCTCCTTCCGGAGTACCGAGTTTCGCATTCCAGAGATCTTCGATGAAGGACAAAGCTTCTTCGTAATCTTTTTCATTTTGGATGGGTTTTATTTCCATTTGATTGCAATTTTTTTCTCAATAAATTCAATCACCGTACTTTGCGAACATTGTTCTATCGTGGCATTGATTTCCGCCAGCCCCATGGGAGAAGTGACGTTCACTTCGGTGAGGCATTTCCCGATGATATCGAGGCCGACGAAATCGAGGCCTAAGCGCTCCAATAAGGGACGAAGCCGTTGGATGATTCTAAGATCGCCATGGTTGAGCGCGGCCGCATGCGCCGAGCCCCCGGAGTGCAGATTGGCCCTATGCTCGCCCGGCGCGGGCTTGCGTATGAAGCAGCCCAGGATTTCGTCGCCGAGCAGCATGATTCTTTTGTCGCCTTTTTCGATTTCGGGAAGGAAAGCCTGGGCGATGACGTGGCGGGTGAAATTGGAAGTCGCCGTTTCGAGGATGACGCGGAAATTATCGCTGTCTTCACCGCGCAGACGAAACACGCCGCGTCCTCCGCTGGAATTGACCGGCTTAATCACGACGCCGTTGCTTTGTTCCCGGATAAAGTCGCGGAGCGCCTCAAAATCGGCGCTGACCAAAGTATCCGGAATCAGGTCGGAGAAGGGCAGCGGAAAAATTTTTTCGTTGGCCGTCAAAATGCCGCGGGGATGATTCATCATGTAAATGTCGTCGGAAAGCAAATCGAGCATGTAGAGATGGTGCAGATATTCTTCATCGAAAGGAGGATCTTTGCGCAGCATTACCGCGTCAAAAGAGCGCAGCTCGCGGGACTTGACGCCCCGGACGCGATACCAGGGAGTTTTACCGATGCCGAGAATTTCGAGCTTTTGGGCGACGGCCTTGAGTTCCCGGCCCCGTGCCGAGAGTCCGGCGGGAGTCGTGGCGAATATCTCATGCCCGCGCCGCTGGGCTTCGTGCATCATCAAAAGGGAAGTCTCGCGTTCGGGATGAAAATGGGAAAGCGGGTCGGCGACAAAAAGGAGCTTGAGGGATTTGCGGCGTCGTGACATGCCCCTGTCGTAGCATGGATTCTTTTTCAGTCAAACCGGAACAAGACGGAATGCGGCTCGACCAATTTTTGGCCCAAGCCGCCCGCGTCAGCCGCAAGAAAGCCAAGGCCTGGATCGACGCGGGACGGGTCTTTCTTGGCGAGCGCAAAGTCATCATCGCTTCCTGGCAAGTTCAGGCCCAAGAAACATGGACCCACCACGGCGCCGGCGAAGTTCCCTTGCCGCGCCGCCGCCGTTATCTCAAAGTCTATTATGAAGACCCTTATTTGTTGGTGGTGGAAAAACCCCCCGGCGTTGCCTGCGAGCGGACGGCGCAAACTCTCACTTCCACTTTGGTCGACGATATCAACGATTATTTGACGAGGGCGCATCCCGAAGTGCCTTTCCACTACGTGGGTCTGATGCATCGGCTCGACCGCGAGACGAGCGGACTCATGGTCTATACGTTGCGCAAGGAAGCGAATCCGCTTTCCGAGCAGTTCAAGCGGCACAGCGTCGGCCGTCGTTATCTGGCGATGGTGGAAGGAAGAGTCGCCAAGGCCGAAGGGAAAATCGAATCGGTTTTGGTCAAGGACGTGGCGGGCGGAGGCAAAAAGATGAAAGCTCTGCCGGGCCGAGCGGCTGGGGAAGGGAGGCCCGCCATCACTCACTACCGGGTTGTGGAACGCTATCCTCAGGCGACTTTAGTCGAAGCGACTTTAGAGACCGGCCGCACTCATCAAGTGCGGGTACACTTGGCTTCGCTCGGTCATCCGGTGATCGGCGATAAACTCTACGGCTCCAAAAAACCGGCGGGACGCCATTTGCTGCACGCGGCCTATTTAGAATTCCGCCACCCCGTCACCGGCAAGAAATTAAAATTCCATTCCAAACCGCCGAGAGATTTCCAGCAGACGCTGGAGGGCTTTCGGCCCGCCGTAGGAGGCGCAAAAAAAGCTTCCCAACGAATTAAAAAGCAGTGATTTTTTTAATGGTAAGGGTGGGATTGACGCGAGCCTTTCTTCCTACTTCATATCCCGGCAGATTCATTCCCTTGACTTCCAGCACCTCGCCTCGCCGAACTTCGTCCAAGACCGCATTGGCCGCTTGACGTTCGCGATCGAGACGGGAAAGCGTCAGCCGGCCGGGCGGGCCGCAGAGGACGAGCTCGGTTTTGCCTTTTGTTTTCATCCGGTTACTGACCACTCGAAAGAAGTTTCTCGGTCGCGTGGCGAGCTTTCCGTAAGCCCTAGTTCTTCCCAGCAATAGATAGGCGACTTTCAAAAAGCGGTTGTCGTTTTTCACAAGGCGGTCGAGTTCCTGCAAGTAAGTCGGCTCTTCCCAATCGATGTAGAAATGGCACCAATCCTGTGCAGTCGCCGCGAGCATGGGACAGATTTCGCGGTGCAGACAGGGGGCGAGCACGCAGAAAGTTTTGTCTTCCAGCAAGTGATCGCGCAGCGCCATCAGCTCGCGGGTGGGCCGCTTCAGCGCCGGTTCGGAAATCAGCAAAAGACCTTCCGGAGCCAAAGCCGTTTCGAGCTTAGGGAAAAGCCAAGCGGCCCGCTCTTGGGCTGAAAGTTGCGTCATTTCGTTGAGCACGTGACTCATCAAGATAAGATCGAATTCCCCTGGGCTGCGGAATTTTTCCAAGCGAAGCGCATGGGCATGGATTTGCAAGCGGAGTTTGGGAAATAACTTGGCGAGCAGCGCGCGCGCGTCATTCAAGATTTTCTCGTTCTGCTCGACCAGCGTCAATTCCACTCTTGCGTGGGGATTTTTTCGGTTCAGGCTCGTCAAAAAAGCGAGCGAACTGCTGCCCGGCCCGCAGCCGAGATCCAGCACGCGGAACAGATCCCGCTTCCAAAATTCCGTCGGCATCTGATCGAGGATGAAGAGCGTTTTGGCGTAATTGATCGGCAGAAAATAAAGCAAATAGGCTGCACGATATTGCGGCTGGTTCAAGTAGCCCGCGTTCAAGCGGCGGCGCTCCGCAGTGAAGAGATCGGAAAGCTCGGCGACTCCTTTGGCAAAAAATCGCAGATCTTCGCGGCCAAAGGGGCGGGCCGCAAAGCCTTCGCGACGGGTGCCACGGAAAGAAATTTCCTTCACGTAGGCGAGGAGGATGTCTTGAAAGGTTTTGGGAAAAACGATCATGGAAAAAACAGGAACCATAAGACTTTTTTTGAAAAAATACAGGATCTTGCTGGATTTTGAGGTATCCACAATTTATAAAATATAGTTTATAAATTGTTAAAATGACATTAACTTATTGATATGACTAGTCAAAATAGAAAGCTTATTCAGCTGCTCAAGCATCGTTTGGCGGAAAAAGCACCGCTGATTCAAGTCGTGCTGGGTCCACGGCAGGTGGGAAAAACCACGGCGCTGCTGGGGGCCTTGCAGAGAAAAGCCGAATTGCAAAACGCCGATTATCCGACTCCTCTGCCAAGCAGCGTTATCGAAGAGTGGTGGCATAAGGCTCTGGCAAGCCCTGCTAAAATCCTGGCGATTGATGAAGTACAAAAAATTCTCGGTTGGACGGAAGTTCTCAAAAAACTATGGGACGGCAGTGCGGACAGTCGTCCCTTGAAAGTGATTGTGACGGGATCTTCCGCGCTGCTGGTGGAGAAAGGTTTGAAGGAAACCCTGGCAGGACGCTATGAGCTCATTCGGGCGGAGCATTGGAATTATCAGGAGGCCAAAGATGTTTTTAAATTATCCCTCCGCACTTTCATTGAATTCGGCTGTTATCCCGGATCGATTCCCTTATTACGGCAAGACATCGCCCGTTGGGGACAATACTTTCGGGATTCGATTGTCGACCCGGCTTTGGGCCGCGATTTGTTGCAGCTCCATCCCGTCGAGCATCCCGCGTTGCTGCGACAATTGTTCGGCATTTCCGTTTCGCTTCCGGCTCAAGTGGTGAGTTTGCAAAAATTACAAGGTCAGCTTCAGGGCAAGGGAACCTTGCCGACCTTGCAACACTACCTGAAGCTGCTCGGCGATGCCTTTCTGATCAGCGGCATCGATAAGTATTCGCCTTCGGGACTGAGAGCCAAAAAGAGTTCTCCCAAGCTGATTGTTCACGATAATGCTCTACTCAGGGCCTTTACGAGGCCCATTGGAGAGAAAATCTCTTCCGAAATGCAAGGGCGCTATTTTGAAAACTGCATCGGCGCCCGTTTCATTGAGGCGGGATGGGACACCTATTATTGGAAAGATCGAGATCTTGAAGTGGACTTCGTCGTGATCGGACCGCAGAATGAAAAATGGGCGGTGGAAGTCAAATCGGCTCCCGCCTCCGAAACGGAACTCCGTGGCCTCAAGAAATTCATCAGTTTGTTTCCCGAGTTTAAGCCATTCTTAATATCCCTCACCGGACAAAAATTTCCCGGTGTTGAGAATCTATCGGCGGAAACGGTGCTTTCCTTGTCAAGGAACTGTTAAAGTCCTGAGGAGACTTTAAAGATCTTGCAAATCAAAGCGTAAACTAAAACGAATCGGCCCCGCATAATAGGGAAAAGGCGCCGCGCGTCGCACCGTCGCCAAAGCTTCGTTGTCCAGAACCGCGTAGCCGCTGCTTTTCGTGAGCGTGACGTAAGTCACCCCGCCGCTTGGGCCGATTTCAAAACTGATGCCGCAAATGCCTTCCAAACCTTCGTTGCGGGCTTGGATGGGATAACGTTTGGCGCGCATAATTCTTTTGCGGATTTCGGCAAGAATCGTGGAACTTTCCCCACCCGTTCCGGAGCCGCCGGTGCCGGGCACTCCGATGCCGCCCGGACCTTTGCCGCTGCCGCGTCCGCCACCTTCACCTTCGCCCAAACCTTCGCCGGGACCTCCACCCGGACCGGTTTTGTCGCCGGGTTCGTCGCCTTGGCCGGGTCCGGGCCAGCCGGCCTGTGTCGTTTTTTCTTTTTGCGACGAGCTCGGCTCGGCAAGTTTTTCTTCGAAAAGATCGTGAGAAACAGGAGAAGTTTTAGCTTTTAGCTTTTTCTTGGGCTGTTTTCGCGAGGGGAGGACTCCCGTCTCGGTCTCGATTTTTTTGTCGACGGGCGGCTGTTGGATTTTGGAGTCGATGGACGGCAGAGCGGCTTGAGGATCGACCGGCACGGGGGCGCCAAGCCCGCCTTGGCCGCCGAGCCCCGCTCCTCCCGGATTCAGATTGAACCAGACCACGCCGCCCGCTTCGCTTAAAGTTTGAAAAGACCCTCCTCCGTGTATTCCGAAAAATACAAAGAGCAGGACCAAAATCAAATGACCTGCAAGCGAGAGAACAAGGGCAAGCAGAAGACGTCGTGACACCTTATGAAATTACAATGCCGGGCTGCCTCGTCGCAAGGCCCCTTATATACTTCTTTTGGAAAGGATAGCCCGTAGTCCCAGCAGAATGCCGATCCATGCGATCATAAAGCGGCTTTCGGCGATATTTGGTCTCCGTTATGAAGCTCCAGCGGGTCCACTTCTAGGTTCATCGAGGACCCTTCTCCCATTGGAAAATGTTTGATGAATGAATACGGTTCAAAATTATGGCAACGATATCATTTTAGGGAACAAATATTGACTTACTTTAAATAAAAAATTTAACTATCGCCATGCATAAGACAGAAAAAATCAACACCGTTTCTTTTACCGTCAAAGGCCAAGTTGTCATTCCCCGTCGGTTCAGGAAAGAATTTGGAATCGGGGAAGGTACAAGGGCGGCCGTTTATTCCACATCAGAAGGTATTTTGCTTAAGCCCATCACCGGCAAACATATTAAAAGCCTGCGCGGTTCGCTCAAGGGCTCGGGGGCGATGGATGTTTTT
>OBLQ010000355.1_pt1 | contig 17496 bp, 14 predicted proteins | sample 1519881 | NCBI WGS metagenome assembly OBLQ01 (sample SAMN01911456, study PRJEB22533) | soil metagenome | biome: Soil | place: Malaysia | collected 2012-04-30 | depth DG_metagenome m | reverse complement strand
ATCTGGGAGAGCTCAGCGAAGCGCTGGTTCAGGGTGTCGGTGGTGTTTTTCAGGGAAAGCTGGACGCTGTCGGCGATATGCTTCTGGGTTTCCCCAAGGCCCTTGCTCAGACTTTCCGAGAGCAGGCGCTGCTTGTGTTCGATGACCTCGCCGAGGCGGGCGATCAGCAGGTCCTGATCGCCTTTGCGAGCCGCTTCGCTCGCGGACAGCGCCGACTGGACGGCATCCAGCCTGTCCCGAAGCTCGGCGATGGCGGCAAGGCGCCGGAGCAGCACGACCAGCAACAGCAGGATGAGCGCGATCCCCGCGGCACCGATCCACAGCGCGATGCGCAGATCGTCGCTCATGGGCGCGATCCGAGAAAGGTTTCCCGCATGGCGAGGATACGAGCCTGCAATGCCTTTTCCTCCTCGGTGTGGGCGGCGATCCCGGTCACGGGTTCCGGGCGTCCGTGTTCGTCGATCGCGACAAACACATAGACCGCGTCCATGACAGGGGCCTGGTCCCCCTGTGCCAGCCACATGCGCACCGGCACCCACAGGCTGGTATGGCCGGTCAGTGCCACCCGCGCCTCGATCTCGATCTGCTCGCCCGTTGCGGCACCCCGGAAGAAATGCGCCTGGTGCACGCCAACGGTCAGGCAGCGCTGGCCGGCATGGCGGTATGCGGCAAGAAAACCGGTTTCATCGGCCAGCGTCAACAGCCGCCCGCCATGGATGGAGCCATACCGGTTCATGTCCTGGGAACGGATGTGGTAGCCGATGCGGATGATGGTGTCGCTGATGCGGTTGCCCATATGACCGACAATGTAATGGCTTTGTCCGGGGAAAGGTACCCGGAATCGCTGTGGGCATGGGCGTTCCTCGCATCGCCGGCGCCCATGTCGGCGTCGAATCTTTGAAAAGGCGCTGCTACACTGGACGCCATGGATGCACGGGCCGGATGGGGTTCCACATATCGCCGTGGCATGGTGCGGCTGCTGCTTCTCATCGCCATGGCGATGCCGGCGGGATTCGCTTCGGCCGCTCAGGAAGCCGTGGAGCTGCATGCCGATATCGAGCCGGATGTGATCTATTGCGACGTGCAGCTCGGGCAGAATCTCGATGTCCTTGCCGCCACGCTGAAGGACGGCACTCAGGTGACCTTCTCCTGGACGGTCAAGGTGTATGCGGTCAAGCCGTACTGGTTCGATTCGGAGGTGGCCAGCGTGCGTATCGAGCATCAGGTCGTCCCGGATCTGGTGGCGCGCAGATGGACGATGACGGACCTGACCACGGGCATCCACCGGCGTACCGATTCGCTCGATGAGGCCATGACGTTTCTGACGCGGCTGCAGCATTTCCCCGTCATCGATCGCAGCCTGTTGGCGCCGGGCAGGAATTACCGTCTTGAGATCCAGCTTCAGGAGGTCAAGGGCGAAATCGAGCGAGGATGGTGGGCCCGCCTGTGGGGGAGTGAGCAGACCACCGGCACGCTGGTTTTCTCACTGCCATGAGATTCGGCTGGATGAAAATCCTGCCATTCGTGATGGCCACGCTGCTGATCGCGCTGGCGCTCGGGCTTTGGCCGGCCAAGCACGGCGGCCTCCTGGCCTGGATCAATATCTCGCTGCTGTTGATGCTGGCGCTGCTGGTGCTTCGCTACGGCGTGCGCCTGGCGCGCGAGCGCAGCGAAACGCGGCCCGGATCGCGCCTCAGGGCCAAGCTGGTGATGGCCCTGGTCGGCATGTTGCTGGTGCCCTCGATGATCCTGCAGCTCGCGGCCTCGCAAATGGTGGAGCGGGGCATGGACGTCTGGTTCGACGTGCGCGTCGATACCCTGCTGGATCGCGCCCTGGGACTTGCCCAGGGCTTTTATACGCGCGTCGAGACGGAGCTGGAACACGGCCTGCGTTCCTACATGACCGACACCACGTTGCTGCTTGCCATGGACGACCAGAATTTCTCGGCCATCGCCTCCCGTTTGTCGGATATCCGGGCCGAGGAGGGATGGCGGAGCCTGCAGTTGTTCGATGCGAGCCAGCGCCTGATCGCCGGCGTCGATGCCGAGTCGCTCAGCATGCTGACCGCCGAGCCGTTGACCGATGCCGCGCGTTCGGCCATGACCCTCGGGCGGGTGGTCACGGAGCTGCAGCAGGTCGACGGCCGGGAGACGGTGGTGGGGTATGCGCCTTTGCGCACGCCGCAGGGGCTCGTGGGGCTGCTGCGGGCGGAGGTGCAGCTGCCCCAGAACGTGGTGCAGACCTCCCGCATGGTCGAGGAGGACTACAAGACCTACCGGGAGCTGGAACGCAACCGGCAGTCGATCCGCGCCCTGTTTGTGCACGTCATGCTGCTGGTGACCCTGATGGTGGTGATGGTGGCGGGCATCGTCGCCCTGATCTTCGCCCGCCGGCTGACCGCGCCGATCGGCGAGCTCGCCTATGCCCTGGGGCGGATCACCGAGGGCGATCTGACGGTGTCGATCCCGGAGGCGCCGCAGGACGAGCTGGGGCTGCTGGTGCGCTCGTTCAACCGCATGGCGGCCCGGCTCAGGGAGAACGTCCAGGCCCTGGAACGGGCGCAGGACGACCTGACCGAGGCCCTGACCAGCAGCCGCCAGCGCCAGTACGTGCTGGAGACCCTGCTGGGGAATCTGCAGTCGGGGGTGGTGCTGGACGATGGCGAAGGCCGCGTGCGCCTGGTCAACCAGTCGTTCCGGTCCCTGCTGTCCCTGCCGGATACGTGGGGAAGCGGCAGCGAGATGCGCACGGCCTTCACCGGCCGGCTGCAGCCGGTGCTCGAATTCTACGAGGAGTTGCTCGGCCAGCCCCAGGGGCAGCTGCAGCGGGAGTTCGAACTGATGCTGGGCCAGCGTCCCCTGCATATCCTGGCGCGCGGGGTGCGGCTGACCTCGGTGGGTTCGGCCGGCTTTTCCGGCCATCTGATGGTGCTGGACGATATCAGCTCCCTGGCCGAGGCCCAGCGCAGCAAGGCCTGGGCGGAGGTGGCGCAGCGCCTGGCCCATGAGATCAAGAACCCGCTGACGCCGATCAAGCTGGCGGCCGAGCGCCTGCAGCGCCGGTTCCGGTCCGATGCCAGCGATGCCGATGTCTTCGATACCTGCACGCAGGCGATCATCGGGCAGGTCGAACGCATGCAGCGCCTGATCGCCGACTTCTCCACGCTGGCGCGCATGCCGAAGCCGCGCATGCAGCAGACCTCGATCACGGCCATCGTGCGTGAGATGCGCGAGCTGTTCAGCGCCTACGAGCGCGTCGAGGTGAAGGTACCGGCCAAGGATGTCCGTTGCGAATGCGATCCGGATCAGATCAAGCAGGTCCTGATCAATCTGCTCGATAACGGCCTGGCCGCGACCGCGGAGAAGGGCAAGGTCCGACTGAGGGTGGTGCTGACGGACGGGATGGTCGAGTTCCATGTGCGGGACGACGGTGTCGGTATTCCCGAGGAGGAGAGGCAGTACATCTTCCAGGACTATTATTCCACGAAGCCGAGCGGCTCCGGTCTCGGCCTGTCGATCGCGCGGCGCATCGCCGAGGATCACGGCGGCGATCTGGTGCTCGAATCGGCCGGCCATCCCACACACTTCTGCTTGCGACTTCCGATGTCGCATATGAGCATGGTCCAGTCATGAATGCGCGTGTCATGATCGTCGATGACGAAAGGCCCATCCGTGAATCCCTGCAGGGGCTGTTGGAGGATGAGGGGTATGCGGTCGTGTGCGCCGCCTCCGGCGAGGAGGCGGTGGCGCGGTTCCGCAAGCAGCCGGTGGACTGCATCGTGCTGGACATCTGGATGCCGGGCATCGATGGCCTGGAGACGATGAACCGGCTGCGGCAGATGGATGACGATGTGCCGGTGATCGTGATGTCCGGCCACGCCACCATCGACACCGCCGTGCGCGCCACCCGGCAGGGGGCCTACGATTTCCTCGAGAAGCCGCTGTCGTCCGAGCGCCTGCTGATCCTGCTGCGCAATGCCGTCGAGAAGCGCCGGCTCGAGCTCGAGAATGTCGACCTGAAACAGAACATGCAGATGCAAAGCCGGCAGGAACTGATCGGCGTCGGCACGGCGATCCAGGGGGTGCGGGCGTTGCTGAAGCGGGTGGCGCCGACCGATACCCCGGTGCTGCTGCTCGGCGAGCACGGCACCGGCAAGCGCGTGGCCGCGCGCCTGCTGCATGCCTGGTCGCGCCGGGCCGAAGGCGCGTTTATCGAGGTGAACACGGCCAGCATCCCGGAGCCGCGCATGGAGTCCGAACTGTTCGGACACGAAAAGGGGGCCTTCACCGGCGCCCTGCACACCCAGCGCGGGCGTTTCGAGATGGCGCATCACGGCAGCCTGTATTTCGATGAGGTGTGCGAGCTCGGCCTCGGCACGCAGGCGAAGGTGCTGCGGGCATTGCAGGAACGCACGATCCAGCGTCTCGGCAATCCGAGCCCGCTGCCGGCCGACGTGCGCCTGATCGCCGCCAGCGCCCGTGATCTGGACCGGGAACTGCGCGAGGAGCACCTGCGCGAGGATTTCTATTACCGGCTGAACGTGGTCACGGTACGCATGCCGCCGCTGCGGGAGCGCATCGAGGACCTGCCCGCGATCATGGATGTGCTTGCAGCCGAGCAGGCCCGCATCCTCGGGGGTGTGGCGGTCCGTTTTTCCCAGGAGGTCATCGCCATCATGCAGGCCTATCCCTGGTCCGGGAATCTGCGCGAGCTGCGCAACTATATCGAGCGTTGCCACATCCTGATGCCCGGCGAGGAGATCACGCCGGAGAACATGCTGGCCCTGGATCCGTTCCGGCAACCGAGCCAGCCGGCCGCCGCACGCGGCTTCGATTTTTCCGGCAACTTCCATCATGCGCGGGATCATTTCGAGCGCAGCTTCCTGCTCCATCATCTGGAGAGGAACGACTGGAACATCAGCCGTACGGCAGCGGACATCGGGATGGAGCGCAGCCAGTTGCATCGTAAGATTCGGGCGTTCGGTCTGACGCAGTCGGCAAGGAAGAAGGAATGAACATACTGATACTTGGGGCGGGTGAGGTCGGATTCAACCTGGCACGGCGGCTGTCCATCGAAGGCAATGATGTGGTGGTCGTGGACCAGGATCCGGAGCGGCTGCAGCGCGCGGCCGATTCGATGGACGTGCAGACGGTGCTCGGCTATGCCTCGCATCCGAGCGTGCTGGAGCGGGCGGGGGCGGAAAACGCCGATCTGCTGATCGCCGCCACGACCAACGACGAGGTCAACATGGTGGCCTGCCAGGTCGCGCATACGCTGTTCAAGGTGCCGACGAAGATGGCCCGTCTGCGCGAATCCGAATACACGGGCAACCCCTCGCTGTTCGCCCGCGACGAGATGGCCATCGATCTGGTGATCTCCCCGGAGACGGAGGCCGCCAAGTCCATCATCAAGCGCTTCCAGATCTCCTCGGCCGTCGACGCCCAGGATTTCGCCGACGGCAAGGTGCAGTTGCTGGGCCTGCAGGTGCCGCCGAAGGGGGCCCTGGCCGGCGTGTCGCTGGCCGATATCGATGAGGTGCTCAACGACGTGCGTGCCTACGTGGTGGCGCACGAGCACAACCATCGCTGGCGCGTTCCCGATGCATCGACGGTGCTGCTGGCCGGCGACAGCATCTATGTGGCGATCGACCGCCAGCATGTGCAGCGCTTCCTCTCCGGCACGGGATCCCAGCCGGTCCACGGCACCGGCCGGCACGTGATGATGGTCGGCGGCGGGCACGTCGGCTATATCGTGGCGCGGGAGCTGGAGCAGCTCGGGATATCCCTGAAGGTGATCGAGCACAACGAGGTCAGGGCCGAGTGGCTGTCCGAGCATCTGGGGCGCAGCGTGGTGATCCATGGCGACGCCATGGACCGCGAGCTGCTCGAACAGGAGTCGGTCGATCGCATGGAGCATTTCATCGCCCTGACCAACGATGACGAGACCAACATCCTGGCCAGCCTGATCGCCCGGCAGTACAAGGTGCCCCACATCATCACGCTGGTGAACCGGGACATCTACTCGGATCTGGTGCGCCAGATCGGCCTGAACGTCACGGTGTCGCCCAAGTTCACGACCTTTTCGGCCATCATGCGCCATGTGCGCAAGGGGCGCATCCTCGGCACCTCGCCGCTCGGCGACGGCACGCTGGAGGTGATCGAGGCCGAGGCCCTGCAGCCCTCGAATATCCTGAACAAGCCGCTGAAGCAGCTGCAGCTGCCGGCCGGCACGGTCATCGGTGCCATCATGCGTAACGGGGAGGTGATCATCCCGGACGGCAAGACGCTGATCCGGCCGCACGACCGCGTGATCATGGTGGCCCACAGCACTGCCATGCGGGCCGTGGAGAAGCTGTTCGAAGTGCACCTGGAATTCTTTTAGGCCATGCATATCAGAGGCGTGATCGCCACACTGGGCATCCTGGCGATGCTTTTCGGCCTGGGCATGCTGGCCCCGACCGTGGTCGATTTCTATTACGGCACCGGCCAGGCGCTGCATTTCGTGATGGCGAGCCTGATGGTCATCGCGCTCGGGCTGGTCATGAAGCGCCTGGGAGGCCAGGTCGAGTACCAGCTCAGCCATCGGGACGGGTTCCTGATCGTTTCGCTGGCCTGGGTGATGCTGTCGGTGCTGGGCGCCGTGCCCCTGTGGACCACGGGCGTGTGCCATACCTTCTGGGACGGCTTCTTCGAATCCGCCTCGGGCCTGACGACGACGGGGTCCACCGTGCTGAGCGGCCTGGACAGCACGCCGCCGGCGGTGCTGTTCTGGCGCTCCATGGAGCAATGGCTGGGCGGCATGGGCATCATCGTGCTGGCCGTGGCCGTGATGCCCCTGCTCGGCGTCGGCGGCATGCAGCTGTTCCGGGCCGAGGTACCGGGGCCGGTCAAGGACAAGCTGACCGCGCGCGTGGCGGAGACGGCCAAGGCCCTGTGGTACATCTATTTCGGCATCACCGTGGCATGTGCCATCTGCCTGTGGCTGGCCGGCATGAACAAGTTCGATGCCATCAATCATGCGATGTGCACGCTGGCCACCGGAGGCTTCTCGACCCATGACGCCAGCCTCGGCTATTACCACTCCAACCTCATCGATTGGGTCACGATCGTGTTCATGTTCCTGGGCAGCGTGAACTTCAACCTGCACTTCGCGGCGCTCCGGCGGGGCCTGTCGCTCGGGGCCTATCTGCAGGATGAGGAGTTCGTCGCCTATATCAAATGGCTGGCCTTCATCCTGTTTGCCATCGGCATCGTGGCCGTGCCGCACGGTGCCACCGTTACCGATGTGGTGTTCAACACGGTGTCGCTGGTGTCGACGACCGGCTTCGTGTCGGTCGATTACAGCCTGTGGCCGCCGGTGACGGGCATCCTGTTGATCATCGGCATGCTGATCAGCGGCTGTGCCGGGTCGACCAGCGGCGGCGGCATCAAGGTGGTGCGCATGCTGCTGCTGTTCCGCCAGGGCAAGCGCGAGCTGCGTCGGCTGATCCATCCGCATGCGGTGATCCAGATCAAGCTCGGCCTGACCCGCATCCCGGAATCGGTCGTGCAGGCCCTGTGGGGGTTCCTGGCGCTCTATGTCGTCTGCTTCGGTATCCTGGTCACGCTGGTGGCCCTGACCGGCGTGGACATGATCTCGTCGATCTCCGCGGTCGTGACCTGCGTGACCAACAGCGGCCCCGGTTTCGGGGTCGTCGGTCCGGCCTCGAACTTCGGTGGCCTGCCGGCCGCGGCCAAGGGCATCCTGGCCTTCGCCATGATCATCGGCCGCCTGGAGATCTTCAGCTTCTTCGTGCTGCTGATTCCGGAGTTCTGGCGCCGCTAGGGCCGGGCATCGATTCCGGTTCCAGGGCGACGTTGATCAGGCCGCGCACCGGGTCGGTGGACTCGATGCGCACGCGCAGCCGATCCCCCAGGTGATAGGCGTGGCCGCCGCGGCGGGCCACCAGCCTGTGTCCGGTTTCGTCCAGGATGTACTGGGAACCGAGGGCGTCGAGCGACAGCGAGCCCTCGGCCAGGGTCGGCCGCAGTTCGACGAACATGCGCCGCTTGCTCATGCCGGAGATCACAGCCTCGAAATCCGTGCCGACATCCTTCGCATGGTACAGCGCCGCCAGCATGGCCTGCGTATCCCATTCCGACTGCGTCTGCTTGCGCTCCTGCACCGAGGTGATCTCGCCGATGACGACGAGCTGGGATGCCGGCAGCACCGCATCCGGCGGTTCGCTGCGCAGCATGGCCTTCAGCCGGCGGTGCACGGACAGGTCGGCATAGCGGCGGATCGGGCTGGTGAAATGGCAATAGGAGCGGTAGGCCAGCCCGAAATGTCCGAGGTTGTCGGGCGAATAGCGTGCCTGCTGCATCGAGCGCAGGATCAGCCGGTGCAGCACGTGGGCCACCGGGGTATCCGAGGCCTGTTCCAGGATGTGTTCCACGTCGGCGGGCTTCAGCGGCCGGTTCGGCTTGTTGGGCAGGGCCAGGCCGAAGGGTGCCAGGAAGTCGTTCAACAGCTGGATCGACTCGGGCTTCGGCGGGGCGTGGACGCGGTACAGCAGCGGCACCTGCCGCTGTTCGAAATATTCGGCCATGGCCGTGTTGGCGGCCAGCATCATCTCCTCGATCAGGCGGTGAGAGACGAGGCGCTCCTGCACATCGAGCGAGCGGACCATGTTGTCGTGCAGCACGGCGCGCACCTCGGGCAGGTCCAGATCCAGCGCCCCGCGCTTCTTGCGCAATCTTTCCAGCATGCCGAACAGGCGTTCGGCCTGGCGGAGCATGGTGCGCACGGACTCGCCGGAAATGGCGCCCGCGTCCCCGTCCTGCAGCCAGGCACTGACCTGGCGGTAGGTCAGGCGGGCGCGTGAACGGATGACGGCCTCATGGACCTGCACGGCCCGGCGGGTGCCGTTGGCGTCGAAGCGCATGCGCACCACCATGGCCAGCCTCGGCACGTCCGGGTTCAGCGAGCAGACGCCGTTGCTCAGACGCTCCGGCAGCATCGGGATGACGCGATCCGGAAAATAGAAGGAGTTGCCGCGCTCGCGCGCCTCGCGATCCAGGGCCGTGTCCGGACGGACGTATTCGGCGACATCGGCAATGGCCACCCAGGCCTCGAAGCCCTCGCCGCGCGGATGCACGCAGACGGCATCGTCGAAGTCCCGGGCATCCTCGCCGTCGATGGTGACGAACCCGAGATGCGTGAAGTCGGCGTGGTGCGGGAAGCGGGCGGGTGCGACCTCGGGATCGATGCCTTGGGCCTCCTGTTGCACATCGGTCGGAAAGTCCCCGGGCAGGCCGTTCTCGGCGATGACCAGGTCGATCAATCTGGCCGGCTCCAGGATGTCGCCGAGTACGCCGACGATGTGCCCGCGCAACGGTACGCTGCCGCGCGTGATGCGCACGCGCACCCAGTCGCCGTCATGCGCACCCGCCGCATCCCTCGCCTTGACCATGATGGTCTGCGGCATGCGTTTGGAACGCGGCTCCACCATGCCGATGCCGCCGCGGATGACCAGGCGCCCGACCAGCGTATCGCCGGCCTCGCGCACGACGCGCACGAGCTCGGCGGCACTGCGCCCGCCCCTTTGGATGACACGCACCTCAACCACGTCGCCGTGCATCAGCCCCGTGGTCTCGCTGGCCGGCAGGAACAGGTCCTTGTCCTGCCCTTCGACGCTGACGAAGCCGTAGCCGTCCGGGTGCAGGCTCAGCGTGCCCACCCAACTGCGGCGGCGGCCGGTGGATCCGAGCTGCCTCCCGTATCGTCTCAGTTCGCCGTCGGCCAGCATGCGTTCGATGGTCTGTTCCAGGGCCTTGCGCTCGCCGGCACGGTGCAGGCGCATGGTCCTGGCCAGCTCATGGATGTCGCCCTTGCCATCCGGCATCTGCCGGATCGCGTCCAGAACCTGCTGGGGACGGATACGCGACGGGGAGGATTGTTGGCGGCCTTTGGGCTGGGCATGGCGGCGGGGGGCTCCGCTTTTCTTTCTTGACACGTAGGTGCTCCATTTTACTATTCCGCCCCTCGCATTGCGCTTCGCCGCATGCGGGAGCGATGCCGAGGTGGCGGAATTGGTAGACGCGCTGGCTTCAGGTGCCAGTGGCCTCACGGCCGTGCTGGTTCGACTCCAGTCCTCGGTACCATGATCTGGGTATCCGCCCGCAGGCCCGGCGTTTCGACGCCGGGCCTTTTTTCGGCCCCGTCGGGGCGCGCAAGCTAACAGAAATTCCTAAGTAAATCGCCTGCCTTGTGGCCGGTCTGTCCATTCCCCATAATTGGCCAATATGGGGACGGTGAGCGAACACCAGGACAGGATCATCGGCCTGCTGCAGCGGCTGGCGATGCTGCACGGCTGGTCGGCGCGCACCACCGAATCCTATTTCCATGATATCCGCCATGCCGACGAGCATTTCCGGACGAGGGAGCATACGGACGTGTTCGCCGCGAACCGGGAGCAGGTGTTGCGGTACTTCGCGGCCCTGCGGCAGCGCGGTTTCCGGGAATCGACCATTCAGCGCCGGCGCAGCGCGCTCGCCACCTGGTACGCCTTTCTGCAGGAGGAAGGGCTGCGTAGCGACCATCCGGCCCGGCAGCTGCCGAAGATGCGCAAGAGCCGGCCGCTGCCGAAGCTGATGAATGAGGCGGACGTCGAGCGCCTGCTGCTGGCACCGGATATCGGTACCGCGGTCGGGCTGCGTGATCGCTGCATGCTGGAACTGCTGTACGCCACCGGCCTGCGCGTCAGCGAACTGGTCACGCTCGCCATGGGCAGCCTGGACATGCAGGGCGGGCTGGTGCGCGTCATCGGCAAGGGTGACAAGGAACGGCTGGTGCCGTTCGGAGAGGAGGCTGCGCGCTGGCTTCGCGCCTGGCTGGAGAAGCGTCCGGCCGTGAAGAGCGCCTACCTGTTTCCGGGCCGGCAGGGGCGTCCCATGACGCGCCAGAACTTCTGGCAGCGCCTTCGCCTGTACGCCCGGAAGTCCGGTATCGTGCCCGTTCCGTCCCCCCATACCCTGCGGCACGCCTTCGCCACGCACCTTTTGAACCACGGCGCCGATCTCAGGGCGGTGCAGATGCTGCTCGGCCATGCCAACATCAGTACCACGGAGATCTATACCCATGTCACGCGGGCCAGGCTGCATGATCTGGTGAACCGCAGCCATCCGCTGGGAGAGGCGGCATGAACACCGGCCACGCCATCAGCGAGAAGCTGAGGGCTGCGCGCAAGGCGGTCTCGCGCCGGGCGTTCTCCGAGGCCAAGACCCTGTTTGCCGAGGTGTTGCAGCAGGAGGACATGCACGCCGATGTCGATATCCGCCTCAGGCATGCCTACTGTGCCGAGCAATCCGGCGATTACACCGATGCCGTGACGTCCTACCGGCACGTGGTGACGACCTATCGCAATGCCGGCGAGAATGCGGCCGCCGAGAAGCTTCTGGCCAAGATCGAGGATCTGGAACAGGCCAAGGTCGAGGCGCTGGAGAGGGAAGAGGCCGAAGCCGCCCCTGAGATCAGGCACATCGGCGTCAACACGCCGCCGATGGAGCGCCAGGCGTTGATCCGGCGCTTATGCCAGCTCGGCATTCCCAAGCATCTGGCGGCCGGAGAGATGCTTTGTCAGGTCGGCGACCCGCCCGCGCACCTGTGGTTGCTTCGCTCCGGCTCCCTGCTCGTCGAGATCGAAGACTATGAGGAGCAGGCAACGATGACGCCGCAGCAGGGCGGCATGGTGCTGGTCGGTGAGGGAGGGTTCTTCACGCAGCAACGGCGTGCGGCGACCGTGATCGCGGAGCAGGATGCGGAGTTGTTCGAGATATCCCGGGACGTGGTGACCGTCGAACAGCACGCCGATCCGTCGTTCGCGGCTGCCATGGACGTGCTGCTGCTGGACTACTGGACCGAGCCGGTTCTGGCCCGCCATGATGTGTTCGAGCGCGTCAACGATGTCGACCGTCATCGGCTGGCCAGTGAATTCGAGAAGATCGAGATCGATGCGGGCCAGACCCTGATCGAGGCCGGCGAGGAGCAGGATACCGCCTACATGCTGCTGTCCGGCTGTGCCTTCCTGATGCATGCCGATCCCAATCAGGGCGATGACAGCCTCGAGGATGGCGCCGGTTCATTCACCACCAGCCTGTTTCCGGCCGACCTGATCAATCTCGGGGGGCTGCTGCACGGCTTCGTCAGCCCGTACAGGGTCGTGGCGGCCACACCCCTGCAGCTGTTGAGGCTGCCCCGGGAGAAATTCGAGCCCTATACCCTGCGCCGGTCCTGGATCGTCGATGCGATCATGAAGATCACCCGCAAGCCCGCGAGCCGGCAGGTCATGAAGCCGGACGAGTCCTACCGATGGTTCATCGATCGGGGCATTCCGGCATCGTAATGTCACGGCAGAATGGGCCGGCTGCCGATAGCAGCGAGGTTTTCCGTGGCGCCAGCGAGGCGGCCGGCGGCGGGGATTTCAAGAAGGCGCGCCAGCTTTACGACACCTTGCGCAAAACGCGTGCATGGAGCCAGGACAAGGAGGTGCAGCTGCGCTATGCCTATGCCTGCGAGCGCACCGGCGATTACAGCGAGGCACTGGAGGCGTACCGGCAGCTGATCCGGCAATACCATCTCGATACCGGCGACGACGAGATGGTCGCGCAGGGCATGGCGTCCCTGCGCAAGTCGATGGCGGCGGAGCACATCGATGTCGCAAGCATGATGCGCTTCGGCCGGGATGCCGACGAGCCGGGCCTGATATCCCGTCTGTTCCATGACGCCCCCGGCAAGGAGCTGGATGCCGGCGACCTGCTGTGCCGTACGGGCGATGTGGCGGGGCAGATGTGGCTGCTGACCGAGGGCAGCATCGATGTGATCGTACCGGGGCAGGGTACCTCCAGGGTGACAGGAACGCCGACGCGTCCCTGCCTTCTCGGCGAGTTGCCCTATTTCACCCATATGCGCCGGGCCGCGGACCTGTGTGCGGCCACCGGCGCGACCGTGCTGGAGCTGCCGTACGAGCGCATGCCGCAGATCGTCCGGGATGAGCCGGATCTCGGCCTGCTGCTCGAGCATCTGTTCCGGCACCGCCTGGTGCTGCAGGTGCTGTCCAAGCACAAGATCTTCAAGCTGCTCAACGACGTGGACCGCCGCCGCATCGCCATGACCTTCGAGAATGCCTGGCTGAAGCCGGGGCAGGTGCTGATGGAAAAGGGCGAGGAGATGCCGCAGGCCTTCATGGTCCAGTCGGGCACCATGCTGTTGCTGTACCGCAATACCGAAGGGAAGGAGGAGCTGATCGGCAGCATGCAGGTGGGGGACATGTTCCACCTCGGTGGCCTGCTGCGTGGATTTCACGCCCCGTACCGGATCGTCGCCGGCACGCCGGTGCAGCTGCTGCGCCTGCCGCGCGAGCGCTTCGAGCCCTTCATGCTGCAACGGCCATGGCTGATCAAGGCCCTGATCAAGCGCAGCCGCATGGCAGGCGAACGCCAGATCATGCATCCGGAGGCCAGGGATCTGTGGGCCGCGGATCGCTATGTCGATCTGGACAATCCATTGGGTTGATCATTCGCCAGACTCGGCTACCTTCGGGGGGGCACAAGGAGGCGCGACATGACCGATGAGGATGCATCCACGCCGAAACTGATCCCCGGCCTGGCCGGGGTGCCCATCGCCGAGTCCTCCATCTCCTACATCGACGGGCAGCGCGGGCATCTCGAGTACCGCGGCATCGATATCGAGACCCTGGCGGAGCGCTCGACATTCGAGGAGTGCGCCTATCTGCTGATCTACGGGCAGCTGCCGACACGCAGCCAGCTGGCCGAATTCGACAACGGCCTGAGGCATCACCGCCGCATCAAGTATCGCATCCGCGACATGATCAAATGCTTTCCGGAGTCCGCACATCCGATGGACGTGCTGCAGGCCTGTGTGGCGGCGATGGGCATGTTCTATCCGATTCCCCGCGGCCTGGATTCCAACGTCTTCGATGAGGAGGTGGTGCGCTGGGCCAGCCTGCGCCTGATCGCCAAGATGCCGACCCTGGTGGCCGCGTATGCGCGCATGCGCCACGGGGATGACCCGATCGCGCCGCGCGATGACCTGTCGCATGCCGCCAATTTCCTGTACATGCTGACGGGCGAGGAACCTGACGAGCTCAGCGAACGCGTGATGGACGTGGCGCTGATCGTGCACGCCGACCACACGATGAATGCCAGCACCTTCGCCATGCGCGTCACCGCCTCCACCCTGGCCGATCCCTATACATCGATCAGCGCCGCCATCGGCGCCCTGTCCGGGCCGCTGCACGGCGGCGCCAACGAGGACGTGCTCAAGATGCTGGATGCGATCGAATCGCCCGATCATGTCGAGCCCACGATCGGGCGCATGATGGCCAACAAGGAAAAGATCCCCGGCCTGGGCCACCGCATCTACAAGACCAAGGATCCGCGTGCCACGCTGCTGCAGCGGCTGTACGGGCAGATGGCCGAACGCTACGGTGCGGACCGCACCTACGAGGTGGCCAGCCGCATCGAGGCGCTGGTGGCGGACAGCCTCGGCGCCAAGGGCATCTGCCCGAATGTGGATTTCTATTCCGGCATCGTCTACCGCAAGCTCGGCTTCGACCCGAGCCTGTTCACGCCGATCTTCGCCATGGCGCGCGTGGCCGGCTGGCTGGCGCACTGGCGCGAACAGCTGCCGCATAACCGCATCTTCCGGCCGGTGCAGATCTATACCGGCGGGCACGGGCTTGCCTACATCCCGATCGACGAGCGGGGCTGAATCCGGAACAGAACCACCCCGGCCAGGGTGGCGCCGAGGGTATCGGCCAGCCAGTCGAACACGTCCGCATCACGCCCCGGCACGAAGGACTGGTGCCATTCGTCGCCGGCCCCGTACAGCGAACAGAATGACACGCTGATCCCGACCAGCAGCCATGGGGCGGGCGACCAGTGGCCGAAGCTCCGCCATGCCAGCCATCCCATCAGGGCGTATGCCGCGGCGTGGACCAGCTTGTCTTCATGGGCGAACAGCATCGGCAGCGGCAGCGTGGAACGGCTGGAGAGCCAGAAGATCAGGCTGCAATAGGCCAGCAGCAGGCAGGCGTCGCGCAGCTTCGGGGGCATCAGGCCAGGCTGCACAGGGAGATGGCCTGCTGCCTGTTATGGACCTTCAGGGTATCCAGGATCAGGCTGATGTGGAATTTGACCGTGCTGACCGACAGGCCGAGCCTGTCGGCGATCTCCTTGTTGCTCAGGCCCATGCAAACCATGCCCAGGATCTCCCATTGGCGCTGGGTCAGGTGGATGCCCTCGGCGCCGCTCAGGATGTCCCGCGGGACATATGTGTTGCCGTTCAGCACGGCGTCGATGCCTGCGAGAAGGCTTTCGGCGGACATGGTTTTCGACACGTAGCCCCTGGCGCCGAATGCCAGCATGGTCTGTATCAGGATCGGATTGTCGACCGCCGAGCAGACCAGCACCTTCGTCTCGGGGAATCCGTGGATGATGTCGCAGGCTCCCACAAGCCCGTTCATGCCCGGCATGAAGATATCCAGGATCAGCAGGGCGGGTCGGCGCCTCGCGCACGCGGCTTCGACCTGCGGATAGCTTTCCGCCTGCGTGATGGTGGCATCGGGGTAGACGCTATCCAGCAGCGAGCATATCAGTTGCCGGTGCATGGTGTGATCGTCGGCGATGAGCAGATTCATGATGTTGGTATAGACCCTGCTCGCCCATCAGGACAGGCAGGGTGTCCCCATATTCATGGGATGCTGTTCCAGAAAGGCATCCACTATCTTCGTTCACCAGGCAGCGCCTGTAAGACGCCCAGGAGGAGATCATGAGCGAATCAATGGTGAATGGCATGGGCTGGATGCCGGATATCCCGGATTTCAGGGACTACCATCCCGACCATGAAAAGATAGCCCCCATGTTGAAAGGGGTCGGTCTTGCCGGCAAGGCCCCGGCCAAGCTGGCGTCGACACAGGACCTGCGAGCGTGGTGTTCTCCGATCGAGAACCAGGGGGGACTTGGTTCGTGTACCGCGAATGCGGGGGTCGGTTTGGTCGAATACTTCGAACGCAAGGCGTTTGGCAACTACATCGATGCATCGCGTTTGTTCCTCTACAAGGCAACCCGGAACCTGCTGGGGTGGAATGGCGATACCGGCGCCTTCCTGCGTACCACCATGGGCGCCATGGCCCTGTTCGGGGTGCCACCGGAGCGCTACTGGGCCTACACCGATGCATCCCCCGATTTCGATCGGGAACCGTCCGCGTTCTGCTATTCCTTTGCCAGGGAATACCAGGCCATTTCCTATTTCCGCCTGGATCCCCCTGGTACGACGCCGGCCCAGCTGCTCGCCAGGATCAAGCTCTTTCTCGCCGCGAAACTGCCGTCCATGTTCGGATTCACTGTTTACAGCTCCATTCAGCAGGCCTCATCCAACGGGGAGATCCCCTTTCCCGGCGCCGGCGAAGGTGTCCTGGGCGGCCATGCCATCGTGGCGGTCGGATACGATGACAGCAAGGTGGTCAAAAACACGGGTTCCGGAGCTCAAACCAAGGGCGCCCTGCTGATCCGCAATTCGTGGGGGACGGCTTGGGGTGTTGCCGGTTACGGCTGGCTGCCGTATGACTATGTCATGCACGGCCTGGCTCAGGACTGGTGGAGCCTGTGGAAGGCGTCCTATACAAACACCAAGCAATTCGGTTTGTAATAGAAGGCTCCCCGTACCTTTCCCGCATGTGGGCGGATAGGGCGCCGATCTCGGAAAATGGCCCGATAGGGAAAGACAAGGGGCACCGGCTCGACGACCTCCCCGCGCCTGCAGGGGAGCTCAGCACTCGATCAGCGAGAGACACAATGCCTCGTGAAACTTTCCGGGGGCTTTCTTGACGGTGGATTGGAACATTGCTACTAGGATACAGATGGCACATGAAGCATCGATTCAGGCTGCGTTTCAGGTTGGCCGAATCTATGCTGGAGGCGGCGCCACAGCGGTTCGATTCGTTATGTCATAATTGGTTGCTTCATCATGAGGTTGGTTCTTTATGTTGTTTTGAAGGCGCCGTGAGTTTTAAAGCGGAGGGGGTTACCCGATACGCATCGGGCCGATCATGATATCGGCAAAGATCGGTTTCCGACCGTCGGGCGGTATGCAGGAGGAGGGATGCTTTTCCCAAGTAATCAAGCGGGGCCTTTATGCGCGGTAGCAAAAAAAGGCTGAGTCACCCGGAGTCGCGTCCCGATTGCCGTGACGATGCTGGAGCAGCAGCGGAAGAGCCGCATTTGACCGATTCGCAAGCTGAACAGCACCGGGGTAAAGCGAAAGCGGAAAGATCGACGATAGAGGCAGCGGACATCTATGAGGCGAGCCATGCTGGTCTTCTGCCCATGCTTCAGCGCCTGGATGAGCGCCTTGCTGCCGCAATCGAGGTGGCAGAGCAGGTGTTTGCATCACGCGCGGCAGGCGATCTGTACCGTGGGCTAACCATCTCCCCGGCG
>OBLQ010000354.1_pt1 | contig 17504 bp, 8 predicted proteins | sample 1519881 | NCBI WGS metagenome assembly OBLQ01 (sample SAMN01911456, study PRJEB22533) | soil metagenome | biome: Soil | place: Malaysia | collected 2012-04-30 | depth DG_metagenome m | reverse complement strand
GGGCGGGGCGATCCCGATGACACTGGGTGCGCTGCTCATCGTCTCAGGAGTGGTCGTAGCACCTCTTGCGATGCCGGTACTGCCGGTCAAGAAGTACATCCAGTACGCAGGCATGCTGGGCGTGTCGCCAAGCACGCCGGAGAAGCTCCAACTCGCCGAGCTGCCCCAGTTCTTCGCGGACATGCAGGGCTGGGATGAGTTGGCGCAGGATGTGTCGAAGGCGTACCTTTCCATCCCCTCCGAGGAGCGGCCTACTACCGTGGCGCTGGTCGGCAACTATGGCGAGGCCGGCGCACTCGAGCTGAACGCGCGGAAGTACCCCCTGCCGCGGGTCATTTGCACGCACAATTCATACTGGTTCTGGGGCGTCGGAGACAGCCGCATCACCACCTTCATCAGGTTGGGTGGAAAGAAGGACAACTACACCCAGACCTACGGCGATGTGACGCTGGCTGGAGTGCATTCCTGCCGCTTCTGCATGCCGTACGAGAACAACCTGAACATTTTCGTGGTACGGGGGCGACGGCGCCCGATTGAAGAGGACTGGGGCGAAGCGCGCGACTTCCACTAGACTGCCGCTGCGAATGCGACTTCGGATCCCGACTTGACGTCTTCCCGAGGCCTCCCGGCCCGTCCGGGTGACGGGCGCGGAACACCTGCAGGGGAAGGCCGTCCGGCCTCCTCCGCACGCGGCTCGTGCGAGGCTCCGCGGGTGCTCTAGAATGAGGAGTCTCGGTGCGGGCTCGGGCCGCGCCGGCGCTTCCCGGATCCATCCCTCCCCCGCCTCCACGAGGCTGGTCTGGGCCACGCCTCCGGAATCACCGACGTGGAGTCCCTGCGTCCTGCGCGGGGCTGTTCCTTCCCGGCCGGGGCGAATGGAGAGGCGCCTCTTCCGGGATCGATGAATCCACTGGATCCCTCGGGCACGGGGAGGCGCACGACCTCCTCCCGTCATGGACGGGCGGCATCCACAGCGGTGTCCCGGATCCGGCGATCGAGGATCGGGACGGACAGAACATCGGACTCATCGAGAAGGAGTGCATGCCCATGAAAGCCATCGCCATCGTCCCCGGAAGGCCCCGCTCGGCCCGCCTCACGCAGATCCCGGAACCCACGATCGACTCCGTCCCCGGAGGGCGGGGCGTCCTCGTCAAGGTCCTCCGCGTGGGCGTGGACGGAACGGACAGGGAGATCTACGAGGCCGAGTACGGCAAGGCCCCCGAAGGCCAGGACGTTCTCGTCACCGGGCACGAGGGGCTCGGGCGGGTGGAGGCCGTCGGGCCCGCCGTGAAGGAGGTCGCGCCCGGCGATCTCGTGGTCGCCACGGTTCGCCGCCCCGGGAAGAGCTTCTACGACAGGCTCGGCTATCCCGACTTCACGACGGACGGCGAGTACTACGAGCGCGGGATCAACCTGCTCAACGGCTTCCTCGCGGAGAAGTACGTCGAGGACGCGACCTACCTCGTGAAGCTCCCCGCCGTGCTCCGGAAGGTGGGCGTTCTCATGGAGCCCTTCAGCATCGTCCAGAAGGGGATCCAGCAGGCCTTCGAGGCGCAGCGCCGGCTGCACGTCTGGCGGCCCGCGCGCGCGGCGGTCATGGGCGCCGGATCGGTCGGCCTCCTCGCGACGCTCGCGCTGAGACTGCGGGGCCTCCGCGTGACCACCTTCGCCCGCGAGCGCAAGCCGGCTCCGAACGCCGCGCTCGTCGAGGAGCTGGGCGCGACCTACGTCTCGGTTCAGGACGCATCGATCACCGAGGTCGCGAGAAAGGAGGACGGCTACGATCTCATCTTCGAGGCGACCGGAGTCTCGGCCGTGGCCTTCGAGAGCATGCGGGCGGTCGCCAAGAACGGCGTCCTCGTCCTGGCGAGCGTGACGGGCGGCGACCACAAGCTCGAAGTCCCCGCCGACCGGATCAACCTCGAGTTCGTCCTCGGCAACAAGCTCATGCTGGGGACGGTCAACGCGAGCAAGGAGAACTTCGAGTCGGGCGTGCGGGATCTCGTGGAGGCCCAGGCCATGCATCCCGGGTGGCTGGACAAGCTCCTGACGAATCCCGTGCACGGCCTGGAGAACTACGAGCAGCTCTACCAGGCGCTCACCACGGCGAAGGGAGTCATCAAGGCCTTCTGCGTCGTCTCGGAGGACTGACCGCCGGACGAGCGGGGAGCGGGACCATGAAGAAGGGGGCGACGACGGGCGCGGAGGAGCTGCGGCTCCGGGAGGACGAGCGCCGCGAGAAGAACTGGAAGCGATGGGGTCCCTATCTCTCCGAGAGGCAGTGGGGGACGGTGCGCGAGGACTACTCCGCGGACGCGAGGAGCTGGGACTACTTCCCCCACGACCACGCGCGCAGCCGGGCCTACCGGTGGGGCGAGGACGGGCTGCTCGGGATCACGGACCGCGAGTGCCGCCTCTGCTTCGCGGTGGCGCTCTGGAACGGGCGCGACCCCATCCTGAAGGAGCGGCTCTTCGGCCTGAGCGGCCCCGAGGGAAACCACGGGGAGGACGTCAAGGAGTGCTACTTCTACCTCGACTCCACGCCGACGCACTCCTACATGAAGGCGCTCTACAAGTACCCGCAGGCCGAGTTCCCCTACGCGCGGCTCGTCGCCGAGGCCCGCAGCCGCGGCCGGTCCGATCCCGAGTTCGAGCTGTCGGACACGGGCGTCTTCGACGACGGGCGCTACTTCGACGTCGAGGCCGAGTACGCGAAGGCGTCGCCCGACGACGTCCTGATCCGGCTCACGATCTCGAACAGGGGGCCCGAGGCCGCGACCGTTCACGTCCTGCCCACGCTCTGGTTCAGGAACACCTGGTCCTGGGGCTGCGCGCACGAAGGGTGCACGGTCAGGCCGAGGCTGGAGAAGACGTCGACCTCGTCCGTCCGGGCCTTCCATCCGACGCTCGGGATCATGAAATGGGACGTGGGGAAGGGACCGGATGGCGCGATCCCGGCGCTCTACTTCACCGAGAACGAGACGAACCGCGAGAGGCTCTTCGGCTCGCCCAACGACGGTCCGTACGTCAAGGACGCCTTCCACGACCGCGTGATCCACGACAGGGCGGACGCGGTGAACGGCAAGACGGGAACGAAGGCCGCCGCGCACCACGTCCTGTCGATTCCGGCGGGCGGTTCGGTCGTCCTGAAGCTGCGCCTCCGGAGCGAGGAGGGCGTCTCGAAGAGCCCGCTGGGCCGTGAGTTCGAAGCGGTCTTCGATGCAAGGAAGCGCGAGGCCGCGGAGTTCTACGACGCGAGGATCCCGGCGAATCTCTCGCCCGGGGAGAGGAGCGCCGCCAGGCAGGCCTATGCCGGCCTTCTCTGGACGAAGCAGTTCTACCACTACATCGTCCAGGCCTGGCTCGACGGCGACCCGGACCAGCCGCCGCCCCCTGAGGCGCGCAAGCGGGGGCGCAACAGCGACTGGCCGCACCTCTACAGCCGCGACGTCCTCTCGATGCCCGACAAGTGGGAGTACCCCTGGTTCGCGGCCTGGGACCTGGCCTTCCACATGATCCCCTTCGCCCGGATGGACGGCCGGTTCGCCAAGGACCAGCTCACGCTCCTGACGCGCGAGTGGTACATGCACCCCAACGGGCAGCTCCCCTCGTACGAGTACGGCTTCGGCGCCGTGAACCCACCCGTGCACGCCTGGGCGGCCTGGCGCGTCTACAAGATGACGGGCCGGCGCGGGGAGCGGGATCGCGTCTTTCTCTCCCGCATCTTCCAGAAGATGCTCCTCAACTTCACCTGGTGGGTGAACCGGAAGGACACCGAGGGCAATCACATCTTCTCGGGTGGCTTCCTCGGCCTCGACAACATCGGCGTCTTCGATCGCTCGAGGCCGTTGCCGACCGGGGGCCGCCTCGAGCAGGCCGACGGCACGGCGTGGATGGCCTTCTTCTGCACCACGATGCTCGCCATCGCCATGGAGCTGGCCCGCGAGAACCCGGCGACGGAGGACATGGCCTCGAAGTTCTTCGAGCACTTCGTGGACATCGCCGATGCCATGAACTCGCTGGGGGGGAGCGGCCTCTGGGACGACGAGGACGGCTTCTACTACGACCAGCTCCACGTCGACGGGCGGCACGTTCCCATGAAGGTCCGCTCGATCGTCGGCATCATCCCGCTCTTCGCCGTGGAGGTGCTCGATCAGTCCGTCATCGACGGGCTGCCGGGCTTCACGAAGCGGCTCGAGTGGTTTCTGGAGAACCGCAAGGACCTCGCCCGGCACATCACCTACTGCGAGATGGGAGGCGAGGAGCGCAGGCTCCTGGCCATCCCCTCGCAGGACCGCCTGGTGCGCGTCCTTCGCTACGTTCTCGACGAGAACGAGTTCCTCTCACCGTACGGTATCCGCTCCGTCTCGCGGTACCACAGGGATCATCCTTACGTCTTCCGCGAAGGGGGACAGGAACACCGGGTCGCCTACGTCCCAGGTGATTCGGACAGCGGCATGTTCGGCGGCAACTCGAACTGGCGCGGTCCCGTCTGGTTCCCGGTGAACTTCCTGCTGATCGAGGCCCTCGAGCGCTACCACTATTTCTACGGCGACGGCCTGAAGGTGGAATTCCCGACGGGCTCCGGCCGGATGCTGAACCTCGAGGAGATCGCCCACGAGCTCTCCGCGCGCCTGGCGAAGCTCTTCGTGCCCGGCGCCTCCGGCATCCGTCCATGCCACGGGGAGGATCCGCGCTACGCCTCCGATCCCCACTGGAAGGACCTCGTCCGCTTCAACGAGTACTTCCACGGCGACACCGGCCGCGGCCTGGGCGCTGAGCACCAGACGGGATGGACGGCGCTCGTGGCGCAGTGCTTCGAGGATCTCGCCAAGCGCCGGGCCGCCGGCAAGGTGCGCAATTCCACGCAGGGACGGGCCGCAAAGGCCACGCCGGCCTGAACAGCGGCTCCATCGAGCCGGATGCAGGGGTGTCGCTTCCTTCGTCGCCCGCCAAATTCCTCATTGTGACTATGGTCATGCAATACCCATAGGCGTATCATTGGGCCGCCTTCCCCAGTTGGAGCCCTCCGCCCGCAGGGCCCCGGGAGGAATCCTATGGGTCGCCGGGCGTCTGTCTTCATTACCGCTGTTTCGTTCCTCATCCTCGCATTGGCCCCCGCGGCACGGCTCTACGCCGGTTCGGTCGTCGAGGAAATCAACCCTGACGTGTCCACGATGTACGAGGGCGGCAACCCGTACGGCGCGTCCGGGGGACGGATCAACAACCTGGCGGCCGCGCCCGGCTCCGGCCTCGTCTACTACGCGGCCAGCGAGTGGGGTGGCCTCTGGAAGACCGGGGACGGGGGCAACACGTGGGATCACGTGGACGGCCACGTTCCCAACGTCACCTGGGACGTGATCGTGGATCCGACCGATCCGAACCGGGTCTACGCGACGTCGCTATACGACGGCCGGATCCGCCCCATCTCCGGGATCGAAGTCAGCCGCGACGAGGGGCAGACCTGGTTCCATCCGCAGACCGCCACACCCGCGGGTCTGGACTGCGTCGATCCGAACGGCGATCCGCAGCCCGCTCCCGGTGAGTGGTCCGGATTCGGTATCGGTATCCAGCCGGACGCCCCGCAGAACATCTTCGTCGGGACGACCTGCGGCGTTGCGATCAGCAACGACTCGGGATCCACCTGGCATTTCGTCGATCCCACGCCGAACACGCCGGGGCGGACGTATACCTGGGACGTGGCGGTTCAGGGCGGCGGGCAGGGGGGAGCCGCGATCGTGGACGTCTGCGGCGACGACTTCCACTCCCGCTCGAAGGACGGCGGCCACAGCTGGGAGCAGCATGCGCTGCCGTACCCGCTGTACGGCACGGGGCGCTGCTCGCTCGCCGTCTCGCCGGACGAGCCCTACGTCGTCCTTATCGTGGACGACATCACGGACCAGACCGTGCCGCAGCCCAACGACTTCAAGCACAACGTGTACGAGAGCGACGACGAGGGGAGGAGCTGGATCCGGCTCGGAAGACCCACCCCCTACAAAACCCCCGACTATACGAAGCGCCTCACGTTCCTCGAGGCGAACGACAGGGCCGACACGGCGACCACCCTGAATTTCGATCTGTGGTACGGAGAAGGGGCCCTGTGGCGCGCCCACTGCGAGACGCCCATTCCCGCTTCTGAGCCGTCCGGGACGACCGACCAGACCCTCCGGTGTGACAAGGCCTGGAGCACCGGCGGCTACCTCCAGTGGGCCGGCCCGCCGGGGATGGCTGAGGAGAATCTCGGGGCGCACGGCGACTCGGGCGACCTCGTCTTCGATCCCACACAGAGCGTGGACGCCTGCCCCGTCCTGTACGCCTCGGACGGGGGCGTCTTCAGGAACACCAAGACGAGCTCACCCGGCTGCCATGATCCCGTGTTCGACGAGCCCGACCGTTCGCCGCACGCGCTGTGGCTCCTCGGGATGGCCGGCTCCAACCTCTCCGGCGACGTCGTGGCGCTTCACTTCGGCGTCCAGGACGACGGCTCCTGGGCCACAGCCCACGCGGAGGCGCCCACCGTCGCCTGGATCGACGGTACATCCTCCGACTCGTGGGACCGGGTCGCCGATTCCAATCGCTACCTGTGGAGCGATCAGGACGGCCTTCACCTCGCGACACCGGGAACGCTCTCGGGAACGTTCGTCTCCCTTCCTACGGTGCTGGACCCCAATGGAGTGACCTTCGCGCGCCAACTCCCCGGTGGCGGCTGGTTCCCGAAGATCGACCAGTACGGCGACAAGAAGTACGTCATCCTGACCGATTTCATCGACCTCGACAACAACAACCAGGCCAACTATCCCGACGAGCTGCAGAAGGTCTACGTCACGGACGACATCACGCAAAGCCCCGGCCCGAACTGGTCGGACATCACGAGCGATCTCCCCGCGGCCCCCTACTGCGGCGTGCGCGCCTCCGTCGATCCGTCCAACGGCGGCGAGCCCGTTTTCTTCGCCGTGCAGGGGACCGACTGCAACGACAACCGGAGGGGCGTCCCCAGCTTCCTCTACAAGCGCGTGGGGACGAGCCCGTCTGCGTCCTGGCAGCAGGTGCCGGTCATCGGGTCGAGCTCCGCGAGGATCGGCGTGTTCGCCGTCGATCCGACCGACGCGCGAAGGCTCTACATCTCGAGCGTCTGCGACAAGGGCACCGCCTGCATGGGGATGAGATCTTCCGATGACGGCGGGGCGACGTGGAGATTCGACCAGGTTCTCACCGACATGATGATGGGCAAGGGACTTATCACGCCGGGGCAGCCCACCTACGACTTCATCAACCTGGGGGGGCCAGACGTCGCCTACGGGTTCCGGTCCTTTCCGTTCACGGGCTACGCCCAGGCCTCTCTCGTCGCGTACGATCCGTACGATCCCAACGTGATCGTCGCGGGCGGCAAGGACTCCGGCGTCTTCCTCAGCACCGATGGCGGCAATGACTGGGGGCTCATGACGGAACCGATTGACCCCGACCCGAACCACCCCCACATCTCGCAGCCCTGGTTCGCACACTTCAAGCACGACGCGGCGGGAACCCTGTGGATCTACATCGGCACGCGCGGACGGGGAGTGTGGCGGATCGCGGCGAAGCAGCCCGTGGCGGACATCGGCGGTCCCTACTCGACGATGGAGGGGACGGACGTCACGCTGAACGCCGGCGGATCGAGCGATCCCGACGGGCAGGCGCTGAGCTACGAGTGGGACCTCGACGGGGACGGCGTCTTCGAGCTGTCCGGGGGCTCCACGGCCGTGTTCGATCAGGTCGGCCAGGACGGCGTCTACGACGTCAGCGTGAAGGTGACCGCCGGCGGCGTCTTCTCGATCGCGACGACGACGGTGACCGTGACGAACGTTCCTCCGACCGTGACGGTCTCCTCCGACGCGCCGCAGGACGAGAACTCGGCCATCACGGTCAGCGGCTTCGGCAGCGATCCCGGCTGGCTCGATCCCCTGACGGCCACGATCGACTGGGGGGACGGGTCGTCGCCCCAGGCGGTGTCAGGCGTCTACGAGAACGTCCGGCCCGACGCGACCCTGTCGTTCATGGCCTCACACGTCTACGGGGACAACGGGAGCTTCACCGCCAAGGTCTGCGTGATGGACGACGACACGTCCACCTGCACGTCGATCGTGCTGGGCGTCGACAACGTCTCACCGACGGCCGCGATCGATACGGGCGGCGCCGTCCCCGTGAACGGCAACCCGACCTTCATCGCCCACGCCGGCGCGCCGGTGGACTTCACGGGCGAGTCGGCCGACCCGGGCAGCGACGATCTGGCCCTGAGCTGGGACTGGGACGACGGCCCGCCGGCGCCCGACGTCACGACGAACTACCTGGTCAACCCGCCGAACCCGGATCCCTTCCCCAGCCCGTCGATCCAGCCGCGTGACGTGACCGACACGCAGACCCACGCGTTCGGCCAGGCCTGCCTCTACGACATCGTCTTCTCGTCACTGGATGACGACGGCGGGAGCGGCGCCGACGATGCTGCCGTGGTCATCGTGGGCAACAGCCAGGAGGTGCGATCGGCCGGCTACTGGCAGCACCAGGTGACGGGCGGCGGCTCGATCGACATCGACGCGGCGACGCTGCAGTGCTACCTGGACGTCGTGGGCTACATGAGCCAGGTCTTCAGCGAGGTCCGGCCGGCCTCCACGGCGGCAGAGGCGGCGGTCGTGCTGCAGTACCAGAAGTCGGCGTCGACGATCTCGGACGCTCTGGACCGTGAGCTCCTGGCCGCGTGGCTGAACTTCGCCAACGGGAGCCTGGGTCTCGGCGATCTCGTGAGCACCGAGAAGGGCAAGGCCCCGGAGGCGCTCTTCGGCGATGTCCTGACGATGGCGGAGTCGGTCCGCCTCGATCCGAACGCGACCGACGACGAGCTGGAGGCACAGAAGGACATCCTGGAGTGGATCAACACGAAGACGAAGTGACGGCAGCGAGGCCGCGGCTGCACCTCCGGCGAGCGCCGGGGAGTGGCCGCGGCCCTGTCTTCTCGCTGCCGGGAACCGGAATCATCCCGGCACCCGATCCGTTCTCGAGTGAAGCGGGTCCGGAAGCAGCGAACCGGGAGCCGGCAGCGCTCGCTACGCGGAGTGGCCGGGACGGGATTCCGCGTCGCTGACGTCGCCGGCCGGCCCACCCGTCTTCACGAAGGCGGCCACGAAGAGCAGCCCGAGGATCAGATCGGGCGCCGCGACCGCGGCCTGGCCGGCCTGGATGCGTCCGCCGGCATAGAGGGCGGTGAGCGTGACGACGTAGACGAGCTTCTCGGCGACCGCAGCGATCATCGCCGGCCTGAAGCGCAGCGGATCCGTCGCGATCATGAGGAAGAGGAGCTGCCAGATCAGGGCCACGCCGACGAAGCCGTAGTAGAAGTCCGGGTGCGTGATCGGCGGGGGATAGGCGCGCCCCACGGTGTCGAGCATGAAGTAGAGCGGGACCAGGACGACGAAGCCCCAGGCTCCCGCGCAGAGAAAGACGATCCTGGCGAATCGCATCGACCTTCCTCCCTCGCGCACGATCCGCGTTCCCCCGAGGCCGCGACCGTCGCCCGGCCTCGCCCGGATTCGCCGGACCGGCGCGGGGATTCTCCCGCTTTCCCATCGCATCCGCAAGAAGGTCGCCTTCCCGCGACCTCGACGGGAAGGGGCGGGCCCGCTCTTCGCGGCGGGCGCGGGAAAAGGAAGGCGCGGGGACCTCGGCGCCCCCGAACGACCTTGGTGGCAGGCAGGTCCCGGGAGTGCGGCGCGCGCACGCTCATGACGCCGGCGAAACGCCGGCGGCCTGCACGCGTCAGCGGGCCGGATCCGGGTCCGTGGCGGTGCTCGGACGCCTCACGAGTCCGCCTTGGATCGTGAGCTCTCGTGGGGCTTCCAGGCCTCCTCGCAGTAGGCTATCCAGTTTGACGGCTCGTATGGGTCACGTCCCGGACACTTCGCCTCGACGTCCTCGAAGAACTCCTTGTAGACGTGCGCCCCGAGAACCCGGTAGGCCTCGAACTGCTCGTCGTCGAAGAACTGGTCCGCCGTCGACTCGTGCGGGTATTCCTCGTGAGCACGCTTGTAGCTTGCGACGCTGGCCGCTTCGTCCCCGGTGAGCGACGACTTGAAGTAGATGATCCAGGCTGTCTTGGGCGCGGCATCCGGGTCGGTCGAACCGGACGATTCCGTGGAGCCGGCCCCGGATCGGCCCTGTTGGCCGCCGGCGTCCCGGACGTTCTTGGGTGGCGTGCAGTCGGGATACAGGATCCGGCCCACGCTCCAGTGCTTCTTGGAGCGGCCGTCCTTGGCTCCGGGCCGAATGCTCTCGAGGTCCCGCATCTCGACCTTCACGTTCTCGTCCACCTCGATCATCCTGATCGCGTTCGAGAGGTCCTGGAAGGCGTACTCGGGATCGCAGCCGGCATCGTTGGCCAGGATCAAATCGCAGCGGCGCTGCAGCAGCGGGTAGACGCCCACGTTGTCGCCCGTGTGCCCGCCGTCTGAGAGATGGACGAGCGGGAGGTCGGCGGTCGCCGAGCCGAACATCTCGCGGAAGAGATAGAGGGGCCACCAGATGAGCCTCTCCCGGATCCGCCTGCGGCCGGACCCCGATCCTTGGGCTTTTCCCCTGAAGCCGGAGTGGATGACGTCGCGATCCCTCCTGGGGTTCACGAGCCACTGGCCGAGGCGCACGTTGAAGAGGGTCATGACGATCGAGGTCGCCAGGCTCGTGTACACACCCATGGCCGGAGAGGCGGCCGCTCCGGAAATGGTCATCGCCCGGGCGAGCTTCGTCTCTCCGCCCCTGTACGAGCCCGTCGGGACGTACCCGGTCGTCGTCGATCCGCAAAAGAGCTTCGAGAACACGAAGACATCCGACTTCCGTGTCCGCCGCGCAAGGTCTTTGCTCCCCCCGAGGTTCAGGGAGCTCATGATGAGGTGATAGGGAGAAGGGGTGTAGGCTGGCTCGAAGGAGGAGCAGCCGCTCGCGGCAGCCCTCCGTCCGTGCAGGTCAACGAGGGCGATCTCCGAATCGTCCCGGGTGACGATGACCTCATCCCCGGCAACCTGCTCTGTCCTGAGAAAGGTCTCGGCCAGGCGATCGCGGTAGAAGTAATGCGGAGAGAGCCTGTTGAAGTCCACGATGAACCCCATGATCGCGAACCCCAGCAGTCCCACGGCGGAAGCAATCACGACGGCGAAAAGCTCCTGGCGAGGGACACCCTCCGGCGTGAAATCGACCTGCTGCAGAATCGCCTTGGCCAGGAACACCAGCGTGAGGCCCAGACCCAACAAGACGAGGAGAGTCAGCAAGCCGCTCTTGAACTTGCGGGCAAGGGCGCGGAGTCCGGTCGGCGACTTTCCGTCGGCTGCCGGCAGTAGGCTCCGGCCCGAGAGCAGCGCGACGGCGGCCGAGATCGCCGGGGTCCAGTTGAAACCCCTGAAAGTGACGACGAGAACAGGGAGAATCGGCAGGAGCAGGCTGGCGACCATGAGGTAGGTGGACACACCCAGAAGGGCCCCGACGGCAGATCGGTTGACGCGATTCCAGTGGCTGGCGAACTGCGCGAAGCCGATGTTCGCGACCGCGCCGGTCAGCCGCGCCGCGAAGAAGAAGACCAGGGGGATCATCAGAGCGCCGAATGGCGGAGGACCGCCGTGGGCCGGCGGCGCTGCCGAAGGCTGGGACACGAGCCACGGCACCGTCGCGATGCTCTCCGCCGGGCAGTTCTTGCACCCCGATGCGGCGGCTTCCTCCAGCGTAGAGCGAAGCGCTCCCTCGCTATAGACGAACGAAGGCGCCTGCTTCTTCATGAGGCTCTCTATGGGATCTTCGCAGAGGCACGCCGAGATTCCGGATGACACGTCGCCTTCGTGCTGCACGGGGCGCGGAACGAAGCGCTGCAGCGGGGACAGGAGGAGGGCGCTCGTCACGAGGCAGCCGGTGATGAGTCCCGCGAGTGCAATCCTCGTTCGCCGGAGAAGTCCTCTCTCCTCGGCGCTTTCGCCCGTTCCGGCCGAGAATCTCCTGGGAGGAAACCTCATGAAGAGGATGTAGATGAGCGCCATGACGATGGCGCCTCCTGCCGCGGCAAGGTAGACGAACGGGTCGGTGAGCAGATACCAGACTCTGCCGTGATCCGCATCGGGCACCCCGGCGAAGAGGCAGAGAAGTCCCGCCAAAGAGGGATGGGGGGAGCTCCAGATCGTGCGCCAGAAACCGTCTCCTTCCATTGCCGAGATCAGCAGGAGGAGAAGTCCCGCACCGCCGAGCAGGAGCAGGCCGCAGGTGATCAGCGAGAGGAGAATATTGGTCAGCGTGTGGCCGACGGCGCGTAGGACCTCCACGGCGAAGATCCCCCTCCGCGTGATGAGGAAGTCTCCGTGCCTTCGCAGGTGGTGGAGCTGATCCTTGTCGAACAATGGGCTCCGCTCGTCGAGGGAGTGGAGGGGCAGAGCCTCAGGCGGCCAGATGTACCGGTCGTCGGCGGTTGGATTCGAGGCGCCGATTATCCTCTTGTCCTCATCCTTCAGCACCCACTGAGACATCAGGCTGCTCAGGCACGAGCCGATGTACCCGCCCCCGGAGACCGTGCAGATGTAGTCGACGAACTTCAGCGCGCTCTTCTTTGCGAGTGACTGAAGCGCTCCGAGATTGAAGGTGGCCGAGCGAATGCCGCCTCCCGAGAGAGCGAGTCCGACGGTGGGCTGCACGGTCGCCGGAGGCTCGTGCTCGCCGGCGGAAGAGCCCGTGCTCTTCTGGTTGTCGGACGGAACGGCATGGACGCCGGCCGCTCTCCGCCGGTTGTTCAGGTAGATCCTCTCGAGCTCCCGAACCTCACGCGGAAGCGTCCTCTCGCCCCGGTCTGGGGTGGGATCCGTACTCATGGCTACATCCTCCACTGGATGGAGTCTGCTGGCCCGCGCAGAATATACGTCAGCAATAGATTCTGCAAGACAAGAAGAAAAGATGTGATATTATTTTCCGTCCCCAGGAGGTAACACGGGTGGGTGGACCTGGCCGCACCCGGCAGGTGCCGGGGGTGACGGTCAGGCCGCACCGCTCCCGGACGAGGTTCCTTTCATGAAGGGAGATGTCATGCCGGCGAGAGGACGAAGAACCGCAAGCCGCACAGACTGGTACGTGAAAGCGCTCGTCGCATCCTTTGCTTGCGCAACGGCGCTCGTGGGGGCGGCGGATGCGGACCCCGCCTCAGGGAAATCGCAATCCAAGAAGACATTGCAGCAGCTGCAGACCCAGCAGTGCGAGGAGGAAGCGGCGGCAAGCAGGCTCTGCGAACGGGAAGCCGCGCGGATCCCCGCGTGCAAGGAGCTCGCGAAGAAGGTTCAGGAGTGCGATGCATGGAAGCGCGAATGTCTCGCCTCACCCATACCGGCCGGACAGCAACCCTGTGAGGACCGGAGCAAAAACCTGGCCGTCTGCAGTGCCGATAAGGACCTCGAGAAGGCCTGCAACGATTGGAAGGCGGGCTGCGGCGCGCGCCAGGCGCGCGCCTGTCCCCCGCTGGTGGGTCCCGGGCCCGCCGACGCGTGGTCGGCCTGCGAGGAAGCGGCTCTCACGGCGCTCGATCTCGCCTCCAAGAAATGCGACGCGTGCAGTGAAGACAAGGAACCCCCGGCTGCCTGCAAGGGGCTGGACGACGACGCGAAGACCTGCGAGGCATGGATGAAGAACTGCCTCTCCGTCCCTGTACCTCAGGGACAGGGCCCGTGCGAGGACAGGGCCAAGCTCCTCTCCTTCTGCAAGCCCGACCCGAAGGTCACCGACATGTGCAAGAAGAGGCAGGAGGCCTGCTCGGATGAGCACCTCCGCGGGTGTCTCGCCGAGGCGATGAAAACAAAGAACGAAGCCAGCAGGGACTGCAAGGACATGGCCCAAGTGTTCACGGTTGCCGAGATGAAGGACATGGAGGCGAAGGGGGAGGAGCCCCTGAACAAGGTCCGGGTCAACATCAACGACCAGCGAGCCAGGATTCAGGCCAGCTTCTACACCGGCCTCGGCATCGACACCTTCGCGGCGGGGGAGGTCAACAAGTACCTGAACCAGGGCGATGCGAGTGACGTCAAGGAGCGGCTCGTCGCAGGGTTCGACTTCGAGGTCCGCGTGGCCGGCAACGAATCCCGCCGGGGGCAGCTCTGGGTCTATGGCGAGACGATCCACGGTCTCCGCAGCGCGGAGGTCGACTGCACCATGGATCCGAACAATTCCGCTAAAGAAGTCCCGGCTGTCTGTCCGTCGAGCAATACGCCCGCGGGGCAGCAGGCGTTCTACATCATCCGCAACGCAACGAGCCTCGAGGGCTTCATGGGCCTCCGCTACGAGTTCGCCCGGCTCCAGGGGAGCACGACCTCGACGGCCTACCCGTTGAACGTCTACGTCAAGGCGCAGGCCGGATTCCTCACCGTTGCGAACAACGGCGGCGACATCGTGGACCTGCATCACCTCGGCCTCGGTCTCATCTCCTCCGGAGGCCGGTTCGCCGGCAGCTATCTGGAAGTCGGCCACGGGAGAAGCGACATCTTCCTGACGAACAGGACCGACCGCTGGAAGATCGACGGCTTCCTCACGTGGTCGCGGAGGGACGCAACGGGCAGATCGCGGATCCTCCCCTTCGCCCAGATCAACATCGACTCCGATCTCGGCGACGGCGCCGACAGCATCCAGACCTATCTCGGGCTGGATTTCGACCTCGACGAATGGTTCGCCCCGGGCGCCACGGCGACGGACATGCTGAAGAGGTTCCGCAAGGCCCAGTGACGGGCACCCGGGAACCGGTCCGGGCAGATCCTCCAGGCGGCGGCCGGCGATCGGGGCCGGCCCCGCCCCTTGTGCTCGATTCCCCCGTGGTTATGGTGAAGGTGAGCCGGGAGACGTACGGCGCGCCCGCGACGGCGACCAGGGAGCCGGGCAAGCGGCGCAGGCGGCTCGAGCCGGCGAGGCACCTCGGATGGAGGACACCACGACATGCAGCTCGGGATGATCGGTCTGGGACGGATGGGAGCCAACATGGTCCGGAGGCTGATGCGCGGCGGCCACGCGTGCGTCGTCTACGACCTGAACGCCGATAACGTGAAATCGCTGGAGAAGGAAGGGGCGGGGGCCTCGACGTCCCTGAAGGATCTTGCCGGCAAGCTGGAGCGTCCGCGCACCGTCTGGATGATGGTGCCCGCGGGCGCGCCCACCGAGAAGACGGTGTCGGCCCTCGGGGAATGCCTCGAGGAAGGCGACGTCCTGATCGACGGCGGCAACACCTTCTACCGCGACGACGTGCGGCGGGCAAAGGCGCTGCGGGCCCGGGGCATCCACTATGTGGACGTCGGCACGAGCGGGGGCATCTGGGGAATCGATCGCGGCTACTGCATGATGATCGGAGGATCCCGCGAGGCCGTGAGCCGGATCGATCCTCTTCTGAAGACCCTCGCACCCGGGATCGGCAGCATCGAGAGAACGCCCGGGCGCGAGCGCAAGGGCGGCACCGCCGAGCAGGGCTACCTGCACTGCGGCCCCGTCGGGTCCGGCCACTTCGTCAAGATGGTCCACAACGGGATCGAGTACGGCATCATGCAGGCCTACGCCGAAGGCTTCGACATCCTCCACGATGCGGCCTCCGAGGACGTCCCGGAGGACCTGCGCTACACGCTCGACATGGCCGACGTCGCCGAGGTGTGGCGTCGCGGGAGCGTCGTGGGCTCGTGGCTCCTGGACCTGACCGCCATGGCCCTCCTCGAGAGCGAGGATCTGTCCGACTACTCCGGCTTCGTCCAGGACTCCGGCGAGGGACGCTGGACGATCATGACCGCCGTCGAGCGGGCGGTGCCGGTGGCGGTGCTCTCGGCGGCCCTGTATACCCGGTTCCGATCGCGCGAGAAGAGCGCCTTCTCCGAGAAGGTCCTCTCGGCCATGCGCCACAAGTTCGGCGGCCACATCGAGCGCCCGGCCGGCGGGTAGGGGATCTAGAATCACCCGGAACGCAGATCCCGGGGGCCCGAGCGCATGCTATCGAAGCTGAAGATCCTCTTTCTCTGCACCGGCAACTCCTGCCGGAGCCAGATGGCCGAGGCGTGGGCGCGCCAACTCCATTCGGATGGGATCGAGGCGCATTCGGCCGGCACCCGTCCGGGCGTGCTCGATCCGCGCGCCGTCCGCGTCATGGAGGAGGAAGGGGTCCCGATGGCCGGCCATCGATCCAAGCACGTCGACGAGGTCGCGGGCGCGGGATTCGACGTCGTCGTGACCGTCTGCGACCGGGCCAGGGAGAGCTGTCCGGTTCTCCCGGGCGTCACGCGCCAGATCCACGCCGGCTTCGACGATCCGCCGCACCTGGCGGCGAACGCGCCCGGCGAGGAGGAGGCGCTGGCGGTCTACCGGAGGGTCCGCGACGAGATCCGCGCTTTCGTGGAGACGCTTCCGGCCCGCCTCGCGGGCCGCTCCGGCGGGAGCGAGGAGCGAGGGGGGGATCGATGACGGAGGCGCTTTCCAGGAAGCTCTCGTTTCTCGACCGCTACCTGACGGTGTGGATCTTCCTCGCCATGGCCGTGGGGATCGGCGTGGGCTACTTCGTGTCGGGCGTCCAGGCCTTCATCGACCGCTTCCAGGCCGGAACCACCAACGTCCCCATCGCCGTCGGCCTGATCCTGATGATGTACCCGCCCCTGGCGAAGGTGCGGTACGAGGAGCTGGGCGACGTCTTCCGGAACTGGCGCGTGCTGGGCCTCTCGCTCTTCCAGAACTGGATCGTCGGCCCCGTCCTGATGTTCGCCCTGGCAATCCTCTTCCTGAGAGGTCACCCGGAGTACATGGTCGGCCTGATCCTGATCGGGCTGGCCCGCTGCATCGCGATGGTCATCGTATGGAACGATCTCGCGAAAGGCGACGCCGAGTACGCGGCCGGCCTCGTGGCCTTCAACAGCATCTTCCAGGTGCTCTTCTACAGCGTGTACGCGTGGTTCTTCATCACCTTCCTTCCGCCGCTCTTCGGGCTCGAGGGAAGCGTCGTCCATGTCTCCATGGGCCAGATCGCCGAGAGCGTCTTCATCTATCTGGGCATCCCCTTCCTGGCGGGGATGATCACGCGCTTCGCCCTGCTTCGCGCCCGCGGGCGGGAGTGGTACGAGAAGCGGTTCATCCCGAGGATCAGCCCCCTCACGCTCGTCGCGCTGCTCTTCACGATCCTCGTCATGTTCAGCCTGAAGGGGGATCAGATCGTCCGGATCCCCTTCGACGTCCTGCTCATCGCCGTGCCGCTCCTGATCTACTTCGTCGCGATGTTCCTCGTCAGCTTCAGGCTGGGACGGGCCATCCGGGCCGACTACCCGAAGTGCGCGACGCTCTCGTTCACGGCGGCGAGCAACAACTTCGAGCTGGCGATCGCGGTGGCCGTGGCCGTCTTCGGGATCGGCTCGGGCGTGGCCTTCGCGGCGGTCATCGGCCCGCTGGTCGAGGTCCCAGTCCTCCTGGGACTGGTGAACGTCTCGCTCTACTTCAAGCGGCGGCAGAGCTTCGTGGCC
>OBLQ010000353.1_pt1 | contig 17515 bp, 16 predicted proteins | sample 1519881 | NCBI WGS metagenome assembly OBLQ01 (sample SAMN01911456, study PRJEB22533) | soil metagenome | biome: Soil | place: Malaysia | collected 2012-04-30 | depth DG_metagenome m | reverse complement strand
GTGAAGAGGACTCGGCGGCCGCTGGTGCGCGCGACCTCCGACACGCTGGCGTGGGCCGGCGCGACGTGGTCGTGGGACTTTCCGCAAGCGGGACCACGCCGTATGTGCTCGGTGCTCTCGATTACGCGCGCCGATGCGGCGCAATAACCGTCGGCGTAACCTCGACGCGGCGCTCGCCGCTTGCCCACCGGGCGCGGATCGCTATCGCGCCCGACACGGGACCCGAGGTAATTGCAGGCTCAACGCGGCTGAAGGCCGGGACCGCGCAGAAACTGGTCACGAACCTGCTCTCTACGGCCGCGATGGTGCGCTTCGGCAGGGTCTATGAGAACTGGATGGTGCAAGTGGCGCTGACAAATCGCAAGTTGCGCCGCCGGGGAGCGCGCATCCTCGTAGAGGCCGCGGGCGTGAGCACGTCTGCTGCCGGACACGCTCTGCGTCGCGCGGGACACGATCTGCCTGCGGCACTTGTGATGCTCAGCACGGGCGCAACCGCCCGCGAAGCGCGCCGCTGGCTTGGGGAAACAGGCGGCAACGTGCGGCAAGCCCTCGAGATAGGCTGGAAACGCCAGACCAGGGCCAAGGTTCGGAGATAGTCCATGGACCAATTCAAGATTCAAGGTGGCCGCAGACTCGAAGGGACCGTCCGAATTAGCGGCGCGAAAAATTCCGCGCTGCCAGCGATGGCCGCGGCGCTGCTCACTTCCGAGCCGGTGTCCCTGGAAAATATCCCGCACGTGCGCGACATCATCACCATGGCGAAGCTGCTCGCACATATGCGCTGCCGCGTGGAAAGCCCGGACATCCCGCCGAGCCGTTTCACGATCCAGGCCGAAACCGTATCGCACGCTGAAGCGCCCTATGAACTCGTCAAGACCATGCGCGCTTCCGTTCTGACGCTGGGGCCTCTCGTCGCGCGATTCGGCTACGCGCGCGTTTCCCTGCCCGGCGGCTGCGCGATCGGCGCCCGGCCGATCGACTTGCACATCCAGGCGCTCGAGAAATTAGGCGCCACAATCTCCGTCGACCACGGCTACGTCGAAGCACGCGCGAAGCGTCTGCGCGGAAACATGTTACGCTTCCCGAGGATCACCGTCACAGGGACGGAAAATGTCCTCACCGCCGCCGTCCTCGCCGAAGGTGAAACGGTCCTCGAAAATGCCGCCCTCGAGCCGGAGGTGACCGACCTCGCCGCGCTGCTCGTGAAGATGGGCGCAAAGATTGAAGGAGCGGGGACGCCCACGATCCGCGTGCAAGGCGTCGAAAAACTGCACGGTGCGGCGCACGCCGTGATTCCCGACCGGATCGAGGCGGGCACGTTTCTCGTTGCCGGAGCGATCACAGGCGGGGAGCTTCTGCTGACCCATTGCGAACCCCAGCACCTCGCCGCCGTCGTCGCAAAACTTGAGGAATGCGGCGCCCAAATCAAGTGCGAGGGAAAAGGAAAGCTGCGCGTGCGCGGCGCCAAGAAGCTCGTCGCCGCCGACGTTACCACCCAGGAATATCCCGGTTTTGCCACCGACATGCAGGCGCAGTTCATGGCGCTCGCCACGCAGGCGCACGGTGTTTCCCACATCCGCGAAACCATCTTCGAAAGCCGCTACCTGCACGCCAGTGAAATGATGCGCATGGGCGCAAACATCGTGATTGACGGGAATCTGGCCGTCGTCACCGGTCCTACCCCTTTGAGCGGAGCGCCCGTCACCGCGTCGGACCTGCGCGCTAGCGCCGGACTCGTCCTCGCCGGGCTCGTTGCCCAAAATACCACCACGATCGACCGCGTCTATCACATCGACCGCGGCTACGAGCGCATCGAGGAAAAGCTCCTCGCCGTCGGCGCCCGCATCGAGCGCATCTCCTCTGGCCCCGCCGCCGACTAGCGTTGCCCGCTCTGATGGCGTGTCCGGACACACGGGCACGCATTCATACGCGCCCGTTTGCTGAGATGTTTTGGTAGTTAAGGGAGAAGCACTACCCAGCGGCTTCGCTCTTCTGCTGCTTTTCTCGCTGATCGCGAAGGACCGCCTTGCGGCTCAAGCGAATCTTGTTGCCCTCGATGGCCAGCACCTTGACGAGCACCTGATCGCCTTCCTTCAGCTCGTCGCGGACGGCTCGAATGCGCTGCTCCGCGATCTCACTGATGTGCAGCAGTCCGTCCGTGCCGGGGAAAATTTCAACGAACGCGCCGAACTCCGCGATGCGAACCACCGTGCCGAGATAGGTTTTCCCGATTTCCGCGGTGGCGGTCACGTCGCGAATCATCTTCAGCGCGGACTCGGCGGACGGTCCGTTGCTCGCGAAGACGTGCACTTTGCCGTCGTCCATCACATCGATCTTCACGCCCGTGGCCTCGATGATCGACCGGATCTTCTTCCCGCCCGGACCGATCAAGTCTCGGATTTTGTCCGTGGGAATCGTCAGCACGTAAAGATGCGGCGCATATGCGGAAATTTCCGTCCGCGCCGTGGAAATTGTCGGCGCCATGATATCGAGGATCTCAAGACGAGCTTTGCGCGCCTGCGCGAGCGCCTCGCGCATCATCTGAACGCTCACGCCGCTCACTTTGATATCCATCTGCAGCGCCGTAATTCCCTGCCGCGTTCCCGCCACTTTGAAATCCATGTCGCCGTAATGATCTTCGGCTCCGGCGATGTCGGTCAGAATGGCGTACTGTTCGCCTTCGACCACCAGTCCCATGGCGATTCCCGCGCAAGGCGACTTCAACGGCACGCCTGCATCCATCAGCGCCAGCGAGGCACCGCAGACGGTGGCCATCGACGACGAACCGTTTGATTCGAGAATGTCCGACACGACCCGCATGGCGTACGGGAAATCAGCTTCCGCCGGCAGCAGATTCGCAATCGCACGCTCCGCCAGCGCTCCGTGGCCGATTTCGCGGCGGCCGGGCCCGCGAAGGAACTTCACTTCGCCCACGGAAAACGGCGGAAAATTGTAGTGCAGCATGAACCGCTTGAAGGCCTCCTCCTCGAACAGCAAATCGAGGCGCTGCTTGTCTTCCTTCGTTCCGAGCGTCGTGGTGACGAGGGCTTGCGTCTCGCCCCGCGTGAAAAGAGCCGAGCCGTGCACGCGGGGGAGCACTCCCACCTCGCAGGTGATTTGCCGAATCTGATCGAAGGCGCGGGCATCGGGACGCCGCCGCCGAATCAGCATGTCGTCGCGGAAAATGCGCTCGCGCAGACGCTCAAACGCCCGGTAGGCCAGCTTCCGCTTGTCTTCTTCCTCTTCAGGAATCCCCGCGAGAATTTCCGCCTTGATCGCGTCCACCAGGCCGTAGCTCTCGAGTTTCGGGTGCTTCGCCGTGTCGAGCGCGTCGCGCAGCCGCTCGCCGTATTGCCCGGAGATCTGCTTGTAGAGCGCTTCATCGAACGCCGGAGGCGCCACCGTGACTTTCTGCGGCTTGACGCGGTCGCCCAGTTCGCGGATGGCTGCCACGATCTTGCGAATCTCGGCGTGGCCGAATTCCAGTGCATCCGCAACCGTATCCTCGGAAACTTCGAGCGCTCCCGATTCGACCATCACGATCGCTTCCGCCGTGCCTGCGATGATGATGTTCAGCAGGCTCGTCTTCTGCTCGGCGACCGTCGGATTCACCACAAGCTTGCCTTCGAGCAGTCCCACGCGCACGCAGGCGATCGGATTGTCGAACGGAATCTTTGAGATATACAGCGCCGCAGACGCCGACGTCACCGCAATCACGTCCGGGTCGTTCTCGCTGTCCGCGGAAAGCACCATGGCCACGATCTGTGTCTCTGTGGACCAGCCTTCTGGAAAAAGCGGCCGCAGCGGCCGGTCCGTCAGCCGCGACGTCAAAATTTCGCGCTCCGAAGGGCGTCCTTCGCGCTTGAAAAACCCGCCGGGAATCTTCCCGGCGGAATACGTGTATTCACGGTAATCGACCGTAAGGGGAAGAAAATCCTTTTCCGTTGCCCTGGTGTCCATGCAGGCCGTCGCGAGCACCACTGTGTCGCCGTAACGCGCCACCACCGCACCGTGCGCCTGGCGGGCCATCTTGCCCGTTTCCAGCGTCAGCTCTCTTCCGCCTACTTCCAAACTCACTTGTTCGAACATCCATCACATCCTTCTGTCCCGGCTCACCGGGAACGGTCAGCAGATACGAGAGACCTCTCTCGTTCAATGTCTCGAAGGGGAACGAAGGCAAGCAGACGGGACAAAGATCAGCGGGCAGACGAATTCGCGCACCGGTTTCCTGATGGCCCACACCTGGACTGACAGCCGTGTTTTTGGCGCTGGGAAAAAGTGCGGCCGGAGCGGCCGCTCAGGAAATCCGTATTACTTGCGCAAGCTAAGTCGTGCCACAATCTCGCGATACCGATCCGGGTCACGGCGATTCAGATAGTCCAGCAGCCGGCGTCGCTTGTTGACCATCATGATCAACCCGCGTCGCGAAGCGTGGTCTTTCGCATGGGACTGAAGGTGCGTGGTTACGTAGTTGATGCGTTCGCTTAACAGCGCAATTTGCACTTCCGGCGATCCGGTGTCTTTCACGTGCATCCGGAACTGTTCGATTACACCGGCTTTGGCTTCGCTCAACTCACCCCTCCGTCTGAAACGTCGCGGCCCTGCTCTACTCTCTCTGTCCTCTCCGAGATACAAAAATGCTAGCACAGACACTCGACGGAACCAAGGGAATTTACGGGATTCCCGCAGCCCATCCTTGCGATGCCCCCGGCGCATTTCCCGCCCGCGCATTGTGGCAATGGTCGCGCGTCATCTCGCGCCGCGCACCAGCGAGAGGAACTCGTCCCGCGTCTGCTTCTTTTCGCGGAAGACGCCCAGCATCGCGCTGGTCACCGCTGCCGAGTTCTGCTTCTCCACGCCGCGCATCACCATGCACAGGTGCCGCGCCTCGATGATCACTCCCACGCCCTGTGGATTCAGCCTGTCTTCAATCGTTCGCGCGATCTGATTCGTCAGCCGTTCCTGAATCTGCAGGCGCCGCGCGTACATGTTCACCAGCCGCGCGATCTTGCTCAGCCCGACCACTTTCTTGTTGGGAATGTAAGCCACGTGGCACTTGCCGAAGAACGGAAGCAAGTGGTGTTCGCAGAGGCTGTACACCTCGATGTCCTTCACCAGCACCATTTCGTCGTACCCGACGCTGAACATCGCCCCGTTCAAGATTTTTTCGGGGTCCTGACGGTAACCGCTCGTCAAGTAGCGGAGCGCCTTCTCGAATCTCTCGGGCGTGTGCCGCAGGCCCTCTCGGCCTGGATCTTCGCCGAGTTGCGCGAGCACCCGCCGAATCAGGTCCGCGATGCTCTCCGAGCCCTCGGCTTCGGGGACGATGATGCGCCCGCGCTCTCGCGTCTTGCCCTCGCCGATTCTCTCCTCGCTCTCGGCTGTCCTGCTCTTCATGGCGCACCTCGCTCCGGCCCTACGGGTTCCCCGGCGAATTCAAAACTGTTCTTGCTCGTCTCCTCGATCCGCACGCGTTCGAGACGCGCGGACGGAAACGTCCTCAGTCGGCGATAGATCTCGCGGCACAGATTTTCGCTGGTCGGCACGATTTCGCGAAATTCGGCCACCTGCTTGTTCAAGTTTTTGTGGTCAAACGCCTCCACCACCTCTCGCGCGACAAACGGGTCGAGATCGCCCAGGTTCGCCACCATCCCCGTGGCCGGGTCTACGGGCCCGCTCACCGTCACCTCGACCACGTAGTTGTGCCCGTGCCCGTGGAGCCCGCTGCATTTGCCGTAGAGGCGCTGGTTTTCTTCCTCGCTGAAGCGCGCGCTGTGCAGCCGATGCGAAGCCGCAAAGCGGTACCGCCGTGTCAGCGAAACCTTGAGCGGGGGGTTCATGCGCGCTCGGGTCAACCCCGTCCTCGGCTTCCAGTGTCGTCGCCATCCAACTCCGCAGCGCACTCCGCGAACAGGTCGGGCGATTCGTACACTCGCACGCGGTCGAGCTTGCCCTGCGTGATCTTCGGTTCGAGCAGTCGCCAAATCATGGTGGCGATGTTCTCGCATGTCGGAATCTGCCCGGCAAGCTCGGGCACCTCGTAATTCAGATGGCGGTGATCCAGGCGCTCGGTCACTTCCCTCTCCAGAATGTCCTTGAGTTCCTTCAGGTCGAGCACCATTCCCGTGCCCGGATCGGGCTCGCCGGCCACCGTCACTTCGAGAACATAGTTATGCCCGTGCCCATGCGGGTTATTGCATTTGCCGAAGACACGGCGGTTCTCCTCCGCGGAAAAGTCCGGGTTGTGGTAGAAATGCGACGCTGAAAACTCGACTTTGCGTGTCACTCGAATCATCGTCTTCGACTACGATGAGCCTCGTTGAATCCGCGCCGGATAGGCCCTTCCCTTCCACACCACTGCGCCGCGCGTGTTTTTCCACCAGGAGGCGACCAGGGCCGCGCTATAGAGGCACACCCCCAAAGCGTAGTATTGGATGTAGGAAATAGGATACAGATTCCGATACAAGGCCGCCGCGTATCGCACGTGTGCTCCGCAAAGCGCCGCGAGCCCGATCAGCAAGAGCAGCCACGGCGATTCCGCGCGCCTTTCGATCACCAGCGCGCCCATTAACACAAAGGTGAAAGCCTCGAAGACGGGACACGTTTCCGCGAGCTCGATCGCGGTCGCGCGCGGCGTTCCGCCCATCAGCGGGTAGAGGTTTTTCGTCCAACCCTGCCACATCCCCTGAAAGTCGCGGTACATCCGCGTGTGCACGATGCCGATCGGCGCCGTAAAGTAGATTCCAAAGCCGTTCTGCTTCAGCAGACGCGCCAGAGCCACGTCTTCCAGCACCTGCCCGGCAATTGCGGCATGGCCTCCAACCGCCTCGTATGCGTCCCGCAACACCAGAAGAAACTGGCCATTCGCCGCCGCGTCCGGTGCTGCGGGATCGTTGACGCGCGCGAAAGAGAATCGAGCTGCCAGCCGGCAGTACACGAACGGAATCAGCACTCTCTCCCAGAACGACTCCATCTCCTGTTCGGGAGAGTATGAAACCATCACGACGTCGTGATCCACGGCATCGGCGAGCGCGCGGCGCGTCGAGCCGATCCGGTGGTACGTATCCGCGTCGGTGAAAAGCAGCCAATCTCCGCGCGCGGCTGCCGCGCCCAGCGTCGCTGCATAATTCTTGCCGATCCAGCCGTGCGGCAAATCATCCGTAACCAGCACTCTCAGTTTGGAGATGCGCGACGCTAGCTCGGACAAAATCTCCCCTGTCCGATCCGTCGATTGGTCGTTGACAACGATCACTTCCCCGACCTCCGCCTGCGCGGCTACCGATTCGACCGCGCGCGCGATCGACGCTTCCTCGTTTCGAGCGGGGATGATCACCGAGACCAAAGCTTCCTGCAATCCTATCCGCGGGGGCCGCTAAACTGCTCGCCATCGGGCAGCAATCCCATTATTATAGGTTTGTTGGGTGAGGGAATGAAACGGAATCTGAAAACCGGCCTCGTTGTGATTTTCGTCATAGGGCTTGTCGCCCTGTTTGCCCGCCCCGAATACCGCAATGGCGAATCGAGCCTCCGCGGCCGTCCGGAGAAGGATTTTTCGCTGACCCTCGACGGTAAGGCGGCTCGACTTTCCGACTTGCGTGGCAAAGTCGTCGTTCTGAATTTCTGGGCCACCTGGTGCCCGCCCTGCGTGGACGAAGCGCCTTCGCTCAACGCTTTGCAGAGGCGAATCGCGCCCCTCGGCGGCGTCGTCCTCGGCGTCAGCGTGGACGATGACCAGGGCGCCTATGACGGTTTCCTGAAGGCATACAACATCTCGTACCCCACGTATCGCGATCCCACGAAAAAGATCGCCCTCGATTACGGCAGCACGATGTATCCCGAGACCTATGTCATCAACCGCGACGGCCGTTTCGACCGCAAGATCATTGGCCCGCAGGATTGGACGAGTCCCGAAATGACCGCCTACCTCGACTCCGTCCTCCACGCGAAGTAGTTCGAGCGTAAGCGACGGAAAGCCGCGTCACTCGTAGCGAAGCGCCTCCACAGGATCGAGCCGCGCCGCTCGCATCGCGGGCACCAGTCCGCTCAGCACACCGACCACTACCATCAATGCCACCGAAGCGGCGAGAATTTCCCAGGAGAGCTGCATGTGGATGTCCACCCTGCCGGATGTGTCTTCATACGCCGGGCCAAGGAACGGCAGCGTGCCGATAAGCTTTCCAATCAGGATCGACGCGACGATGCCCACCGCTCCTCCCGTCAGCGTCAACGCCAGCGCTTCGGCCAGAAACTGCCATCGGATATGGCGCCGCCGCGCTCCCAGCGCGCGCCGCAGCCCAATTTCGCGGACGCGCTCGTCCACGGTGACCAGCATGATGTTCGTCACTCCGACGCCCCCGATTCCCAGCGTCAGCAGGCCCACGAACAGCAGCAGAAATTCCAATCCGTAGGATATGCCGAGCATCATCGGCCGAAATTCCGCCATGCTCAACATTCGCAGTGCGCGATTATCCGTGGGCGAAAAATGTTGGCGCTCCGCGAGGATTTGCAGCACTTGCTGTTGCGTCTTCATCTCCAGCACCGGCGCTACGGGCGTCACTACGATTACGCTTGCGGATTTCGTGTCCCATAGATCGCCCGCCACCGAGTACGGTATCCAGGCCGATTCGTCATCGCTCGTGAAATAGTTCATTTGGGAAAATTTCCGGCTCATCGTGCCGATTACGGTGAAGGACATTCCCTGGATTCTCACGATCTCTCCCACGGCCAGTCTGCCGCCGAAAAGCTTGCGCCTGAGAATCGCGCCGAGGAACACCACGCGCCGTCGGTTCACTTCGTCTTCCCCATTCAGCCAGCGGCCTTCGCTCGGAATCTCATTGCGCATTTCGCCGTACGCCGGACACACGCCGCGGATGGCGGTGTTGGCGGAACGCTCCTCGTGAGTGATGCCCAGAAACTTCACGGTCTCGGGGCAGACTTGTTTCGCAAAAGTCGCGCCCGCGCGCAGGTTGTCGATATCCACTCGCTCGAATTGAACCTTCTTTCCGGCGCGCTCTCCCCCGGCCTGCTCGCTCGTCGTCCCCGGGAGGCAGAGGATCACGTCGTGCCCGAACACCTCGAAGGTAGACATCAGCACGCGCCGGAAGCCCGAACCATAGGCCAGCAGCATCGTCACCGCCACGATGCCCCACACGATCCCCGCCATCGTCAGGCAACTTCTCACTGGCTGGCGCCGCAGCGCGGCCCAAGCCTGCTTGAAGATCTCCTCGAGCACAGTCGTTACCCTCCAGCCTCGTAGCGAAGCGCTTCGATCGGATCCACCGCCGCGGCGCGGCTTGCCGGATACAGCGCCGACAGCACCGCTACCGTGGCAAGCAGAAAGAACGACATAACACCTGACTGCCAGGTTGGCAGCAGGCCCGCAAAGATTTCCGGCATTGGCATCAGGTCGACAAGGCCGCAGAAGCCGTACCCGATCACCATTCCGGAGCCACCGCTTAGAAATGCGATGATCAGCGTCTCGATGAAAAATTGGCTCACGATGGCTCGCCGCGTTGCGCCCAGTGCTTTCCGCACTCCGATCTCGCGGGTCCGCTCCCGCACCGCCACCAGCATCACGTTCATCACACCCAGGCCCCCCAGAAACAGCGTGATCACTCCCACCGCCCCCATGAAATACTCCATGCCGTCCATGATGAGCGCGTTGGCCCGGGCGTTCTTGATCGTGTCCCATACCGCTGCCGCTTCTTCATCCTCCGGATTGAAATGGTGAAGCAATCCCAGCGCCACACGCGCCTGGTGCTCGCAATCCTTGTGCAGGGCGAGCGATTTCGGCACGATCAGCATATGCTCGATCGTCTGCGGCGGAGCGGGCGGTCGCATCGGGAAGTCCCGAACCATGGCTGCGAAGGGCACAAACACTTTCCGAATGTCCTGCCCGTCGTAGCTCGAGTTTTGATCCTTCGGCTTCATCACGCCGATGACGGTGTAAGGGATGTCAGCGAGCCAGATCGTTTCTCCAACCGCCGGACGCGTCCCAAAAAGCTGCTTCTTCGCGTCGCTTCCGAGAAACGCAACCCGGTTCACATTCGCCTGGTCGTCGTCGTTATAGAAGCGCCCTTCTCCCACGCCAATGCTGCGAACCTCGGCAAAGGGAGGCAGCGAGGCCACCACCAGCAGATTTCCGCTGTTGTACCGGCTCCGCAGGGGAACCTGGTTGCCGATCTCCGGCAGCGCATACAGACAAGCCGGTGATTGATCGAGGACCGTAAGGTAATCTTCCTCTTTCCAGAAGACTTGTCTTCCGGCGCGCATTCCTCCGGCCTGCAAGCTCGTGCGTCCGGGGAAGAAGATCATGATGTCCTTGCCGAAAGTTTCCGCATTTTGCTTCAACCCGATCCGCAGGCCCTGGGTCGCCGCCACCATCAGCGTGATCGAAAAGATTCCCCAAGTGATCCCAAACATCGTCAGGAACGTGCGCAGCTTATGCGCCCAGAGAGTCCGCAAAGTGTCGTTGAGTAAGTCGCGGAAATTCACAGTTCCGCTCCCGTCTGGCATTGACCCACTTACTACTGCAGGATCACCTTTTGGCCTCCCGCGAGACCGGAGAGCACTTCGGCCTTCACGCCGTTCGATATCCCGAGCTTCACCGCGAGTTTCCTGCGCCCGTTGTCGGTCCGCGCATCGGGGATTTCGACCGAAGTCGCCTTGTCTTTGCCGAATATCACGGCGCCTTCGGGGATGAGCAGGACGTTTTTCTTTTCTTCCAAAATGATTTCTGCGTTGGCGCTCATATTGGCCCGCAACTCGCCTCCGGGATTCTGGATCGACACACGGACCTCAAACGTCGTCACGTTGTCCTTCTCCACTCCAAGCGGCGCAATCTTCGTCACCTTGCCTTGAAACTTCTTGTCCTTGAACGATTCGACCACGATGCGCGCGGGCTGGCCCAAATAGACCTTGCCGATGTCCGCTTCATCCACCTTTCCGCGGACATACACCGCGCTCGTATCGCCCAGCGTCGCCACCAGCGTCGCTTGTGAACCCAGCACGAGTATGGAGCTGACGGCGTCGCCCACCTCCACGTCCCGCGAAAGCACCGTGCCTGCGATCGGGCTTGTGATCGTTGCGTAGCGAAGGTTTTCTTCCGCGTTGTCCAGGGCCGCCTTCGCCTGCGCCACCTGCGCCTTCGCCTGCGCCACCTGCGCTTGGCTCATTGCCACTCCGCGCTTTGCGGACATCTGCCGATTCAGCGCCAGCCGGTAGTTTTTCTCGGCATCCTGCATCACGTTCTTTGCGATCAAGCCCTGATGGAAAAGGCTGTGCGCGCGTTCCATATCCGACTTCAAAAAGGGAACGTCGGGTCCCTCGGCATCAACGATATTTTTCTGATAGGACGCTTCGGCGGCCTGTTGCGCGGCCTGCGCCGCCTCGAGATTCGCGCGCGACTCGGCAACACTCGCCCGGAGCTGCTCCTTGTCAAGTTCGGCAATCACCTGGCCTGCCTTCACTCGGTCGCCTGCGTCTACGAAGATCTTCTCGACGATGCCGCTCGCCTTCGATTTCACTTCTACTTTCGTCAGCGGCTCGATCTTCCCTGTCGCGACCACCGAACGCGCGATGTCACCGCGGTCCGCAGTCGCCAGTTTGTCGGGATCAATCGCGTGGCTCGGGCGCAGGGCGGATGTCGCGACTGCGATGATTGCCACCAGCGCCGTCGCCGTGCCGCCGAAGATGAACCAGCGTTTCCGTCGCCTCCGGCCATTCTTGCCGTTGCTGGTGTTTGTGCTCATGGCGATCCCCCTTGCCTCAGCATCCTGGCAGATTCACTTTGATATACGGTGCGGCGGGCCGATATGTTCCGTCGCACTCCTGCTCTCGTGATCGGGCATCTCCGAGGTTTTCGCAAGAGCGATCTAGCCCAAGCCGTCACTCTGTGCCAAAATGCTCTGTGATGCTAATTGGACGCGCGAACGCTGGTGATGAAAGCAATGGAACGAGACCCAGTTTGCGGGATGAGGGTCGACCCGGAGCGCGCAGCGGCTACTGCTGAACACGCTGGCAAGACCTACTACTTCTGCTGTGCCGGTTGCGCCGGAAAATTTCGCGCCGATCCACAACAGTATCTGGCTGCAAAGGCGCCAGCCGCGTCCGCGGGCCATGGCCCGTTGATTCAGTTGGGAGGCTCAAAGCCCCCGGCGCCAGCCCCAGTCAAGGCCGCGACTTACATCTGCCCGATGGACCCAGAGGTTCGCCAGGACCATCCGGGGCCGTGCCCCAAGTGCGGCATGGCGCTCGAACCCGCTGCTCCCCAAGCACCCGCGACGCGCGTTGAGTACACCTGTCCGATGCATCCCGAAATTGTTCGCCCTGCGCCGGGCCCCTGTCCGATCTGCGGAATGGCGCTCGAGCCTAAGACCGTCGCCGTCCTTGAGGAGGGAAATCCGGAACTCCGAGACATGCGGCGCAGATTCTGGATCAGCCTCGCACTGACGATTCCCGTTCTCATCGTTGCGATGGCCGATTTCATTCCCGGACGCCCTCTCGAGAATCTAGCGTCGGCTCGGGTGTGGACGTGGGTCGAAATGCTCCTTGCCACTCCCGTTGTGTTGTGGTGCGGCTGGCCCTTTTTCGTGCGTGGCTGGAATTCGGTTGTCAATCGCAGCCTGAATATGTTCACGCTCATCGCGCTCGGCGTCAGCGTTGCCTACGTGTACAGCCTCGTCGCAACGCTCTTCCCTCGTATTTTTCCCAGTTCCTTCCGGAACGAAGCCGGCGTGGTCGCGCCGTATTTCGAGGCTGCCGCCGTCATCACCGCTCTCGTGCTTCTAGGCCAGGTGCTGGAGCTCAAGGCGCGAAGCGAAACGAGCTCTGCCATCAAAGCCCTGCTCGGTCTCGCTCCCAAGACCGCGCGCCTCGTGCGCCAGGATGGCACCGAAATTGACGTACCGCTCGATCAGGTCACCCCCGGCGATCTCCTCCGCGTTCGTCCCGGGGAAAAAATACCGGTCGATGGCGTGGTCCTCGAAGGCTCGAGCAGCGTTGACGAATCCATGATCACGGGCGAACCCATCCCGGTCGAAAAGCAAACCGGGGCTCGCGTCACGGGCGCCACGGTAAACGGCACGGGCACTCTGATCATGCGCGCCGAACGCGTCGGAGCGGAAACCTTGCTCGCGCAGATCGTGCGCATGGTCAGCGAGGCGCAGCGTAGCCGCGCCCCCGTGCAGAAACTTGCCGATGTCGTGGCAGGTTATTTCGTGCCCACGGTTGTCGCCGTCGCCGTGATCACGTTCATCGTCTGGAGTTTGTGGGGGCCGGCTCCGCGGATGGCGCACGCCCTGATCAATGCCGTTGCGGTGCTCATCATTGCATGTCCTTGTGCTCTCGGACTCGCCACTCCGATGTCCATCATGGTCGCGACAGGAAAAGGCGCGACCGTCGGCGTCCTCTTCAAAAACGCGGAAGCCATCGAATTGCTGCGAAAAGTGGACACGCTCGTAGTTGACAAAACTGGTACTTTGACTGAAGGGAAACCAACGCTCGTTTCGGTCGAAAGTACCAACGGATATGACGCCAATGCGGCGCTGCGTCTTGCCGCTTCGCTCGAGCGCGGCAGCGAACATCCTTTGGCCGCCGCTATCGTCCGAGGCGCGGAAGAACGCGGCGTCACCCCCGCCCCGGCGCAGGAATTCGAATCCCTCACCGGGCGTGGCGTGCGCGGCCGCGTCGATAGCGCCCGCGTTGCCCTGGGCAATCGCAAGCTTCTCGATGAGCTCGGCGTGGACGCCGCGAACGTCGCCCAAAGAGCCGAAGCGATGCGCGCCGAGGGTCAAACGGTGATGTTTGTCGTGGCAGAAAACAAGGTGATCGGTTTGCTCGCGGTGGCCGATCCCATCAAGCCGACCACTCCGGAAGCGATTCGCAAGCTTCACGAAGACGGTGTGCGCGTCGTGGTGCTGACAGGCGACAGCCGCACAACCGCTCAGGCTGTCGCTCGCACGCTGCGAATCGACGATGTCGTCGCCGAGGTCCTCCCCCAGGACAAGGCCGCCATCGTCAAGCGGCTCCAAAGCGAAGGCCGCTTCGTAGCCATGGCGGGCGACGGCATCAACGATGCACCGGCGCTCGCGCAAGCACAGGTCGGAATTGCAATGGGTACCGGCACCGACGTGGCCATGGAAAGTGCGGGAGTCACACTTGTGAAAGGCGATTTGCGAGGCATCGTTCGTGCGCGCCAGTTGAGCCGATCCACGATGCGAAATATCAAGCAAAACTTGTTCTTTGCATTCGTCTATAACTCCATCGGTGTCCCCGTAGCCGCGGGAGTCCTCTATCCCTTCTTCGGTCTGTTGCTGAGCCCCATCATCGCCGCCGCGGCCATGAGCTTCAGCTCGGTCTCCGTTGTGAGCAATGCACTGCGACTGCGACGCGTGCCACTGTGAACTCTCGACCGCCGTCGCTGATGCTATAATCACGCCATGACATTCATGACCGTCACGTACGAGCTACAAACCAAGCTCAAGCCGGAACAGTTCCGGGCGCTCGGGCAGTTCGCGAACACCTACGGTCTCCAGAAATTCCGCTTCGACGAAAAGACCAACCGCCTGCAGTTCGATTACGACGCCTCGCGGCTGAGGGAAACCGTGGTCGAGCACGTCTTGCGCCGGGCGAGGATCCCCGTGCTGCGCCGCGTCGCGCAAGCTTGACGTTCTCCCGATCGTCCGAAATCCGGCGCGTTGTGGAGTTCAGGCATGCTAATATTTGCTGTCTACGTCCCGACATCTCGTAACCTTCAATGATGTGAGAGGGGTCTGAATTTGCCGTTATACGAATACAAGTGCGCCAAGTGTGGCCACCGCTTCGAAAAAATCGAAAGCCATTCGGCCTCCACGACGAAGAAGTGTCCGAAGTGCGGAGCCAAGGCGAAACGCCTGCTCGCCGCTCCCGCGATTCAATTTAAGGGGTCGGGGTGGTACGTCACCGATTATGCGGGAAAGGGGGCCGCGGCTGCGTCCGGCGAAGCACCCGGCGACGGCGCTGCTGCGAAAGCGCCGGAGAAGGCCGCCGAATCGAAACCGGCTACCTCGGGCAAGTCTGAAAGCACAGTCTCCAAGAAGAAGAAGTGACGCGGGGAATTACTTCGTCGCGTGCTGCCGCATGATTTGCTGGACCTGATTCTACCCCTGTTCGTTCGGTCCCCGCAGGTTGCGCCTCTACAACTTCAGTCCGCGCAGATACTCCCGGAACGCATCGCCCAATTTCGGGTTCTTCAGCGCGATTTCCACCGTCGCTTGAAGGAACCCCAGCTTGTCGCCGGCGTCGAAGGTTTTCCCTTCGTAGACGGTGGCGAACAGCCGGCCCTCCTCGGCCAGCCGGCAGAGGCCGTCGGTCAACTGGATTTCGCCCCCGGTGCCGGGCTTGGTCTCCGCGAGATAATCGAAAATTTCCGGCGGCAGCACGTAGCGGCCGACAACACCTAGATTTGAAGGAGCACGTTCGGCGCTCGGCTTTTCGACAAGGCCCTTGACGCGCAACAGCCGGTCGCCCCACGAAGCTCCTTGCGAGGCTGCGGGCGCCGGCACCCGTTCGGCGTCGATGATTCCGTAGAGATGAAGGCGCTCGCGCGGCACTTTTTCAACGTGGATCGCTCCCCCACCGGTCGCTTCGTAGATTTCCGCCAATTCGCGCGTGGCGGGCACGGCCCCTTCCATGATGACGTCGCCGAGCAGAACGGCGAACGGTTCGTCGCCGACCATTTCGGCGGCGCACAGCACGGCGTGACCGAGCCCCAGCGCCTCGCTCTGCCGCGTGTAGCTGAAATGCAGCCCGCCGCAGATCTCGCGCACCATTCGCGCGTGCTCCGGCTTGCCGCGCTCCTCAAGAAAACTTTCAAGTTCCGGCGCGAAATCGAAGTGGTCCTCGATGGCGCTCTTGCGCCGGCCGGTGACGAAAATGATGTGCTCGATGCCGCTCGCGATGCACTCCTCGACGGCGTACTGAATCAGCGGCTTATCCACGACGGCGAGCATTTCCTTCGGCATCGCCTTGGTGGCCGGCAGGAAGCGCGTACCGAGGCCCGCCACGGGAAGCACGGCCTTGCGCACTTTTTTTCTTTTTATACTCATGATTGGCTAAACAGCTCCGGGGCCTCGCGCACGCGATCCAGCACGGAGAGGAAGGTCCGTCCCACCCAAAGCGCCTCCGCGTCTATGCTAGCATAGGGATTTTGGAGCATCTGCAAGATTAGGGCATGAGTGTGACCGCACGCGAACATCTCGTTCTCGGTATTGAGTCCTCCTGCGATGAGACGGCCGCGGCCGTCGTGGCCGGAGGAGTGCGGATTCTTTCGAACGTCGTCGCGTCGCAGGTGGATATCCACCGGAAATACGGCGGCGTGGTGCCGGAGCTCGCGTCGCGCGAGCATCTGCGGCAAATCGTGCCCGTGGTGCGCGAAGCCCTCGAACAGGCGCACGTCGAACTGAGAGACGTGGACGCCATCGCGGTGACGAATGGGCCGGGGCTGATCGGGGCGCTGCTCGTCGGCGTGACCTACGGCAAAGTCCTCGCGCTGGCTCTCGGCAAACCACTCGTCGCCGTGAATCATCTCGAAGGCCACGTTCATGCTGTGCTTCTCGAGGCGCACGGCGCGGGGCGAAGCCCGCAACTTCCCGCAGTCTGCCTGATCGTTTCCGGCGGGCACACCCTGCTCTACGAGGTGAAATCCGAAGCCACGAACGGCGCTTCGCGATTTTCTTACACACGCATCGGCGGCACGCGAGACGATGCCGCTGGCGAAGCCTACGACAAAGTAGCGCGCATGCTGGCGCTCGGCTATCCGGGCGGGCCGATCATCGACCGGCTGGCGGCGCACGGCAATCCGCGCGGCGTCCGCTTCGGCGAGCCGAAGATGAGCAGCGGGAATCCGCACGATTTCAGCTTCAGCGGAATCAAGACGGCGGTGCTCTACCATCTGCGGCGCAATCCGCAGCTCCAGCCGGAAATTGATGCCCGTCGCCAGGCGCTTGCGCGAGGCGAGCGCAGCGCGGACGCCTTGCGCGCGCTTGCGAGCCCCGCGACGCTCGATCTGATCGCCAGCTTCCAGCGCACGGTCGTGGATGACCTCGTTGGGCGGACGCTGGCCGCGGCCGCAGAGCGCGGCGTGCGAACCGTTTTCGTCTCCGGCGGCGTGGCGGCTAATAGCGAATTGCGCCGCACCTTCGAGGCCGAGGCTGGGCCGCGCGGCATCGAAATCTACTTCCCGAGCCGCGCGCTTTCGACCGACAACGCCGCCATGATCGCCGCTGCCGGGTACGCTCGATTCCAGGCGGGCGAGCTCGCCGACGCCACGCTCAACGCCGAAGCCAATCTCCCGCTTGTGTAGTTCATTCCGGTTTTCGCAGCCTCCTCGCGAGTGTAGGCGGTAGGACGACCCAGATCGTCGATTTTGGCAATTTGAACGGGTTGCCGTAGTTTGTTTGCAAGGAGTTAGGCCGGATCCTAATCGCCGGATTTGGCGATTAGAAATGCGAAGCGGGGCGCCTGCGACGCCTATGTA
>OBLQ010000352.1_pt1 | contig 17543 bp, 14 predicted proteins | sample 1519881 | NCBI WGS metagenome assembly OBLQ01 (sample SAMN01911456, study PRJEB22533) | soil metagenome | biome: Soil | place: Malaysia | collected 2012-04-30 | depth DG_metagenome m | reverse complement strand
GGAAGAGCGATCGCGGCCACATGTACATCGCCTACGGCCCGCCGGATGAGATTCATTTCCTTCCGCACGCCACGCCCCATCCCTGCGCAGATTGGCTTTATGCCTACATACCGGGCCTCGGCGAGCACTTGACGTTCAGGTTCGTAGTTCGGACCGGGGCCGGTAACGATGATTACCGCTTATCATCTCCGCCCTGGAAATAATGGCTGTTTTTGGCGGGCATCGGCGACAACCTGACCTTCGCGTCCATCGACGCCGGAGGACGGCGCTATTCCCCTCGTTCGCCGTCATTCTGATCCCGCAAGGCGGGAGAAGAATCCCCGTATTTAAATGCCGGGCTGAACCCCGGCGCTACAACAGCACCTCCGGGGCCGCACCGTTGGTCTCGTTCGGATGCCTTTGCAGCGTCGGCCGGGCCAAATTCGGGTGGAGGTTGTTCTGGTAGCGCAGCCCCACATTCCTGCGGTCTGCGGCTTTTCTCTTCGTTCACTGATAAACTTTGGGCCGTATAATTCGAATGGGGCGACCAGACCGTTCTCCAAGCCCACTGGTAAGGCCATTTACTGGCAGTCTCGACCCGGGAGTTCTCGATGGATTCCATGAATCTACACAGTTGTCCTGTTTGCGGGTACGATCTTGGCTTCGCGCCCTGGCAAGGGCTCTCCGCTTCGGATGAGATTTGTCCTTGTTGTTTCATCCAATTCGGATATGACGATTGTGCTGGAGGAGGGCAGCCCGAAAAACGTGTAGCTATTTATCATGGCTGGCGCACTAGATGGATTGCTGAGGGCATGCCGTGGCGGGGAAGTCGACGACCGCCTGAGAATTGGGACCCGGTCCGCCAACTGCATGCTATCGGCGTGAAGACCTGAGCTTTCCCGCGGGCTTTTAGCCACGGACAGCGGTTTCCTTTCCGTGGGGTTTTGCCTCAGGAAGAACCCACGGTCACAAGATCATTGGCCGTGGCTACCGGCTGTTCGATCAAGAACCCGCGGACCTGAGAACCAGAAGGACCGCGCTACTCGCTACGACGGTTTGCTCAACACGCTTACAATCCGAGACGAGGCGCAGTGGGACTCGCAGCACCGGCGTAAGCAGACTCAAGGTTGTGGGCAAGTGCTAGGCACCGACGGGCTTCCGGTACCGGACGCTGAACCCTGCTGGGAAATTCATCGTAAGTCTTGCCATCCAGCACGCGCCCAGCAGCTGCTTTTCGAACGCCACCCCATTGCTTAAAGAAGAAGGGGACCCCAGCCCGGCGGCACTGATTTCTGATGGAGAGAACCCATTTCTCATCCATCGGTCGCGCGCCTGGCCCGCTCTCGCCTCCCACGATCACCCAGTGGATGCCTTTCAGATTCAGCCGTCCAAGGTCTTCCAGTAGCGGCTCGACAGAAAGGAAACGGACCGCGGCAGGTGTGGAGCGAAGTTGGTCTATTCGCGGGAACCCGTATTGTCGGTTTTCGACGCTGACTCCCCACCAGATGTGAGGCTCACGCGCAATAGAGCGGAGTTTCGTCGAGAGCAATTTGTGAAGACGAACAGCTCGCTTGGTGAGAACCTGAAATGTGTGCCACTTCGCGTGAGCCATCACTTTGGCAACGGCAGCGATGTAGTCGTCAGATATGCCGTCTTGAAACAGGTCGCTCATGGAATTTACAAAGACCATCTTCGGGGAGCGCCAGCGCAGTGGCTCGCCGAGTTTTTCAGGGACCAGACGCAGGTCAAAGCCCTGTTCATACGGGTGTCCCACCACGCCACGAAACCGCTCCGCAAAGGTCTCGGCATAGCAATGCTTACAGCCAGGGCTGACTTTCGTGCACCCGCGAACTGGATTCCACGTGGCGTCGGTCCATTCAATTGATGATTCAAATGACATTGCTATTCTCCTCGCCGATTGTACCTCGCAAAAATATCCTCCACTATGTTTTGTGCTACCCCTTTTTGTGATGCAAAGAACAAATAGTATACGATCGCGCCTCTGGAGTTTCTCATCGGCATAGGTTGTGGAACTCTACTGAATCCTGCGACTTCAATTAGTCTGCGACGGAAGGCTTCGGCAACTATTTCGTTTGGCTCTTTTTCTGGGAATCCAAAGAAGTTGCGGGAAGTGCTATATGCGATATTCCTCCATGATTCGTCCCCCCAGAAGCGATTCATGCGCTCAATTTGATGCGGCTCCACCCTCGTAGGATCGTGCCAGAGAACATTGCGGTTTATGTCAGCAACCGGAAAATTGAGAAAAATGTCTATGCTACGCATCTGTCCGGACGTCAAGAGCACCTCCCAGTCGAGATGCAAACCGTAGGGGTCCAGTATGCACAAGCCTCGCCGGTAGTCCCCATACTTGACGCTGGGGAAAACTTGGTTGAGGAGAATCTGATTGCAATCTCCCTTATAGATGTGGACATCGGGTCGTTCCCCTATCAGTTCCTTCAAGTTCTCGGTTCGTTCCTCAAGGATATCGATTAGGTGGTATTCGCGAAATGGCGGCTCAACATCAAGCGCAATCAGAGGACTGCCCGGAACGGATTCTCCTGTCGTTCTTGAGAGGTGCATTCCTGCGCCTGCGAAGCCGTCGATGTAAACGTGGTACAAGGAGTTTCTCCTCGTACTAAGTATTGTTGAGTAGGCCGATGCGTATTTGCGGAGAATCTCCAGCTTGAGTTCTGACCAGTAACCGATCTCGTCGAATTGTAATTGGGAGCGCATATTAGAATATTAAATATTCGCTTTTTCTTCGCCTATGTCAAGGAAATCATGTCCAGTGGATCACGCCGCTGTGGGTACACCACCACAATCACGGCCCGTCCCAAGTTTGTTGCAAGGCAGCAACCTCGCTCGCCTTTGCGTGCATTTCTGCAACAACGTCATAGCTGGTAAACTTTGTGCGACCTGCGACACACGTGAATGACGGGTGCTGGAGCTTTGATTCGTACTCGTCCTTACGCGCAGCGGGAGCCACCACTCTAAACGTGCAACTGAAAGCATCGAACAGCGCAAACTTCAGGAACGCGCTATTCATATCCGTCGTGTTCTCGACTTCAATGAATTCTGACGGGAACTTCCTTTCGCTGAACCACACGACATCCACAGCAGAAGCTCTCCGCACGATTTCCGGATAAGTGAAAGGGTGTATGTCTTTGAGCGTTGCCAAATCACCTAGCGGCTTGCCGAGGAAGGCTTTGTTCCGGTCCTGCCTTGGCACGAACGTTTGCTGTTTCCTGAGATTGCCCAGTTCTACCAGCAGACCTTGATAGTAAGTGTGCTCGCTATCGGGCTTAGATTTCTTCTCCAGGCCAGCGGGCAAACGGTTCCTGGCTTCCAGCAGTGCCCACAGGCCGGGACGAATTCGGAAGAAGTATCTGCGATCCTGGACGATGCGGTTGATTGATTTGAATGGCGTCTTTGTGCGCCATCCTACGCCGGGTATCTTGAGCGCCTCTCTGTAAAGCCAGCCGAGGGTAGCATATCCGCCGTTAGCCCGCATCGCTTCAATGACGGCTTCTCGCTGATTCATGACGGGCAGATTACCATCCGGTTACTGAGTGAAACCCCGGCCAGGCAGGCACCGAGTGTGTTGTTGCGGCGAGATCGCCGCCACTACAAATAAAAACAAAAGTCGCACGCCGCGAGGGCCTGTGCTACTGAAGTCTTTCTGTAGGTCTTACAATTTCTCCGTTTATATATCACTCAAGTAGGGCGAAAGGCAATGGGAGTTTGGGTGGGGGCGAGGGAAATTATGAACTATTAATAATGAAACGCGCTGCACGCGCAGCTCTGCCAGCTACCTCCTGTTCGCTCTTGCAAAGGCCAGGGCATGTGCGGTGAGCGACGCGGCGAAGTTGCGGAAGCCGATTTCTTCAGAAGGCTCGGTATAATCGCCGCGAAGTCCGCTCTTGGCGTCAGAAAGGAGCAGGCATGTCGCGTCGTACAATCTCTCGCGGACGAGTTTTTGGCAGAGGATCCGGTAGCGGTCGGCGTATGAGGTATTTTGGAACTCTGGAAACGTGGGATAATGCGGTTCCTGGACCGAAACCGGAGTTCTGGACTCTGGCGAGTCCTCCAGCAACATCAGGTATCCGACCCACGGTCGCGGCGAGCCCCTGAAAGCTCCTTCCCTATATGCCGTGAGGATGTCGGTCGAGTTTCCCAGCGCCTCTTCCGTCCGGTTGTTGAAGTTGTTTCCAAACGAGCCCACCTGCGACTTGAACTCGACGACCGCCAGCAGAGTTCCGTTTACAAGAGCCACCAGGTCCCATTCTTTCGTCGGCCGGAACCACCCGGGAAGGACCACGTGCTTCTTGTCGATGTGGATGGAATCCGCGGAAAGCTCGCTCTCCTTGAGCAACTCCGCAACAACTTGAATAAAACCGTCGATCTGCTTGCCGCCGGTCACTGCGCTGCGACTGCCGTAATCCTTTTGCCCGGTCTTTGAACCTTGGGATCGAGCCTGTTTCCTTCGAGTCTGCCAAAAGTAACGAACGGCAGCGCGGACTCTGTCATCCGGGTTGTCCATTTGGAACGCTACTCTCCGTGGACCTGAAGCGTAACCTGACTGAAGAGGCCTGATGTTTCACTGGCGAGACGGTCAGAGGCCATCTTTCGGTAGTGGGGATCAATCTCAACACCAATACTGTTGCGGCCGCATCGAGCCGCGGCGATACTGGTGCTCCCGGTTCCGAGGAAGGGATCGAGAACCGTGTCGCCTGCAAAGCTGAACATCCGGATGAGCCTTTCAGCAAGCTCGATGGGGTACGGAGCAGGATGGTCCCTGGTTGACGCGCCCGGCAGGTCGTCCCAGACGAGCCGGAACCATTTCTGGTAGTTCTGCTCCGAGATAACACTCATGACACGTGTTGCAACGGAAGGGCTTCGGTATCCTCCCGGCTTGCGCTGCATCAGGATGTATTCAACATCGTTCTTAATGACAGCGTTGGGTTCGTAAGGCTTGCCGAGGAAACCCGAGCCGTTCTCGACTTCATACGCTGCATTGGCAATCTTGTGCCAGAAGATGCCCTGCAGGTTGTCAAAGCCGAGCTTGCGGCAATGCTCTTGAATCGAAGCGTGGAGAGGTACAACGGTGTGCCGGCCCTTGTTCCTCCGTCTCGAAAGGCACACATCGCCTACTACGATGATGAGCCTGCCGCCCGGGGCGAGGGCACGGTAACAGTGAGACCAGACACGGTCGAGTTCGGCAAGAAAATCCTCGTAATCTGAAACGTGGCCAAGCTGGCCTTCCGTTTCCCTGTAATCTTTGAGCGTCCAGTACGGGGGTGAACATGTAACGAGGTGCACGCTCTCGGGCTGGAGGAAGTTCATCCGTCTGGCGTCGCCAGGATATATTTCATGCCGTGTCGGGACCTGCCGTAAAGCTTGGTCAATCAAACGAGTGAGGTGGGGATCTTTGGCGATGCGAGGCAGAGCGGTTTGGTGATCTCTACCGATGTGCTCAATCTCAGAAGGAACATAACTTGCCAGGTGATGGCTTCCTTCAATGCGCGGTTCGGCCGCGTCAACAGGCGGCTGTGCCTGGGGCCAATCGGGCTGGCCCGTGAGTGTGACCGAATTTGTGGTGTGATGCCTGTTTTCCATTGCTGGCCCGCTTGCTTATGAATTCGTCGGTTTTCTCCCGCATCTTTAGGACAATTTAAGGAACACCGCTTGTGAAGACTGCCACCAAGGATAACACAAGTATAAGGCTGTTTGGCTCCCGCGGCACACCAAAGCCCACGGGGCTGGTGGATCTATGGAGAGGGCGGCGGGGCGAAAAACTATGAGGATCTCTCGCTTCGCGAGATCGCCGATACTATAGGGCGAGCATCTGTGTCGTCTGATTTGTGTACTGGCGTGGTTTCCGCCTGGCAGGCTTCTTCTTTGGTTTGGGTTTGGCTTTCTTTGGCGGGGCTTCAAAACACCGTGGTAGACCACTTGCGGGCCCGCTTTTGGGACGCAGACCCTGGGTGTTTCTCATCATAACCAGCGTCTTCTATGAATCTCCTGATTTTGTCAGGGAAGACTTTGGTCTGGTTCAAGTACCACTCATAATTTGCAGGATCATTTCGGGAGCGGTAAATCATGACCAGCTTATAGACTGACATTATTGCTGCGAGGATGAGCCAACCGAAAATCCACACCAAATCAGCAGTGTTGCCCAACATATCCTCCAGTTGCCAGCTGACCAGATTATACCCCCACATCCATGCGAGTCTGGCCACAATCTCAAACCGGGACACTACCGCCAGCCGCGGGGCATTATGAGGTTGACACGGCCCGCCCCGGGCGATACATTACCGCTGGGGAAAATAAATAACTCATACAGGCACGGGAGGGGGCTCGTGATGCAGCAGAGCATCGTGGCCTTTGGGCTACCACACGGGTGCAGATAGAGGGGTGTGCCTGGCCTCTACTTTGCCTGAATCCATAAATTCTTAGGAGGAAAGGCAATGAATCGAAATAAATTAGTCACGTACGCGTTAGTGCTTGCCGCAAGTTTTCTGACGTTTGTGGGGCTTTCGAGCAGCAGAGCCTATTCCCAGGGAAATGGGGCAGCCACACTTCAGAATCAGCCCTTTAGCTTCGATGTTAGCCCAGCCTGCAACGGAGACGACGTCAGCATTACTGGGAAACTCAGCCTCGTGGAACACGACTTCACGTCCACCGACGGCACCGAGCATTTCCAAATCCGCGAAACTTTGCACGGAACAGGCATCGGGTCTCCAAGCGGCCAGAACTACATATTCAATGCAACGGCCTCGGATGAAGCTAACGTGAGCAACAGTGACACAGGCGAAGAGACGGAAGTGCCGATAAAGTTTGAGCTCATTGCACAAGGGGGCGGACAGAACTTCTACGTCACCGTGTTCTTTCACGTAACCGTAGATGCAAACGGAAACCTTAGGGTAGACATCCAGCGTGTTGAAATGAACTGCCATGGCTAACACAGCCATCGCCTGAATGGTAGCCACGGTCAGTGGCAACGAAAAACTGGCCGTGGCTACCTGCCCAGGGTAAACCCCGCGAAGAATCCCCCGCACTTACCGCAAACGAGAGAATGCAGATATCCCTTCGGCAAGCTCAGGGCAGACTCTTCCTCGTCCCACTGACCTGCGGCGGGACTCCTCAGGATGACGGGGAATGCGCCCAACCACAGAAAAAAGACCCGCAGAGTAATCCCCCAAGGCGGGACATCCTGCCCCTGAGAGGGCTTTAAGAAGTCAAGGGCGGCGCGCTCCCCTGGCGTTTGGGAATCAAGCGCCATGCCACCATGGAAGCTGCCACAGCGAGGCCCGAGCAAATCAGCATGACCAGCCGGAAGCCGAAGACGAACGCCTGGCCGGCGAACCCCCTGACCGCGGCGGCTGTCGCCTTGTCAAGGCCCGGAGGCAATTGCAGGCCGGCAAGTTTAATCTGCTCCGCGTGAATATCGCGGAGGATGGCTGCCGGGAGCGAAAGGCCCGCCAGCGCGTGATCCAGGCTGGAACTGAAGGCGCTGACCATCACGATGCCAAGGACGGCGATGGCAAGAACGCTTGCGATGCGGGCAACGGCGTTATTGATGCCGGAAGCTGTGCCGGCGCGGTCCGCGTGCGCGGAATTCATCACCACGGTGGTGAGGGGGGCCACGGTGATGGCCATCCCGACCCCCAGGACAAGGATCGCGGGGAAAAACGCTTTCCAATAGCTGGCTCCCACGGAGGGTATGATGAAAAGCGCGAAGCCCGCAGCGGCGACCAGCGGGCCGGCGATCAACGGAATTCTTGCGCCGTAGCGCGCAACCAGTCCCCCCGACCAGCGGGAAAGAAGAAAAATGAGCAGGATGAGCGGGAGTACGGCGGCGCCGGTGGCCGTTGCTGAGTATCCCTGCACCTGGATGAGGTTGAGCGGGAACAGAAAGAAGAAGATTCCAACTGCGGCGTAGAGGAAAAGCGTCAGCAGGTTGGCGCCCGAAAAACTCGAGGATGCAAACAGCGCCAGCGGAACCAGCGGCGAAACAAGCCTGGCTTCAACAAGAACGAAGAGAACGGAAAGGGCGAATCCAACAATCAAACTTCCCCAAACCAGAGGATGTGTCCAACCGAGGCTGACGGTTTCGATGAATCCGTAGACCAGGCCGCCCAGGCCAAGCGTGATGAGCAGAGTTCCCAGCCAATCAACATGCTTTGCGCCGGGGTCGCGGCTTTCCGGAATGCGCCAAAGCGAAATGGCGATGACTGCCGCCGCAATGGGGAGATTGATGAAGAACACCCAGCGCCAGGATGCATGCTCGATGAGCCAGCCGCCCAGGACGGGTCCCCCAGCCGCCGTGATGGCGGTAAAGCCAGACCAGGTGCCGATGGCCTGGCCGCGGGTCTTCTCTTGAAAAGATGCGCTGATGATGGCAAGGCTGCCGGGGACCAGAAATGCGGCTCCCACGCCTTGAATGGCCCGGGCGACAACCAGTTGCTGAATGTTGAGGGCGAAGCCGCAACCAGCGGACGCAGCCGCGAAAATTGCCACCCCGGCCAGGAACATTAATCGGCGTCCAAACAAGTCACCGAGGGAACCACCGGCCAGAATGAGAGCGCCGAGAAACAATCCGTAGGATTCGATAACCCACTGCACATCCACCACAGTTGCGTTGAGACTGGACTGGAGCGCAGGCAGCGCTACATTGACAACGCTGCTGTCAATAAACGCCAGGCTGGAACCGAGGATGGTGGCGGCAAGTATCCAGAATCCGGCTTCTGGCGGGCAAGGAACTCCGACCTCTGCCGACCGGATGACGGCTTCGTCGCAAGGGGGCCTCATGGAAATAATGGATGCTTCTGGGGTGGGCCAGGTTCTGAAGTTGTAGGATGAGCGGGTGGCGGGGGCAAGGGAAAAACCTTGATGAATTGTTTTATGTGGTGCAGTAAAACCTCACAAGAGTCGCTTGCTCCGCGATGTCGCAGCCGCTAGAAGGCGAGCATCTGCGTCTGCCCCATTCTGCAAATCTGCGCTGCTAAACCTCCGCATTTCCAATCACCCAATCGCAAATCGGTCAATCACCAATTCCTCTGATTGCCCCCTCACCCGGGCGCTAGACGTTGAGTGTCTTCAGGTAGGCGACGCTTTGCACGGTGAGGTCCCAGTCCATCTCAATGAAGTAGTTCTCAACGCCGCCGGTTTTGGCCGCGGCAAAGATCCTGGCCCAGTCCAGGCTGTCTTTTCCCACCGCCAGCCCGGGGGCACGGCGCCTGCGCTGTCCGCCGGGCGGACGTTGCCCGGCTCGCGGGCCCGGCATCGGTGCGTTCAAATCCACGCCCTGCAAGTGCATGGAGGTGAAGCGCCCCGGATACTTTGTGAAGTACATCACCGGGTCTCCAACAACTCTCATCGCGGACATCTGGAATTGCATCTTCACCAGCTTCGGATCGAGCAGTTCAAGCAGGACTTCGTAGGTGAGCCGGCCGTCAACCTTGGAGAGTTCAAACCTTTCGTCGTGCAGAAACTGCTGAATGCCCGCCCTGGCGGCCGCCTCGCCAATCTTGTTGTACTCGTCCGCAGCCTTCTTGACGGCATCCATGGTGGTGACGCCGTCCTTCACGGGCCCATCCAGGCTGGCCGTACCCATCTGCGTCATGCCAATGCCTTTGGCCCAGTCAATCATCTCCTGTTGCTTGTTTCGGAGTTCATCCAGGTCAAAGTGGGCGCTCGGACACTTCAGCCCGTGATCTTCCATGATCTTCCTGGTCTGTTTGGCGTCCGTGAGGCTGGCGAACTCGGCGTACCCCGGCGAGCACAGCTCCAGGCTCCCGACTCCCAGGGCCGCCATGTCCTTGCACAGCCCCGCAAAGTCACCATCCTTGATCCTCTGCCGGTGGGGATAGGTCTGGCTCCCGATGGGCAGCCCGAGCGGATTGGCGCGAAGTTCCCGGGCGCCGACGCACAGGAACCCGGCCACTGCGGCATCCACTGCCGATTGCTTCAGAAACTCTCTTCTTGAAATTGCAGACATGTGCACCTCCACATTGATGCAGGCGGGCCTTCAAGCGTATCTGTTTCCTACGCGCTCGTCAGCTTCCACCCGTCGCGATATTCGCGTGTCAGATACTGGTTGGCGTCGGCGATGTTAGTGAACTTCATGCTCTCCCGGTCCCACAGCAGCGCCGGCGCGCAGTGGTTTTCATTAAAGATCTTTCGGCTGTAGCGGATGGCCGCCCCAGCCAGAGCAATGGTTTCTGAGCAGTTGGCCGCATTGAGGAAGTTGCCCTGCGAGGCCGGGCCCCCCTTGAACGCTGCAAGCCACTCGTTGTCAGTGGCGAAACCGCGTCGACGGCGGCCCCGTTCCTCCTTGGGCTCCGGAATTCCCTTGCTGGCGCGATACGCCCGCATCTTTTTCGCCGGGATGATTTCGTCGTTCAGGATCATTCCCCTGTCGCCGACAAACAGACTCCCTGTTGCGGGGATCGACTTGCCGTCTTCCAACAACTCGTCGGGCGTGTAGGGCCGCATTCCGCCGTCGTACCAATACAGCTTGATCGCCGGCCACCGACCGTGGGCTGCGAACTTAAAGCACAGGCGGTTGGCGTACGGAAATGCAAAGTCATTCATCTTGACTGTGCTGACCTGGTCGTTGATTTCGCAACTGGAGCTGCCTTGAGCTTCAATGCTGTACGGCACCGGCAGGTCGAGCGCCATGAAAATCGGCCAGAGGCTGTAGTTCCCCATGTCGGCGATGCTGCCGCCTCCAAATTCGTACCAGCCGCGAAAGACGGCAAAGGTATAGCTGGGATGATAAGGCCGATCCAGCGACGGCCCCAGCCACAGGTCCCAGTCGAAGCCTGCGGGGACCGGCGGCCTGTCGGTGGGAAGGCTCAGAGCCTGCGGCCAGAAGGGGCGGTCCGTCCAATTGTGCACTTCCTTGAGCGTGCCGATGGCACCTTCCTGGATCATATCTCGCACGTCGTTGATCGGCCGGTGCCAGGCGAGCAGATGCGTGGCCACTCCCGTCTTCCGGGCGGACTCGACCACCATCCGGACCTCCGCCACCCGGTTGGCGAGGGGCTTGTGCATCAGCACGTGCTTGCCTTTCTTCATGGCGGCGATTGAAATGGTGGCGTGCAGGTGGTCGGGCGTCATAATCTTGACAGCGTCCAGGTCCTTCTCTTTTTCCAGCAGCTCCCGGAAATCGGCGTAGGAGGCGACACCCTTGAAGTTCTCCGATGCCCGCTTCTTGGCGTAATAGGTCTCGATGATTTCCTTTGCCATGTCACGGCCGGCGCGGATGCCGCTGACTCCGGCGTCCCAATTGGGGTCCTCCAGAACCCGGCGGACGCTGTCACGGATGCCGTTCTTGTCCCAATCAATGTAGTTCGTGCCGTCCTTGACGGGATCGCATACGGCCGTAATCTGCACGCCGGGCGTGGCGATCAGCCGCAACATCTCTCTGGTTCCCTGGGTGCCGCATCCGATGTAGGCCAGGGTAATCTTATCGCTGGGAGGGACATATCCAGGCCCGCCCAGCACATGTCTCGGAACGAGAGTCAGAGCCAGCCCCGCCGCTGCAGGGGCAAGGAATTCGCGACGATTGATATTGCCCTTGGGATTCATGTCGAATCTCCTTTGTTGATCGTGAATAGCACTTGGCAAGTCGTTCTGCCCGCCGACGCGAGCTCGAACCTGGACTGGGTCCTCGCAGTGTCCCGTGAGACCACAGTGTAAAGGGATTCTACCACCTGTTCCAGCGACGGTCTCAACAATTCAACTTCCGCGCCGCGCGCGAGGCGGAAAGGCCCACGGCAGAAAAACGCGGTCGTGGTGACGGTTCAAACATTCGCACACATCGCACAAAACGCCACGTATACGCCACCCACGGGCAGATCACCCCATTCCGAAACTTCGACAGTAAGTTGACACCTCCTTGACGAACCGGAAGACCGCCTCCTCCTATAATCCTTGAAGGATTGAGTTGCGGATCGTCCCAATGGGGGCTCAACCGAATATAACCACAGGGGAATGCAGGGTGACGCTCGAACATGCCAGCCGCCAACCCGGCCAGGCCCCCGCTCTGTTCGGTAAGATCGGTGCGCCACCGCCGGGCCCCCTGGATCATGGAGTTTTATCGCACTCGAGAAATTAGCGATCAATCCAGGGAACCTCCGAACTAAACCAGGAAAATTGATCGAGACCGCGCTTTGCTGCGGGAATAAAGGGAATTAAGGAGCCACGGTTGGGTCCGGTGGCGGCTGGCGTCTCAGTATGTTTGTCAACAAGCGTTAGTAGATAAGACCCGTCGAGCGCGGCAAGAAGCCGCGTCGCCAGGGTGCGTTTTTCGAACAGCGAAGGAGGAAGATGAAGTACAGACGGATCGGGATAATTTGTAGTGGGCTGCTTACGGGGTTTTTTCTGGCCGCCGGCACCGGAAAGGCGCAAACTCGTGCCTACCGGCAGATCAATCTCACAGGAAGCGCAACAGGGCTTGCCAATAACGTCATTCCGCGTTTGCTTAATCCGTGGGGCATGACGTTTCTTCCCGGTAATCCATTCTTTATTGCCAACACGAATAGCGGGCACGTCCTCGCGCAACCCCCGGCGGGGTCCAGTGTGGGCTTACCCGATTTCATCGTGGGAAGTCCTGACAATACTGCGCCCGGCACTCCAACGGGCATCGTGGCAGACGTGGACTCGTACTTTGGGAGCAGTGGCATCGTGCAGCCGTTCATATTGGCAACCGAGGATGGTGGAGTGTTCTATTGGGGGCCGGACCCGAATGGAGATTCTCCTGCTGCTGCCACCCTGGCTTTGGACCATTCCTCATCCGGGGCGGTGTACACGGGGCTCGCGATTCTGACACCGGATTGTTGCAGCCCGTTTCTCGGTGTCGTCAATTTCCACAACGGGGACGTGGAAACCTATACGACCACGTTTTCACCACTTGGGCCGCCGGGTAATTTCCTCGATTCGGACCTTCCGGCCGGGTACGCTCCCTTCGGTATCCAGGTGATCGGAGGCCAGATTTTCATTACCTATGCAGTGCAGGACACCGCCAGGCATGCCCCTGTCATGGGTGCGGGAAACGGCCTCGTCGATGTTTTCGATCTGGAGGGCAATTTTGTAAGGCGATTTGTCACCGGAGGCGAATTGAATGCGCCCTGGGGGGTCACGAAGGCCAGCGCCAATTTCGGCCCTTTCAGCAATGACATTCTGATTGGTAACGCAGGCGACGGCATCATTAACGCATTCGATCCTGTGACCGGAGAGTTCAAAGGCAAGATCCGGAACGGGAACGAAAGCGTCCTCGCCAACCCTGGACTGCACGCCCTGGTGTTCCGTAATGATGGAGTCGGGGATCAAGACACACTCTATTTTACTGCCGGCCCTGGGAATGGAGATTCCGGGTTGTTCGGTGCGATCAGTGTCGGCCTCGTGAGCACCGTCCAGTTATCCGTCCCTGACACACCCACCAACACTTCTGCCACATTCACTGCGAGCGTTACGCCAGGACCTGGCAACAGCGGCTCCCCCACCGGAACGGTGGACTTTGTGGACGGCAGCGCCCCGGTTGGAACGGCGCCCCTGGTCGACGGAGAGGCCAGTCTGACCGCCACCCTGACCGGAGTAGGATCCCATGTCATCGAGGCCCGGTACAGCGGAGATGCTACCTTCTTGCCAGGCAGTGGACTGGCCGAAGTGCACGTCACGGGGCCTGCCACGACGACAACCCTCGAGGCACCTGCCGATGCTCCGGCAAATTCGCCGGTAACGCTCCGGGCGACAACGTCTGCGGCGTCCGGCATACCCACTGGGAGCGTTGACTTCCTCGATCGAAACGACGTCTTGGGGACCGCCCCGGTGAATGCCGCGGGGGTTGCAACTCTAACGATCAGCACTCTGGCGCCTGGAGTCCACATGCTGGTCGCTGGCTATTCCGGTGACTCGAACTTTGAAAGCAGCGTGTCCGACGCCGTAACCATCACCATCAGCGCGGGAGATTTTCAGTTGGCCACAACCCCACCCAGCGCCACGGTAACCGCAGGGCAATCGGCCACATTCACCGTGACCGTAACTCCGTCCGGTGGATTTGCAGACAGCGTCAATTTCTCTTGCCAGGCCCCCGGGGGGTTCAGTTGTGCCTTCGAACCAACCGCTGTTAACACTGCCTCGGGAGCGGCCAACACGGTCCTGACGGTCATGACTTCCTCCGTTGCGGCGGCGCCCCCGCACTTGCCTGGTCTTAATGGCATGGGACAGCTGAGCATTGCCCTGATACTGATCTGCATGATGTTGCTATGGCAGAATCAGAAGACCAGGCGGTCGCGGAGGCTGAATCTGGCTTGGGCCGCCGGAGTTATGTTTGCACTTACTCTGGTGCTCGCGGATTGTGGCGGGGCGGGCCAGCCGATGCAACCGGTACCCACCTCCAAACCGGTCATAGTGACTGCCCAATCAGGGCCCATATCGCACAGCACGACGATAAGTATTACGGTTCGCTAGGGCCGCAGTGACAGCAACCTGGTAGGGAGGGGTGCTGGGCTGGTAGTGCGGAGTCTGTGGGCTTCAGACTCCGCGGCTTTTAGCCTGTGAATGGATGCGTGGGGCGGCGGAGCGAAAAACCTCTCACCAAGGGGGAATTCGAAATTCCAGGTTCCAGACTGCAGAATGGGAAGGCCGGCGTGCGTTATCAAGCCCCCGACACACGCCGCCCTGGACGGCGACGCCACAATGCCAGGCTCACCGCATAGGGAGCTGGGGGATGCGAGCGAAGCCGCATTTGCCGGGGAGCGCAGGCAAATCACTTCAGAATTGCTCTGACCTTCTGCAATTCTTCGGTCAGGCTCTGCTTTTCATCCACCACGCGTTTCGGATTGGGGATGAGTCTGGGAAGCGGCTGTGGCGCGTCGGCGATGACCTTCTCGAGTTCCGGCAGCGCCGAGGGATTGCCGAGCGCGCTCACATAGAGATTGGTGATCCGTGCCAGGGCCGTCTTCGCTTGCGGGTCCAGTTTCTGCACGCCATCAGCGGTGGCAAAGGGCCCGCGGAAAATTCCCAATTCGCGTTCCACGGCGGCGCGCCAATCCAGGCCGTCGGGCCCAATCCCCGCGAGCGCGTCACGAAGCGTCGTGCGCTCATCATTAGACAGGCCCGTCATGTGCACGATGAAGGCCATTGCCCGCAGGTGCGCCGCAAGCAGGTTTTTCCCCACCAGCGCCGAAAACAGAGTGCCGCCGTTCGCCACGTCGTGCGAAAAGCGAACTCCCGCCGCCAGCGCCCGCACAGCCGCGTCCTGATCGCTCATCCCCAGGTGCAGCGCATAGAGAACGTTCAAGCGACCAAGCTGCAGCGCCTTCCGGACGTAGTTCACCGGCGCGTCCGGTCCCAGCTTGTAATCGATGCCCCAGTCGCAGTAGGGCAGCGCAGTGCCGCGTGCCATGGTCTCAAGCGCGGCGCGGTTGCGTTCAATCAGGTCCTTGTAACTTGTCTCCATGAACGGAGCGGTGCCCTCAAGAATCTGATTCAATTGTTTCACCTGCGCGTCCGTGAGGGCCATGTCCTGCATCTGGGCAAACGCCGACCAGTAACGCAAGGCGGCGTTCTCGCCCGGCTTCTCACCCTTTTCTGCGGATTGTGGCATGGCCGGCGCGGCCAGCAGGGCAACGGCCAGCGCCGCCAAAGCAATGCGACGAAGAATGTTCATAATTTAAAATCCTCCTTACCCAACACGGCCAGCGCGCTCTGCGTGCCGCGCGGCAGTTGTTTCGGGCGGCTGCGGAGCGCCAGTTCGTCGAGCGCCGACTTGACGGACGGCGCACTGGCCAGCAACTCGTTCGCGCTCCGGATGGTCAGCGGGTGCGCTTCCACTACATCCACTACCTTCACCTTTACATCCACTACTTGCACCTTGCGCTGAATCGTAGTGAACTGATTCGTCCGCTGGCGGGCGATGACCGCCGCCACAACCGCCAGCACAATAGCGGCAGCGCAAGCAACGAGCACGAACTTTCCGCGCCGCGCCGGGATGCTTCGTTCAACGGGCAGAGGCTCGGCGGCCAGCGGTCGAAATTCCTTCAACCGGGCTTCAAACTGCTGATCGTCAAGGTTCAGCATGGCAACCCTCCTTCGCACACATGGCTTCGCGCAGCCGGGCCAGCGCGTAGCGGTATCGCGAAGCGGCCGTATTCGGGCTCACACCCAGCACCTCGCCGATCTCGGCGAATGTCAGCTCTCCCCAGATGTGCAGCACTGTCACCTCGCGCTGCCCGTCGTCAAGCGCCTCGAGCGCCTGCCGCAGCCGGAGTTCCGCGGCGTAGTCCCGGCCAGGCGGCTCAAACCACGCGGCCCCGGCATCCAGTGCCACTTCGCGCCGGCGCGCCTTGGCGTCGTTCAGGATGGCGTTACGCACGCTGGTAAACAGGTAAGCTTTGGCATCCGCCGCATGGTCGATGCCCTGCGCCAGCAGCCTGGCAAACACCTGGTGGACGGCATCCTGGGCCCGGGCACGGTCACCCGCGATGGCTGCAGCAAACAGCACCAGAGCGGGACTGTGCCGCCGGTAAAGAATCTCAATGGTTGCGCCGTTCGCTCGAGTGTTCGTCACGTTACGGTCTCAGGTATAAGACATTCCAGCCCCACGGATTTGTCTGTCGCTCTGGAAAGAATTATCGCATTGGGTACAGTTTGTCGAACCACCGCAGCCCTCTCCCCGGCGGGGAAAGGGTCGACGAGAGGGCGCGGCGATTCATCCACGGCTTGCACGGTGGGCTAAATTCTACCGCTCCTCCGGATCTGTCGGGTGAGAGGTCATCCTGGAAGTGCACGGAATCCGTGCCTTTGCAACAGGCAAAATAAGCCCCGCTCGGACCTTATTATTCCTTCCGCATTGAAAACATGTGCAACCTGTTAGCCTCCCCGAGCATCTTGCGGAAGGTGACTTCTATTCAGCCAAATCCGAGCCTGACGCCCGCCGGGATGCTTGCCGCCTGGGGCAGGATACTGAGCGGAAGGGTCCCGATGCTTTCCATCGAGATCACGCGGGAGTGCCCTCTGAGCTGTCCCGGATGTTACGCCTATGGCGACGGGCACCTGGGCGGCGGGATTAAATTGAGCGAATTGAACGACTTTCGCGGGGATGCGCTGGTGGAGGGCGTCCTGGGGCTGGTTCGCAGGCACAGGCCTCTCCAGGTTTCTTTGGTTGGCGGGGAACCCCTGGTTCGGCATCGCGAGCTCAGCAGAATTCTCCCCGCGCTCGGCGAGATGGGCGTGTTTACGATGGTGGTGACCAGCGGAGTTATTCCCGTTCCGAAGGAGTGGATGGGAATCCCGCGCGTCCGCGTTGCCATTTCAGTGGACGGGCTCCCGGAACACCACGACGTCCGGCGGAAGCCGGCGACTTACCAGCGCATTTTGAAGAACGTGGAAGGCCGCGAGTTCAACGTGCACTGGGTGATTACACGCCCCATGCTGGAGCGCGAGAGTTACCTGGAAGAATACGTGAATTTCTGGAGCGCGCGCCCGGAAGTGAACCGCATCTGGGTGAGCGTGTACACTCCGCAGATCGGCGAGCAGAGCCCTGAAGTGCTGAC
>OBLQ010000351.1_pt1 | contig 17563 bp, 9 predicted proteins | sample 1519881 | NCBI WGS metagenome assembly OBLQ01 (sample SAMN01911456, study PRJEB22533) | soil metagenome | biome: Soil | place: Malaysia | collected 2012-04-30 | depth DG_metagenome m | reverse complement strand
CTGCACAGCCCCAAGCAGGTCAAGGTAAAGTAGGCGCGTGTGCAGTTCTGGCAGCGGAATTCTGCGCCCGGCGCGCCGCCAGAGTTGATCCCATGGTGGCGCTGAGGTACGAGTAGCGGATTTCCGCGTTCCTTTCTACTGTCACGATAGGGCTTGACAATCCCCACGCACGGTGGCAATCTTCCCCTAGCCTGACTATAGGAGAGACCTGCCCATGCCTCGCACCGAGATCCCGCCCGGAACACTCTACATGATGATCCTCAAGACTCTCGAACGTGGCCCCATGCACGGCTACGGCATCGCCCTGCGCATCAAGCAGCTTTCGGACGAGGTTCTCGAGGTCGAAGAAGGCTCGCTCTATCCCGCCTTGCAGCGCATGCTCATCAAGGGCTGGGTGGCGGCGGAATGGCGGCCGTCGGAGAACAACCGCCGGGCGCGGTATTACCGGCTGACGGCTGCGGGCAGAAAACAGCTTGGGGTCGAGCTTTCGGAATTTGAGCGCGTGATGCAGGCGGTCCGGCAGGTGATCCAGACGGCATAGCGGGAGGCGCTTATGCAGTGGCTGGGCGAGATGTGGCGGCGGTTGGGGTTCTTCTTCCGGCGCGGGCGGTTGCAAAGCGACCTTGAAGAGGAGATGCGCGAGCACCTGCGGATGAAGGCGGAAGCCCTCAAGGAAGAAGGGGTGCCGCCGGAGGAGGCCCGATACGCCGCGCGGCGGGAGTTCGGGAACGCGCTTCTTCTGCGCGAGAAGAGCCGGGACGCCTGGGGCTTCCAGTGGCTCGAAACCCTGTTGCAGGACCTCCGCTACGGACTTCGCCAGCTCCGGCGCAATCCCGGCTTCGCAATTGTCGCCGTCCTTACCCTGGCTCTCGGAATTGGTACGACGACGGCAATTTTCAGCGTGGTTTACGGAGTGCTGCTGCGTCCGCTGCCCTATCCACGACCCAATCGCCTTGTGAGTATTTCTGAAGTGGCTGCTGACGGCCACCTGATGGGGTTTACGGGTCCAAATTTTCGGGATCTACACACGATGAACCGTACGCTCGCGGGCATGGCGTTATGTAAGGTGCTGCCGGCAACAGTCGCAAGCCCATCCGGCGCTTCCCGGGTCTTTGTCGCCCTTGCTACGGCCGATTTCTTTCGCCTGATGGAAACCGCACCCATGATGGGCCGCACCTTTGCAGCCGACGAGTTGCACAAGGGTGGCGCGCCCGCTGCATTGGTCAGCTACAGCTATTGGCGCCAGGAGCTTGGCGGATCGGCAGACCTTTCGCGCTTCAAACTGAACGCGGAAGGCCACGCTTTTTCTGTGGTGGGCGTAATGCCGTCCGGATTCAACTACCCGGCTGGTGCAGACCTGTGGATTCCGGCAGAACTCTTTGGCGCGGAAAGCACAAGCCGCACGGCGCACAACTGGTCGACGGCAATCGGAAGGCTGGGTGATGGCGTCACCCTGGCGCAGGCACGCGGCGATCTTTCCGCCCTCGCGCACCGCCTCTACCAGCAGCACAAGCCTGAGATTGATATGAGAACCGTCAGCGTCACGCCACTGCGCTCCGCACTGACCACGAACGTGCGCCCGGCACTGCTGATCCTGTTTGCCGCCGTGGGATTTTTGCTCCTGGTGGGCTGCGCCAACGTTGCCAATCTGCTGCTGGCCCGGGCCGCTGCGCGCAAGCGCGAGCTGGCAGTTCGTTCCGCACTGGGCGCGGAGCGCGGCCGTCTGGTAAGACAATTCCTTACGGAATCTCTCCTGCTCTCGCTCGCAGGAGGTGCCCTGGGGGTGCTGCTGGCGCTATTGGGCGTGGATGCCATGCTGGCGCTCGCCCCACCCGGCCTACCCCGAATCGAGAGCGTTTCGGTCAACCTGCCCGTGCTGGCGTTTGCACTGGGTATTTCGCTGATGGTTGCAACAGGCCTGGGGGTAGTGATCGCCCTGAAAGCCACGGCCGCCGATCCGCAGGTTGCGCTCGCCGAGGGCAACATCAGGACTGCAGGCTCCGCCGCGTCGCCGCGCCTTGCCCGAGTGCTGATCGGTGGGGAAGTCGCGGTAACGCTGGTGCTTCTGGCCGGCGCGGGGCTGCTGGGCCGCAGCCTGTTGCGAGTGCTTTCCGTCAATCCCGGCTTTCGAACCTCAAACATCGTGAGCATGGAACTTGAAGTGCCGCAGTCGCCCGGCACTTCCGCCTTCGCTATCGCCAGGTCACAAACCAACTCGCAACCCGCCCGTTTTATGGAGACGCTTTTTGGCCGGCTCCAGGCTCTGCCGGCCGTCGAAGAAGTCGGTGGCATTTCCGATCTCCCGCTTGCAGAAGGAGGTCCATGCTCGAACGGCAAATTCCTTCTGCTCGACCAGGAGCCACATTTCAATTTCGCGAATCCGGAAGACGACGCCCGCCTGAGCCGCCTCTGGACCACAGCCCAGGGCGGCGAGGCCCAATATTGCGTGGCGAGCGAAGGCTACTTCAAGGCGCTTGGTATTCCCCTGCTCCGCGGACGGTTGTTCAACCGGGGCGATACGGGCACAGCGCCCCAGGTGGCCGTCATCAGCCAGTCGCTCGCTCGCGTCACCTGGCCCGGCCTGGACCCTCTAGGGCGAACGATCGAATTCGGCAACATGGATGGCGACCTGCGGCTGCTCACCGTCGTGGGCGTAGTGGGCGACGTACGCAGCCGGAGTCTCGAAACGCCTCCCGATTCCACGGTCTATGTGGACTACAGCCAGCGGCTGCGCGGAGGCCGCGATTTTACAGTAGTGATACGCTCCAGCGCTCCCACCGCGATGGTGCTGGCGACCGCGCGGCGAATCGTACACGATCTCGCGCCCGGTGTTGCCCCACGCTTCGAGACCTTCCGGAATGTCTTCTCGGCGTCGCTCGATACTCGACGGTTTAATCTAACTCTGTTTGGAGTCTTCGCGGTGTCGGCGCTGCTGCTCGCCGAGGTCGGCCTTTTCGGAGTGCTGGCCTACTGGGTATCGCAGCGCACCAACGAGATCGGCATTCGCATGGCGCTTGGAGCGCAAAGGAGCGACGTTCTGAGGATGGTCGTCGGCCAGGGGCTCAAGCTGGCACTGATCGGCGTGGCCATCGGCATTGCCGGGGCGCTCGCGCTGACGCAGTTCCTTTCTAATTTGCTCTACGAAGTCAAGCCGACCGACCCGCTCACGTTTGTTGCCGTCTCTCTCATCCTGATCGCGGTAGCCTTGCTGGCCTGTTACCTCCCCGCTCGCCGCGCCGCCAAAGTCGATCCCATGGTGGCGCTGAGATACGAATAGGGCAGTGGTTAGTGGTTAGTGAATAGGGGTGAGTGGCGAGCGAAGCCCTCACGCGTGATGCACACGGCGCGCCTGTTGCGATCTGTGCCGAATGCCCGGCTTTTGAGAAAGGGCACGAGTTCACTCGTGCCGAAAGACAGGGCCCCCTTTCCTCATGGGGCATTTAGCCCCTGGAAGGCCACGGCGGCCTGCGGTTGTTGTTGAATTTGGAACCTAGCGGAGCGAGGCATTTCGCGCGAGGTGGATTATGGCATGGCTCGGTGAAGCGTGGCGGCGATTGGCATTCTTCCTGCGGCGCGGGCAGTTGCAAAGCGACCTGGAAGAGGAGATGCGCGAGCACCTGCGGATGAAGGCGGAAGCCCTGGAGGAAGAGGGCATGCAGCCGCGGGAGGCCCAATACGCCGCGCGGCGGGAGTTCGGTAACGCGCTTCTTCTGCGAGAGCGGAGCCGTGACGCCTGGGGCCTCGCCTGGCTCGAAACGCTTCTCCAAGACCTCCGCTACGGCCTCCGCCAACTCCGCCGAAACCCAGGGTTCACCATTGTTGCCATTCTTACCCTCGCCCTTGGCATCGGCGCCAACACGGCTATTTTCAGCCTGATTGATGCTGTCATACTTCGTTCGCTTCCGGTGCAGGATCCGTCACAGCTGGTTCTGCTCCGCTGGAGCGCGAACCAAAACAGGCGCGGCTCAATCAATAGCAGTTCCTTTGGCGATTGCGATGACAGCTTCCGAAGCGCCATTGCATCTGGATGTACGTTTCCCTATCCCTTGTTACAAACGCTCCAGTCTGAAACGGATGTGTTTTCCGGAATAACCGCTTTTGGCGGGCCGGATGATTTGGTCTTGGGCGGCAATGGACCGGCGATAATCGCGCGCGGCGAGGTTGTCTCGGGCGATTACTTCTCCACCTTGGGTGTAAAGGCTGCCGTTGGCCGTACACTCGGCCCGGCGGATAATGGCCCTTCCGCCTCGCCCGCCGTCGTTCTCAGTTACGCCTTCTGGCAGCGGGCCTTTGGCGGCGATCGTTCTGCAGTGGGACGCACGATCGTTTTAAATTCGGTACCTTTCACGATTGCTGGGGTGGCCGAGCGCAGCTTTACAAATCTCGCTCCCGGCAAGACTCAGGATCTCTGGCTCCCAATCGCTACGGAGTTGCGGCTGAATATACCCTGGGTCACGGACCTTCAGTCCCTTAGAAATTGGCGGGTGGTATTGTTGGGGCGGCTCCAGCCCGGAGTTTCCATTCAAAAAGCGCAGGCGGCGGCAGATCTCGCATTTCAGAATGAGGTGTTGCACGGGTCACAGCCAGTGTGGAAGGCCTCCGATAATCCGAAGCTTGAGCTCGTTCCGGCCCAGCAAGGGCTAACCGGGCTTCGCGGATTCTTTTCGATGCCTCTCTATGTGCTGATGTTTGTCGTCGGACTGATTTTGCTGATCGCCTGCGCGAATGTCGCAGGGTTGCTGCTCTCACGCGCCGCCGGGCGCCAAACGGAAATGGCGATCCGGCTGGCTGTGGGGGCAGGGCGGCGCAGGATCGTGCGCCAGTTGCTCACGGAAAGTGTGCTGCTCTCGCTGGGTGGTGGCGCGGTCGGGATTCTGTTTGCGTACTGGGGAGTCCGGCTGATTGTCTCTCTGGCCTCGTCCGATAGGATCGGACCTTTTCCGTTTGTGGTGTCTCCCGACTGGCGTGTGCTTGCCTTTACCGTTTCGATTTGTCTGTTGACAGGAATCTTCTTCGGTCTCGCACCGGCGTTTCGAAGCGCCCGGCTGGACCTGACGCCTGCGCTCAAAGGGAACTCCTCTTCACCTTCGCTGAGGGGATGGCGTGCGGGCGGTTTGTTCCATCTTGGGAAATCGCTCGTGGTTGTCCAGGTGGTTTTGTCAGTGGTGGTACTGGTTGGTGCAGGTTTGTTGGTGCGAACCTTGCGGAATCTTCGAGACATGAACCCCGGCTTCGACACACGAAACCTGCTCCTTTTCGAGATTGACCCTACCCTTCAGAAATACGATCCGTCACACGTGCAGAGCTTCTATCGTGAACTGCAGCAGCGGCTGGCGGCGTTGCCCGGGGTCATCTCGGCCAGCTATTCACACCCTGCGCTGCTGAACGGAAGCCTGACGGCAACCGACTACCACCTTGAAGGGCAACCGGAGAAAGAGAATGTGCCCTCTGACCGTTTGGCCATTGGGCCGGGCTTCGTGAGCACGATGCATATTCCTTTGATTGGCGGACGAACCTTTACAGATGAGGATTTCCAGCAGGCTGCCGAAGCAACCGCGATCGAGCAAAAGGCCTCCGCTGCGGCAAAATCCAAAACGCCGCATTCGGCGGCGACGGAGCAATCAGCAGTGACGCCATCTGTTGCTGCCCTGGTCAACCAGACTTTCGCCCGCAAGTACTTTCCCGGACAGAACCCTTTGGCCAAGCGCCTTCTGGCGCCGGTCGATTCGGAAGAAGGCGGAGCAGCCTCACGGCGTAGTATCCCGCGCAGAAGTTGGGTGATCGTTGGCATTGTGGGCGATACAAAATACCAAAACCTGCGGCGGGAAGTTCATCCCACTGTATTTGTACCCATAACCGGAGGCGGGGCCCACTTCGAACTGCGTACGGCCAGGGGCCCTGCGGCGCTAATTCCTTCCATTCGCCGTACGGTTGAGCTGGTGAACAAGAATCTTCCTGTTTACCACATTCAGACTCAGACACATAGCATCGACGATCTTTTGATCCAGGAGCGGCTGATCGCACGGCTCTCAACTCTATTCGGTCTGCTCGCACTTCTGCTTGCCTGCATCGGGCTCTTCGGCCTTCTTTCTTATGAAATGGCCCGCCGCAGGCGTGAAATAGGCATCCGCATGGCGCTGGGGGCAGAGAAGAGTGATGTGTTGGAAATGGTGATTGGCCAGGGGCTCAAATTGGCCTTGATTGGGGTCGCGGTTGGCGTTGGCGGGGCTCTCGCGCTCACGCGGTTCTTGTCGAGCCTGCTCTACGGCGTCAAGCCCACCGACCCGCTCACGTTCATCGCCGTCTCGCTCATCCTGATCGCCGTAGCGCTTGCGGCCTGTTACATCCCTGCCCGGCGCGCGTCAAAAGTCGACCCCATGGTGGCCCTCCGCTATGAGTAGCGCAGGCCCTTGCGGCCTGCGGCTCTTGGTTTTGTAGCGGCGCGTTTACCGCGCCATCTCTCGAATTGGCGGCGTAAAGCCGCCGCTACGGACGCGAGCGGCGCGCAGGCTGGAACTATTCCATGGTAGCGCTGAGATATGAATAGGGCAGTGGACGGTAATGAGTGGATAGTGGTTGGTGATCAGGGACTAATGGTTCGCGGAGACGGGCAGTGTTCCAAGGTAGCGCGGGCCACGGCGGCTTGCGGTTGTTGTTGAATTTGGAACCTAGCGGAGCGAGGCAATTCGCGCGAGGTGGATTATGGCATGGCTCGGTGAAGCGTGGCGGCGGTTGTGGTTTTTCTTCCGCCGAGGGAAGTTGCAGAGCGACCTTGAAGAGGAGATGCGCGAGCACCTGCGGATGAAGGCGGAAGCGCTCCAGAAAGAGGGGATACCGCCGCGGGAGGCCCGATACGCCGCGCGGCGGGAGTTCGGGAACGCGCTGCTTCTGCGTGAGCGGAGCCATGACGCCTGGGGCTTCGCCTGGCTCGAAACCCTGCTTCAGGATTTGCGCTACGGCCTGCGCCAACTCCGCCGAAACCCAGGGTTCACCATTGTTGCCATTCTTACCCTCGCCCTTGGCATCGGGGCGAATACGGCGATTTTCAGTCTGATCAACGCCGTGATGCTGAAATCTCTGCCGGTGCACGATCCTTCTCGCCTTGTCATCTTCAACTGGACGGCGCACAAGCAATGGAACGGAAGCATTCGAACCAGTTCGTTCGGTGATTGCTCCGTCCAGGAGAAGTCGAACCCTTCCGGGTGCACGCTTCCTTATCCTTATTTCGACCTGGTCAGATCCGATAAGGATTTGTTTTCCGGCGCTGCCGCCTTTGCCGGCCCGGCGGCGGTGGTCCTCAGTGGCAACGGGCCCGCCCGCATCGCTGAAGGGGAACTGGTCTCCGGCGACTACTTCTCGACTCTGGGAGTGGGCGCGGCGCTCGGCCGCACGCTGGGCCCGGAAGACGATTTACTTTCCGCTTCTCCCGCCGTCGTCCTCAGTTATGCCTTCTGGCAGAGCGCGTTTGGCGGCGACCGCTCCGTCATCGGCCGCACAATCGAGCTGAATCGAATCCCCTTCACCATCGTCGGAGTCACGGACCCCGGCTTCACCAGCCTTTCGCCGGGCAAAAGTCAGGATTTTTTTGTGCCGCTTTCCATGCTTCCCCTGAGCATCGGTTGGGCAAAGGACTCGCGCACGCTGCGCAACTGGTGGCTGGTGATCGTGGCGCGCCTCAAGCCCGGAGTGACACCTGCAAAGGCGCAGGCTGCCGCCAGCGTGGCTTTCCGCAACCAGGTTGTGAATGGCGAGAAGCCGCTTTCCAAGCCATCCGACGACCCGAGAATCATTCTTGCCCCCATTCAGCAGGGCCTGACGGGAGACCGGGGCGAATTTTCAATGGAGCTCTACGTTCTGATGGCCGTGGTCGGCCTGGTTCTTCTCATTGCCTGTGCCAACGTCGCGGGCCTGCTGGTTTCCCGCAGCGCGGCCCGGCAGAAAGAGATGGCCGTTCGCCTGGCGATGGGCGCCCGCGGCGGCAGGATTGTCCGACAGTTGCTCACCGAAAGCGTGCTGCTCGCACTCGTTGGCGGGGTGCTTGGCATTCTCTTCGCTGTCTGGGGAGTGCATGCCATCACAGCGGTGATTATGACAGGCTCGAAAGATCCGTTTCCGTTTGTGGTGCAGCCCGACTGGCGGGTACTCGCCTTCATGGCCGTGGTTTCTGTTTTGGCCGGCATCCTTTTCGGCCTCGCGCCGGCTTTGCGCAGCACGAAGCTCGATTTGGCGCCGGTCCTAAAGGAGAATTTCTCAACCCATCCTGAAGGAGCCCGTCGGTTCCACCTGGGCAACGTGCTTGTCACTGTTCAGGCTGCTTTGTCGATAATCGCTCTGATTGGCGCGGGCTTGCTGGTGCGGACGATCGAGAACCTGCGCAACGTCAATCCGGGCTTTGACACCCGCAACATTCTGATTTTTGGAATTGATCCCACACTTGAAAAATACACGGAACCGCAGATTCAAAATCTTTACCGTGAACTGCGCGAGCGCTTCAACGCCCTGCCGGGCGTGATCTCCACCAGCTATTCCTCGGACGCTTTGCTGAGCGGAGGTCTCTGGACTGAGGACTTGCATGTGGAAGATCAGCCGAAGGGAATGAAAACAGAAGTGGACATGCTCGCCGCCGGGCCGGACTTTTTCAAAACTATGCGCATTCCGCTGCTCGAGGGACGGATGCTTGCGCCTGAGGATTTCTCTCTTCCAGTACAAGCAGCTGAGTCTTCGGAGTCTTCGCAAAAGGCAGCGTCGGCGCCCACTCCTTCCGCGCCGACAAAATCATCCGCCGCCCTGACCCCCCCAATTCACGTTCTTGTCAACGCCAGGTTCGTACACGAGTTTTTCCCCAAAACGAACCCCTTGGGCAGACAGCTCACCGAAGGCGGAAGCTCGGGAGCGAGCGGCAGCGGCGTGGCCGTCGGAGAGCCGAAGTCCAAGAGGTGGCAAATCGTCGGAGTGGTTGGCGATGCGAAATACAGCTCCGTAAACCGTGAGATTCATCCGACGGTCTATGTCCCTCTGACGGGCGGCGGAGCCCATTTCGAATTGCGCACGGCAACGGATCCTGCCGCGCTTGTCCCGGCGGTCCGTGAGGTTGTGAGGCGTGCTGACAGCAACCTTCCGATTTTCGGGGTTAAGACCCAGACGGAAAGCATTGAACGTCTTTTGTCGAAACCACGGATGATCGCACAGCTTTCAACATTTTTTGCGGGTTTGGCCCTCGTGCTTGCCTGCATCGGGCTCTACGGTCTCATTTCCTATGAAATCACACGCCGGACTCGCGAAATCGGCATTCGCATGGCGCTGGGGGCAGAGAAGAGTGATGTGCTCAGGATGGTGGTTGGCCAGGGAATCAAGCTGGCTTTGATTGGAGTGGCCATCGGCATCGCAGGCGCGCTTGCGCTCACGCGGTTCTTGTCGAGCCTGCTCTACGGCGTCAAGCCCACCGACCCGCTGACATTCGTCGCCGTCTCGCTCATCCTGATCGCTGTGGCTCTGCTGGCCTGCTACATCCCCGCCCGCCGCGCAGCCAAAGTCGATCCCATGGTGGCGCTGCGGTACGAATAGGGCAGTGGATAGTGATGAGTGGATAGTGGTTAGCGATCAGGGGCCGTGATGGGTGGCGAGTGGTGAATTGCCAGCGAGCGCCGGGGTTGCGGCCGACGTGAAGCCCAGCACTGCAAGAGCCCCTTCGCTTAAGGGGAATTTCAGATCCCAGATTCAAGATCTCAGAATGGAAGAGGCATTTGCAAGATCGCCGACGCCACAAGGCAAGCTGCTGCGACGGTCGGAAGTTCTGTTAGACTGATGCCTTGCCCCACAAGATTCATCCAGGGAGGGTTCAACTATGAGCACCAATCCCAGTCGTCGTCAATTTCTGAAGAGCAGTGCCGCGGGGGCCGGCAGCCTTCTGGTCGGCAGAACTGTTATATTGGCCAACCCGGAATTCAGCGCTCTGTCTGCCGCCGCGCCGCCGAGCGACCGTGTTCGTTTCGGCATCATTGGCGTCGGCATGGAGGGTTCCGGGGTACTCGCCACTGCCATCACCCTGCCCGGGGTGGAGTGTGTGGCGGCTGCCGATCTATACGACGGCAGGCACACTCTGGCGCGGGAAATCACCGGCAACCCGGCCCTGCCTGTCACCCGCCATTACCAGGAGCTCCTGGACCGCAAAGACATTGACTGCATCCTGGCAGCGGTTCCTGACCACTGGCACAAACGCGTGGTGGTTGACGCCTGCAATGCGGGCAAGGATATCTATTGCGAAAAACCGATGTCTCACACGGCCGCAGAAGGATTCGAAATGGTTGCGGCCATGCAAAAGAACAACAGAATTGTTCAGATCGGGTCGCAACGGGTCAGCTCCATGCTGTGCGCCAAAGCGCGCGAGCTTTACAAGAGCGGCGCCATTGGCGATGTGGAAATGGTTGAGCTCTCGCTCGGCCGCAACGATCCCACCGGCGCCTGGGAATATCCGCCGCCTTTTGACCTTTCGCCCCAGACGCTCGACTGGGACACCTGGCTGAATGACGCGCCCAAAATTCCGTTTGACAAGTATCGATTTGCCCGCTGGCGGTGCTGGCGGGAATACGGCACCGGCGTTGCCGGCGACCTGATGGTCCACCTGATTAGCGGCATGCTGTTCACACTCGATTGGAACGAACCGCCGCGCTCGGCCTCTGCCTTGGGCGGCATTTTTCGCTGGAAGGACGGGCGCAACATGCCTGACCTGCACACCGTCCTGTTCGACTACCACGGCGTCCCGGTGTACGTCCGCCTGGGACTGGGTACGGAGACGCCGGAGCTGGCGCGTTTCATGGGGCCCAAAGGAATCCTGGATGCGGGTGAATTCAGCCTCCGCTATTCGCCGCAAGCGGGAGTGGACACGGCGCCCAGCTACTACAGCTCCGGCTTTCCCCGCAAGATGCGCGAAGAATATGTTGCGCGCTGGCAGGCTGAGCATTCTCCGCAGCCGGGCCAGGAGCCTCTAAAGGATGAAACGGTCTACCAGGGCAATGATTGGGACGACCTCAAGCCTCACCTCTTCGACTTTTTCCAGTCCGTCCGCAGCCGCAAGCCCGTGGTTGAAGACGCCGTCTTCGGCAATCATGCGGCACTGGCTTGCCACATGGCTAATGAGTCCTACTTCCAAAAGAAGCCTGTCGTCTGGAACGCCCAGGCCCGCAGAATCGAGAGCTAGCCAGCCCGGTTCGGGAGGATGGAATTGCCGCCGCGCCGCTTTAGCACAGAAACTCCCACGGACCTCACGATCGGAGAATCGCGCTACCACCTGAAATTGTGACGGTGCTGGAGTGTGCTGCTGAAGTGAGACATGGGTTTTTATCGATCTTCTTTGTCAACTTCGTTGTGAGTGGGTGGTGTCTCCCAGACCTTCTTTATGGGGTTCAATGTTCTAGCGAAAGTGGTCCAGTGATGCTGTCCAAAAACATCATCATACGTTATAGTTCCGTATATCCAGAGAACACGCTTGCCTTGGGTAAGCTCTTCCATCATATCTTTGTTGAGGATTTGGTCACTGAATATTGACATATAGGTGGCTGCATTCGGCTGAATAACCCCTACGCCAGTCGGCTCTTTGAGGTCTTTAAAGTCAGGAACTTTTCCAGCGTCGATGGTTCGCATCGCGGCAACCGTAGTTACCATGAGGGCGGGGGTTTTCCCGCTGTTCTTCACCGGGACAACTACCACGACATTCTGGCCCAACGTGAACGTAAACTGCGATGCGTCAATTGTTCCAACCCAAGCCCGCTGGTCCAAGGCCGAACTCGTTTTCATCTCGTTAAGTTGCTCGCGCATGACCCTCCACTGCGCACGGGAATAATGGACATAGACAGCTGTAAGGACAGCAATGGTAACGGTGGCTAACGCGGTCAGGAAGCCATTGTGCACGTCAAACCAGTTACCAACAGCGATGAACCAGCTGCCCGCCGCCATGAGCGGCCGCTCTAAATATTGTCCATATGCTCCTGTCTTCGGTGTGCGTGTCCGGTTCATGAGAATAAACGATGCAGGAAACCCAATTTTTCCTAGTACCAGCTTCGCGATAGCCTCGTCGCGTCTTAGTAGATACCTTACCATCGTTACGGTTGAAATTAACTCGGATAACCATTAAGAGTTTGGGGGCATGTGCAGACGTTGATTCTGATGTCTACGCTCAGCGTACCTGAGAAGGCATGGAATGACGTTGCATCAGAACCGCCAGGCGACGCTCTAGGCGAATGACCACAACGGGCCCGCGGATATGAAGCTCAAATTGACTTTATAGCTTCGCGAGACCGCACACACTCCAACGCAAGTGTCTGGGCCACCCGGCCACGCGAACATCATTTTTTGTCAAGCGCGGTAGCGCAGTTCCGGGCGCTGGATAGTGACCCAATGCAGATGGGGCGTTCAGCTGGCGCCTATGATGCCCTGCGCATATATCCCAGCGCGCTCGTCGAGGTGATGCGAGATATAAAGCACGTCCGAACCCAGGTCTAGGCAAAGCTGGCCCACGGTCAGTCAGCATGTTGATTGATCGTGGGCTCGGCCACAGACGACAGTTCGTAGCGCAGACCGCCGTGGTTGCTGTCTGCGGCTTTTGACTTCGTCCACAAAAAGAACCGCGGACCTCAACACCGGAGGACCGCGCTACCAGCTAAAAGGCAAGCGTCTGATGTCATGAAGGTGGCCGCCACCCAATCGTTCGCCCATTCATGCGGGATAAAAGCCGTCGCCGTAGCCAGAAACCACAGCCGGGCGCAGGCCTTGCGGAGCCAGCTCGTCGAAAATCCGCTGGTAGCCTGCCGCATCCAGCCCGTGCCGGGCTTGCCAGTCGATGGTCGGAACCCCACGGTGCCAGATCGCGGCATAGTTGGCGATGCCGCTGTTGGGATAGCCGTTTACCCAGACCAGCCGAAAGCCGCGGGCGAGCGCGTCGTCGAAGGCCGCTTGGTACTGGCTAGCGGTCAGGTTGTGTCGGCCGATGAATTCGATGCCCGGGAGCTTCTGCCATATCGCCGCAAAGCGCAGACCGAAGTTGACCCGGTAGCCGCAGACCTGAACCGGAACGAAGCCGGCCGATGCCAGTGCCTCAAAGGCCGCTTGGTACTCATTCGGCAACAAGCCGTGGCGGGCCTGCCATTTCAGTGCTGGTCCCTGCTCGAACAGAGCGGCATAGCGAGCCTCGCCGTTCTCCGCGTAACCCGACACAACGACCGGGTTGAAGCCATCCGCTACGAACTGGTCGAAGGCAATCTGGTAGGCCGCCCCCGTGAGGCCGTGTCGTGCCACCCAGGCCGGACCGCCGCGCCTGATCCAGACGGCGTTGAATCGTGCGGCGCGGCCCTCGGAGTAGGCGCTCAGAAATACCGGGCGGAAGCCCTGGCTAGGCAGGGTGTTGAAGAGGTTCTGGTAGGCTGCACTGTCGATTCCATGCCGAGCCTGCCAGGTCTCGCCACCGTCGGGGACGAACAGCGCCGCGAAGCGCGTGTTGAAGCGGCTGAGTTCCACCGGTCCGTTCGCCGTGCCGCGCTGCTCATGCACGTCGCCGAAGTCGAAGTCGGCCTCGAGCTTCAGGCCCGTCTCGGTCCCCGGCATGGTCTGCCCGGTGCCAGACGCTATGAAGGCGGTCAGCCGTCGTCCAAAAGCTGAGAAATGTCCATTCACGTCGTGGCGTCCATCCGCCATGTACGCATGCCCCAGCCGCGTTGGCTGGCCGGGCGCCGCGAAATCCTCTGAGCGGCGTAGCAGAAGCCGGAAGTCTCCGGTTCCGGTCTTCACCCGCCAGTTTCCAAGCCAGCAGGCTTGGTTCTGGACAAAGGTGGGATCGACGACGTCGGTGATGTACCAACCGCTCAGGATCTGCCAGTTCGGGTCGTTCTGATAGGCGATCTCGATGAAGGCATTCTCGCCCCAATGGTTCTTGGCGGTGAAGACCTTGCGGTCGCTGTCAAAGCCGATCAGCGTCAGGACATGACCTCCGACCTCCGCGGTCAGGTGCTGCACGTCGCAGATGACCTCATGATTGGACAGGATGACGTTCTCCAGCGCCTCGATGCTTGGCGATCCGCCGATGGTGGCGAACCCCGTCGCGCGGTAGCGGCAGTTGACGCGCGCGATCAGCGGGATGTGCTGCTCGCAGAATTCCAGGGCGTCGAAATCCTCCTGCGAGACCAGTGCCGCCACGCCTGCGAAACCGAGCGTGGGCAGAATGCCGGTGATCGCGGCCTGGCTGGCGATGTAGCGGGCCAGCATTTCGTCGGGCACGGCGTTCTCCGACAGCTTCTGGGCAATGTCGCCCGCGCCCTGGCGCTCAGTGAGCGAGGAATTGTTCTCCACCGGCTGGGCAACCGGGCCGCCCGCTGCGATCCGGTTCAGGGCAAAGGCCTTGCCCATGTGGAAGACGTACTCTTCCGACAAATCCAGCGTAAGCCCAAAGCGGCGATGGTAGGCTGCCTCCAGCGCCGAGACGCCGGCAAAGGCCCAGCAAGTGCCCCGGTTGGACTGGTCCTTGAAGGGCGTCTGGTCGGCCGCGAGCGACCAAGAGCGCGGCCTCACCCCGGCGTGCAGTAGGGAAATAGGGCCTTGCCGACCAACGAGGCCGGAACGTTCAGCGAATTTGAGTGCTGCGTCGATCGCGGCGCGATGCAGACCGGGATCGAGCATGATCGGGGTGAAGGCCGTGGTTTGCGGCGTCAGCTTTCCGGATGAGGTAGATGTGTCGGTCATTATGACCTCCCTTTTTCAGCACATAGATGTTCTGCTTATATTGGATCGCATGCGATCACAGAATGCGTTCCATGGGCAACAGCGAAGTATCATTCAGAAAACAGGAACTCCTGCTTGAAGTCTTGCCCCCATATCCACGCAGCACTCCCGTTGGCTGGAAACTAGCAAGGTCGGGCAAGGGACAACAATGCTCCAAAAGTACTCTTTTTATCTCCTGCCAAGGTCTTTTGCGGCAGTGAGTTATCTCTCTTATTGCCTTTGTGATTAATATGCCCTATGATGGATTTAACTGTGGGGGGTAGGAAGGGCCATCAAGTCACAGGACTTCTCGAAGTTAAGAGAATACTGGGGTCGGCGATGCGTGAAAGTGATTCTCATCACTCGCGCAAAGTTCGCTTTTATCCCTATGAACTGGACCTGAGCACGGGGGAGCTGTGCAGAAACGGGCTGCGCATTCGACTGCAACATCAACCGCTCCAGATCCTGATTGCGCTGCTCGCGAAGCCGGGCGAAACGGTATCGCGCGAGGAGTTGCGTGCACTAATCTGGCCCGGGAATGTGTTTGTTGATTACGAACACAGTTTGAACCGGTCGATCAATAAGTTGCGGTATGCGCTGGCGGACACGGCCGGCAGGCCGCGCTACATCGAGACCCTGCAGGGGCGCGGCTATCGATTCATCGGAGCGGTGGACGACGGCTCCGCCGCCCGGGAAGCGCGGCTGGCGGTGCTTCCGGCGGAAAACCTTACGGGCGCGCCCGAAAACAGCGGGCTTGCGGAAGTGCTGACCGAGGCGCTGATTGATGAACTGGGGCGCGCGCTCCGGCAGCGTGTGCGCGTGGTCTCCCTTGCCTCGGTGTTGCGCTACAGGAACAGGCGGCCAGCGGTGGAGAAAATTGCCGCAGAGCTCGCAGCGGACTACCTGGTCTGCGGACGCCTGCGGAGCGAAGAAGGCCAGTTCCGCCTGCGTGTGGAACTTGTCGATGCGCGCAAACATACCCTGCGCTGGTCGGAATCTTTCGAATTTCCGAATGGCGGCCCGGCGGCAGCCCGAAAAGAACTCTGCGGGCGCGTCGCAAACGGCATCGAACTCGAGCTCCTGCCTCTGAGAGAACTGATGCCCGCCCTTGAGTGAGCGGATAGCAGCCGCGCCGGTTTGTGCCGTGGGCCTCTTGCGCGCGGGACCAACACAGTGGCACGGGCGTCTCGCCCGTGGACATTCATGGGCAGGATGCCCATGCCACGAAAGATCATGGGCAGGATGCCCATGCCACAAGCCGCGCCGGGTTTAGCCCGGCATCTGCCGGCCCCGCACCCGCGGGGTGGGGGCTACAAAAACCCCTCACCGGGCCGGTGGGGCGGTGCGTTGGCGGCGGAACTGCGCCGGCGGAGAACCAAACTCCCGCTTAAACGCGCGATTGAATGTGGATTCCGATCCATAGCCCACTGCGGCAGCGACTTGCGCCACGCTGTCCCCGGTCGACTGCAGCATCTCCGCCCCCAGCCTCAGCCGCCATTGGGCCAGGTAAGCCATCGGGGACTCTCCCAGGAAATGGCGGAAGCGGTCAGCAAGCCGCGTCCGTGACAGGCCAACGCGCTTTGCCAGGGCCGACAGCGTCCACGGTTCCGAAGGCTCTTTGTGCAGGAGTGCAAGGGCCTGGCCGATGATGGGATCGCGCGCGCCTGCGAGCCAGCCGACCCGGTCAGGAGGCAGCGCGTTGATGTAGCGTCGCAACGTCTCCACGAACAGCACCTCAGAGAGCCTGGCCAGCACCAGTTCGCTGCCGGCATCCGATACGCCCGCCTGGTCCACCGAGAATCGGATCGAATGCGCGAGCCATTGGCCTGACGGTTCGCCAGCAACATGCACTTTCAGGATCTTCGGCAGGCCAGCCAGAAAAATCTCACTCAGCCGTGGCTCGCAGGCCATGTATCCGCAAATGATTCGAGTAATCTCGCCGCCGCCACCATACCGGGCGAGTTTGAATCCCTGGGTCAGGTTCTTCGCAAACGTCTTCAAGGAATCGACGGGTTTCTCGGGGAAGCCGTTGCCTACCAGGTGGGTATCTCCGTGCGGGAAGATTACGATGTCACCAGCGGTCAGCTCCTCACGCTGCCCTTCGAGGAGCTTTGCGTATGCGCGCCCTTCGGTTATGAAGTGATAAATGATCAGGTGCCCGGCCTTGGGGGAAAGGTGGGGGGCCAGGACGGATGGCCGGGTGTTGACACACCAGGGGGCAGAGAACTCCCCATTGAAGTAAAGGGCCCCTCTCAAGCTGACGACCCTCAAAACCTCGGAAAGCACATCCACGCTCGCAGCCTCCCTGAATTGGGCATTTCTGCTAAGAATACGGGACGGCCGGTCAAGTATTCAAGGCCCTCCTGGCCGCACGATGGAACTGGGCCGTGGGGAGCGCGGATCCAAAACAGCTCAACTGAAGGAGGAACGAGCATGAATGCAATTGCGAGTGCGACACAGACGACAGGAGAATCTGAGGAACTGAAGATTCGCCTGAAGACGACTTGGATGATGGGAGACTACGACCTGTTCTCCCGCTTCTTGGAGAAGGACGCGGAGCAGTTTTTCCAGCGGCTGGGCGTCACACCCGGAGCCAGGGTGCTCGACGTCGGTTGCGGCGCCGGCCAACTTGCCCTGATTGCGGCGAGAGCTGGCGCTCAAATTACTGGTTGCGACATTGCCACCAACTGGCTTCGAAAGGCCCGGGCGCGGGCGGCCGCCGAGGGACTTGAAATCACCTTCGAAGAGGGCGATGCCGAATCACTGCCCTACGATGATGCCGAGTTTGACGCCGTCATCAGCCTGATCGGAGCCATGT
>OBLQ010000350.1_pt1 | contig 17580 bp, 24 predicted proteins | sample 1519881 | NCBI WGS metagenome assembly OBLQ01 (sample SAMN01911456, study PRJEB22533) | soil metagenome | biome: Soil | place: Malaysia | collected 2012-04-30 | depth DG_metagenome m | reverse complement strand
CTGCCATTCCTTGATCACATGCTGGATCAGGTCGCGCGCCACGGCCTCATTGACGTGAAGATCGACGCGCAGGGCGACCTGCAGGTCGACGCCCATCACACAGTGGAGGATATCGGTATCACGTTCGGCCAAGCCGTTTCCAAGGCGGCCGGTTCGAAACAGGGTATACGCCGCTACGGGCATGCCTACGTTCCGCTCGACGAAGCCTTGTCGCGCGCGGTCGTCGACTTCTCCGGCCGCCCCGGGCTCGAATATCACGTCGAGTTTCCTCGCGCGCGCATCAACGACTTCGATGTCGATTTGTTCCATGAATTCTTTCAGGGCTTTACAAACCACGCGCTCGTGACGTTGCATCTCGACTGCTTGCGCGGCAAGAACGCGCATCACGTCGCCGAGACGGTGTTCAAAGCTTTCGGGCGGGCGCTACGCATGGCGCTTGAGCGCGACACGCGCGTCGGCGACGCCGTGCCGTCGACCAAAGGAACGCTATAAGTAAATTCTTCTCATTCGCGATTCCCGAATCTTAATGAGCACCATCGCGGTGATTGACTACGGCATGGGTAATCTGCGCTCGGTGTGCAAGGCTATCGAACATGTCGCGCCGGAAGCGGAGGTACGGCTGGTGACGGCCTCCGAGGATCTGCGGCGCGCCGACCGCGTTGTGTTCCCCGGGCAGGGAGCGATCCCCGGCTGTGTTGTTGCCCTTGAGCGTTCGGGTATGCGCGAGGCGTTGGTTGAATCCATGCACGCCAAGCCGTTTCTTGGGATCTGCCTGGGACTTCAGGCCTTGTACAGATCAAGCGAAGAGGGGGGTGGGACACCTTGCCTCGACGAATTGCCGGGTACCGTCCGGCGATTCGACGCTTCGGCGAACGGCGCCAGCCGCGGCTTGAAGATCCCACACATGGGCTGGAATCGCGTGCACCAGGAACGCGCACATCCACTCTGGCGCGGAATCGCGCAGGATACTAGATTTTATTTTGTGCATAGCTATTACGCGGACACGGCGGATTCAGCGCTCGTCGCCGGCTCGACTTCCTACGGCGTACGGTTTACCTCGGCGGCGGCGCGTGAGAATATCTTTGCCGTGCAATTCCATCCAGAAAAGAGCAGCCGCGCCGGACTGCAACTGCTCGCGAACTTCGTCGGGTGGGATGGACAGGCATAGCCCAACAAGGAGCTAGTGGGTCCGCGACCTCGTCACGGGCGGCCGAAGCGAATCCCAAGCACAGCACCTCATGTCCTTGCTTATCATTCCAGCTATCGATCTGAAGGACGGCAAATGCGTGCGCCTGCGTCAGGGGCGCATGGACAAAGCCACCGTTTTTTCCGATGACCCGGTTGCGACCGCGCGCCGCTGGGTCGAGGCTGGCGCGCGGCGGTTGCACGTTGTTGACCTGAACGGGGCTGTCGCGGGCGCGCCCGTCAATGCCGCCGCGGTAGAGTCGATCGTGAAGACCTTTCCCGATACGCCGGTGCAAGTCGGCGGTGGGATACGCGACGAGGAAACGATCCAAACGTATCTCGATTGCGGCGTGCGCTATGTGATCCTCGGTACCAAGGCGGTAAACGCGCCGCATTTCGTTAGCGATGTATGCGCGGAGTTCCCGGGACGTATTATCGTGGGTCTCGACGCGAAGGACGGTAAGGTCGCGATCGACGGATGGTCAAAGCTCTCAGGGCACGATGTCATCGATCTCGCCAAAAAATACCAGGTCGAGGGTGTCGAGGCGATCGTCTACACCGATATCGGCCGCGATGGAATGATGACCGGCGTGAACGTCGAAGCGACGACACGCTTGGCGGATTCGATTTCCATACCGGTCATTGCTTCCGGCGGCATCAGCAGCCTTGAGGACATCAAGCACGTCTGCAAGATGACCGAGAACGGCGTGGTCGGCGCCATCGTCGGGCGGGCGCTGTACGAGGGCACGCTCGATTTCGCGGCAGCGCAAAAACTTGCCGATGAACTAAGCAACTGAAACCCGGATAAGCGCGGAAAAACACGGTCAGTAGAACTATTCCTTTTCTCGCGGTATCCGGTTCGATCCGTGGTTCCAATGTTCTTATGAGCCTGGCCAAGCGCATTATCCCCTGTCTTGACGTCGACAACGGTCGTGTCGTCAAGGGTGTCAAGTTCGTCGACATCCGCGATGCCGGCGATCCGGTTGAAATCGCGCGGCGCTACGACGAACAGGGCGCCGACGAGATCACTTTTCTCGACATCACCGCGAGCTCGGACAATCGCGACACCATCGTGCATGTCGTTGAATGCGTCGCCGATCAGGTGTTTATCCCGCTGACGGTCGGCGGCGGCATCCGGAGTGTCGCTGACGTGCGCCGGCTGCTGAATGCCGGTGCCGACAAAGTATCGATCAATACCGCGGCCGTTACGCGCCCTGAGTTAGTCAGGGAGGCGACGGATCATTTTGGATCGCAATGTATCGTTGTCGCCATCGACGCACGGCAAGCCGGCGACAATCGCTGGGAGGTATATACGCACGGCGGGCGCAAACCCACAGGCATCGATGTAGTCGAATGGGCATGCCGCATGAGTAACTACGGCGCGGGAGAAATATTGCTCACCAGCATGGACCGTGACGGCACCAAAAACGGTTTCGACATCGAGTTGACGCGCGCCGTATGCGATGCCGTGCCGGTTCCCGTCATCGCCTCTGGCGGCGTGGGTAATCTCGATCATCTGGTAGAAGGTATTCTCGACGGCCACGCCGATGCGGTACTCGCGGCGAGCATATTTCATTTCGGCGAGTACACGGTGGCGCAAGCCAAAGCGCGCATGGCCGAGGCGGGTATCGAGGTTCGGTTCGACCAGCGCTAGAGGTGCGCGGGTTGTTTTTATTTGAGTAACCGTGTCTGCGGAAACTAGGAATACCAGCCGAAGGAACGAACGCCGTGCGGCGAACCTGATCGCGACGCCGCGAGTTCCGCTGCGTATCGCCTCGATGGCGTCCGCCGTACTTTCGAGCTAAGAATCCGGTAGGACGGCAAACACCGCGCTTACTCGCGCGACCTGCGTGTCGTTCACGGTGAGATAAGCGTTCGCAAATGCGAGCGTCTTGCCGATTTTGTACTTATCGACACGGGCCTCGATCCAATCACCTACTTTGGCGCCACCCACATAGTCGATCGTGAGACTGGCGGTTGTCGCACGGCGCGGCGGGTCGGAACTGAATGCCATCGTATAGCCAAGCGCGATGTCGCCGACGGTGGCGAGCACTCCGCCGTGCACGGTACCACGCGAGTTTGTATGTTTCTCGGCAGCGCGCAAACCGATTACCAGATCGCCGCCGCTGCCTTTGCCGTAAAATGGACCGAGTGCATCGAGCAGCGGGCTCGTTCGAAACAATGGGCCGAAGCCGTCGGGAATGTCATTGCCGGCAGTGCTCATGGCGAAAGCTCCTGTTTAGCAACCCGCACCATGGTCGCCTGCATCATCGCGATCAGCTTGGCCTGACCGTTATCGTAGGCTGTCACCTCGCCGCTGCAGACACTCAGTGTGCGACCGGGCTTGATCACTTTGCCAACGGCGAGGAACCGGCCACCCTTGGCGGGACTGATCAAGTTCACCTTGAACTCAACGGTGAGTACGCTCGAGTCTGCCGGCATAAGTGAAAATGCCGCGAAGCCGCAGGCGCTGTCGACGATCGCCGTCGTGACGCCGGCGTGAAGGAAGCCATTTCCCTGCGTGAGCGCATCGCTAAATGGAAGCTCGATATGCACTTCTCCCGGCGCGAGCTTGATGAGTGTCGCGCCGATTGTTTGCATCAACGGTTGCGAGTCGAAACCTGAGCGAACGCGGGATTCAAAATCCGGATCTTGTGGTTCAAATGTTTCCATCTGTGGACCAGAGATTTCTACTACCGGTAAAGCGGCAACCCGAGGCGTAAACCGCATAGTACCAAGCGCCGTCCCGGTTGCGGGAACGGGTCATCGTTGTTGCCGCATAACTCCACAATCGGGGTTACATTTGGCGGCATTTTTGGGCAGTTGTACGTGTCAACGCCAAACTTCGACTTCTTAGCTCCTACGATGTTTTGTGCTTTTGGTGCGGTTGCGGTGAAATAGCGATTCATGACCAACGACTGGCTCGATGAAGTGAACTGGGACGCCGACGGACTGGTGCCGGCGATTGCGCAGGAGGTAACGACCGGCAAAGTACTGATGCTTGCCTGGATGAATCGCGAAGCCTTGTCGGCGACCGTAAAGGAAGGCCGCGCCGTGTACTGGTCGCGATCTCGCGCCCGGCTTTGGCGCAAGGGTGAGGAGTCCGGTAACGTGCAGATCGTCAAAGAGGTTCGGTTGGATTGCGACAACGATGCGGTGCTATTGGTTGTCGAACAACAGGGTGGCATCGCGTGCCACACGGGTCGCGAGCGTTGTTTTCACCAGCAGCTGGCGAAGGACCACTGGACGCCGGTGGAACCGATACTGCGCGATCCGGGAGAAATTTACCGAAAGAAGTGAACGAGTTCGATGTCCGACATACTAACTAGACTGGCGGCGACGCTCGCGGCACGTAAAGGCGCTTCGCCGGAAAGCTCGTACGTGGCGAGCCTCTACGCCAAGGGGCTCGACGCCATTCTTAAGAAGATTGGCGAAGAAGCGACCGAAACCGTGCTGGCGGCGAAGGCCGGCAATCGGGAGCAAATCGTGCATGAAACCGCGGATCTGTGGTTTCACACCCTGGTAATGCTTGCACAACAGGGCCTGTCGCCCGATGATGTGCTGCTCGAGCTCGAGCGGCGCTTCGGCCGCTCGGGTTTGGACGAAAAAGCGGCGCGCAAGTGAGGGTAGTGCGGCGTTTGTGTCGCGCGCGGCGCCCGGTCCGCGGATCGGGTCATTCGACATTTGATCGATAGATTTGGAGCGAATCATGGGTACATTCAGTATTTGGCATTGGTTGATCGTCTTGGTCATCGTCCTGCTTGTGTTTGGTACCAAGAAATTGCGTAACCTTGGCGGCGATCTCGGCGGTGCGATCCGCAATTTCAAAACCTCCATGAAGGAAGAGGAAGAAAAAGGGAAGTCCGATGCTTCCGCCGAGGAGCAAAAGAAGATCGAAACCTCAGGGCGCGTTATCGATGCCGAAGTGACCGCCAAGGAAAAGCGCCAAGCATAAAAACCCGCGCAGTACGGCTCCGCCGGCATGTTTGACATCGGATTCTCCGAGCTTCTCGTTATCGCCCTCGTCGGCTTGATCGTCATTGGTCCGAAGCGCCTGCCCGAGGTGGCGCGGACCGTCGGACAGTGGGTAGCGAAGGTGCGGCGTTTCGTCGCGGACGTGAAACAGGACATCGATCGAGAAATGCAGCAAGCGGATCTAAACGAGCTGCGCAACCTCAAGCAAGAGCTGGACGAGACCCGGCGGATGGTCGAACAGACGTCGAACAGCCTGATCAAGGAGGCCAACATCGCCGCGCCGGCCGAGACGACCGGGATTTCTCCGACGGTACCGACGACGCCAATCACGCCAGCGGCGACGACGGACTCAGCGGTTGCGACGGCACCGGCACAGCCGAAGATCAAGGTAAATCAGCCGAAACCACGCAAACCGCGCACAATCAAACGCCGCAAGAAGTCGACGGTGTCGTAGGCCACCATGACCGATCCGGACGATCCAACCGAACGGGAAGGTTCTGAAGGCACTTTCATTTCACACCTTCTCGAACTGCGCAATCGCGTTCTGTACTCGTTGATCGCGGTGGGCGTCGTATTCATCGGCCTCGTGCCGTTCGCCAACAAGGTGTACGGGTTGTTAGCGAAACCGCTACTGGGGGTACTGCCGCAGGGCGCGAGCATGATCGCTACGGAAGTCGCTTCGCCTTTTCTTACGCCAATTCGTCTTACCTTCGCGGTTGCTTTGGTCGTCGCCGTACCGTTCATCCTCTATCAGCTATGGGCTTTCGTGGCGCCAGGGCTGTACCGGAACGAGAAACGTGTCGCGGTGCCTTTGCTAATGTCGAGCATCTTTCTGTTCTACGCCGGAATGGCGTTCGCCTACTTTGTTGTCTTTCCGGTGGCCTTCGGGTTCTTCGCCCACAGTGTGCCCGAGGGGGTGGTGATGATGACTGACATCAAGGCCTACCTCGACTTCGTTTTCTCGTTGTTTTTCGCTTTCGGCATCGTATTCGAGATTCCCGTGGCAGTGGTGATTTTGTCATTTATGGGCATCATCGATCCGGACTCGCTGGCGTCGAAGCGTTCCTATGTCATTGTTGGGGCGTTTGTGATCGCGGCGGTTCTTACTCCCCCTGACGTTTTTTCCCAAGTCCTGCTCGCGCTTCCGACCATTCTGCTGTTCGAGATTGGTTTGTTCTTCGCTCGTCGTTGGAGAGCGGCCGCTGATAGCACGGAGGAAACGGACACAGCTGGCGAATCCTAGGTGACAACCATCGAGGGATCGATCGCCGTTTTGCAAGTCGAATCGTCGTGACGACGGTCTGTGTGGCTGAAAAACACCCGTGTTTATGCTGTCGATTCGCTGTTTCTGGGCCAAATTTGCTTGACTACAACCAGCCCTTCGACGATCCTATGCCGCGTTTGAAATGCCTCGCGTACGGACTAATTCACTCGGAATCTCTTGCTTGGCGGCGGCACCTCGTGCCGCGTTAGAAATCAATAGGTATCCGCATTCACTTTTTTGGGGGACCCATGGGCGATGAAGATGTCGATTCGCGCCGCCGAGAACTGTTGATTGTCACGACCGGCATCGGTCTTGTTGGTGCCGGTTTCGCGGCCACGCCGTTCATCAAGAGCATGGAGCCAAGTGCGCGCGCGAAAGCGGCCGGCGCCCCCGTGGAGGTCGATATCGGCGACCTTGAGCCAGGCCAACTGAAAACTGTCGAGTGGCGCGGCAAGCCGGTGTGGATCTTGCGGCGCACGCCAGAGATGCTAGCGTCGCTGAAAACGGACGAGAATTTGCTCGTCGATCCGCATTCAGCGGTCACTTCGCAACAGCCACCGTACGCGCAAAACGATACGCGATCAATCAAACCGGAGTTTCTTGTACTCGTCGGTATCTGTACCCATCTGGGGTGTTCGCCAGAAAAGCGTCTGGAAGCAGGTGCGGCGTCGCGGCTCGGCGCGGACTGGCCCGGCGGTTTCTTCTGCCCTTGTCACGGTTCCAAATTCGATCTCGCGGGCCGTGTGTTTCGCAACGTGCCGGCACCGACCAACCTGGTTGTGCCACCGTACAAGTACTTGAGTGATACCCGCCTGCTGATTGGCGAGGATCGCAAAGGAGCCGCCTAATGACGACGGCTGCGAAGACCGGTTGGCTCCAGCGTTTCGTCGGATGGATCGACGAACGCTATCCCATGACCAGCACCTGGGAGCAGCACCTCACCAAATATTACGCGCCGAAGAATTTCAACTTCTGGTATTTCTTCGGTTCGCTGGCGCTCGTGGCGCTGGTCGTCCAGCTTCTAACCGGCATCTTCCTCACGATGCATTACAAGCCCGATACCGGCCTCGCGTTCGCCTCGGTCGAGTACATCATGCGCGATGTCGACTGGGGCTGGTTGATTCGCTACATGCATTCGACCGGCGCGTCACTGTTCTTCTTGGTGGTTTATCTGCACATGTTCAGGGCGCTTCTGTACGGTTCGCATCGCGGACCCCGCGAGCTTCTGTGGATTATCGGCGTCGTTATCTTCATCGCGCTGATGGCCGAAGCGTTCATGGGATATCTCCTGCCTTGGGGCAACATGTCTTATTGGGGTGCCCAGGTCATTATTTCGCTCTTCGATGCCATTCCCGTGGTGGGTCCGGGGCTCGCGGAATGGATTCGCGGTGACTTCGTGGTTTCCGATGCCACGCTGAACCGCTTCTTTTCCCTGCACGTGATCGCCGTGCCGTTGGTGCTCGTCATCCTCGTTTTCATTCACTTGGTGGCGTTGCACAAGGTAGGTTCGAACAATCCCGATGGCATCGAAATCAAGAAGAAGAAGGACGCGAAAGGGATCCCGCTCGACGGGATTCCGTTTCATCCATATTACACGGTAAAGGACATTGTCGGCACCGGGGTTTTTCTGATGGTCGGCGCCGCGATTCTGTTTTTCTTTCCGGAGGTATGGGGCTGGTTCCTCGAGCACGACAACTTTCTGCCGGCGAATATCCTGCAAACGCCGACTGAAATCAAACCACTCTGGTATTTCACCCCGTTCTATTCGATCCTGCGTGCGACCACGGAGGACATGGTTATTTACGGTCTGACGCCGCTCGTGGTCTTCATGGCGGCGCTTACATTCTTTAGCGTTCGCAAACGCGCAACCCGCTTGATTACTGTCGGGATTGCGATTCTTCTGTTGATTGGCTTCTATGGCATCGGCTTTATCGGGCTACCGAAACTCGAAGCAAAGGTGTGGGGAGTCGTATTGATGGGATCGTCGCTCGCCTCATTACTGCTGGTGCCATGGCTGGACCGATCGCCGGTCAAGTCGATTCGCTATCGTGGGTGGATGTTTAAAACCGCGCTCGCGCTATTTACGATCGCGTTCCTCATGCTCGGATATCTGGGGACTCGACCTCCGTCTGGAATCGCGGTGATCCTCGGGCAAACCGGAACCGTGATTTATTTTCTTTTCTTTCTGTTAATGCCTTGGTACACCACCTTCGACAAAACCAAACCGGTGCCGGAGCGCGTGACAAAATGAGAAAGCTCGCGCTGGTATTGCTGCTCGTGATCCTGCCCCTTCGAAGCTGGGCGGAAGAAGGTGATAAATCCTGCGGCGCGGTGGAATGCGATTCGGTCAAAATCGATCTGAGCGACAAGCCGTCGCTGCAACGCGGCGCGCGGACGTTCGTCAACTACTGTCTCTCGTGTCACAGTGCATCCTACATGCGGTATAACCGCATGGGGCGGGACCTCGGTATTCCGGATGAACTGGTACAGAAAAACCTCTTGTTCGCGTCGGACAAGGTGGGCGATTTGATGAAGATTGCCATGCGCAAAGAAGATGCCAAGACCTGGTTCAACACGACGCCGCCAGATCTTACGCTGGTAACGCGCTGGCGCGACGCTCGCTGGGTATATACCTATTTGCGAGGTTTTTACCGGGATGACAAGTCGCCGACCGGCTGGAATAACATTGTTTTTCACAACGTGGCCATGCCGAACGTGCTGTATGAGTGGCAGGGGGAACAGCGGCCTGTCATCGAGAACGGCGAATTCGTTCGCTTCGAACTCGTCAAGCCGGGAACACTGAAGTCAAAGGAGTTCGATCAGCAAATGCGTGACCTGACGAATTTCCTGGTTTACCTGGGCGAGCCGGCAAAGCTGGTACGCTACCACATCGGAATCTACGTCCTAATCTTCCTGGCCGTATTCTCCTTCTTTGCCTATCTCCTGAAGAAGGAGTATTGGAAGGACGTTCACTGAACTTGTCGCCGTTTTTAGCGGCGGCGAAGGCGTTTTTGATCTCATAGGGTCACGTTCACATGACTGCCGAGCGAATCATAGACGGGATGGGTGCGCCGGCCGTGCGCAAACCCATCATGACGCTGTATGCGGGGACGACCGACCCGTACAGCCACCGTACGCGCATCGTGTTGTTCGAGAAGGACGTCGAGTGCCAGATCGTCGAGGTGGACGTTAGCAAAAAGCCGCGCGAACTCGCCGACCTCAATCCCTACAACCAGGTACCGACCTTGGTCGACCGCGATTTGGTTTTGTACGAGTCCAACATCATCAACGAGTATCTGGACGAGCGCCTGCCGCATCCGCCGCTGATGCCGGTCGATCCCGTATCGCGGGCTCGCGCGCGGCTGATGCTCCTGCGCTTTGATCGCGATTGGTACGACTTGATTCCGGAGATCGCCGAGGGTGACAAAAAGTCGGCCCTGCGCGCACGCACCGTTATTCGCGATGGACTGTCGGTGATATCGCCGATCTTCAAGGATCAACAATTCATACTGGGTGAAGAGTGCAGTTTGGTCGACTGTGCGCTGGCGCCGCTTCTGTGGCGGCTCGATTTGTACGGTATCGAGCTGCCGCGCCAGGCGAAACCGATTCTCGACTACGCTGAGCGTCTGTTTGCACGGAAGGCGTTCAAATTGAGCCTGACCGAACCAGAAAAGGAGATGCGCGCCAAATAGGTGGTGCGCGGCGCCGGAGCCGTTGCGATGACCCCGCTCAAGCTATTTCTCGTGCGCGCGGTCTACGACTGGGCGGTCGAGAACGGTTTTACCCCCCACCTGATCGTAGACGCGAGCCAGCCCGGTGTACGCGTACCTTCCGCCTCCGTCCAGGAAGGGAAGATTGTGCTGAACGTTGCGCCGCGCGCGGTCCAAGGGTTCGTACTCGATGATCGTTCCGTCCGGTTCTCGGCGCGCTTCGGCGGCAAGCCATTCGGTATCGAATGCCCGATTACGGCTGTTCGCGCTATCTACGCGCGTGAAAACGGTCAGGGAGTCGCATTTCCCGAAACCGAGGAACCGGTCACTCCCGATCCCCAATCGGGTACGCCGGCGCCGGCACCGCGAAAAGGGCCGGTACTTAAGCGTATTAAGTAGGTCATCCCTCCGCTGGGTCCGCAAGCACTCCTCGCGTGGGATAATGGCTGCCACTCTTTGTTTTCGTTTTCCGGGTTACCCATGATCCGAGCGTTGCGTGCCGATATTACAACCCTGAATGTCGATGCGATTGTGAACGCGGCAAATCAGACGCTGCTCGGCGGCGGTGGTGTCGATGGTGCGATTCACCGGGCGGCCGGCCCGGAGTTGAAGGCGTTCTGCCGCACGCTCGGTGGCTGTGCCACGGGGGAAGCCAAAATCACGCCCGGTTTCAGGTTGCCCGCGAAATGGGTGATACATACCGTTGGTCCGGTCTGGGGCGGCGGGACGCACGACGAGCCGGCGCTGCTTGCGAGTTGCTACCGCGCGGCGCTGAAACTTGGGTGCGCGCACGGCGTGCGAAGGATCGCATTCCCGTCGATCAGTACCGGGGTATACGGCTACCCTGTCGAGCAGGCGGCGCAAATTGCCGTTACCGAGATGCGCGCACAGGAACATGAGTTCGACGAGATAATTGCGTGTTGCTTTAGCGACAGGGATAGAGAAATCTATGAGCGCTTGTTGGCTGAAGCGCAATAGGTTCGGTACAACCGTGACGCGAGATGCAGACCCGACGCGAGGCCTTCCATGAAACGAGCGCTGCTCATCATCGACATTCAAAACGACTATTTCCCGGGCGGCGCCATGGAGCTTGTCGGCAGCCCGGAAGCGGGTGTTAGGGCGGGTGAACTACTGCAGGCTTTTCGCAGGCATGCCGCTCCGGTTATTCATATGCAACATGTATCAACTCGCCCGGGAGCGACGTTCTTTCTGCCGAATACCAAGGGCGTGGAGATTCACGAAAGCGTCTGCCCAATCGAAGGCGAAACGGTGTTTCAAAAACATTTCCCCAACAGCTTTCGCGAAACGCCGTTGCTGGAGTTCTTGCACACCCAGAACCTCACACAACTCGTGATCGCGGGCATGATGACACAAATGTGCGTCGATTCGACCACGCGTGCCGCCGCGGACCTCGGCTTTCAGTGCTTGCTCGCGCGCGATGCCTGCGCCACCAGATCGCTGACGTTTGGTGGGGTCTCCGTGGGTGCGCAAGATGTGCAGGCGGCATTTCTCGCCGCGCTCAACGGCCTGTTCGCCAAAGTGCTGTCGGTTGAGGAGATCTGTTCGCAATTGGACTCCACCGCCCCGCGTTGATCACACATCAACCGTGGCCTCGCTCGCCGACGTCATCGTCGTCATCCATGCGTTGATCGCCGCATACATCGTCTCCGGATTTGTGCTCATCCCGCTGGGTGCCTGGCTCGACTGGAGATTCGTGCGGCGGCGCTGGTTGCGGCTCACGCATCTTCTTGGAATTCTGTTCGTGGCGGCTGAGACGGCACTTGGCTATGTTTGCCCCCTGACCCTGTGGGAAGACTGGCTTCGACGCGAAAGCGCGCAGAACGCCGGGTTTATCGCGCGATGGGTGCGCTCGGTGCTTTACTACGACGTTCCGCTCTGGATTTTCGGGGCAATTTACATTGCCGGTGCGGTCGTGGCGCTGCTCTTTTGGAGGTGGATGCCGCCGGAATCAAAACGAACCACCCATTAGAACCGGAAACCGAGTTTCAGGCTCGTCGAACGCGTGTCGCCGATCTTGTCAGCTTCCACGGCCACGTTACCTATTCCGAAGTTGATGTTGGCACCGAGGTAGGTCTTCGTATCGGCAAATTTTTCAGCGGTGACGTTTGTTACGCCAACCGGCGTCGATTCGGTCCAGATGCGGCCAACGCCGGCATAAGGTGTCAGGAACGCAAACCCCTTCGATATTCCGAGTTCGAGGCCTTTGGTGCTAAGGCTGAGCTGGTCCACACCGGCAAGCTTAGAGTAGGTTCCGCGCAACCCAACGGCTGGTGTGGCGACGCCGCCCGATATCAACGCGTAGCGCAACTCTGCGCCCCATACGTTGATATTCGTGTCGGGCGCCGTGGCATAGAATGCGCCGATATCGAAGCCGGCCGGCAAGCCTTTATGCAGGTGCACCTTCGGAATGTATACCGTGCTCGGCGCACTTCCCGAGCTGGCGGTATCCCAGGCACTTTGGTGCGCGAGCTTGGTCGCCGTGACCTCGACGCCGAGATCGAACCCGGTTATTCCAAGACCTTCGATGGGCACCACCGCTTTGTAGCTGACCGCAGCGCTCAGGTCGCTCGATAGATCGCGAAACTGCGCCTGCGTCAGGAGATCAATCCGATCGATATTATCAGCGGCAAGCGCCGCAAAGCTCGTCGTGGACAACACAGAAACACAGAGTAACGCGCGTAGTTGCATGAGTTCCTTCGTTCCGTCATGGATGGCTCAAACCGTCGTCAGCCGCCGCGGATACGACGAATCAACTCCGTCGTCGAGCGCTCGTAGCGAAATGCAATCGAGTGAGATTGACCGCCGTAGGAGCGCACAAAATCCGCGCCGACGATCTTCTCAACCGGCCAGTCGCCACCTTTGACCAGGTGGTCGGGCCGCACGAGCTTGATCAGTTCGATCGGCGTGTCTTCGTCAAACGGTATCACGAGCGAAACGCTTTCGAGGGCCGCCAGAACGGCTAGGCGATCGTCGAGCGCGTTTATCGGACGGTCGGCGCCTTTGTTCAATCGCCTGGCGGACGCGTCGGAGTTTAGGCCGACCACAAGGCTCTTGCCTAGAGCGCGTGCTTCTTCGAGATAGGTCACGTGGCCGCGGAAGTGATCGCCCGGGTGCTGGCCGATCACCACAAGCGGGCGCGGTAGGGCGGCGATGCGCGTCGCAATCGCCGCGCGATTGCGTACGATTTTGTCCGATGCCTTCGTCAATCGACGTACTCGAACAGTTTCACCACGCGCGTCACGCCGCTTACCGATGTCGCGGCGCCCGTAGCCAGCTCCGCTTCCTTGCGTGTGACGATGCCGAGTAAGAACACCGCGTCGTTTTCAGTGACAACCTTCACGCGCGTTGAGTCGAGATTCTCCGTCCCTATCAATTTGGACTTCACCTTTGTGGTCAGCCAGGTATCGTGCGAACGATCGCCGATTGTCGACGGCGGTGCGACACGAATTTCATTGACGATACGCCGTACACCGGCAACCGCGCGTGCATCAGTCAGCACGCGGTCGCGCAGCGCGGCAGTCGTTGCTTCGCCACTCAACAGCACGATACCGTTCATACTGGTGGCGTTAATGTGTGTGTTCTCGCGGGCGTCGTCGTTCTCGCGAATGGCATTGCTGATTTTTAGTTCAATGGCGTTATCGTCGACGAATGCGCCGACGGTACGACGGTCGTGAGCCGCCACAGCGGCAGTACCGGCACCGGCGACGACGAGGGGTGCGCAGCTTTGGGCCAACGTCACGATGCCGATAAACGAAATCAAGGCGAGTACGTAGCGTGTCATGGTCATGTTTGCCCCAATAATTGATAGTCGATGAGATCGCACAGACAATGGATCACCAGCCCATGCACTTCCTGAATGCGTGCCGTCGAGGCGGCGGCAACGCAGATGTGAATGTCCTCCTCGCTCAGCTTCGATGGCACTTTGCCACCGTCGCGACCGGTCAGCGCGATGCAAATCATGTTCCGCTCGTGGGCGGCATCGAAGGCACGCAGGACGTTCGGGGAGTTCCCCGACGTGGTGATGCCGAGCAATACGTCACCCGGTTGACCGAGGGCGCGCACTTGTTTCGCAAAGATATCGTCGAAGTGATAATCGTTAGCAATTGAGGTGATAGTTGACGTGTCCGTTGTCAGCGCAAGCCCCGGGAGTCCCGGCCGCTCGCGCTCGAAGCGGTTGAGCAGTTCCGCGGAAAAGTGTTGCGCATCGGCGGCCGATCCACCGTTGCCGCAAGCTAGAATCTTTCGATCGGCCAGCAGTGCCTGGCCCATACGCTGAGCCGCTGCCGCGATGCGAGGCGACAGCGTTTCCATCGCATCCCGCGCTGTCGAGATGCTCTGCTGAAAGTGTTCACGTACTCGTGCGACGAGGGCGTCCGGGTCGGCAACGCCGTCTCTAGCGTCTGAGTTAGAACGCATCACGTATCCATTCCAGGCGGTCACCGCCTCTTGAAGGGCTGACGGCCACGATATCAAAACGACACGGTCGCTTGGAGGACCGTTGATCGTGCTGGAGGTAGTGTTCGGCGGTTGCGCGCAGACGTGACTGCTTCCGATGATCGACCGTCTCGGCCGGCGTGCCGAAGTCGTCACGTGCGCGAAGCCGCACCTCGACGAAAACGACCGTTTGATCGTGCTCCATGATCAGATCTATCTCGCCGTGCAGGCAGCGGTAGTTGCGCGCCACGAGGCGCAGGCCGGCTTGCTCGAGGAACTTAGCGGCGCGACTTTCGGCGGCCGCGCCGTCGTGAGCGCGGTCGACCCTACTGGGCATCGAGTAGCCGCGGAACGCCGCGGCTAAACCGCGCCCAGGCGAGCTGGCGATGCAGCCGCCCGTCCGGATCGAGGCTCAGGCCGCTGGTTACCCCCTGAAAGCGCGCCGAACTCTCGGTGCTGATCTTGTTTAGATACGGAAGGATAGCGTAGCTGTCGACGCCGAGGGCATAGAGTCTATCCAAGTCAGTACCGACATAAGGCCAGTCAACCTGGAGCGATTGACGCAGCGCCGCAATACGCCCGTTCTGCACGAGCATCCACGGCATATCGCCGAAGCGGATACCATCGAGGTCGGTATCATGAACCGGGTCCGGTTTACCGGAAAAAACCTGGGAAGTGGCGTACACCGGGATATCGCGTGCGCGATTGTAGTTAAGCTGCGGCTTGATCAGGCGGGCGCTCCGTGCGTTCGCCGCCAGGAAGATACATTCAATGTCCTGTCGCGGGCGCGGTTCGAATGCAAGCTTCGCGCCGATGCGTTTTTCGACCATCGCTTTACGCGATTCACTCTCGTATATGTTCAGAAGGCGTTTGATAGGCGCAGAATAATCGGTTTCACTTTCGGCGTAAGGTTGATTCGCCAACACAAGTCCGCCGAGTCTCTGCCAATAGCCGCTGAACGCACTCATCAAGCGTTCGCCCCAAGCACCTGTGGGATACAGAATTCCCGCTTGGCGACAACCGTCCAGATAAGCGCGCTCAGCCGCCTGGCGCGCCTCTTGCTCCGGCGGTAATCCGAATTGAAATAGCCGCGCCGGTGTCGACGGCTGTTCGTCGGTGTGACTTAAGAGCAGCGTTGGCACCGAGAGATTTGAGTTGTGCACGATCACATCAGCCGCTTCGCGTCCGAGGGGGCCGACCACAATTTGGGCGCCGTCAGCAACGGCCCGCTGGTAAACTTGCGGCGCCAGCGTCGGATCGGGTCCGAGATCATAGATCGTAACTTTCGGGCGCTCGGCTTCCGGCGCAGCGGCATGCATGGCGACGAAGCCGTCGCGAACAGCTTTCGCCGCGATTGCGTAGTCCGAGGTCAATGGCAACAGAAGGGCGATACGCTCAATGCGGCCGACGAGCATTGGTGCGCCGCCGGTAAGGCTGTCGAGAAGCGCCGGTCCCGCGGGGTGTGTCGGAAAGCGCGTACGCCATTGCGCTACGGCGTGGGTTACACCGACGGCATTACCGGCGTTTTCCTGGACCGCCAATGCGAGTTCGATCCATCCCGCGACGACGGGTTCGCGCTCCTTGTCGAGCGCAGCTCGTAATTGATCGCGCGAGAGCGAAATCAGTGTGTTCCATAGTGCTTGCTGATTTTCTGCGGCGATCTTTCCAACTACGTATTTGTCGCGCTGCACATAGTTTCGAACCGCCTCCATCGGCCGGTTGAGACCAATTTCGGTTTGCGCGCGCAGATCAAAGATTTCGGCGAGTAAGGACGGGTCAAGGTTTGGCTGGCGCGCCGCTTCTTCCAGTTGAATAAGTGCGGTTGGCGGTTGTCCTTCCGCGAGAGCAAGGCGGGCTTGAATCACACGCTTGCGCGCAATGAGTGCGGGATCCAGTCGATCGACATCAATGGCGTCAAGTTTTGTGCGCGCCGATTGTATCTGGCCGCCCTTTACCAGCGCTTCTGCCGCACTTAATAGGTACTGTTGCTTTAGAGGTGGTTCGGCGGTTTCCGCCAGACGTTCGTACTCGCGGGCGGCGATGACAAACTCCCCCGTGACTTCAGCACGCTGGGCCGTTTCGGGCGTCGGCACAGCACTTGGTGCCCGTTCGATGGTCGCCCGTGGTAGCGTTTGGCAGCCAGCCAACACTACGGTCAACAAGCTGATAATATGGAACGTTCTTCTTAAGCGCAGCAAACTCGCCGTGTCGGTCGGTACTCTATATGTAGTCGCTACACCCATCGGAAATTTGGAAGATCTCTCAGTGCGCGCGGCGCGCGTGCTGACCGAAGTCGATCTCATTGCGGCAGAGGATACGCGCCATAGCGCGAAGTTGTTGCAACACTATGGGGTTCATACCAAGGTTGTGAGCATCCATGACTTCAATGAACGAGCCAAAACACCGCAGTTGCTGGAGATGTTGCGCGCCGGTAAGTCTATCGCACTCGTCAGCGACGCGGGTACCCCCCTTCTGAGCGATCCGGGCTTTCATCTGGTACGCGAGGCGCGTCGTGCCAACATTGCGATAGTGCCCATTCCCGGACCCTGTGCAGCCATTACGGCGCTGTCGGTCGCCGGTTTACCTACTGACCGCTTTGTATTCGAGGGGTTCCCGCCGCCGCGTGCCAGCGCGCGACGTGCGATGTTCGAGAGCTTGCGCGGCGAGCCGCGAACGATCGTTTTCTACGAGAGCAGTCATCGGATTATGGACTCGCTTGCCGATATGATCTGTGCGTTCGGCGCGGAACGCCCGGCCGTACTCGCGCGAGAACTCACGAAGCGATTTGAAACAGTTCACGAAGGAACAATCGCCGAGCTGCACGCGCTACTGGCGGAGCATGAGAACGAGCGAATGGGTGAGTTCGTCGTGTTGATTGCCGGCGCGGGCGAAACAGCGACGGCTGCCGATCAGGCGAAGAACGACCGTGTACTGCGCGCACTCCTTGAGGAATTGCCGCTGAAGGAGGCGGTTAGGCTTGCCGTGCGCCTT
>OBLQ010000349.1_pt1 | contig 17582 bp, 26 predicted proteins | sample 1519881 | NCBI WGS metagenome assembly OBLQ01 (sample SAMN01911456, study PRJEB22533) | soil metagenome | biome: Soil | place: Malaysia | collected 2012-04-30 | depth DG_metagenome m | reverse complement strand
CTCGCTCGTAGCCTGAGCAATAGGAAGATCGCCATAGGTCTTCTGATTCAGAAGACGTGTCTGCTCTTTCTGTGCAGCCTCCAGACTATCGTAGCTCTTGGTTCCAACCGTGTTGCCTTTCTTATCGCGCAACACCAGGAAATACTTCACGCTCTGGGACTCATCATCGGCCTTGTACAAATATTCGCCCACGTTCTGAGTCCGAACGTTCTCCCAGGGGAACTCTCCAGCCGTCTGTTCTTGGCCCTTCTCGTCCTTGTACTTCACAGCCGAAAGCTGCTTGGGAGCTTTTGGAGCACGGTTGATGTCAAACTGTTCATCACCGGCATCAAGCTTGTGAAGGTACTCAGACACATCTCTCTGGAACTTTGCTACTTCCGGGTCATCCTGGATAGCCTTGCCACCCTTGTAGACCGTATCGTGAAAGTACCCGGAATAGAGTTGTTGATTGATCGTCTTGAACTGGAACTCACCGATTTTCCCTGAGCTTGTTCTGAACAGGCAGTGAATCGCACGATATCCGTCCGGACGCCCTTGCTCAGAGAAATCTTCTTCCTCGACCAACTCATGCTGTGACTTGAAGAACGTGAAGAGTCTCTTCTGATCTTCCAGGCTACCCGCCAACGCTCGCGCACCAATCGCGTCCGTCACCGTGTTCAGAGACCGATCCGTGTACTTGGTCTGCATCTTCTTCAGCAGCGAATCAGGCCCTTTGAGCCGGGACGTATAGTACAGTGCCCCATTGCTCATCATGTCTTCACGGAACTTCGAGTTCTCACCGTTCGAATCGATGTCCTTGAAGTCCTGATTGAACTCCTTCAAGAACTGGCGAACATGATCCATCTTAAGCTTCGAGCCCTCGATGAAGTAGACCTTCTTGGCCTCATCGGAACCCGCAAGCAAGTCGAAGTTACCGGGCTTGCCCTTGTCTTTTGGTAGTTGATCCACGGGGGGTTTGATCCCAGCCGCCTCAGTCTGCTTCGACGCATGCTCCTTGGCTGTCTGCTTCATGCGACCTTCCAACTGCTTCTGATCAGCAGCCGACTTGGTGCGACGATCCATCTCCTGTCGGATACGAGAAAGCATCGCATGCCGCTCAATCTCAACATGACCAGACTGAGTGGCATCGTCCTTTCCACCCGGCTTGGCACCGGCTGAAACCGGAACCCACTTGCCAGGAGCTTCCTTACGATACTGCCTGCCATCGCTGAACCGATGGATCGTTCCCACGGGCATCCCCATTTCTTTCATGCCGCCACCTTTGGACGGCAAGGGGATACCCTTCACGACCATCTCACATTCGGTAGGCTTGAGAGAACGTGTGAGGAACGAGAAGCTTCGACCAGAACGATCCGCATCTTCGATAGCTTGCATGAACATGACTCTAAGGCTATCGAGCGACGGTTGCTGTGCGCCAGCTTCCTCGTAAATCTTGTGGACGTTGCGATAGTTGTCGGGGTCTTTGCCCATCCCCATCCAGTGCTCAGCGGTATGTGGCACATAGCCACCCTCCGGAGCCTGTGCATAGGGTGCGTACAGACCCTCTCGTGCAACCGCTTCTGGAGTCATTTCCTTGGGAGCAAGCGGATTGAAGGTCAGAGACTTGCTGATCTCTGCTTCAAAGTCTTCGAATGTCTTGCGTCCCGAACTCTTGGAAGCCGCTTCGACAACGTCATCCAATACAGCGGCGTAATCATCCAAGGTCAGCTTCATTGACCGCTCGCTCTAAGCCATGGGAGAGGTTGGATTGGGTATTGGTGCGACCGGATTGAAACGATCTGCCCCACCCTGTTACGCCGACACACGTCAGCGAATGCCCGATTCCATGGGAATCTCCTCACCCCATTATCGGACGAGGTGCGATGATACTTGCGAACTCTTGGTGCAACCACCACCTTGATCCCAAAGAACCTCTCGAATGTTGGTGCAGCCTTCACCCGGATGCTGTAGAGAATCTGTGATGCGCGGGATTCACTGAAACCAAACTGTGCTCCGATCTCCTTGAGACTCATCCCTTGGATGCGTGATCGGAGAATGCTCTTCTCGCGCACAGTCATTCTGAGCGCAGCCATGAAGTTTTCGAAATCGATCTCGAACTCACAACCATAGTCACGAGGATCGATGATCATCTCGAAGTCAACATCGTTGACCCTCACTGGCCTTTCCGTCTTGCACCGTTCATCACCGATCACACGTCGAACCTCGTCAAGCACCGCACCCTTGATGCGATACTCGGCAAAGGTCTTGAACTTGACCTTTTTACGCTCATCGTAGTTATTCAACGCCTGAGCGTAACCCAGGTATCCGGCTGAAATGAGGTTGTCCACATCGAGGTTGATCAACCCCTTCCCTTTCACCGTCCTGAGCACGACAATCCGAATCCATTTCACGATCTCTGGTCTCACTTGTCGCCCTTTGTGGTTTCGCGGCGGCTGACAAGCTTCACGTTCTTCGCTTGAGGTTTCTTTAGGCCATTACCTCTGTCCACCTCAAACCGCTCGAACTCCACAAGTTCTCCAGCATCGAGATATTTGAACTCACCCTCTGGCCCATCAATCTTCGAGTAGTGGACAAACACATCGTCCCCTTGAGCCTCGTCAGTGATGAATCCAAAACCCTTCTGGATATCGAACCAGACCACGTTCCCGCGCGCCATTTTGCAAGACTCCGGTTTCTACGTAGAAACTTCGCTCATGGACAAGATCGGTGTGTACGGAGCCGGAAGCTTGATCGCACACCCTCTGTCCACGACGGAAACAATCCGAACGGGGGTCATCCCAGACTCCTCGATACACCGAAGCACAGACCCACCCGTTGTCAACACATCTTCCAACACAATCGCTCTTGTGCCCTGTCTGTGCCTGATCCCTTCCCGTCCCACATAGACCAGTGGATCGGCACCCTTGGACGGGCCAATGAACGTGTCATACACATCGTTTCTCACGATCTCTCTGAGCACATCTAAAAACAGGATCATGAACAACGGTGTACTTGACACCTCTTCCAGATCAATGAACGTGTCACTCTTCTGACCGCTCCTCAATGTGAACTCGCCACGCTTCACACATGTTGCCACGAGATTCCGCAATCGTTCCCTCGCAGGAGGAAGATAGGAAGACATGGATCACGCAAATGAGAATTGAAACTCGCCTTCTCTGGACGCCTCCAGAGCAATCCACAGAGCCATCACCATGTCATCGTGAGAGCCCACCCCCTGAAGTTTTCCATCCATCCAGGAGAAGGCTTTCAACTCACCGATCAACTGATCGGTGATTTCGCGGTCATAAGCTGTTGCACGAGCGATGACAAATTTCCGATTCTCAAACAGGATTTGCATCGAAGGTACACCCTCTTCCACCGAATTCTTTCTCCGGGCATGTGTGTTATATCCCTGCACCGGCAAATTGGTGTTCCGAACCAACTCGTCTTTGAAGATGCGCTGAAAGTTGTTGTCTTCGATCCAAATCTTGCGGGGCTTGAAGCTGTTGTACACATCCTGGATAGCCTTCAACTGCTCAGTCAGACCCTTGCCCTTGAACCGCCGAATGTTCAGAAGCCAGATGTTCTTGTAACGATCAATCCCGATTGTGATGATCGCAGTCCAATCCGCGCCCACATTGGCAGACATAGCAAGGTCAACCCCGGTGTACACCTGAAGCTCAGACAGGTCTTCAGCCGTCAGATGCGTAGGCATCCGGAACGACTCCTCGAAGCATGGTACGATAATACGCTCCGGGAACAAGCTAGACTCATCCGAAATCGGCACGCACATGTACTCACGAGCGAACCGGACTTGCCCAACTTCACGACGCTTTCTGAGGAGGATTTCCTTGCTGTACCGCGTAGGCCACAACGGTCTTTCCTTCTCGTCTTGACTCAGGGCTGGATAGCGAGCAAAGACGTACTCTGGATTCTTCTTCAGTTCAGCATACAGGTCTTCTTGATGGAATGGAGTGCCGACAACGATGATCTGACCACCAGGAACAACAGACGGTGTCGCGGCTGAGTAGAAGTAATCGATCTGCTTGCGCCGCACCAACTCAGAGTAGATCGTCTCATCGTTCAGAATGTCATCGAAGACTGCCCAAACAGGGTGAGCCCCACGGACTCTACCACCCCAACCGATTGCACGGATACTCACACCATTGGACAACCGCATCCGCTTCTTGCTCCAGCCAGCGGGCATGCCACCGACGCCCTTGCCAGGAGGGACAAGGAAGCGAAGCTTTGGATTGCTCAGAATCTCTTGCTGAACCAGCGTGAGATGGTCAATCGCTTGCTGTTCTGTGTTCGACCAGATGTAGCCAATGGGGAACTTCGGGAGAGACTTGCTGTCACCGTAATCCGGAAGCCATTTGTAATAGGCCCTCCAGATCACATACGCATGGGCAAAGAAGAAGCTCTTCCCATGGTCACGCGCACAGTTGATACAGAGACGATTGTACTTCGCGGCAAGCTCTGACCACTTCCGATGGTGGGCAACAACCTCCATACCAAGAATCTTCTCAGCGAAATACGCCAAGTCATTCCTGAGCAGGAGTTCTTCTACTTCCGGACTACGGAGTAGCGAATCTACCTGAGCCGTTGTGAGAGCAGCAACCATCCGTGGGCCACCGTGAATTGAAACGAGAACTCATAGTGACCCACACGATAGCTGCCATTTGCACCAATGTCAAGCAAAACAGTAGGTTAGGACATTTTTCTCAAATGTCATGAACCCGGTGCCGTTCGCTTATCGACCAACGCACTGCCATCGAAGGTGCTCATGTCCAAGCCAATGCGTTGATTTGACCACTCAATATGCTGCTTCATGGTCACGCCACAGTTGGTGCATTCTTGTGTCAGGAGCTTCGGATCATCCGGCTGAAGGTGCCGAACATCAGCCCCATGAGCATCCCAGGAATGCAGACAGGTCAGCCACTTCTTGTACGCTCTGCCTTCTTTTCCCGGCTTTTGGTGTTGCCTTTTCCTCGCCATCTGCGACCTCCTCTTGCCAGCCTGAAGTCAACCTTGGTCATGTTCGCATCGTGCGCAAGGATCACGACAGGCATGTTGCGACCAGCGAAAGCTTTCTGGAAGACCTCCAAATCGTGTTCTGGAATTGCTCGCGCTGGCTGAATGACCAGGGTTTCACCCGGTCTGAGAATGATGGTCTTGGCTCCATCGAATCGAAGAGCCCACATCACAAACTTGTTCGCTAGACTCTGAAGCATCACTCCTCCAGTGGTGCCAACACCCTCTTGTCTGGATTGAGCATCTGTTCGATGACCTTGGGATGATCCTTGCGATGTCTGCCCTTGCCAGGATCGCCGTTGACACCTGTATCCATCCTGAGCTTGAGCATATCATCAGCCAACCGGCGACAGTCAGCGATGTACTCAGGATTGTAGTTAGTGTCACCGGCATTCATGAACTCTTCGCACTTGTCCGCATACGCCAGCATGGCGTAATACGACGCACGATCATTCGGCCCCAACACAAAGTTGGGCTCTGTGAACACCGTGCCATCTCGTCTGAGTACGAGGTACTTTCCACCCTTCAGGTCTTTGCGATACCGCCACAGACCCCAATCCGGTTTCTCAGCTTGAGCTTCCGTCATGGTCAATCTCCAGGGGTTTCCACTTACCGTTGACCCGACCCTCTACCTTCAGATTTTCGGGCTGCATTTGCGTTTCAACACGCTTCTCGATACGTTCCTGCTCACCCGTCTGCCTTGCCACCTCCAAGCGCAGCCATTTGTTGAACTCGTCTGAGCTTGCCATCCTGTAGAAAGCAAGCTCTCTGTTCTTGGATTGCGAACGGGTATCTGACGCTGTCCCAACCGCACCGCTAGGGTCATGGGTACAGCGAACGGCTGAAGATGTCTTGTTGCGCTTCTGACCACCGGCTCCGGAAGCCTTGAAGTAATCCCAGCGACAGTCCTTTGCCGTCACCCGCACGATAGGGATTCGAGCTTCCATGGACTCACCTATTGAGAAAGCCGGAAGAGGTGGGGGTTATCTCTTCCGGCTCGCAAGACTCGCAACGGGAAGGAGCGAGCCTATTCGAAGAAACCCCTGACCATCGCCCTGTCTGGTTGTTTCGGGCAACGGGCAAACAAGGCCAAAGAGCACGGGAAAAAAGGAGGAAAAACCCGCACTCCCGTGATGATCAGGGGTCACATCTACTCTACTGCATAGTCGGCAGATTTGCAAGCCCTTCGGTGCCCCGTGGCAGCCGATTTTCGGTGTTCGCAAGCAGTGCCACCGTAAGCTGCTTCACACCCCATTGACGGGCCTTTCGAGTGTCGTTAAAGAACACATCGATTCTTTTCTTGTACCGCGCGTTCATCAGATCGCGAATCTCGAAGATTCCATACCCCTTGATGTACACGTACCGGTAGAAGACCCATCCATCGTTGAACAGATCGCGAGACACCGCAATCTGTCCCTCGCTCACAGGGGTCATTGAAGCGTTGACGTACGGATCGTCATCCGTCTCGACTCGTCTAGGGGAGTATGCTGTGACGGTCAGCTTTTGCACATGCTTCAGACTGATCGTCTCTTCCAGAGTGCTCACGCGGGAAGCCAGCATCTTCAAGCTCACCGCGTTATCGATGATGTGATCGGACAGGCCGAACACAACCGTCGCCACACTCGCCGCATAGCACACGGCAAAGAAAGCCAGCCTCCCTAGCCACTTTTTCATGGCAGGTTCCTCGTCTGGTTGAAAGCGGACGGCTCTAGTTCAAAACCTTGCCGTCGTTCTCAGGGTCTTCAGGCGTGTCAGGCTTGGGGTCTCCCACATCAATCCCAAGCTTCTTCAGAGCACCGGACAGGATATCCTTCATCTCCTTGTCCGCATGGATCATCAGATGCTTGTGGATATGGATCAGATCGACCAGGGCGGGATTGTTGTTCAGATATCCCACCGCCATCAGCCGACGATCCGTCATCATCATGTAGAGCATGTTCATCAGGTCGCGAGTGACCTTGAAGCGTTCATGCTCCGACAGGCTTATGTAATGATGCGTGAGAGCGGCGTCCAGATGTTCCGGCGACCACTTGCCCATCTCGCAGCTTTCAGGTTTGGGCGGCCTCTTCTTCACGTCGTAGTATTGCCCCGTACGCGGATCGAGAGCTATGGCCTCGTATTCCGTGCCCTCCATCGCTTCCTTCAGAAGCTCTTCGGGAGCCGTGGTCAGCATCCCAATGGGAGCATCAGCTTGATCGTGATCGTACGGCAAAACCTTGAACGTGCGACCTTCTTTCCAGTAGAAGGTGGCGTACCCATTCCCAGGAACCACATCGGTTCCACCTTCGGTGACAAAGGAAGAGAAATCCGGTCTGCTCATCTTGAACTCGAACTCGTACTTGTCGAATCGAGGATCGCGCAGAAATGGAATTTCTTCGACCTTCTCCAACAACCGTTGGTAGACGCCCATGATCAATCTCCTGTTTTTTGGGGTAGACTACCCTAGCACCGTTAGGCCGAATTGGCAAGCCGCTTGTCTACCCTTGGGTGCCGTGGCTTGATCGCCTGCATCAATCGCATCGTCATACCAGCGGCGGGATGACGATACTTCCGCGCTGCTTCTTGGGCTTCGGCAAACTCTCTCTTGGTCATCACGATTGGTGTTGACACGTCAACCTCCATGGTCACGTTAGGTCATCCAGTAACCTCTTCACCCCGTTGTAGACCGTGAGAGCCATCTGTTGATCATCATACGGAGCAAGCAGTTCTTCCACCACTGTCAGCAAGCCCCGCAAGCACGTTGGACTGTCCGGCATCTCGACCGCGTTGCGGATCGCAATCGCGAACCCGAAAGCCTTGTGCCTATCCAGATACAAGCCCAGCGCACCATCCTTCTCACGCACCAGACCTGGATCGATGTTCTCCTTCAGTTGAAGTGGCTCCATCACAGCCTCAGACTATGGGGCAGCCTACACCCAAATTTTCGGAAAGTAAACCCTCAGAATGAAGGTTCCGCCAGTTTCTACGTAGAAACCGACTCCCGCTCAGCAGCATGACGAGCCATGATCTTCAGTCTGCACTCCTTGCAGGTAGGCACACCGCTCTTCTTTCCCCACGGCAATGTGACCTCTTGCTCACACAGCGTAGGCACATTGAATGCCCCCTCCTCGAAGTCCTTGCCATCTGCCGTCGCACACCATCCTTCTCGATGCTGCACAAGCTGAGTGATCAGTTTCTTGCGCGGATCGAGTACCATGGCATACAGGCAGAACTTGCAGTTCTCCGGATCACCGTGATCATGGTCAGCGTCATCGTCCACATGCTTCACCACTCTACCACAGTGGGAGCGTTGAACGGAGCCGCCCGGTGTGATCGGTGACCCGAAGTAGTGCCGACGTGTCCATCTTTCGGCACGGTGCCACCCGAACAGGGGTTGTTTCTGAAGCAACGCCAGTCTGAGTTTTGGTGCTTGCATGATCACCCCTTCCACCGACATGAGCTTGTCCCACCACTCATCGGGTTGTTCTTGTAGACCGACCACGATGGATGACGCAAGCCGTTCTTCACGGTCGCCACTCGAAGCAAGTTCAGCTAACACCTTGCCAACAGCTTCGGGCTCCATCGTCACAGCCTCTTTGATGTACTCATCGATGTCCATGACCTCTTCCGGGCCACGATCATCGAACGGATACGTACCAAACTGCTTGAGCGCATCCTTCAGATCGCTCTTCAGCTTCTCGACCGTGAATATGTCTCCTCATGAGAAAGTGACCACTAGAACTACATTTCACGATGGAGCCGGGGGGAATCGAACCCCCTCGCGCGCACCGGCCATCGGCAGCCCCGAAACTTCTACGCGGCAACTTCCTCGTAGTCGCCGCGTTCCCAGCCTTCCGGATCATCGATTGCAGGGCCACTCCCCGCGTATTCAGCCGGATACCCATGCACCGTCACCATGGGCTCACCCTTGATGATTCCGGAGACACCCGATGCACCCCGCGAGTCTTCATACTTGATCTTCGCGGTATCGACCCGGATCACACCCGTCTCGCCCAGGTAGATCACTTCGATCTTGCGCCGCATCTTCCGACCCCACTCGCGCCGACCGATCATCCGCTCCGACACCACAATTGCCAGGGTGCCTTCCGGGACATCGAACTTGGCCTCATCGTGGAAGCCGTAGTATCCCCGGCCACCGTCCAGATCATCCGACCCGTACCGGTCGATCCTGTTCAGCCAGAAGTCACGTTCCTTGTCCGACTTCCAGCGACCACTGTCCTTGTTGATCATCCGCCAGAACTTCCAGTAATCGCTGGCGTCACTGTCCCCGTTGCTGTCCAGGAAGACACTGATCCGCTTGATGACCCCGGAAGCCTTGACCCGCTCCGTTGCCGACACGCGATTCTCTTCCCGCGCCGCCCGGAAAGGAGCGGCCTCTTCTTCCGTGGCTTCCTCGACGTTGTAGAGGTAAGTCCAGTGGACTTCCCCCGTGGCGTCTTTCATGCCGATCCGATCATTGTATCGGTCGAACCGGTTCTCACCGCGCCAGATCATGACGCCCACGGTGCCTTTGGCAACCTTGCGGCCACTGACCACCTTGACCACAGTGCCGACACGGTATTCACTCATCGTGGCTCTCCGTTCAGGGTTTCTCTCTCACCACGACTACAGTGTACTACATGTGCTACCGAAAGTCAATACTCGTTTTGGTAGACCACCTTGGTCATCTTCCAGCCGTACTTGACCTCTTCTTCGACCTCGATGAACTCCACACCAAACGGCCACGCTTCGGACTTGATGACCTGGATAGCTTCACCGATGCTGATCGCAGTCACATTCCGATTGTAAACTGCCCGGTTGAAGGTAGTGATCTTCAGCCGATACACCTTCAGTGGGAAGAGCTTGACCACATCCCAATGGCCTTTGATCGCATCTTCTTTCGAGGTATATCGCCGCATCACATCATGCTCAGGGAAGTCCAGGGTTTCCCCCAAGACAGGATCACCCCCATCGTTGCGCCACCCATGATCCAAGGCCAAGAACACCGTAGAAATGAAGTGCTCTTTGTCCAGAATCGCAGAGTAGTATGTCCGCGCCACGATCCGCTTGTGGTTGTTCGCCTCGAACCAGTGACCCCACTCCACTGCATCAGCCACCAGCTTTGGCTTCCCATCTTCCAGGATGTACATGTTACTCATGGCTTCACCCCCTTGTTGTACGCAAGTTGTCTGCCGACAGTGCCAATCAACCCTTCCATGTCCTTGATCGCGAAACCGATGGGATACCCCTCGTTCAGATACCGTTCGAGGAGTTCTTCGATCTCCTCATACATGCCAACACGCACCTGTTCAATCGTGGTCTTGCTGGAAAGCATCGCTTTGCACAGCTTGCAGGTCACATACTCAGGCACGAGATGATTGGCGCAGAACTGATAGTGCGCCTTCCACTTTTCCAGAATGCCAGGGTCAGCACCGGCACCACACATGGGCGACTTGTCGCTCAGGTCTACGATATGCACCTTCGAGGTACGCATTCCAGGCACAGCGTAGTAACCCGTTCCGTACCCTTCTGAGAACCGAATGCTCATACTCCTCCTTTGGACAAATCTCTCGTCTCAGACCAAAAAAATACCCGCGCCCGGATTCGAACCGGGACGCCGAAGCGACAGGGTTTGAGCCTGTTGTGTCTACCGGATTCCACCACGCGGGTATGTGGATGTCAAGCTTCAGGGTACGGAATCTCTCCTCGCATCATCTTCGCATGGCAGTAGTCACACACCTTCACACGATGGATGACGTTCTCGTTGCCCTTGACCCCGCCCGACTCTCCATTGCAGATTTCTCAGTCATCACGCAAGGCTTCCCAATCCTTGTGGATGCGACTGCCAGCCACCGACCCATCGCCCTTGTACTTCCCAGCATAGGGTTTGTCAACAGGGCCAGCCATCCGGTCTAGCACCAATTGGCAAATCCGGCGACCCGCAACGATCTCGATGGGGAACTCGTTGGCGTTGTACAGTTCCAAGGTCAGGCAGCCATCCCAACCCGGATCAACCCACCCTGCATTCTGAACAAACAGACCCATGCGACCGATGGATGACCGACCTTCCACCTTGGCACAGATATCAGCGGGGAGAGTGACACGCTCGATAGTGCTGGCGAGAATGAACGACTTTGGCGGGATGATCACACGTTGGCGAGTGAACTTCTCGTACTCGATGGGCTTATCCATCTTGATCAGTCCACCCGTGCTCTGACCATCCACCCTCATGAAATGAACGCTCAGAGTCAGATCAACCGATGCAGGGCCAACAGCATCCGGGGCATACGGATCGATCCCAAGCTCACCGGCTTCGATTGCCGCGTGAATCTCACAGTCCCGCATCGTCATGATCAACCTCTTCGAAGTTTGGCTGTCCTGGCTGGACTCGAACCAGCGACAAAGTGCTTAACAGGCACCCGCTCTGCCAACTGAGCTACAGGACAGTATAAGTGGATGATGGGCAACGATCCCACAACCTTCACGTTGGCAACGTGACGCTCTGCCAATTGAGCTACATCCACATCAAGTTGGACAGGAAGGAATCGAACCTTCGGCCTCGACCGTATAAGGATCGCGCTCTAACCGACTGAGCTACTGTCCAATGTACAGGACGCGCCCGGATCGCGCACACATTGGAGTGCCGCTTACCACTCACACCAAGGCCATTGCGCACTGGACACTTGATGCTAGACGCGCCCTCAGTTGCCCCGGTAGGAATCGAACCCACGACAAGTGGTTTGTAAAACCACCGCTCTACCCCTGAGCTACGGAGCAATGATCTTCATCTCCTCCATCAACTTCTCTTTCAAATCTTGCAACTGTTCTTGAGCCTGCTCCAGTTCACTGAAGCTCTCACCCAAGACACGACGCTCGTAGTTGTCCCGCGCTTTCCTCAAGTGACCTCGTATATGGCGAAGCCAGTTGTTGAAATCAGAGTTTGTCATCAACAAACCGCTCCCTGAACATGTTGTACGCCTTCTTCCAGTCTTCCTCGTAGAAGATTCCAGGAGCAGGAACCCCCGGCTCATGATCGAAGAAAACGTTCATCAGGTATTGACCCAGGCGTTGATGCGTTCCATCTCGTGCGCCACCCTGCTTCCATCGGGTCACAACATCTTCGAATGCATCAACGCTGACTTTAATGGTCAATCTCCTTTTGAAAGCAGGCCGGTAAGGATTCGAACCCTCGACCAGCGGGTTTGGAAGCCGCCGCTCTACCGGACTGAGCTACCGACCTGTGTACGCCTCTGACGGGATTCGAACCCGTGATCTCCAGGTTGACAACCTGTTGCCCTGAACCCGACTAGGCCACAGAGGCAATTCAGTCGCCCTTGCCGATTGGCTCCGAAACAGAGCCTTCATTTCCCAGCAAGAGCGGGGGGCCTCTTTAGGTGACAGAACGTCGGAGAGGTGACCCCATCAGTACCCTTGAGGAGACTCGAACTCCCAATACAACTACGGTCTGAACGTAGCGCGTCTACCAGTTCCGCCACAAGGGTAGCTACTGAAACAACCACACCCACATGACAGCAACGCACAATGCTCCAGCAACCACCACCAGAACCCAATCGTGCTTCTTGAACATGTGGTACTCCCAACGGGATTCGAACCCGTGTCATCAGATTGAAAGTCTGATATCCTAGACCGCTAGACGATGGGAGCGCATCTCCTCGCTCTCCATCTCTTCACGCCGCGTATGGATTCTCATCTCTCAATCTCAATTTCCCGCGCTCTATGGCGATTCTGATCCATGGAGCAAGTTGTTTGGTTCCGTACTCTACACCTTGTTCGACACACTGTCTACAGCCAATCTGAGAAGGCCATCGCCATGCGAAAGCCTTGTGCGGCTTGCGTCTCACACATCCATGATGCACCATGAACAGCGATACGGTTGATGCTGTCCATTGCTTCGCACCAATTGGCCGCACTTTTAGTTGATTCAGAGCTACCGCAATCTCATGCTGAGTGACATACGGCTCCTCATCATACAGAGCCTTGATCGCTTCGAATAGCTCTTTGTGTTCCATGTCAAAAGTAGGAAACGAGAAGTCCCGAACCCCCGTTCATGCTCGGCATTCTGGTCGCTTAGCGCAGTTACTAGGCCCAACCGTGGGGTACGCCTCGATAGTTGCTACTTGGGTCTCCGGTCTCAACCATTCAACCCTCACCAGCAATTGATCGATCACCAGCTTTCGCAACGTAGACAACTCCCCGTGCCCTACTCCCTACAGTGCCGATGACAGGACTCGAACCTGTACGCCGAAGCATCACCACCTCAAGGTGACGTGTCTGCCAGTTTCACCACATCGGCATGAATCGCCCGCCAGCACCAAGGAACCACCCTGGCAAGCTGCTTGATCAGTGGTTAGCTGATCTCGTTGTCTCTACCCAGCACAAACGGGCCAATGGAGTATCCCGGATTCGAACCGGGCTGTGTTCTGCTTGCAAGGCAGATGACCACCCCTAGCAGTCCCATACCCCACTTGAAGAAGAGCGACCCAACTTTCTGTGAGAGGCATGCAGTCTCGACCCGTTGGGAGGGTTTGTCGCCTACTCCTCTTCAAGCACTTCAAGTGGGCGGCGGGATTCGAACCCGCGACATCCAGTTTGGAAAACTGATACTCTACCGCTGAGTTACACCCACAGATCAAGTCAGAGAACCGTAACGCTCTCGCAATCCCTCTCGAATGTCCATCAAAATGCATCCAAGATGATTCTCACCGACTCCTCTACACACACCCCAGAATGTATCATTCCAATCATTCCCTTCTACCAGCCTTGCCTTTCCAGTGTCAAGCAAAAGCTTTCGAAGAGCCGGATTGATCGTAAATTTGATCGCAACCAATCCAGTCATCACAGCGACTTTCACCTCATCCCAATCGGATCGCAATTTCGCACGTTTGCCCAATCGCTTTGCGATACCCGGTGTGCGTGCCCTTGCGATCTTTTGCTTGAGCTTCACATCATCGGTCTTAGCAGCCTGATACGCATGCTCAACCGTAGGATACTCGATTCCGCCATGAATTATTCGAGCGGGCCAAAAATTGCTGAGAAACCTGTACTCGCCCTGGAACCGCTCGATCTCAGTCAGCATGATAGCTCACCACATTATCAGAATCAGCATTGCCCGTGTCTCGATTGTGCGCGTCTACCGCACGTTCAGCCTGCACCTCATACTTCGCTGTGAACAGAAATTGGTGCTGACCATCGGGCAACACTTCCCAGACGTTGTGCGGATTGCCTGCACCCTGCAACCACTTGTTGCCAGTGGGGACGGAAGGAGTCGAACCTTCGATGTTTACCGCATGGGTCACGGATTTACAGTCCGCTGTCTTCGCCACTCGACGCACATCCCCGAACCACTTCCTCAATCTCTCAAACATGGTCAATCCGAAAGGTCGCTGCGGTGCCGGTTGATTCCGGTAGCTATTCCCCTTGTTTCTCCGCTGACTAGGCGGGTACTCTCGGAGAATCCAGGGAGTCTTCCCTGAAGGTTGATTCCTTTGCAGTCCACCCTTCCGGAAGCTAGTCAGGCCACCATGGGATGTCCACCGCTCTTGTACTGTACTACATGTGCTACCGTTTGTCAAGTGTTGCGAAGAGGAATCGAACCTCTGCACATGGGGCTTCAACCCACCGCTCTACCGTCTGAGCTATCGCAACATGAAAGCGGGCGAGACTCGTCCCGCCCGCCACCGTTCTACTTCATCGCCTCTCGCAATGCACACATCGCATTTGCGGCATTGGTCGCAGCTTGCGAAAACTTCATCGCTTCATCCGCTGTGACCGCTGTTGCCGCCTTCTTGATCAGCGATTCGACATGATCCTTCATGTTGGCTTGCTGTGTGTCACTCATCGGGTTCTAACTCCGACAGAGAGAATCGACGCTTTGGTTAGGTTGCTTGGCGGTTGCGTCGAAAAAACCGCCTTCGAGGTGCAGCCGTAGCATGCGGTTCTGAACCACCCGCGTCTGCCAATCGCTGTGCTGCACCAAAATCAGGGGCACCTTGAATAACAGAGATGATCCGTTGAGCCGTCTGTTCAAGGCGAGTCTTCATTTCCTCTAATGTACGACCCGTAATGATGTCGCGACTCAACAGCCAGGGTACAGCATTTTCAAGACACGAAAAAAACGACTGTTCCCACTTCTCGCCAAAATCTATTCCATTCTTCTTCCTGACCCGCTCTCTGTGCTCAAGCACAAAGTTGTAACCATCCTGGTAGAATCTCCAGTCTGGCGTCAAATAGACTGGCTCAGTCTTTGTTTTCAGAGGCATTCCCTTTTCTCTCCTTGGCAATCAGCCTGATCGCGCTCGCTACCACTTCGACTTGCTCAGTGGGAACACGAAGCCACATCGACACATCACCTCCAGCGAACCATTCAAGACTCAAGCATACAGCAAAATCTCCGTTGATGCGAGCGATTTGCTTCGACAGATCGCGCATGAACCGTGGCTCTTCTCCACGGTCAGGCTCGATGATGTGAAACATCACTTCTGCCTTACCATTGTACTCCTCACAGCTATGACACGTCATCACACGAGGAAGCTCATTCAATGCTTCCACGAGCGGAACGACGCCCTCGTCAATCAGAGCGTTCACTTTGATCAGCTTCTCCTTGTGGCCCATGATCAATCTCCTCTTTCAAGTCAGGGCGAGGAATGGGATTCGAACCCATGGATGGAAGGTTCACAGCCTTCTGCCTTAACCGCTTGGCTACCCCCGCCATATAATCTGGGTGACTGGATTCGAACCAGCAGCCTCATGCTCCCAAAGCACGCGCTCTACCGTTAAGAGCTACACCCAGAGAAAAGCGACAAGTGACATCGGAAGTACGTCGGGACTCGATTAGAGAGCGACCCCAATTTACCCCGCTATTCGCTGACTACGCCTTGTCGCTCTTGCAGTTTAGGGACTTGGATTCGAACCAAGACTACCGCGTCCAGAGCGCAGCGTCCTACCAGTTAGACGATCCCTAAGAGCCCCTGGACGGAATCGAACCGCCGACCCGCTGTTTACAAAACAGCCGCTCTGCCTAGCTGAGCTACAAGGGCTTGTCAGTATCCTGCCGCCTTCTCAGCGACACGCATCAAATCACCGACCGACATCAGATTGTTGAACTGATCATCTTCGATCACGATGTTCAACTCTTCTTCAACCTGCATCACGATCTCCATAATGTCAAGCGAATCCACACCAAGATCATCTCTCAGATTTGAAGACTCGCTGAACTTGCCTTCCTTGTGACCAACGTGTTCTTGGATCGCGCGTTCAACAGCCTGACGGATATGCATGGTCAATCTCCAGTTTCTACGTAGAAATTGGCGGAAGGAGTGGGATTCGAACCCACGGGACTTGCGTCCGCCGCGTTAGCAGTGCGGTGCTTTCGGCCTCTCAGCCATCCTTCCATTGATCCTGCAAACGGAGAGTGTAGGATTCGAACCTACGGGACTCGTCACCCGCCTGTTTTCGAAACAGGTGCCTTAATCCGCTCAGCCACGCTTCCGTACAGCCACTTCTAGTCCAGCGGGAACGGACTCACGATGATCCGTGGCTCGACGTACACGGGATGTACTTTTTTGTCCTTCTTGTTGAGACACATCACCCATGTACTGTCCGCCGAACTCGGCATGTACAGTCCGTTTGGTTCCGGTTGTGGCCGACCCATCACGCCATGTACGCTGTCGTAGACCACTTCGGGAGCCGAATACTGAGCCGCAAACGGAATGCCGTACCCCACAGAATCGCAGAGCTTGAGCCGCCGCCCATTGAAGTCCACGATGTACGTGATAGTACTGATCTCCGTATCGCGAAGCTCGTACAGCATCTTCACCATGCGCTTCTCTTGCCAGTTGTGAATGGCAGGGAAGCCCACGGCCGACAGTGCTTCGCCGGTCATCTGCTCAGTCATCTGCCGCTCACGGTTGGCAGTAGCGGAGCCATCGCTACACTCGCTGCTCGCGCCACCCACCCACAGAGCAATCAGCAACAGACCAAACAGAAAGAACAGATTTCGACGTTTCATTCTCACTCCCCTCTTTGGAGTTGATCGTAGAACTGTCGCAGATCGAACGACAGCCTGTTCCCGTCGTACACCGAAAACCGATGCAGGATCACCGAACGCAATGCCGCCTTCTTCTCCGGTGCCGCACCGATGTACTCCAGCCTCAGATTCTCCAGATCACGCACCATCCCTTCATTGAAGGCACGCGACTCTTCGAAAGTCTGACGCCGCACAGCCTCGTACTTCGGGTTGAAGTATTGGTATGCGTAGAAGCTACCAAACATCAGCCCAGCCAGCACGATTACGACAACTACAACCCACCACAACACCGCACCCGTGTCACGCAACATGATCAATCTCCTCTGTTGGTTTGGTGCAGAGCACACCGGGCAGGATTCGAACCCGCGACCGTGGGCTTCGAAGGCCCCCGCTCTGTCCAGACTGAGCTACCGGTGTGTAAGCGGAAGGAGAGGGATTCGAACCCCCGGTGCTCTCGCACGCCTGTTTTCAAAACAGGAGCCTTCAGCCTCTCAGCCATCCTTCCGTAGTGCCGGGAGTGGGATTCGAACCCACGTCAGTCGAG